>Ga0187772_10000139_pt1 | contig 29380 bp, 25 predicted proteins | sample 0116_SJ02_MP15_2_FD_133137 | JGI IMG/M metagenome (GOLD analysis project Ga0187772, IMG submission 133137) | Tropical peat soil microbial communities from peatlands in Department of Meta, Colombia - 0116_SJ02_MP15_20_MG | ecosystem: Environmental > Terrestrial > Soil > Wetlands > Peat | place... | reverse complement strand
GAAATGGCTCGGGGTGGATTGGGATGAGGGCCCGTTCTACCAGTCACAACGGACGCAGCTCTATCAGGATTCGGCCATGAAACTTCTGGCCAACGGCAGCGCCTTCCTTTGTTATTGCCCACCAGAGCGCTATGCCGGAGGCGACCACGCGGAAGAAGGAGCGGAAAAGTCCCAGGTGCGGCGCGTGGTGCGCTGCTCGTGTCGCGATGGGAAGCCGTCCTCTCCTGACACAAAGCCGGCAATCCGTTTCAAGGTGCCTATCGGTGGCACAACAAGATTTTTTGATGCCGTATTTGGCGAGAGCGAATTCTCGAACGACGAGATCGAAGATTTCGTGCTCCTGCGTTCGGGCAAAGAAGGCGAACAGTTCGGCCAGGCCATGTACCAGATGAGCGTCGTAGTCGACGATATCGAGATGCGTGTGACGCACGTGGTTCGCGGCGCGGACCACATTTCGAATACACCCAAGCAGGTGTTACTCTACCGCGCGCTCGGCGCGGAGCCACCGGTGTTTGCGCACGTGCCCCTCATTCTCGGCCCCGACAAAAAACGTCTGTCGAAGCGGCATGGCGCAACGGACGTGAACATGTACCGCCGCGAAGGTTTCCTGCCAGAAGCGTTCCGCAATTTCCTGGCGTTGTTGGGGTGGGCGCCGGGTGGAGATGAAGAATATCTGCGCACGAAGGATTTGCTGGAGAAGTTCTCATTGGAAGGAGTCAGCCGCACGAACGGCGTGTTTGATCGAGCGAAGCTTGAATGGTTTAACACGCAATATCTACAGAAACTACCTATCGAGGATCTGTTGCCGGAAGTGGAGCGGCAGTTGAAGCAGGACGGGCTGTGGAAAGAAGAGTGGGCGAGCGGGGCGGGGCATCAATGGTTTGCTAGAACCGTGGACCTGCTGCGGCCGCGCGTACGCCTTTTGCCAGATTTTTCGAGCTGGTCGCGGGCGTTTTTCAGCGACGACTTCACTTTGGATCCTGCGGCGAAAGCGAAGTTCTGGAAAGATGAGAAGGTGCCTTCGTTGTTGAAGACGCTGGCCGATGCATTGGCAATCCTGACGGAATGGAATCACGATGCCTGCGATCACGCTTCGCGAAAGGTTGCCGAAGGTGCGGGCGTGAAGGCGGGATTGCTGATCAATGCCACGCGCGTTGCGATTGTAGGCCAGGCTGTAGCTCCTCCCTTGTTTGACACGATGGTGGTTCTGGGTCAGGAACGCGTTGTGCGGCGCTTGCGCGAAGCCCTTAAGGAGTGGAAATAGAGACGCCAGACGAGAACAGAGTGCCACACAATCCTGCTAGTAGGTTAGGACTCGAAACGAGCAATAAGGCAGGGATCGGCTCAGAAGGGCGGCGGTCCCTGCCTTTTATTTTGAGAAGATTGCTGGGTTCGCGGGTTTCGCGCCAGCTTGGGCGGCAACGACGTTGATCGTGGCGTCTACATCCTTCGTGACTGGGGGAAGGCAGATTTCCGTGCTGCAAGCCTGGTAACGCAGCTTCATGGCAAAATGTTGGGTCCCGAGCGGCGCATTCGGCAGAACGGTTAGAGGCACCCGCACCGTTACGGAGTCCGTGTACACATTCAACGGCTTGTCTTTCGAGAAGTTGAAGGTTACCAGCGTGCCTTTGGGGTAGATAACGTCGCCCATCTTGAAGCCTGCAGGAACCTCTGCCTGGATCTGAGTCGGGATCAAATACTCCAGAGAAACTTCGTGCGCATTGACGTGGAAGCCGGGCCGGATCTTCAGCACGACTCCGACTTGAAATGCCATCCCGCGTGCCACAGGGTCGTAGGAGACGTAGGCCGTGGGTGCAAGCACATCCTTGCCCGACACGTTTTGAGAATTGCCCTCAGGCGAAATAAGAAGGCAAAACACAGCCGCAAGAAGGCCAAACAAAATAGCGAAGCGTTTCACACCGTCACCTGTGTTCCGAGTTGTTGGGAAATGACGCGGCTCATCACCGCGTGTAGATCTTCGCCGCTTTTTTCGTGCACGAATGCGCCGCGCGCCTCCGACCAGCCAAGCTTGAAGCTGGTTGAGAGCGCGGAAATCCAGATTTCGCGGATGGGCGTATTCGGCGAAATCACAAACTTCGCCGGTTCCGGCTCTTCGAAGATGACTTCGAGCTTGCCGCTCTCGCCTTCAACATCAAACGCGTATTCGTCGCCTAGCGTAAGCAGTCGGCGACGCAGATCATCAAACGCTTCATCGGCTTTCTTCTGAAAATCGTGTTCGGTGAGCATGGATAGGATCTGCTTAGTCCGAAGACTCGACGGCCTTCTCCACAATGCCGGGGTCGGGCGGCCCCTGGAATTTCATGATTTGTTTTCCGCCGCGCGAAATCAGGAAGCTTGTCGGATAGCCCATAACGCCGCCAAACTTGTCAGCCGCCTCATCGGTTCCGATCAAGATGGGATAATTGATAAGCAGCTTCTGGCCATTCACGTCATATTTTTCTTTTGCCACGAAGGGGGCAACGACGCTCTGTCCTTCGTCATCCATGGCGATGCCGATAACCGTGAAACCCTTGTCGGCATATCTGTTTTGCATGTCGATCAGCGTGGGAATCTCATCCTGGCAAGGCCCGCACCAGGTGGCCCAGAAGTTGACGAAAACTACCTTGCCCTTCAGGTCGGAAAGAGCCAGATCCTTGCCTTTCAGATCCTTCAGTTTTATTTCGGGCTCTGGCTTTTCCACCTTGGCGGACGCTTCGATGGTCTCCTCCACCGGTTTTGCGGGTAGACGAGTTGCCCGGTCAAGATAGATGGTCATTCCGATGAGAACAGCGACAGTGCCGACAATAATGACAATTTTTTTCATAACTTCACCCGAAATAATATTCCTCTACAAATTAAAACGGTTCAAGAAGGTCAGTTTGCCGGCGAGCCACGCCAGCTTGTTCAGGAAGACCAGGCCGCCGACGAAAAGCAACAAGGCTCCGCTGAAGAGTTCCACCGTGTGCAAGTGCTTCCGGAAGTTTTGATAGAAGCGCAAAAACTGATTTAGCAGAACGGCGGTGACAAGAAAAGGCACCGCCAACCCGGCAGCGTAGATAGCCAGCAATAGCACTCCGCGCGCAAGGGTACCACTGGCGGCTGCCAGGACCAGGACGGCCGAGAGGATCGGCCCGATACAGGGCGTCCATCCGAAAGCAAAGGCAAATCCGAGCAGAAATCCGCTGACCATTCCCGGTTTCGTATCCTTGCTGCGCAAACGGACATCCTGGTTCAGCCAGCGCGCCAGCATCGGGCCGAAAAATCCGATAATCGAAAGCGAGAAGAAATGGATGGCGCCCAACCCGGCGAAGAGCGGCCCGCCGTGCACCAGCGCAGCGATTCCCAGCGCAACTAGCACGGCTCCAAGGATGATGCCCGCACGGACATTCATCTTGATCAAGCCGCCTAGCAGGTGGAGGCCAAAGAGGAGAATCAGTGCACCGGCCACCGGTGCAAGCAGGTTCTTGTGCGATTGCAGGAACCCGCCCACGGCACTCGCGGAAGCCCCGAAGGCGATGAAAACAACGGAGAAACCGATGACAAAGGAAAGCGCCGAGGCAAACAGGCCAGACTTCGGCTGCGCCCCTTGCCGCAACTGCTCCACACTAATTCCCGACAGCATGGAGATGTAGCCGGGCACGAGAGGCAGCACGCACGGCGAAAGAAATGAGATTAATCCCGCGATAAACGCACCGGCTAGGGGAACATCCTTCATTTCAACGTGTCCTTTTTCCCATTCTATTCTCGCACAAAAGCAGCGTGTGCCGATGTCTGCCCCAAGCAGCTTATATGACGCCAGCTTTAATGAGATTGTGACGAACCACTGCCAGTTACAGAACATTTGCGGAGTTGCCGGGGTCGCGAAGCAACAGAACGCCGTCAGACATATGCTGCGTTTTGCTGACAGTAGCGGTGGTGGGCGGCGTTGGCCTTCTTGGATTGCATTGAAAATACAGGTGTTATTGACCTTGGTATTGGTAGGGCACTTGCTTTCTGTTGGGCAGGGAGCGACCTCGCCACTGACCATGACTTGGACGCCAAACAAGATCACTTTGTTCCGTGTGTTTCTCGGATTTCTCGCCGTCGTCCTGTTTGGCAAAAACCCGTGGTTGAACTTACTTGGGGTTGCGCTGACCGTATCCGCTATCGCACTCGATGCGTTGGACGGTCACGTGGCGCGCACAAAAAAGATGGCAACGCCCGAGGGAGCGCAGATCGACATCCTCGGCGACCGCATGATCGAGAACATGTACTTCACCTACTTCGCCGTGGTGGGCATGGTTTCGTTGTGGTTGCCGATGCTGTTTTTTGCCCGCGGGGCGGCCACGGATTTTCTGCGCGGGCTTGCGATGAAAGCGGGACATTCCGGCTGGGGAGCCAATGCCGTGCTACAGAACAAGTGGGCGCAGGTTGTGGTGGCTTCTCCTTGGAGCCGCGGTGCCTATGCGAGCTTGAAGTGCCTCTGCTTCTGTTACCTCGGACTGGAACTGGCGTTGATGCACGGGCCGGTGGCGTTACTTGGTCCCGTGACCACCGATCTTCAGGCCACGATTCGCACCGGAGCCCATTTGCTGGCTTGGACGGCGGCCGCTTTTTGTGTCGTGCGGGGATTACCCGTGCTTCTGGGGGGTTGGAGGTATTTTGCGGAAAAACTGCCGGCGCAGGCCACGAAGCAACATACAGAGAAGCATACCGCATGACGGCGGAATTAAAAGTAGCGGAGAAGGTAGCTGCCTTTTTTGACCTCGATGGCACGTTGATTCCAGAGCCTTCGCTCGAACGAAGGCTCTTCGCCCAATTGCGCTACGGTCACCGCATTCCCCTTGCAAACTATCTCCGTTGGGTCGCGGAGACGGTGCGGTTGCTGCCAAACGGACTTCTTGCGGCACAGTATGGCAACAAACGCTATCTCACCGGCGTTCCTCGAGACCTGGTGTTCCGGCATATGGGGCCGATTGTCTTTTTTCAGGAAGGAATTGCACGCGTAGCGTGGCATGCGCGGCAAGGCCACGAGATTGTGATTGTCAGCGGCACTCTGGACCTGCTGGCGGAACTGGCCGCGATCGCGCTGGGCTGCGAACTGGAAGTTCGGGGTATTAGCATTCGCCCCCATGTTAGCGCCACGTGCTTGCAACAGAATCGCGGGCGCTGGACCGGCCATATCAAAGGTGAGGCACTTTACGGCGCGGCCAAGGCGAGGTCTGTGGAGGCGATCGCCAGGCAAGAACGGATCGACCTGCGCCAGTCGCACGCTTATGGCAACAGCTTGCTGGACCGCCACATGCTCTTGGCCGTTGGGCATGGCCATGCCGTCAATCCCGGAAAAGACCTGGCTGCGGTTGCCAACGAAAAACACTGGCCCGTCTGGCATTGGCATCTCGAAAAGCAACTCGCTTGCAAGCAAAAGTCTTATCTACCCGAGGAAATCCACCATATCGAGGGACCCGCATGAAAGACGGAAACAGCAGAGAATGGAATCAGCAATCGATCGACTGGGCTCCCACAGGCCCGTTCGACGGACCCGCAGCTATGCCTGCTGCAGAAAGGGACGCATCGCACGTGCGGCGAGCGTTGAAGAGAGTCATTGCTGAAGCCTGGGCCGCTTGCGGTGCGTTCGAATGGCTCGCCTTGGGGTATCTGGCCACGACCAGCGCGCTGATTGCTATTTTCGCCGAGAACCTGGTGCATCCTGTGCGCCTGCTTATGGTGAATGCTTTCGTCGCTTCCGTCATTTTTGTGCTCTGCCTGGTTCAGGCGCGATCGGCCTCGAAAAGAGAGCTATATGGTCCTTCGTTTTCCTACGACTGGTGGCACTTCTGGCGGCATTGGTATCCACACCTCTTTTTCCTTTTTTGTTTTGAAGAGCTGGCTCACCTGATGACGCTGGTCACGCCACGCTGGCAGGATCCAAAGCTCATCGCGTTCGATTATTGGCTGACGGGGGTGCATCCCTCGGTCTGGCTTGAACAATTCGCCACACCGTTTCGCAACGACGCGATGCAATTGATTTACTTCACCTATTTCACGTATCTGTTGATCGTGGGCCTGGCGCTGTACCTGCGCAAGGATTGGCTCGGCTACTGGTCCGTGATGGTTTATTCGATGGCCGGTTACATGGTCGGCTATTTCATCGCGATGTTTTTTCCTGTTGAAAGCCCATGGTTCGCCATGATCGGCTGGTGGAAAGGACCGCTCCACGGCGGACCCTTCACAGCGATGATGAGTTTTATCGAACACTACGGACGCGTACGAGGCGCGGCGTTTCCCTCCGCCCACGTCACCGGGGCCACCGCCGCCTTATGGGGGGCGTGGAAATTCCGCCGCTGGCTGTTCTGGTCGTTGCTCCCGTTCTATGGGGCCATGTGCTTTTCAACGATCTGGGGCAGATATCATTACAGCGCCGATGTTCTTGCGGGAGTTGTCACAGGAACCCTTGGCTATCTCCTTGGCGCCTGGGTGATGAAACGGCGCGGCGTGATTACTACCACACGCGAAGCGGAAACTTTCTGAAGTTTAGTCAATGGTGTTCAGGCCAGGTCGAACTGTGAAGGGAAACTCGCGTTCGAAGGTATGCGCAATTTCCAGCAACAGAGGCTCGTCTGTCCACTCCGCAATGAATTGGAGCCCAATAGGCAGGCCTTTCCTAGTGACCCCGCAGGGAACGGAAATGGCTGGCACGCCTGCGAGATTCGCTGGACGGTTCAATCTAAGGAGAAGCGCGCGGGTTGGATGAGCATGGCCTCGAATGGTGACCGATTCTTCCCCAATTCGCGGCGCAGGGATCGGGGTTGTCGGCACAACCAAAGCATCCAACTCGTTCGCGGCGAACAATTCGAGAACGGTTTGCTTGAATTGTTCGCGAAACGCACGCGCCTGGAGATAGCCAACCGCCGATACCTTGAGCCCCATCTCGAGACGCTGGCGCACGTCCTCGCCATATTCCTCGGAATGTTCAGGAAACCAACCTGCCTGCTGGTGATATACCGTTGCCTCCGCCCAGGCGATTTGATTACCGGCGTCTTCGGTTTCCTGGATTCTCGGCAGTGATACCTCTTTCAGGTGCGCCCCACACCTCGTGAGAACTTGTACCGCGCTTTCGTAAGCGGTCTGCACTTCCAGGTCAAGCCCTTCCTCGAAAAAATCCTTGGGAATTCCCAGGCAAGGATGGCGTCCGCGAGGAGAAGGAATTCTCCCGGACGGGAGCTTTCGCTGTTCTTTTCCTTTCACAAAAATCGGGCGCAGCAGTGTTGCTGTGTCTTCCACAGTGCGAGCGAGCGGCCCAACAAAATCAAGTGTAGGGGAAAGGGGAATGACGTCCTCTACGTTTACGCGGCCAAGGCCGGGCTTGAGTCCTACCACGCCGCAAAGGGAAGCAGGGATTCGGATGGAGCCGCCCGTGTCCGTGCCTATGCTTCCATAGCACAGGCCTGCAGCCAGGGCTGCCGCCGAGCCGCCGCTAGAGCCTCCAGGGATACGCTCCAGATCCCAGGGATTCCGCGTGGGGCCGAAGTGGGGATTATCCGTGGTTACGCCGTAAGCGAACTCGTGCATATTGGTTTTGCCGAGAATGACCACGCCGGCTTTCTTTAAGGACGTGACGACGGGCGCATCATGCAGCGGCACAAAGTCTTTGAGAATTTTAGAACCGCCAGTTGTGCGGACATCCTTTGTGTAAATGTTGTCTTTCAGCGAGATGGGAATCCCGTGAAGCGGCCCACGATCACGGCGCTTCTTTTTGTTCCTGACACAAAGTTCGGCCTCCGCACGCGCGGCTGCCTCGAGGGCTTGCTCCTCGCAAACCGTGATGTAGGCATTCAGTTTCGGATTGAGCCGTTCGATCCTATCGAGCAGTGACCGAGTCAATTCGACGGGAGACAGCTTTCCTGTGCGAAACAGCTTACCGATTTCTGCGATAGAGGCGAACGCGAGTTGAGAATCTTCTTTCTTCAGAAAATCTTCTCCTGCCGCCGGAGATTGCCTACCGTGCCGATGTTGGCCAGAATCAGGCCCACGCGAAACTGATTCTCATTCCGTACCGTGGCGAAATTGAAGCGTCCGTATTCGACCGATAACCCACAGCAAGACCCGTTGTAGCTTACCTGCACGAACTGGTTCAGTAGTGTGCCGGTCAAAATGTCATAGCTCAAGCCGGCTGACACGTTCAGGCCTTTTCGCACCAAGTCTCCGTAGCCAATCATGCCGCGAATCTGGTGCGAAGGCGGTTGAACGATGGGGTCACCCTGCAGCCGGAAGTCTGCCACTGTTGCATAGAACTCACTGTATGGCTTCACTTTGAGGAGTGTCCCTATAGTTGTGACTTTGTTTAGCTGAGGGTCGTACTCGATAATGGACTCCGCATCGTACTTCCCGCCTGGCGTCAGCTTGACGTCACTCACAATCGGTGACCAGTTCCTTGGCGTGGAAGCGAAGGCAAAGGGCGTTATCGCATCCAAAGCTTGGAACACGTTGCGCTGACCAGGAACGAGAGCACCACCGAATGTTGGATCGAAGTAGTGATCCTGAACCAGACGCCAGGAGAGAAAGTCGACCGGCTGATCATCCCCTTCTTTCAAGTACAAGTGCTGATTGATTCCGTACTCGATCTGGTTCGTGTCTGTCAGTGTGGCGTTGCTGTCGAAGCGGATGAAGTCGGCAAAATTGTTCACGCCCGTCACATAGCGGTAGGTGACCACGGGTTCGATGGTGTGCTTGTAGCGGTGGCGCTTGAGAGGCCGGTCGAAGTACCTTTCCAGTGTTGGTGGCCGGAATTCCACCGCGAATTCTCCCGTATTGCGAGTGATGGAAGCGCCCGAGAGATAGCCGGTGGTGTTGAGCGAATCGGCGTAGTAAGTCGTTCGAAAAGTAGCCGAAGTTGTAACGCCAAGCCAGTCGCCAAAATGAACGGGAATGGTGACCTTTGGCGCAAATTCCGTCCGGGCCACAAAGTTTGGGGTGCTGATGAACTGATCGTCGCGGTAGACTGCGCCCGCAAATGTGGAAAAGGAAAAATACACGGGTAGGTTTTGCCACGGGGCCCGTTCTACGGAGGAGAAGCTGGCTTCCGGAGCACTTCGGAGAACAACGCTGTTTTCCGGGTTGACCTGCAGAAAGCTGCGATCGTTCAAAGTGTCCAGATTGAAGCTGAATCCGTGAAAATTGTTTGTCAGGAATACTGCGCTTCGAATTTCAGAGTTGATCGCTTCTGTATAGGTTCCGGCGAAAGCGAGCTGGAAGGTGAGAGAGGAAAGTTGATTGAGGTTTGTCACGAAGCGCCAACCATGTTTCCAGAGGGACTGTATCTCCAACTGCTGCTCGTAGCCGCCCTGATTCTCGCGATCTTCCACTCCATAGTATTTGTACGTGATGGTTGTGTTTTCGTATGGCCGCGCGCGGAAGGACGCCCTTTCCCCAGGGCCCCGTTTGCTGAAGTATTCGAAACCGAGCGTGGAATCAAACCAAGTGGTAGGCGCCCAATAGAACGCCTCGCCGAATGTAAATCCATAGGTGTTGCTGTTTCCTAGAATAGGCAGCAGGAAGCCGGTTTGCCGCACCCGCTCGCCAGCGGGTGTGGTGGCATAGGGCAGCCAAAAGAGTGGAACGCGGAACATATGGAAATTGGAATTGACGAGTGCAACTGATTTTTCCAGTGTCACGGTTGCTTCCGGTGCGTAGAACTGCCAGGTAGGGCTTCGCGGATCACACACCGTAAACCATCCGTGGTGTACGACGTACACATCCTCGGAGATGCGGTCTACTTGTTTGGCTTCGAAGGAGAGCGGATTGTCCGTGACCAGAATCAGGGGATTGGGACGGCGCTCCAGCCGGATCGATCCCTTCACGTTTTGAAATGAGCCCTTATTTGAAGCGACGTTCAGTTGCGCTTCGTCGGCTTCGATGTGCTCGTTTTGATAGTCGTAGACGACATGGCCGCGCGCCACTGCTTGCGACGTATCTGTGTTGTATTCCACATGGTCCGCTTGGAGGCGCATACCCTGGTAGTGCACATCCACGTCTTTGTCCGCAAAGTAAAGATCCCCTTCCTTGCGTTGAGGACCCGCTGCGGTAATTTCGGCAACGCCCCCGTGAGTGGGAGTGCCGGAGGCCTGTTGTGCGCTACATGGTTGGGAAAAAAGCATTCCGAGCAGGAAGAAGATGCTCGGCAGGTACCATGAGCCCGCCCTGGGAATGGATATCGCTGTTTTCACGCGGTCAATGCGCTCGAGGATCGAAAGCTAGCCTAGCATGCACAAAGGAGGATTTGTAGCAGACCGCCACTCCCCCAAATTGTAGATGCAGGATTTGTGCTACGAGGTGACTTTGCCTTCCGCGGCCTTGGCATGCTGCTGCTGATACCAGGCAAAGGTGCGTTCCAGACCCTCCTCGAACGTTACGGTGGGTTCATATCCGAGCACTGTGCGCGACTTAGTGAGATCGGCCTGGGAATCCCGAATGTCCCCTTCGCGAGGAGGGTCATATTTGGCTTGTAGCTTTTTCCCGGTAATGCGCCGGAGGAGTTCCAAGGTCTTGTTCAGAGAGATGCGGGATCCGGTCCCGACGTTGAAAACATCCCCAGAGGCGCTAGGTGCCTCGCACGCCAGCAGATTCGCCTGCACGGCATTTTCCACATAGGTGAAATCGCGGGTTTGCTCTCCATCTCCGTAGATCACAGGTTGGTAGTCTTCCAAAAAAGCGGTTGCAAACTTCGATAAGACCCCGGAGTACGGAGAATCGGGATCCTGTCGGGGACCAAAGATGTTGAAATAACGGACGCAGACGTTCTCGAGGCCGTAGCAGCGGCCGAAAGCATACGCATAGAGTTCACCGACATACTTTGAGACGCCATAGGGAGAGATCGGCTGAGGCTGCATGGTCTCGGCCTTAGGCAAGGTCGGGGTTTCACCATAAGCAGAGGATGAGGCCGCGAATACGATGCGCTTGACCTTGTTGTCCCTAGCTGCCACCAGGACATTGAGGGTGCCTTCTACATTGATCCGGTTGGTCTCCAGGGGATCCTTGACGGAGCGAGGCACAGAGGTGCGTGCTGCGAGGTGAATGACATGCTCCGCCTGATGCATGGCCTTCTGAACCGTTTCGAGGTCGGTAACGGAGCCTTTGACAAACGTGATCTTGCTGCGCACTTCGGCAAGGTTTTCTTCTTTGCCTGCGGACAAATCATCCAGCACTACGACGCTATGGCCCCGGCGGACAAGTTCATCCACCGTGTTTGAACCGATGAAACCAGCTCCTCCTGTTACAAGGTACCGCATCACCCCTCCTGTGCAGTTGACTGTCTTATTGTACGATGGGACTTGGAGCGCAAACGTCCTGATTCTTCGCTACGTCCCAGAAAGAGCATGATGAAGAAAACCTTCTGGCTGCTGTTTATTCTAGTGGTTCTCCTTGTAGCTGGGGGATTTCTTTATTGGAAGCTATCGCGACCGGTTCCCCGCAACACTGCCGTTGTTTCCCACTGGCCTACGCCTCTTCCAGAAGCACCTCCTACTTCTCCTTCCCCTAAGGCTCCCTCGGGACACGCACGGGCCGCCGCGGCCCTGCCTGAGCCGGAAATCAAGAGGGAAGCTCCGGCTACGGAAGCAGGCTTCGTTCTTCGCCAGGGCGAGACGCTCGATTACAGCGCGAATGTGACCAAGCTCAATAGCACGGTTGCTGATTTGAGGATTATCGCCTCGGAGCGAAGGCCCTCCACGGGAAACGGTTCCTGGCATCTGCAGGCGTTTGCCCACACGGAAAATCCGTATCGCATGGTGTTCCAGCTGGATGACCAATTCGATTCGTACAGCGACGCAGGGAACATGACCAGTCTTCAGTATGAAATGCACTTAAACGAGCGGGGACAAAAAGTGGACACTGTCGAGCGCCTCTTATCGTCCGTCGAGGATCCTGCTCCTGCGGGAACAAGTGCGGCGCGAGTTCCGACGGGAACGCGTGATCCTTTGGGCATGTTGGAATACCTGCGCGGAGTGGATTGGAACCATAAAAGTGAAGTGCACAGTTCTGTGTATGACGGCCGCAAACTCTATGAAGTGCGGGCGGTTTTGGTTGGAAAATCCACGGCGGTGACCGTCCCGGCGGGCAATTTCAATACGACGAAGATCGAAATTCACGTCATGGATAACGGGACGGAAATGAAAGACGCGCACTTTCTTTTATACCTGACGAATGAGGCCACGCGCCTGCCTGTTCTCATGGAAGCTGTGTTGCCCGTCGCGACCGTGAGCGTGGAGCTCACGAAAGCCAAGTAAGCCCGCTGCCTGTTTCTCTAACAGAGGAAAATCTTATCCCGATTCCGGATTACCCTGCGTGTAGCATTCCGCGTATCCACCACCAGCTTCGCCCCGTCAACGATCGCTGAGTAGTCGTAACTGGAATGATCCGTGGCGATGATCACGGCGTCATACTTTCCGAGATTCTGTGGGTTCAATGGCACTGATTTCATGTTGGAATAATCGTAGTGCCTCATTTTGTGGAGGTGCGGGAAGTAAGGATCGTTGTACTCGAATTCTACGCCGCGCTTTTGCAGGATTTCCATGATCTTCAGGGTGGGTGACTCGCGCAAGTCGTCCACGTCTTTCTTGTATGCCACACCCAGCACGAGCACCTTTGAGCCCTTTAAGCTCTTCTTCTGGCGGTTCAAGGCTTCACCAAGCGACTCGACAACGTGATAGGGCATCGACGTATTGATCTCTCCCGCGAGCTCAATGAACCTCGTGGCAAAGTCGTATTCTCGCGCTTTCCAGGAAAGATAAAACGGATCCACCGGTATGCAGTGCCCCCCCAGTCCCGGGCCCGGATAGAAGGGCATGAAGCCAAAAGGCTTTGAAGCCGCGGCTTCGATCACCTCCCAAACATCCACTCCCATTCTCAGGCAAAGCAGCTTTAGTTCGTTCACCAAAGCGATGTTTACGCACCGGAAGATGTTCTCCAGCAACTTGGCCATTTCCGCGGCGCGCGTCGAACTCACGGGAACAACTTTTGCCACGACCTGTCCGTACAACGCTTGCGCAGCCCGTCCGCTGGGCGGGTTTACGCCCCCCACTACCTTTGGAATTTGCGCCAATCCATATTGTTTGTTGCCCGGATCTTCCCGCTCCGGGGAGAATGCTAGGAAGAAATCACCGGCTACATTTTCGTTCTCGGTTCCGGCGGCAATCGGGCAGCGCAATCCGCTCTTTTCGAGAATGGGCAGAACTAATTCTTCTGTCGTGCCGGGGTAGGTGGTGGATTCCAGCACCACCAATTGGCCTTTCTGCAGATGAGGCTGGACGGACTTCGCGGTCTGCTCCACGTAGCTTAGATCGGGCTCGCGGTATTCGTTGAGCGGCGTGGGCACGCAAATAAGAATAGCGTCCATCTCGTCTAGCCTTGAAAAATCCGTGGCCGCGCTGAAATGGCGGCTATTCACGTACTGCTGAATCTTTGTCTGCTGAATGTGCTCAATATACGATTTGCCGACATTCAGCATTTCCACCTTCTTTGGGTCGGTATCGAATCCCGTCACGCGATGGCCTGCTTCCGCGAATCGCAGAGCAAGGGGAAGTCCGACGTATCCGCATCCGATAATTCCCACTCTGAGTTGTGCGCCTTTGAAAAACTCCGGTTTTCTATCCGTTGGCATGGCGTGCAGCTTGCTCCTCGACCTTTCTTTGCTGGGGGTGAATTGGGCCCTGATGCGCAATGGGCGTGCTACCTGTTCAATATAGCAGTTTCGCTGTCCTCCCTTGAAGGGAAGGGCCCAATGTTTCCAGAATTTCACTTATGGCCAATCGAAAAGTAAGAACTCTTTGCCGAGTCCATCTGGACAAGGCAAGATAGAAGCGCTCCTTTATAAGTGGGTTTTTACAAGGGACAAAATTTCCTGATATGCAGATTTTCGTCGTTCTGGCGCTCGGGCTCGTGGTTGGCGTGCTGGTTGGGCTGTTGGGTATAGGCGGCGGCGTCGTCCTTGTTCCGGCCATGGTGTATCTCTTGCGCTATGACCAGCACCTCGCCCAGGGTACTTCTCTGTTCATTCTTCTGCCACCAATCGGGCTCGGCGCGCTCCGGGAATATTGGCGTAACGGGCAAGTCGATCTGCGTGCTGGAATCTACTGCGCGATCGGTTTTTTGTTGGGTGGCTATGTAGGTGGATTGATAGCGGTTCCGCTTCCTTCTCGCGACCTACGAGGAATTTTCGGTTTCTTCCTGATTCTCTCTGGCTTTCTTTTATGGCGGAAGACTCGGGTGAGTGTAAAACCCGCTTCCGCTGCTTCCCTGTCCGATTCGAAGAGTCCGCTGCGGATTGTGGGCATCACGTTGACCGCTGCGGCCTGCGGCGTTGCAGCGGGAATGGTCGGTATCGGCGGTGGCGTTCTGTTGGTCCCTTTGTTGGGCCTGCTCTTTGGTTTTAGTCAACACCGGGCTCAGGGCACGAGTCTGATCGCAATGATTCCTCCCACGGGGCTTCTCGCCTTTTTGGCTTATGCGAGAGCCGGTTATGTAGCTTGGGAAACCGGGCTACTTTTGATTCCAGGCGTGTTCGCGGGAGGAATTCTTGGAGGACAAATTGCGCGTCGCTTGAATTCTCGCCTCATGCGGCAGGTGTTCGCTGCGCTTATGTTCTTGTTGGGTGTGTGGCAGGTCTTCACGGCCTGGCATCGATGACGCATACTTAGAACAGCATGGTCGATCTCCACTGTCACATTTTGCCGGGACTCGATGACGGAGCTAAAACCCTGGAGGATTCGCTGGCGATGGCAGAGGATGCCATTGCCGACGGCATTACCCACGTCGTAGCCACTCCCCACGCAAGCACGCATTACTCGTTCGACTTCCGGCGGGTCCGCTGTGGACTCGAAGAATTGAGCCACAAACTGGACGGCCGTCTCACCCTAGCGAGCGGCTGTGACTTTCATATGAATCACGAAAACCTGCTGGCGATTCGAAAGGAGCCGCGCCCGTTCTGCATCAATCAAAAAGATTATTTGCTGGTGGAGTTCAACGAATTCTCGATTCCGCCTGCAATGGACCAGACTCTACACGAGCTTCAACTCGCGGGGCTGCGCCCTGTCGTCACGCATCCGGAAAGGAATGGGATTTTGCGTTCGGATCCGGATCGTCTGCGGAAATGGGTGGCGCAAGGCTGTTATGTGCAAGTCACGGCCGGTTCACTTACCGGGGTATTTGGACCGAGCGCGGAGGAGCAAGTATGGACGTGGCTTGGAGCGGGGTTGGTGCATTTCGTTTCGAGCGATGCCCACAACACGACGCGGCGGCCACTCAAGTTGAAATTTGCTTACGATGCGATCGCCGCGCAACTGGGTGAGAAACAGGCTCGGTCCCTGTTGATCGACAATCCTCTGGCAGCGTTCGAAGGATTGCCTTTGCCCTATGTTCCGGAAGTGGCGTCAGACTCACTACCGCACAAACGGAAACGCTTTTTCTTTTTCTAAAGCTAGTCCTTCGGGCCTCAAGGGGAAGGCCGCAACGGCAATCCTGCCCAGACGTTTGCGATGCCCAGAATTTCTCGGACAACATCCAGAGCGTCGGTAGTGGTTCGCCACCAGTGAGCTGGATCGAACGAATCGTCGGACACGCCGCGTATGATGGCAGAGCCGTTTTTTGCGGCAATGCGATTCCAGAGTGCACGCACACGGCGGGTGTGCACCTTGGAAGTAACGACAATCACAGCGTGTTGTTTTTCTTTCGGCAGGGCTTGCCCAATTGCACTTACTTCGTCGGCGGTATTTACGATCGGCGGGTCCAGAACATGAATCGCGGATTCCGGGACACCTTCGTGCATCAAGATCTGCTTGTTGTAAGACTCCTCCCCGAGGTAGTCGATGGAGAGTCTCGCCAGTGCGGCTGCTGGTTCCGTGCTGTGGGTCAGCCAAACCTGGTCTGCATAGCCCTGTTTGTAGACACGGGCCGCTTCGAGAGCACGGTCCGGCATTCGCCCACTGAGTACCGCGATAGCGTCCGCTTTTTGCAGTGGGTTCTCAAGCACCAACCAGCGGCCGACATTGAGAAAAAACAGCCACCCGGCAATGACTAGCGCCACCAGGAAACCGACCCACCACGGCAAGCGACGACTCGGTTCAGGTGGGACGATTCCGGCGTCAACATTTTCTTGCATCCTGGCGCATCCTAACCTTCATCTCTCGGGGCGTCAAACGAGTTGGCCGGCAGCGCGACAAAAATGAGGTGCGATGCATCCTAGTCAGGGAGAATTCTATGGCGGGCGCACATCAAGCCCAAAGGTACCCTCGATGAACATAATCCTGCCTTCACTTCTGTTTGCCTTGCTGATCGTAACAGGCGTCCGCGCACTGGCCGCTCAAGAGCGGTCTGCGGGTACCCCACAGAAGCCGGCTTCGGCTTCGCAGCCGGAAGGTGGGATGGTGAATGTCGAGCAAGATGTCCTCTATGCCTTGGCAAAGGGAACTCAGTTGCACCTTGACGTTTACCAACCAGCGAATCGGAGCGGGGCGCCTCGTCCAGCAGTGATCCTCATCCATGGGGGCGGTTGGACAGATTTTGACAAGAGCACGATGCATGGAATGGGAATGTTCCTGGTGCGTTCCGGTTTTGTAGCCTTTTCGGTGGACTACCGGCTGTTCCGTGGGACAGAGAATCCTTGGCCGGCTCAGCTCGATGACGTGCAACGTGCGGTTCGTTGGGTGCGCGCGAACGCAGAGAAATACTACGTGAGCCCGGAGCGCATCGGTGCCTTTGGGCACTCCGCGGGCGCTCAATTGGCCGCACTGCTGGGCATGGAAGACACGCGAGACAACGCCGATCCCGCACTCGCTAAGTATTCGAGCAGAGTGCAAGCGGTTGTGGACGTCAGTGGGCCCACCGATTTCACCACGGAAAGCAATCCCGATGGCATTGCGTTTTTAGACAGCTTTCTTGGGGGAAGCTATGCACAGCATCCGGGGATTTGGAAGGAGGCTTCTCCGGTTTTTCATGTCTCGAAGGAAAATGCGCCCTTCCTGATTGTGCATGGCACGCAGGACGACTCTGTGGCGATTTCTCAAGCGCAGGAGCTTTATGAAAAACTGCGGGCTGCCGGGGTCTCCGTTTCCTTTATTAAAGTGGACGACCGGCACACGTTCCGGACGCCCGAAGCCCGTCGACGATTGGCCATTGAGACTGCTGCATTTTTCGAACGCAATCTTGGGACCAAAGAGTAGGTGTTACTGGTTGGCGATTTGTTCCCAGGCTGGCATCATTTCTGGGTCGGCTTGGGCACCAAAATCTGTCCCCGCAGCATCACCCAAACTGGGTTGCGCAGAGTCTCGATGTCTTGCAGCGGATTGTCCTGGACTAGAATCAGGTCTGCGTCGAACCGCGGAGCAATCTGGCCGAGCGAGTCGCTCTTTCCGAGATAGGCAGCGTTGTTGACTGAGTCGAGCTTCAGTATTTCGGCGGGCGAAAAACCAGCCTTGAGGAAATGATCGAATTCGTCGTGAAGCCCTGTTCCATAGGGAACCAAGGGCGCGTCCGTGCCAATCACCAGTCTTGCGCCCGTTGCTTGCAGCTTTTGGATAAATCGATACCTTTCCTCCATTACTGCTTTCCGCTTCGCCACATCGATTTTGCGAAGCGTCAGGGCGGTTTCCAGTTCTCCCATGGTGGGATCGACAAAGGTTTTTTTCTCGACGAGGAAAGAGACTAAATCATCCGGCAAACTCTCCATCGAGGCCACATGTTCGATTCCTGTTGCGCCAGCTCGGGCAGCTTCGGTGACCTCGTCCGTTGTTTCCGCGTGAACTACGGAAATCAACTTCTTCGAGTTGGCCCAGGCGATACCCTGTTCGAGCAAAGTAGGCGACAGCTTCTCCTTCGCTATTTCGATGGTGCCGTAGATAAATTTCACGGCATCGGGAGGCCCTGCCGCGTAGTTCTGTTCTAGTCCTGATAGCAGGCTCTGGGAATCGCCTGCCAGAATTGCGCCTTCTTTAGATGTTTGCGCATCCCAGAGCGTGCTCACTGGATGCCCATGCGGGGAAGTAACCAACCGGCCCACTGCGAAAAGGCGCGGCCCAAGTAACTGCCGGGCCTGCCACTCTGCGCGCATCTGGTAGATGTGTGCCGCAGGTCCGCCCGCATCGCGAATCGTAGTGACGCCACTCTCGAGAAAGGCGCGCCTTTGTGGCGCGAAATTTGAAAATAGCGATTCCAAAAGGAGTGGAAAATCGAAAGGACTCAGAACGCTTCGTATTGGCGCTTGCAAATGCGTGTGCACATCGATCAAGCCTGGCAGGAGGTATTTTCCGCCGGCATCGATGACCGGCAATTTCGCGGTGTCTGTGGCCGCATCCACCAGAGCGACGATACGCCCATCCTCCACATGAACGTTAGTTCCCTCAATGATGCGGTTACCGGCAGCATCGACCAGCCGAGCATGGACTATGTTGGCTCCCGCCGAGAGTGGTTGCGGCCAGGTGTACTTGTCGACGCGTGCCGCGTAGACGATTGGGGCCACTATCCCCGCGGCAAACAAAACTGCCGCCAGCCAGGACGCAACGCGGCTGGCGGTTTTTCCTTTCCGGGTGAGGAGAAACAGCGCCACAACCAAGAGAAAATAGACTGGAGTCTCAGAGAAGTAGATGGTCCATACAGCAGGACTGCTTGGGTGAAAATGCCCACGGAAGGCGGGATAAATCAGGTAGAGCACGAGAAAATAGAGCGGCAACGAAATCAAATAACCAAAGATGAGGCGGCTGACCCAGCCTCGTCTCCATGCAAACAGCACCGTTCCAATGGGCCACCAGTACAGAACTACAAGACCCAGCCAGCCGAAGAACATCGGCACGCAGCCACGAATTCCTCCTGCCAAATACTGAATGGCAAGCAGGAAGGGAAGCGGAACACAGACCAACAACAACGCGAGAAGATAAAAACGGAGGCGCCCTCTTGCTGATGCACTGTCCCCCGTAGGCGGATCGGTCATTTCCTCTCCTCGTTCTGACCTCGCCGCGCATCCTACTCCGCGCTCCAGGGTGCGTCAAACGGTGTTCGAATGGTGACCGGCAGCCCGACCCCGCATTCGGTTAGGTATCATGCCTCGAAAACGGTAAACTAAAGATTTCTGATTCAAGGGGAGGACGAATGCGTGCCGTTGTCACCGGCGGAGCGGGGTTTCTAGGGTCACATCTCTGCGATCGCCTGTTGAAAGAAGGCTGGAAAGTACTGGCTCTGGACAACTTAATTACGGGTGACAAAACGAATCTGGCGCACCTAAAGAAAAACCGCAGATTTCGATTTAAGCACACAGACGTCAACGAGCGATTTCGCGTGCTGGGGGCGGTTGATTACGTTTTTCATTTTGCGTCGCCGGCTAGTCCGCCCGATTATTTGAAATTTCCGATTGAGACTTTGAAGGTCGGTTCCATTGCCACAATGCGCACGCTGGAGCTTGCCCGCGCAAAGGGGGCAAAGTTCCTCTTGGCTTCAACGAGCGAATGTTATGGAGATCCGGCGGTGTCTCCACAGAGCGAATCTTACTGGGGCCACGTTAATCCCGTCGGGCCGCGCAGCGTGTACGATGAAGCCAAGCGGTTTGCAGAAGCAGTCACGATGGCATATCACCGCTATCACAAAGTGGATACGCGCATTGTGCGCATTTTTAATACCTACGGACCGCGCATGCGCTTAAATGACGGACGCGCCCTTCCCAACTTCGTGTATCAAGCACTGAGCGGGCAGCCCATCACCGTCTACGGTGACGGCAAGCAAACGCGCAGCTTTTGTTTCGTTTCGGATTTGATCGATGGAATCTATAAACTCAGCCAATCCAATGAGCATATGCCAACAAACATCGGGAATCCCACGGAACTTACGATCCTAGAATTTGCGGAGCGGGTGCGCAGCCACTTTCCAAATGCGCCAGAAATCATATTCGAAGCGTTGCCCGTGGACGATCCAAAGCAGCGGCGCCCGGATATTTCGAAGGCAAAGCGCTTATTGGGGTGGGAGCCGAAAGTGGGTTTGGAAGAGGGATTGAAAACCACGATTGCGTTTTTCAAGGACCAATACGCGAGAGCGTCTGCTGCAAAATAGCACCCAAAGGAAACTAACCTCGAGACGTAGAGGGCGCGGAGGGGGAGTTAAAAAGCACACTCTCGCCGGGCTCGAAATGACCCTACTTCTCGAGGATTTACAATCGCCCGAACGAGTAATACTCAAAACCCAATTCGTGCATTTTCCTGGGTGAATACAAATTCCTGCCGTCAATCACGAGGCGGCGCGACATGGTGTGCCCGGCTCTCGACCAATCGATATTCCTGAAGGCCTTCCATTCCGTGCAGACCAGTGCGGCGTCGGCGCCCTGGAGAGCTGCATAAAGGTCTTCGTGATAGGTCACGGCGGGCAAGAGTGGCTTCGTCCGCGAAATGGCCTGCGGATCGCTGGCATGCACTTCCGCGCCTTCTTCAAGCAGTCTTCGAATCACGTCGAGGGCGGGCGCGAACCGGATGTCATCCGTATTCGCCTTGAATGCCAGCCCCAGCACAGCCACTTTCTTTCCTTTGATTACCCACAGCGCCTTGCGGATTTTTTCGAAGAACCTGTCGATCCTTTGCTTGTTCACGCGCTCCGCGGCCTTCAACATATCGAAGTCGACACCGACGGAGGAAGCCAAGTGGATAAAGGCCTGAATATCCTTCGGAAAGCAAAAGCCGCCAAAACCCAGCCCTGCCTTTAGAAACTGCGTGCCGATGCGCGGATCGAGTCCCATGGCGTGCGTCACTTCCTCCACATCCGCCCCGATACGCTCGCACAAATCGGAAATCACGTTGGCGTAACTGATCTTCAGCGCCAGAAAGGAATTGCTGGCGTGCTTGATCAATTCCGCGCTATTGATGGTCGTGACCAGGAGTTCATCGCGAGTCCCGCTTGGGCATTGCCCACCGTGAACAGGGCAGTGGAACTTTCGCTCCAGAATCGGCGCGTAGATTTGTCGCATCACCTCCGCGCTCTTTTCGTTCTCGACACCCACAACGATACGGTCAGGGTGAAAGAAATCTTCTACAGCGGTTCCCTCGCGCAAGAATTCAGGGTTAGACGCGACTTCGAACTTTACGCTGCCGTGTTGTGAGTAGGCAGCAAGGGCTTTCTGAAGTTGGACCCCAGTCAATGCCGGCACAGTGCTCTTTTCCACGACGAGTTTCGGCGTGCGCGCCTCTTGTGCAATTTGGCGCGCCACGTGGTCGATCGCCGATAGATCCGCTTCGCCAGTGTCTTTCGGAGGTGTGCCAACACAGATGAAGATGACTTCCCCCATGCGGATCGCTTCACCCGCATCTGCGGTATAAGAGATCTTTTTCTCCGCCACCGCGCGCTTCAGTACTTCGCTCAGGTGCTCTTCATAAATGGGAACCTTGCCTGACTTCAATTGCTCAATTCGTTTCTCGTCGATATCTGTGCAATATACTTCGTGCCCGGCTGCTGCCAGGCAGGCGCCCGTCACTAGTCCTACGTATCCACAGCCAATTACCGTCAGGCGCACAATCGATTCTCCTCTCGTTTCACTCGATTTCTTGTCTGGTGATGGCTGAGATCCCCACCGGGAGAACATCCAGCTATCTGCGGCCCAAGAGCAGCCCCCGAAGCCCTAACAGCGCCAATCGTGGTTGCCGGCGAACGACATTCCAGAGAAGTCGCGTGGACTCGTCCCGATTGATCTCCCCCAGCGACTCTCGAATTGAGTCATTCAGCATATCGACCAGCCGACAGTAATCGTCCTGCTGAAAATGGTGTAGTGCTCGCCTTACCAGCCAATGCGTCTCCAATTCGCGCCGTAGGGCCCGCAATTCGCTCCGTCCCTTTCGAAGGATGGCGTCCGCCACGCCGCGCGCCCCGCGGAAACCAGTCACAATTCCACCGATTGTGGATACCTTGACCTGGGCGGCCGCGTCTCCCACCAGGTAAACCTCACTATTGCCCACCTTCTTTTGCACATTCACCCAGCGTCGATACACGGGAATCCGCGCGCCCTGCCATTCCAAAGGCTCAAACCCCTTTTTCTCCAGGAAGCGATCGAAACAGCGCTTGGTATCCCTTCCTTGTTCTCCGATTACGCCAAGTGCGCCACGTTCCGCCGATTCCGGAATGAGCCAGTAAAAATAGGGTGTGTCATCAGGAACGAACCAAACGCGCGTCGTATCCGCCGGACAATCCTTCGGCAGCTTAACCAGAGTTTGCACCAAAGGAACGGTTTCGACTGGAGGCCAACCCGAAGCCTTCGCCACACGGCTGGCAGCGCCGTCCGCCCCCACCAAGCTCTCTGCGCAAATCTCCGCCCGTTGCCCTGCTCGGTCGATCTGGACATGGAGGCCATTGCCATTGGGCTCGAGTCCGAGGAAACGGGTGTTGTACTCGAATCTCGCTCCAGCTTCCTCCGCTTCCTCTGCTAAAGCGCGTATTAGCCGGGAGCGCTCGATTATCAGATCGGGCCGCTTCAGGGACACGACGGCAGAGCGACCATCAGTGAAAAGCTCAAATCGCCGAATTTCATTCAGAATGCTGGTTCTTGCCGCGCCATTGACCTGTCGTCGGAAGTGATCCGTCACGATCAGGGTGCGCGGCGTAGGATCCAACGTCGGCCTGGACTCCAGAACCCGAACCAGACGGCCACCCTGAGCGACGCACACTGCTGTGTAAAGGCCGGCGGCTGAACCCCCAACCACCACAACCTCATTTTTATTCCGGGCGTCTCCCGGTTTACTCCTTACTGTTTTCACAGTCCTTGAGGATCCTATCTACGGAAAGGCTCGCTTCAACGCCGCGAGACTGATCCACCCATTCCTAGGCCCGACACAAACCCATACCCGAAACGATTGGAATGCCCTCGAGTATAACGAATCCCTTTGGGCAGTCCAAACCGCTTACCTCTGGTTCCTGTGTCAGGTGGGGAACTAAAACGAGTTAACTTCAGGGGCCGCTTCTTTCTTCGTCTGCTTCTCGTACGGGGCGCGTTCCATCCAGGCGACCGCCACGAGCATCGCTATCAGAAAAACCACGCTTAACAAGGCTGCTTTTGCCGTCGAAAGGTACGTCACTAAGACGCCGGCGCCGCCACAAAGGGCTCCTGCCAGGTAGATCAGCAGCACCGCACCGCGCTGGCCCCAGCCGAGATTTGCCAGCCGGTGTGCTGAATGGTCTTTTCCCGGCGTGGCGAAAGGCAACAACCCGCGCCTGGAACGCGAAATCGTGACTAGTGTCGTGTCGAAGATGGTCGCGCTCAGGATCAAGACCGGGGCCAGCCAAGCGGACAGATTCGCCGCATGTTCGAAGCGAAGCTTGAGCCCCAGCGTGGCCATCAAGAAGCCTAGGAACATCGCTCCGCCATCGCCCATAAAGATTTTTGCCGGCTTGAAGTTCCATCTCAGGAAGCCCGCCGCAGCTCCGAGCGTGGCCGCGGCCAGTATGGTCACCACGGTCTGGCCATTCAGGTAAGCTAGCATCGCGAAGAAGACGGAGGCCATCGCTGCGACACCAGCGCACAGGCCATCCATATGGTCCAAGATGCTAAATGACGCCGTGATTCCCACGACCCAAATGACGGTCAGCGCCGCGTCCAGCCAGTAGCTAACACTCCCGCCCAACAAGACTTCGAACACGTTGGCACGCACTCCACTGGCCAACAGAATCGCGGCCGCCAGTGGCATGCCCAGGAACAATTTCACTTGGTGATGTAGCCAGCCTCGATCGTCCATGAAACCAACAATGGCCACCAAGGTTGCGCCTGTGACAATGCCGAAGCTCTGCTGCCGCGCTGGACCGTCCAGCACGATCAAGATCGCGAGCATCACCCCGGCATAGATCGCCAAGCCGCCCAGAAGGGGAATAGGAGTTAGATGGACTTTACGTGGGCCGGGGGAATCGACCATCCCAACGCGGATCGCCAAAGCTCGCACAGGGACAGTCAGGAACAGGGAAGCTGTGAGACCGATAAAGAAAGCCAAAAGGCCTGCACTCATGCGCCCTCGTCACTCGTTCTGAAGAAACTGGCCCGGGCGAGTATGCCAGATAGTCGCAGACACGCTACCGGTTTGGGGTCCGGTTCCCGAGTTTTGGCCAGGACCGCTACGGAAAGCAAACAATGCTGCCCCACGCAGCCATAAACATACCGCAAACAGCGGAAATGCGCCAGCGAATCGACGGAATCTTGCCAGTTTTGCAATCCCGACTTTGCCTTGTGTAGTAGCCGAATCGGAGACTTAGCGCCCTCGCTCCGATGCCTCCACTACTGCCTGCAATTTCAGAAGTTCCCGGCCCCTGTCGTATTCTGGCGCCACACGCGCCGCTACTTCTCCCATGCGCTGGAACCGAATGGGATCCGCCAGAATCTCGCGAACCCGTTCGGCAAATTCAGCGGGGTTGTCGGGATCCGCATCGACAGCAAATCCCTCCTTGCGTCCAATGGCCACAACATCGGATTCCGCGGGAGCCACGGCGACGATCGGCTTACCCGCCGCGAGTATTCCGTACATCTTGCTCGGTACCACGACTCCTTCCAAGCCGCGCTTGATCGTGATGACGTGCGCATCAGCCGCAGCCAGGACGGAGGGAACCTTGCTCGCCGGAAAGAAGGGGAGGAATCGCACATTCGAAATTCCTGCGCAGGCGGACACCAGCTTTTCCTTCTGTGTGCCATCGCCCACGAAAACGAGGCCCACCCCCTCCTTCTCGAGCTGCCGGACGCCCTCTACCAGCGTTTCCCATGCTCCGTAGAAGCCCAGATTGCCTGCATGGAGCAGAACGAACCGGAAATCGCCGCGAATGGATTGGATCACTGACGGATCTAGCGTCGGCGATTTGTGGGGCGACACCAGAACTTCTGTCCCGTCCCGCACCACGATAACGCGTGCCGGATCCACTCCCTTTGCCAGGATGCGGTTCCGCATATCCTCCCCGAGCACAACGACCTTGGTGGCCCGGCGCAGCGCCCAGCGGTGCAATCTCTCCCAAATGCGCGACAGCAAACCCGGCTCGACAATGCTCCCGCCCACAGCCATATCAGGATAGAGGTCGCGGATGTTGTAAACGTAGGGCTTGTTTTTGAGCATCGCCACGAAAGCCCCGACGATGCCCTCGAATGGCGGATCCGTCATTGCCAGGACCACATCACAAGGCAAAAGGAGCGCGCGAGGCACGGCCAGAACCACGTAGCTCAAATAATTGAAGACGCGTTTCTTCATCTCCACCCGTGGATAATCGGTCGAGCCTGCGCGGATGACGCGTGCTTTTCCCCATTCCTCCATCTGGTAAAGACGCCAAGCGCGCCGCTCCGTGGGATCGTAGGAGGGACGCCCGCTCAGAACGGTCACGTCGTGCTTTGCCAAAAGGGCATCCACTACCGTTTGTGCCATCTTCGCAGTGGCAGAAGTATCTGGTGGGTAGTAGAGGTTCAGAAGCAGGATGCGCACGAGAAAATTGTACAAGGAGAAGAACCCGCCTTGTAGCCATGGACGGACGCTGACGCACGAAGCCCACGCTACGATGCGCGGCCAGCTGCCCTAATCCCGTTCATCCGGCCAGTTCCCTTCCGCGCATCACAATCCTACTGTGGAGCCTCCAAACCCAAATCTCGGGGAGGAGCGTATGCAGCGGAACTCCCACTTTTCCTTGGCGAGATTCCTGCTCGGACTCACGTTTTGTCTGATTACCCTGCAAATTGCCGCCGTTCCCAAGCCTCTGCCGGACGCTGTCGCCCATGCCCACACGGTTTTTCTTGATAACGAAACCGGCTTCAACGAACTCGGATACAGCACGGTTTTCGAACTGAACAAATGGGGACGGTTCGACCTGGCGGACAGCCGCGAAAAAGCCGACCTGATCTTACGCCTCGACAGCGGCAATCATGTTCGCGTTGTTCCCGAAGGACAGGTTCCCTCGAGCGCAAGCATGAATTCCGATGATTCCGAGACTCCGAGGGGTTACACGCGTATCTCGCTCCTCGATCCCAAAAGCAACGCAGTGCTTTGGTCTGACACGCATCGGACCGATGGCGGCAAGGTCAAGAACGGCCACCTCCTCGATGGTCTCCGCGAAGCGTTTGACAGCTACGACAAGAGCCACCGTTAGGCGGTCAGCTGTGTCTCGGTTCCTTGGCAGCCACTCCGCTTTCTGCTATACGTCAGAAAAGTAACCCTGCCTTTGGCGACCGCCCCCCTCGCTCCTGCCCGGACGCCATGGTTCGCTCCAGGATGGAGAATCGATGGAAATCACCGTTGAACATCTGGGATCCGTCCAATTTCAAGTCAAGACGCGCGGACACTTTGTCGTCAGCGATCAGCCCGTAGAACAAGGCGGCTACGACGAAGGCATGACTCCGCCGGAACTCTTATTAGCCTCGTTGGGTTCCTGCGCTGGCTACTATGCTGCTCAATATCTTCGGAAACACAAACTGGCCATTGAGGGCACGCGTGTGCGGGTAACTTGCGACAAGGAAAAGGAACCGGCCCCGCGACTGGAGAATTTCAAAATCGAGGTGGAAGCTCCCGTTGAATTGAGCCCCGAGCATAGGAAGGGTGTACTCGATGCCGTGGAGAGTTGCCTCGTGAAGAACACACTTCAGAACCCGCCTAAGATTTCACTTCGTGTGGAAGGCATGGTTGTGGCAAAGAAATAGTTTAAGACTGACGTTCTTTACGGACGGGTAACGAGGTAGTTGCCCAACACCAGAGCGTCCATCTTTGTGCGCAGGAAGCAGACCAGGGCTTCTTCGGGGCGGCAAACGATCGGCTCATTGTCATTGAACGAAGTATTTAGCACGACTGGAACGCCGGTCTGACGTTCGAATTCACTAATCAGGGCATGGTAGAGCGGGTTCGCATCACGGGTAACGGTCTGCAGACGGCCTGTACCGTCTACATGTGTCGGAGCAGGGATCTTGTCGCGTTTCTCGGGCCGGACAGCGTAGGCCAATGTCATAAACGGCGAGGGATGGGATTTCTCAAACCACTCGCCGGTTTTCTCCGCAAGAATGGAAGGCGCAAACGGCCGGAAAATCTCGCGGTGCTTGATGCGCTCGTTGAGAATTTCCTTCATCTCCGGCCGTCTCGGGTCGGCCACGATGCTGCGGTTGCCCAAAGCGCGCGGTCCCCATTCCGCGCGGCCCTGATACCAGCCCAGGATCTTGCCTCCGCCGATGATCTCGGCGGTGCGTCGCAGCAGTTCTGGTTCGTTCAGCTCTGCCAGCGTGTATCTGCCCTTCGAAACATCGCTGTTTTGGATGGCCGCACGGATTTCTTGGGGCCCATAGCCAGGTCCCCAATACGCGTGCTCCATGACGAAGGAGCGCGGCTTGCCCAGCACTTGATTCCAGACATAGAACGCGGCGCCTACGGCAAGTCCACCATCTCCGGCGGCGGGATGCACGTACACCCTTTCAAATGGTGTCTGGTCGAAGATCTTTCCGTTTGCCACACAATTGAAGGCCACGCCGCCAGCCAAGCAGACGGCTCTTGCGCCGGTTTTGGCGGCCAACTTCTTCAACATTCCTAAATAGACTTCTTCGAGCCGCGCCTGCAGAGATGCCGCTAAATTACGATGGCGCTGCTCAAGCGGTTCTTCCGGGGAGCGCGCCGCACCTCCGAGGCGCTTGCCCATTGCATTCGAGAACAATTTACCGAGCACGGGCGTCTTGTCGGACTCTGCCCAGGACATTTCCGGGCCCGTCTTGTGATGCGTGAAATAGTCCAGGCCGAGTCGAAAACCGATTGCGCCGCCCTTGGGGCTGAACTGCACGATATCCCGAAAGACTTGCATATTCTCGGGCGAGCCATAGGCCGCGAGCCCCATGACTTTGTACTCATCACCAAATTTCAGGAAGCCCAGATACTGTGTGACCGCGCTGTAATACAGCCCCAGGGAATGCGGAAACGCGATGGCGTCATCGATCTCCATGCGGTTGCCGTGCCCGACTCCCCACATAGAACTCGCGAAGTCTCCTAGACCATCCGCCGAAAGCAAGGCCGCTTCTTCGAAGGGAGAGACAAAGTAGCTGCTGGCCAGATGTGCCTGGTGATGCTCGACGCGGTGGAATGTGGCTTTGATATTTGCCGGATCGCTGTCAAACGCCCATGCCAGGGCCGCGGGGATTCCTGTGAATTTCGAAAGCACGCGCGCCCGCTCTCGGGCAAAAGACGGAATGCGCACGGCATACCAAAGCTTCGTTGCCAGCCTGGCGTACGGGTTGCGAGGCACGGCGACGTGGTCGATCTCCGAAAGAGTGATCCCAGCTTCTTTCAGGCAATAGCGGATCGCTGCAGCTGGAAACCCCGCCGCGTACTTGACGCGATTGAAACGTTCCTCTTCCACCGCCGCTACGAGTTTTCCGTCGCAGACGAGCGCGGCCGATGCATTTCCGTGATAGGCATTGATTCCGAGAATATTCATGGCCCGACGCGAAAGCGCACCTCATCTTGTACTTTCTGATATTCGGAAACCAAGCAGGAAGCCCCTAGGGATCTTCACGAGAGGTGACGGCGGCACCATTCATTCAAGACATACAGCGACCAGGGACGGGACCAGCTCGTCCGGCCGTGCAAAAAATTATCCCACACCATTTGTATGCCCGCAGCATGCATCCGGCTTTTGAGCGCCGGCGCCAATTCCTTGAAGCTGGATTCCACACGCGTTCTAAGGGAGGTCCTAAGCCATTCCTCCCAAGGAAGTGTGAAAGTTCGTTTTCTCTGGCCGAGAATTTCGGCAGGGATAAGCCCCGCTAGAGCTGCACGCAGCAAACCCTTGGAAACACCTGGTTCGATTCGCGCCGTATCCGGCAATGCGGCGGCGAACTCCACCAACGGAGTGTCGAGAAACGGCACCCTGACTTCCAGAGACCTGGCCATGCTAACGGAGTCCGTATCACGAAGCAGCGTGCTGACCATGTACGTACGCATCTCTAGCCAGGAGATGCCGGCGATTGGTTCCAGCGCACCGGCTTGGTCCGCCGTTCGCTCCAGCCAGCCGAGCCAAGTCGGATCGAGCGTGACTCCGTCATTCGAAACAGTGCTGTTGCGGTACCGCGCCTCAGCCAAACGTGGCACTTCTGAAGGCGGGAACAATAATCGCGAAAAAAAGTATGGATGCGGTAGAGCGTCGGGCATGAGCCAGGCATCACTGGCTTTTCTTGCCGCGTCTACGGTGGCCTTTCGTGCGAACACTGAATTCACCAGCGGCGCACTGATTCTTCGAAATGCTCCGGGAATGAACCGAGACACAATCTCCAGTCGTGCTAGCTTGGGGGTGTCCGCGAATGTCCTGTAACCACCGAACAACTCATCGCTTCCCAAACCGGACAGCGCCACTTTTAGACCTACCTCCCGTGCCGCCCAAGAAACGAAGTAGGTGTTGATCCCATCCATCG
>Ga0187772_10000138_pt1 | contig 29574 bp, 26 predicted proteins | sample 0116_SJ02_MP15_2_FD_133137 | JGI IMG/M metagenome (GOLD analysis project Ga0187772, IMG submission 133137) | Tropical peat soil microbial communities from peatlands in Department of Meta, Colombia - 0116_SJ02_MP15_20_MG | ecosystem: Environmental > Terrestrial > Soil > Wetlands > Peat | place... | reverse complement strand
GTGCTCTTGTGGTTTTCCAACTTGATGTACCGAGGCAGCTCGAGGGAGTCTCTCCCGATTTACTAGTATCAAATTTTGTTCAGCAATATAATGTGACTTTAGACGTAGTCTGTGCAAATTCAGATATTACCAACGAAGATGCAATGTCGTCAATCACTCAGGATAAAAAAGCGCTGGTGCAAGATTTATTCGATGTGTTGCGTGAAGTGAGTTTAAACTGTAAGCACATACAATTCACTGGCATAGCAATGGTAGTTGATGTTAACAAGGGCGTAATACCCTATGTGCTTGCAACTTGTGGCGACCTATTTGAAGGCACTGAGAAAGTTATTAACAAATTGAAAAGGATGGGTGCTCAGATATTTATAGCATCTGGAGATGCTAAAAATACTCTCTATTCGCTTGCTCTTTGCATAGACATTCCATTTGAACGCGTGGTTGACATTGCGACTCCGACAGTAAAAGAAAAGCTCGTGAATGAATTAAAGCAAAAATGTGGACTTGTGATAATGGTCGGAGACGGAATAAACGATATACGCGCCCTAAAAGCCGCTGACATAGGAATATTGACTGTTCAACAGAAAGAGGTGCGCCCTAAAATGTTACATGATGCTGCTGATGTGGAAATAGAAAACATTGAACAGCTGCCGGAAGTCGTGAGAAAGATTATTATGGATAAAAACTATAAAAATAACGGGTCGTAGGAGGCAACACCTTAATGTCCAAGTTTTTAGAAATTGAAAACTTAGTTGTGAAGTTTGGAGATTATGTAGCTTTGGACAACATTAACCTTACATTAAACGAAGGTGAAATACTCGGTATAATTGGCAAAAGTGCAGCTGGAAAAACTGTGCTGCTCCATACAATAAGGGGATTAAAAGATTATAAGCCAACGAGTGGAAAAATTTACTATAATATTTCCCAGTGCGTTAATTGCAGATACGTAGATATTCCTAGCAAGCGCAACTTGCCGTGCCCGAAGTGCAGCGGTCGAATGGAACTCGAACGAGTTGACTTTTGGGCTGAAGAAAATAACGAAATACAGCGGGAAATAAAGAACCGGATCGCTATAATGCTACAAAGAACGTTTGCGCTCTATGGAGATGAGCGAGCAATAGAAAACGTGATGAAGAGCTTTATTGATGTGGGGTATGCGGAGCCAGAAGCAATATATAAGGCATCTGAGTTAATCGACCAAGTCAAACTATCCCATAGGATGATGCATGTCGCGAGAGATCTCAGCGGTGGAGAGAAACAGAGGGTAGTTCTAGCTCGGCAGCTTGCAAAGTCCCCGATGGTCTTATTGGCTGACGAACCTACGGGCACACTTGACAGGAAGACGGCCGAGGTAATTCATAATATTATCTTGGACGTAGCTAAAACTAAGAATATGGCTGTTTTGATAACCTCTCATCTTCCTGAAGATATCGAGTCTGTCGCTGATAGAGCGATCCTGCTTGAAGATGGAAGAATAAAGGATGAAGGGAGACCGAAACAAGTCATTGACCGATTTTTAAGCCAGGTCGGGCACATTCTAAAGGAAGAAGCTTCGTACGGTGAACCAATTGTCAAAGTGGAGGAGCTGGAAAAAAAGTATATTACCCTCGATCGCGGGGTAATAAGAGCAGTAAACGACGTGTCTTTTTATATTAACGAAGGGGAGATATTTGGCCTAATAGGCTTAAGCGGAGCTGGGAAAACCTCGGTTTCAAAAATCATAGCCGGGATAATGGAACCAACAAATGGAGAAGTGTTCGTTAAGATCGGCGAGGATTGGGTGGACATGTCGATCCCGGGAAGAGAGAACCGGGGACGGGCTAAAATTTATATAGGAATGCTTCACCAAGAGTACGATCTCTATCCTTTCAGAGATGTTCTTGATAACCTTACAAGTAGTATCGGATTAGAGCTACCAGCAGAACTATCAGAGCACAAGGCAATTCAGACCTTGATGGCGGCTGGATTTAGCGAAGAAGCAAGCAATAGAATTTTGAGCAAGGTACCAGATGAGCTAAGCCAAGGCGAGAGACATAGAGTTGCCCTTGCGCAGGTTTTAATTCGTGAGCCAAATCTTGTCATTCTAGATGAGCCAACAGGGACAATGGATCCAATAACTAAAAAAGACGTTGCGAATTCCATTCTTTCTGCAAGAGCTGAAATGGGTGAGACCTTTATGATTGTGTCACATGATATCGATTTTGTCTCGGGAGTTTGCGACAGAGTAGCGCTCATGAGAGGCGGAAAAATTATTTCAGTTGGTGAGACTGCATACGTATTAGATCTCTTAACAGAGAGAGAGAAGGCCATTGGCTGATTGGTAGCTATTTTAAAACGATCCGGCATGTTCGTTGCATTAAACGGCAAAAAAGTAGAAATTACTGAAGAAGCTGCAACTCTACGCGATATTTTTGATATCACTAAAACTCAGTACAACGAAGGTTTAGTAGTAGGGGTAATAAAAGGCAGAAGGACGCAAAAGCTCGAAATCGTCAAGGAATACGCTATACAGACGACAAAGGGCGAAATTAAAATCGAAGTTAATGATGAAACTAAACTGGTGTGGTTTAAAAGTTATGAGAAGCTTGTCGGCAGCAAAGTCCACTGGTCACAACCACAAGTGACGTCAGTCGGGCCCATAGTTACCGATTTACGTATAGATCGCAACGAGAGAGAGTATCAGAGATGGGACGTGATCTATAGCCTTGGCGGATTTGATAGTGCAAACACATACTTATCATTTATAAAAAGACGCCATTTAGCCTCTTACGGCACAAATGCCATTGTTGGAAAAACTATTGCAGGGAAGAGCGTTCTTGAAAAATTGGAAAATGGCGATATAATAGAAAAAATTGAACCAATTGAACGATGGGAACTCGTCACTGATAAATTTACGACCTCTGATCTTGATACAAAACTTGAAGACGGGATGGAGGTTTACACTTACGTTAAGGCGGTGCTTTCCAGAGATGCTTCGGAGGGCGTGGAGCATTTTCTCGCCCTTGTTAAAAACGGCCACTTTACAGTAGATGCTACCACAAACTCTTACATCGTATCATCGCGACTGAAAGGTAGATCCTGTCCCTTCGAGATAAGAGATGTGAGGGGCGAAGGATCTATTACAATTAGGACTGCAGGAAGCAGTTTTGGAAATGTGTACATATACAAAAAAGATGCATCCTCAAGCCCAGACCACTCAGTTATTGGCTACGTCAGCGAGGGTTTAGAGTTCGTTAAGTTAGCAACAGCCGGACAACAATTGAAGGTTGAAACTGATCCTGTTCGCATCATGTTCCTAGGCAGAACATACTATTCAATAGAACAAGAACTTGAAAAATTTGGTCTAGAACTTAAAAAGGAGGGGTATATTGGCGATGACGCGGTTATTGTGAGTCAAAGCCCTCTAAACACTGTCGACATTCTTAAGTCTAAAAAGATACAGACGTTTGCGATTCCCCAAAAGAGCTTAGTGGAAGTGAAACTATATGAAGCTGCGGCCCCGAAGACAATATCATATTTCAGGATGGTCACAGGGCTGAGGGATAACCCTGTGGGATCGCTTAAGGCTTATGTAACGTATGGAAGGACTGTTATTTTCAGAAGTCAGATAATGGACAAGTATGAGCTCGTTCCTGAAAATCTCCCAACTGAGACAGTGAGAAATGGTGAAATTGGGGTGACAAATCAAGCCGCAAAACACGCAGGTTTAATCGGTGTGAGATTAGAAGATAACAACAGGTATGGGCCAACAGGCGAAAAATTCAGTGGCACGAATATCATAGGAAGAATAGTAGAACCTTGGGCATTAAAGGGAGTAAAAGAGAACGATACGATCTATTTATACGAATCTCTTTAAAAATATTATAAGATAATTATAATATAAATCGTTACAATATATTAAATTGATAAATTGTGTGATGAAATGAAACCAGATGACGTTACGAAAATGGTCGTTCTTTCAAATTCAAGCCCTATCTTGCCAAGCGAACTTGCACTTCGGGCGTACGAACTTTCTACGGATGCTGTTGTTAAAGAGACATGTTTTGGACTAATCGTGACAGGAAAAGATAAGTCGGTAAACGAATTGATAACAGAGTTAAGAAAACTCGATCCTTTTGGAATTTTCGTAAAAGACAGGGGGTTCCAACCAGGGGATTCGAGGAGATGTCGGGCCGTACGAGGGGGCGGACCGAGACCAGGTTTTCATCAGCTCGAAAAGGAGTCTGAGATCTTACCATCAATTTCGCTTGGTTTAGAGACAATTGATGAACCCACTCAGGAAAAAGGATCCAAAAAACAACGAAATTTGACGATTGACGACCTTATAAAAATAATTAAAGAAGAAGATGTAGAAGAGGAGAGTTAAATGGTTAAGATTCTTATTTATCCATCTAATAGTTTAATTCTATCAGACCTGGTGGCACGATTTGGACACGAGCCTTTAACTTTAATGCGGGTTGTGAGACGTAAAGTAACAGAAGTTGGCATCGATTCTCCACCTTTGAACATCACGCCTGATGATCCCAAAATAGGCCTGAAATACGCTGCAGTTGATGTTCCATCGGGCGTAAGAGGGCGGATGGCGCTACTCGATCCATTAATTGAAGAGGCTGAAGCTGCAATTATCGTCCATGATGCTGATTATTCATTTGGGTGCATGGGGTGTGCCCGAACAAACGAGTTGGTGAAGTATATAGTAAGGACGAAGCACATTCCGCGACTCGAACTGAAATATCCGGCAGATGAAGAAGAGGCACGGGAGTTCGTTCGAAAAATACGAGATTTTTGTGAATCCTTAAAGAAAAAAGAGGAGATACCGGCGTGAGTCAAAAAATTAAAATCGCACATCTATCCTGCGGGTCAGAGTACAGCGGTATCCAGAAGGAAATAGAAAATGCAGTTAACTGCGTAAGCGCCGAGTTAGTTTATCCTGAAGTTGATACGGAAACAATCAAGGACGCCGTAAAAGAGTGGGGATTAGAAGTTGCAAGTCCTGATTTACAACTTATGATTGCGCGGGCAAAGTCCATCGTAGAGGGGGGCTTCCCCGTTGATGCGGTATTTATCTCAACGTGCTTTCGATGCGCTGAAGGCGCAATAACGCGAAGTGAGTTACGGCGATATATACAAGAAAAGGCACACCTTCCTGTGATAAGTTATTCTTTTACAGAGCGAACAACTGCTGAAACATTGCTTACTCGAATGGAAGCACTTGTGACGACGGCCTTGCGTAAGGGTCTACTCGCTCGTGAAAAACAGAATGGACTCACAGCTGGCGTAGATTCGGGATCAACTACTACTAAAGCTGTTGTCATGAGAGATAATGAAGTAATAGGGGTTGGATGGGTAGATACCACCGAAGTACTCAAAAGTGCAACGCTTGCGTACGATAATGCCCTCTCGATGGCAGGCATAGATCGCGCAGAAATTCAAGCGCTTGGCACCACAGGATATGGTAGAATTCTCATTGGAGATGCGCTGAAAGCTGACTTAGTTCAAGAAGAACTGACCGTAAACTCTAAAGGAGCTGTCTATCTTGCTGAAATACAAAAAGGCCCGTCGACAGTAATAGACATTGGTGGAATGGACAACAAAGCGATCTCTGTAATAGATGGAATACCCGGAAGTTTTACGATGGGTGGCATATGTGCTGGAGCTTCAGGCAGATTTCTTGAAATGACGGCAAGGCGCCTTGGCGTTGACATAACTGAACTTGGTCCTCTAGCATTACAAGGAGATCACCGGCGCTTGGCAATGAATAGTTATTGTATAGTGTTTGGAACACAGAGTCTGGTTAATGCACTCTCACTCGGCTCCACCAAAGAAGATGTAGCCAGTGCCGCGTGCTACAGCGTTGCAGAACAAGTTTTTGAACAGCAGTTACAAGAATTGGAAATAGTTGAGCCAGTAATAATGGTTGGCGGAACTTCTTTGATTGAAGGGTTAGTCAAAGCTATGGAGGATTTATTGAAAGTGAAAGTGGTAGTTCCCCCATATTCTCAATACATAGGAGCAGTTGGATCCGCCTTACTCGCTAGCGGATTCATCGCATGAAATAGATTGCAAGGCTGGACTTTAAGCCTAGTGTAACGAGAAAGCGGAAGCTGTTTAGGCGGACGGTTCAAAAGATGGAGTCAGAAAAAGTGATTGTGGTTTCTCCCGACGAACGGGGCGCAAAGTTACTAGAAGAACTTGCAAACGACATTTTAACCGATCTTAATATAGCCCGAAGTATTGAGAATATTAGGATCTACGTGGATCCGAATGAGCCCGTTTTCATACTTTATGCAAAACTAAGCACATCACTTCCAAACGTTCTGGTTTCAGATATTGCAAACATGACCCATACTGAAGAGGGGCTGAAACTTGATATTAAAAATGAACAATATGCCTTCAACCTTATTGATAAGCTTACAGAAGTCTATGGTAGAGCGAACATATTACAATTAGACAGATATACGTTGCTCGTTGCTACCGACGAGGACATTCCTGATGTCGTCGTATTTGAGCCCATTGAAGAGCTTAAACGTAAGATCATTGATTCCATAAGGCGTATCGCGCCTGAAGGCTACAGAATAATTAAACACGATGTAACAAATGAATACATACTCTTTATAGCATCTGAAGAGCCTTTGAAGGATGAGTGGTTGGAAAAAGCAAGGACGCTGACAGAAGAAATGCGAGGAGCTTAAATGTTAGAGCCCTTAATGTATACTGGCGGAGTTTACAGGAACGACGAATTAGTAGAACTCGTTGAAGATCTTGGTGGTTATGTATTACAAAAAAACGTAATGCAACTTGAAGTAGTTCTTTTAATCGTTGTTCCGTTCGACGATATCGATGTCGTAGAACAAAAGGCAGCACAACTTTTGGGAACTATAAGCAGGGCTCCACTAATAGGTACAGAAATTGCCGTAGTGGCTCCCAGCCTTGCATACCACCACATGCCGCATCCTACTTGCGATATCGCAGAATATCTGCGCCGGAAAGGAGCCAAAACGAATATTATAGGACTAGCAAGAGGGGTGGGAAGACGTGCAGCTCAACTTACGAAAAGTGAACGGGGCTTAATAAATGAACATGACATCGCTATATTCATATTCGGAGATTTCGAGAGCTGCATAACTGAAGTGAAGTCGGAACTCTACAGCGATTTGGATATTCCGATAATCGTCACCGGCGGTCCTCAGTGTAAAACGGTGCCTAATGCATTTGCTTACATCAGCGGAATTGGAAGACGGGCAAAAGGTTTCCACAAAGAAATTGAGTTGTCAACCCTCGAAGATGTCGCAGCAATTAGTGGGAAAGCACTCGACAATAAACGAGAGGAACTTGCAAAAGACCCACTCAGCGTTAATCCGATGAGAGTCATGGATGAAATTAATCAACAGATTCCTGAGATTTTGGAGAGCCTCTCGCCAACTCCAATTACCTTGCATTTGGATGGCATGCGGATTAAATTGCCATATGATGAATACTCAGAAAAAGTGAGGGAAATCAGACTTATAGAAGGACCTTACCTATCGGAATTAGCTGATATAGTCCCGTCGCGAATGAGGGGGTACATTATCCTTAAAATCAAACCAAAGTCCGTTACAGGATTTACGCTGTAAAAGACGATATTAAGCTCTCCATTAAAATGATGTGCGCGGCTGGTAAGAAAGAGAGTAGAATATTAGCTCACAGTCTCCGTAACGTAACGAACTTAAAAGATCTTGAAACGAACTTGGCAAATTCCTTATATTTTTGAAGTTATAACACTAATACTTTGCCTTTATCAGGGATAAAACATACACAGGCAACGCAATGCGACAAACTTCCATTCTAATAATACTAGTATAATAAAGATGGCAAAAGCAGATTGTAACGTTTATAAATACGTCAACTAGATTCCTACAGCATTGATTAATCTTATCAGTTCATTGAATGCTTTAATTTCAGTCTTTAGAACTTCATCCCGTGCCAGGCTTATGCTCATCTCGCCATCAACGGTAAGCTGCTCGGGGCCTCTTCTCACAATTCTATAAACTCCATCAGATCTCAATATCTCCTCAACCTCTCGATCGTGAACTAGCGCCCGTCCCGGCATTATGACGGTTTCTTGCAACTCGCTTAAGTTAAGTTCTTTAATATCATCTATCGTGATAAGGCAGGCGATTTCTTTTTCTGTATTCACCACATTCACGCGAGGAGCTATTCTCTTAAATATGGAATTTAAAAATGGTGCCGCTATGGCTCCTGTGATTATGGTGGCCCCTTTTTCAACGTACGGAAGAAATTTTTCTGGATTATTAGCTATGTAAAAGGGGGAGCCAATTTCCGGGTCCCACAGTGGGGTGCCAGTAACACGCATCTTATAAGCACTGTTCATTTCGCTTACCATATCTCTAAAGCTTTCTATTGGTTGCGAATCGATTCCTTTTATTATAGTCTTGTTGCCAAGAATTAAACCTTCTTTTACGTTATTCGCAAATCTCATCAAAATTAAACCCCTTGCTCCCATCTCTTCAAGATCATCGCATGTTTTCCTTAAAACATCTCCATCGTTTACCCCTGGAATAATTACTGAAGCACCATAAACGTCACATGACTTACAAAACGCTTCAAGGCACTCAAGCGATACTTCTGGTGTTGGGTCATTCATAAATCTAGCCCGTAAACTAGGGTCTGTTGCGAATACCGTAAATGTGACTTCATTTACTCCGTTGCTAATGATAATCTCAGCATCTTTCAGGTCATCTAAACCTTTTCCACTCGTATACCCAAGATGTATTGGCGCTTGCAAACTCGAAAGCAATTCCGTGAGATCTACTAGGTCTGGATAACAACTAACGTCTCCCCCGCCACTAATGGTTACCCGTTCAGGATCGTTAGAACTCATTTTTAATATTGTATGAATTTCTCGAGCTACTGTTTCGAGCGATTTAAATCCAACATACCTTTCCGCAATAGCTCTCCCACAATAATCGCACCCCTTAACTAACGGCGAGCAGTGACTACACCCAAATGGGTGTAACTCCCGTACTTTTCGAAAATAACAATACGCGCAAAATCCTCGGCAATCTAGTCCGGGCCTTCCGCCTACGTCTGCAAGTAACTCCATTATATCACGATTAAACACTCAAACGTTTAGTCACTTCATAAATATTGGTCTATAGAAACATAAAAGTTTGTGAAATAAATAAAAAATAAAGTATAAAAAATAAAAAAAGGGAACCGATCTTAGAACGGATTCGGAAGGCCTAATTCAGCCCTTTCCTGCCGCGTCTTCACTGATCTATCCCACTTATTCTGTGCAAGCTTCGTCAGCAACTCCATGCCATCTTTCCCTGGATCAATAGCCTTAGTCTCAAACAAGCCAGCATCAACTGCACTCTGAAACACGTCCTTGCCAACTTTTGTTCTTGGCAGGACAGTTGACCAGCCAACGGGTGAACCGATCGACCCCGTTGATATATCTGCTGTCCTCGCTGTAAGATCCGGACACACGTAGCAACCGGGTTGCACATAGTTGTGCGTAAGCTTCACTGGCACTCCTATCTCGTCGCCCGCCATAGTTGATACAATCATCTTACCCTTCGTTACGTCCATTTTCGTAACGAGTTCAAGGTTGACCTTATGCAACTCCTCTATGATCGCCTTAATACCCTCATAGTGGAAGTTCTCTGTGCAGAATATGCCGACAAGAAGGGCTAAAGTCTTTGGTAAGTGACGTGCACCTATTGGATACAACTGCATCTTTCGAGCTGCGTAAGTAAGGCAGTGCATCCCGACAAATCCTATCTTGTCAAGAGCATATTCCCTCGCCGCAGTCTTCATCACATCGTTCATCGGACAGAGAACATACTTAGTACCCGCAGCAGCTACAATCTCCTCTGGCGTGGTGGCTACATACGGCTGTGGGTTCCAGGGTTCATCTGTTGGCATTGCCACGAGAGCGCCTTCAATGACACCCGTTTCGAGCGCATGGATTAACAGCGTGCTAACTATTCCTCCATCTTGTGCTTTCTTTTGCAGTGCCTTATCGCTAGTTCTCACTGTCATTATGTCTGTATACTTACCAAGAACCATTTACTCCACCCCCATCAATCTCTTCTCGATCATTTCAAAGGTCGGTTCAAAGCTCCTTGGGCATTGAGCGTAGCATGCGCCGCATTTGACGCAGAGTTCTTGATTCACGTGAGGCCTTCCGTAATCCATTTCTATGGCCCTCGTCGGACACGCCATGGCGCATGAGCCACAGCCTATGCAAAGACCCTGACCGACGATCTTTACCAAAAGGTCGCAACCGCACGCGAAACCAGCAAGCGTAGCAAGTGGAGCAAGATAATCAACGTCTCCGCCCACTGCCGCAAGTACTGTGTTCGCAATGGCCTCGGCACCAGTTGGGCACCCTGGGAGAGCAAAGTCCACTTTAACAAGGTTTGAAACTGGCGCGAACGACTCGTGCATCGGTTTCGCTGCTTGTCCTCCCACACTAAATCGCGTGATATTTCCAGTGGTAGCGCATCCTCCTAGCGCAACCAAGTACTTCGAATTTTGTCTAATCTTCTTTATATCCTCTACCTGCCGCTTATCCTGTAGGCAGACAGAACCATGAACTATAGCTATATCAATATTTTCCGGAATCTCCCTAGCATCAGCAAGAGTAGTTTCGTATACATAGTCTATAGCATTCAGTAAATCAAGCAGGATGTCATAGTTATCCGTTAAGGATACGAGACAACCAGTACATCCACTGAGCACGGCGCTCAGCACTCTTGGTTTTGCAGTAGCCATTTCCTTCACCTCTTCTGAAACGTCAGGAGGAGTGACAGTTATCTCTGGCGCTGCTTTTGCCGGTTTCTCCTCTGCTGGAGGGTTTGTTCTCTCCATAGTTAAAATTCCCTCGGCATCCTTTGTTGTTTTTTTCAACCCAGAAAAAAGTTTCATATGTACTCCTCTACTTCCTTTTGAATCAATTCAATTGCATGTGGAATCGATCTTTTAACTTCATCCGTAAGCCCAAATTCGATTTGCTGGTTGCTTTTAGGCTGACACGCAATTACAGTAATATCGCTCCTTTCATTCAAGTCTTGAAGCGGTGTCGAAGTCTTCCAACATTGATGATCGACGTAATTATCTGCATCGATCTCATCCACGGAAAGTTTTTTGATATCTCCCGGCAGCCCTCCGAAATCAATAGAATCAACGAGAATAAGCTTCTTGCATTCTAAAATCCCAAACAAGAAGTACCCCCTGCCTATGTCGACAACTTTCAAGCGCTGGGATCCGTTCAGTTTCTGCTTTAGTAGTGGAACTAATGTTGGCCCAAATCCATTATCACCGTAAAGCGGGTTACCACAACAAGCGATAACAACTTCAGCGTCGCAAATCGAATCACTCACCTCAGATCATCTTCCTTTGCAATACTTCTCCTTCTGGTCCAAGTACAATCATATGCGTCGCACACGAGTTGCAAGGATCGTAGGCTCTCACTATGACCTCAGCGTATTTGTACAAAGATCCTTCAAGCGCCTTGCTAATTGTTGGATAGTTCCACGTTGTCGGAACAAGGCAGTTGTAGTATCGAATCCTTCCATCCTCAACTCTCGTCATATGAACATTTGAACCTCTGGCTGCTTCGTTGATTCCAATTCCTAACTTATTGGTACCAAGGTTTTCCGGCTTCGCTTTGGTGACACCGCTCGTGTTCAACTCGTCAAGTATATTCTCAGCACGGTGCACAAGCGTCGTATATTCGTGTGCTCTCGCAACGTTTATCGCCATAGCCCCCCTTTGGGTGAAGCCTTTGAACTTAACTGCTCGTGCTCTTGGTCCGACTTCTACGGGCTCACCGCCGATGAGACAGATTGTATTGTTTGCCTCTTGACCGACTTCGAGTGAGCTATAATAATTATTTGGCAGCTCTTCGTTGAAGTTGTCTAATGGAAAAGCAGTTCTATCTCCATGCGTCAAATGCGTTGCAAACACGTTGTAGTCGTGAGTGCCCATTCCCGGCGGATAATCAGAGTCCTTGAATAGACCTAACATGAAATCAACGTGCTCCTTTGCAAGGGATTCGTAAATTCTGAGATCCGCCATCAGCTTATTTTTAGCATTCTCGGTGATGTTCCTTGCCATGCCTCCTATCACTATATCGGGCGCGTGAATGCCCTCGCCGCCAGTCACATCTATGATGTGTTGAGCGATCTTCCTCATGCCCTGACATCGTTTCATAGCATCCGTGTAGACGTTCGCGTCAAATCCTATCCCACATCCGAAGTCTGGAAAAATCAGAATGCTATGAAGCGGATGGCTGTGCATCTTGTTCGCGATTCCAGCGAGCTCCCTCAACAACATACCATCCTTAGGTGGTTCGAGATTAAGAGAATCTTCGACCGCTTCTACTGAAGCACATGAGTGAGTTATAGGGCAAATACCACATATTCGTGACGTTGCAAGTGGTGCGAATTCCATCGGCTTTCCTATGAGGAACTTCTCGAAATTTCTCACAGGCGTTATGCTGAAGTAATTACCCTTCTCAACTATGCCATCATCGTTCGTCTCTAGAACTAATTTAGCGTGCCCTTCGACACGGGTCACAGGTTCAATTTGAACTATATTGGCCAAACTTTACCCTCCTGTTTGCTTTATTTCTGATTTAAGTTAAAATTTTATAGGTTTCTTACTATAAAAGTTTGATTATTGGCAGAATTCTAATTGATGAAAAAGCTTTTCGCACATTTAATTAGTAAAACTCCGCGTCTTATGTTCGCTTTAGTGTCGAAATGGCATGAAATTATGAAAAAATTTTAGTAATTAAACTTAAACATTTCTTACGCAATACCTCCCATTGCACGTTAAAAAAATCGCTCTTTTGGAAAAATACAAGTGAGCTATGACCAGCTTGACGAGCTATGTTTCTTAGTGTGGTCTCTGTAAAAGTTTTACCTGTAAAACAGAATAGGAGCACTAAAACCTTTTTGCAAAATTCATTAATGGGCGTTGACTTAATAAAATACCGACAGTTTTAACAAATAAGATAGGTAAAAACCCCGGGAAACAATCACGTTACAACACCATCATTCAATCCTTAACCTCGAATGTTATTTCTCTTTCAATTAGAAAGTTAAATATAAAATTTTTAATTTCTTCTAACGAATGTTCCTCAGCGTTAAGAAAACCGCTATTCTGCAACGCCACGCCGACCTCATCGTCACTTGTATCATGCACCTGAATTATCACTGAAGCACAGGTTCGACTCGAACCATTATAAATGCCATCTATGTCTCCATCTGTTATACCTATTATCGGAATACCAAATCGCGACAATATATCCCCGCAAATATTCGTCGTATCATCTCCAATAGTAACTACACAGATGGTCTGTTTATCTATTGCTTCAAGAACAGAATCAGCAGAATGATCTATAAATACAACCTTACCCCTCTTTAACCACCTTTGTGGCTCATTCATTTTTGAAAAATTGTTGTTTTTGGCCCGTCTTAAGTTCCCGCTTTTTATGTACAAGGTTTTTAAGTCAGCGTTTCCAATTTTATCGTACCCATGTTTTTTGATTTGAACTCCTTTAATATCGACTAGCCGCCTGTTGTTAGATACAATTACTACGTCCTGGTCTACTACCTTTCCAACGACAATTCCGCTGATCAAAACATTTTCTCCCACTTCAGCGCCATGTAGATGCCTTAAAGTAAGACCGCCCTCTTCATCAATCTTGATCTCTTGTTTAAGTTTTACTACGCGCTGAAGACCCATTTGATCACTCAGATACACAGCGACATCATGTAATAACTCAACATTATAGTCATCCGGACCTTCCCAGAGTATAATACACCCGTCACTGAATCCAGGTCTTTCAACCTGTATTACAGACTTATTAACTTTCGAGACGACTATTTGGCCAAAAATTTCACCAGTTGCCGTCGTTTTTCCACAGTTTGCCAAAATTAACACGTCTAAGTTCGAAAGATTGTTCAAAGCAGCACTTGGTTGCATCCTCTTTGATATGTCAACAAAATTCTCAAGTGGCGACCCCCGAGCAGCAACTCTGCCCATTGTGCCCCCAATGAGCGCTTGTAGATACCCTATTTCGCGCAAAATGAGAATCAATCTACAAATTCGACCGCTATCTATAATTTCGGGACCGTGGATTACCAACCCAATACGAATAGGGCGACGTTTCATACGAGCATTTTTCCTGTATCACTTCTCTAAACAAAAGGGTTTTGGCATCCCTTGACACTGAGAACAACATTTTCATTTAATAATTTTTGGATAGGCTAAGCACAATTAGGTAATGCCGATGTTGCCATAAAAAATTACTTACTAGTGCGCAAAAAAGTATGTGATCCTCATTCAACCGTTACGCTCTTAGCCAAATTACGCGGTTGATCGATGTCAGCGCCTTTGTTCTTCGCAACATAATAAGCTAATAACTGTAGAACTACCGCAGACAGCATTGTAGAGAATGTTTCCTCGACATTAGGTATTCTCAACACAAAATCAACGTATTTAGCAATTTCATTGTCTGATTCACTTGCAATTGCTATTACATATGCATTTCTCGCTTTTACTTCCTTAATATTGCTAAGAATCTTACTGTAGTTAAGACCTTTCGGGGCTATTGCTATTATTGGTGTGCCCTCAGTGATTAAAGCGAGTGGACCGTGTTTTAGTTCTCCAGCAGGGAACCCTTCAGCCTTTACATATGATATTTCTTTCATTTTAAGGGCACCTTCGAGTGCGAGGGGATAATTTACACCTCTTCCGATAAAGTAACAGCTGTCAGCTTCACTGATCTTTAAAGAGCACTTTTCAATGTCACTAATGTCGTCGAGAAGTGATTCCATAAGTACTGGTAAATACTTGAGCGAAGTAATCATTTGACGTGAGGTATCAAAATTGATCGTAGTCGTTGTAGAATAAAAATTTCTAATTCTTGCAAGATAAAGCCCGAGCATAAAGAGTGTCAATATTTGAGACGTAAAGGTCTTCGTAGCGGCAACGCCTATTTCAATGCCCGATCGCGTAAATACGACTTCATCAGCTTTACGCGTTATAGAACTCCCTGGAACATTCGTTATTGCTAGCGTCTTGAACCCTTGGGACTTAGCTTCTTCTAAAGCTGCGAGAGTATCTGCAGTTTCACCTGACTGACTAATGCATATAGCGAGAGAGTTTTTACCGGATAGCGAATTATTGTAACGAAATTCAGAACTGTACTCTACCCGCACTGGGATCCTTAACATGTCTTCAAGCACATATTTTCCGATGAGCCCGGCGTGATAGGAGGTTCCACAAGCAAGAATTGTTATGCCATTAAGGTTACGGACTTTTTTTTCGAGCGATTCAATCTCTTTAAAGTTTACAATAGCTTCGAACTCTAAGAGTCTGTCCTCCATTGTTTCTCTAACTGATCTTGGCTGCTCATGTATCTCCTTTAACATATAGTGCTCATACCCTGCCCGTTCAGAGTCTTCGATGTCCCAGTTTATTGTAATTTCTTTGCACGGTACTTTCGCCCCACTAAGTGTCGAAATATCGACACTTGTCCCCTTAAGCGTAACCACTTCTCCATCATTGACGTAAATGATCCTATTTGTAAACTTCAGAATTGCAGGTACGTCACTAGCAATAAAATTCTCGTTTTCCCCGAGCCCAACGACCATCGGGCTATCTTTTCTTGCGGCTACTATCGTATCGGGCTCATAATCCGATATAACAGCTACCGCATAAGACCCTCTAACATGCGAAAGAGATTCTTTTACTGCAGTTGTAAGATCACCCTCGTAGTGCTCTTCAACAAGATGCGCAAAAACTTCCGTATCAGTATCAGAATTAAAGATGTGTCCATCCCTAATGAGCTCTTCTTTTAAGCTCTGAAAATTCTCTATTATTCCATTATGAACAACGGCAAGATTGCCATTACAGTCTGTATGAGGATGCGCATTAGTAGAGGAAGGGGTACCATGCGTCGCCCAACGGGTATGGCCAATCCCAATAGAACAGTCTACTTTTATGTCTAGAATTGTTTCAAGTTCTGAGATCTTACCCTTAGTCTTTGTTACATCAATTTCAGTATCTCTCAAAGTAGCAATTCCAGCAGAATCATATCCTCTGTACTCAAGCTTTTTCAACGACTCTAGAAGTACCGGAATTACATTTCTTTTTCCAACACACCCAACTATCCCACACATTTGATCGTCTCGTTTTCAACGTTCGTCAATTTCAGTAGGCATTGTAGATAGGCGAACTTTATATACCATAAAAGTTACGCTTTAATTTATCAGTTTTTCGTTTGTAAAGCAAAGAATTCACTACACAGTAAATGAAGCACGGTATTAAAATATCATTAATCAGTTAATTCGATGAATTTTGGAATTAGATAATTTTTTATCACAAAAATGACTAAGTATCAAAAACATGAAGGTCTTGCTTGTGGGCTCGGGAGGTAGAGAACATGCTATAGCGATGGCCATAAAAAAAAGCGAGCCAGAGCCAACGCTATATGCGGCAATGAAATACAAGAACCCTGGTATCGCCAAGATGTGCGAAGATTACTTGCTGGTCAATGAAATGGACATACCTAAGATAACGAATTATGCTGATAAATTTGATTTGGTGGTAATAGGACCAGAAGCACCGTTAGCAGCAGGAATCGTCGATTCTCTTGAATCACGCGGAATAAGAACATTTGGCCCCACAACGGATGCTGCTATGATAGAATCGGATAAGGGTTGGGCCCGGTCTTTTATGTCCAAACATGGAATCAAAGGTTGTCCAAGATATGAACTTTTTAATGATCTTTCGGAAGCGGACAAATTTATTAAAGATAACATAGACGAGAGGGACCTTGTTATAAAGCCTGTTGGGCTGACTGGAGGTAAAGGGGTACTCACTATAAACGAATATAAAGAAGGCAGTGATTACCTTAAGAAACTGCAGGGACAAGTGATAATTGAAGAGTGTCTAACAGGAGAAGAATTTACTATACAAGCATTTGTTGACGGACATAGTTTATCTTGTGCTCCCGCAGTTCAAGATCACAAACGCGCCTATGAAGGGGATCTAGGTCCTAATACAGGCGGCATGGGCTCATACAGTGACAAGTCATATATATTACCCTTTATGAGTAAAGACGACTTTGATCGCGCGGTAGATATTATGAAAGGTACCGTTAATGCGCTTAGATCAGAAGGGACTAATTATAAAGGAATATTGTACGGACAGTTCATGTTAACAAAATTAGGACCAATGGTGGTAGAGTTTAATTGTAGGTTTGGTGACCCAGAAGCAATGAATGTGCTACCATTACTAAGATCAGACTTTATTGAGCTCGCTGAGGCGTCCATAGACGGAAACTTAAAAGCGGCCTCTTATGAATTATGTGCTACTGTTTGTAAATATGTTGTACCATCTGGATATCCTGATAAGCCACAGCTGTCTGAGATACGCATTGATGAAGGATCATTTGATGCTATGGTATTTTACGCGAGCGTAAACGACGAGGACGGTAAAATAACAACTACCGCTTCGCGGTCTTTAGCTGTTTTAGGCATTGCTGATACGATAGAAGATGCCGAACATAAAGCTGAAAATGCGTTGCGTAATATAAGGGGCAACATTTTTTCTCGACATGATATAGGAACGAAGAAGCTCATAGAAAAACGCATTGAACATATGAAAGCAATTAGATCGTCTTAATCCAGGAATGATGCAACCAATCGGGGATGAACGATGAAGGGCTTAATTTCTATTAGTGACCTTACTAAAGCGGAAATCTACGACATTATTGAGCTTTCTTTAGAGTTAAAAGAAAAGAGGTTAAAGGGCAAATTCTCAGATGACTTAAAGTACCACAGTTTGGGAATGATATTTGAAAAGCCTTCGACTAGAACGAGAATTTCATTCGAAGTTGCTATGACCCATCTTGGGGGGCATTCAATCTACTTGAACTGGCATGATCTCCAACTCGGACGGGGAGAGACTATAGCTGACACAGCTAAAGTTCTTTCAGGCTATGTCAATGCGGTTGCTATACGAGCAAACCACCACGGCTCTATAATTGAGTTGCAAAAAAATGCATCCATCCCCATAATAAATGCGTTATCTAATCTCGAGCACCCCTGTCAATCACTAGCGGATCTCATGACGATCTACGAGAAGAAAGGCAAATTAATAGGTGAGAAATTCGCCTGGATAGGAGATGGTAACAATGTATGTAATTCCTCTATACTTGCCTGTGCGATCACGGGTATAGATATTGATGTAGCGTGCCCTCCTGGCTATGAACCAGACAAAACTATCGTTGAAAAAGCTAGAAAAATGTGCACAGTAAGGATCTTACATGATCCCATAAAAGCGTCAGAAAACGCAGATGTGCTTTATACAGACACGTGGGTTTCTATGGGTGATGAAGAAACATATGCCCAACGTATGGATGACTTTTCAAACTACCGTATTAATGAAAGGCTAATTGAAGTTGCAAAGAACGATGTTATTGTGTTGCATTGTCTTCCAGCTCATAGGGGACAAGAAATAACCAGCGACGTGATGGACGGTGAACATTCTGCTATATTTAGCCAGGCAGAAAACAGGTTACATACTCAAAAGGCCTTGCTTTTGAGATTGCTTAAATAACTACCACCACACATCTTTTTCCCCTAATCTGAAGCCAATATAATTAACTATCAAATGAATAGGTGCGGTTAACACAATGATGGCAATAAATACAGGAGCTGTAACATTCAACATAAGCCACTTCGGGAAGAATATATAAGTGAGCAGCAATGCGCCTGCAACGAAATCATATTGATCCGCGATTGGAAAACGAGCGCCCCTCTCAAACCCAAGACGACGTTTGAAAAAACTTTTTATAATATCTCCGAGTAACGCGCCAAATGATAGCGTAATTACTACAAATATTGGGTCAAATGACGGAACACCTTGCAGCGCATACTCTCTTACAGCTTGCTGAATTAGCCCGGCTATCACTCCAACCATAGTGCCGCCAACAAGACCTCTGAATGTCTTCCCTTGCCCTAATATCCTCCTACCATCCGGACAGTTTCTTCCAAGGTCAATCGGAAGTGTTCCCGCGAAGAGAACCGCACTAGAGTTGGCAACATAGGCAGGGAACACTAGCCACAGCGCATCGGCAATAAAAAATGACATCTATTTGGGGAAGTTATCAATATCATATTAAATTTACCTTTTCCAACATTGTTTTATCCATTAAGGAAGATAAACAGGTGCAACATAATAAACCATCAGCGACATTACAAATCAACCAGAATGCGAGAATATACCAAAAACAATAATAAGGATATATAAGATATTCAAAACGTAAACTGGAGATCCGTATGCCGATTTATGAAGCGCCTATAAAATTACCAAAGCATACTTCTTCCTTGTGTCCCGCCTGTCAAAAAATCGTGGATGCAACCATTTACGAGAAGGGCAAACAAATTTGGATGACAAAGAAATGCCCTGAACACGGAACGTTCGACGAACTGTACTGGTCTAGTGCAGACATGTATCATAGAGCTGAGCGTCATTCTTACATAGGCAAAGGAGTCTACAATCCTCAATTAAAACTACAGAAAGAGTGTCCTCTCGAATGTGGGCTTTGCGATATTCATGCTAGTTCAACTTGTCTCGCGAATATCGATGTGACCAATCGATGCAACTTACGGTGCGAGTGGTGTTTCGCGAACGCTTATTCGAGAGGCTACGTTTATGAACCTACCATAGAGCAGCTAAAAGATATGCTTACAACTTTACGGAGCGAAAGACCAACGCCGACACTTGCTGTTCAGTTTTCAGGAGGAGAGCCAACTTTAAGAGAAGACCTAGCTGATATCATCAAGATGGCTGCGGAAATGGGCTTCAAACAGACCCAAATAGCTACAAATGGCATAAAACTCGCAAAAGATCGAGAGCTGGCGCAAAAACTCAGAAGAGCCGGATTGAACACAGTATACCTCCAATTCAACGGGATCTCAAAAGAAACGGATAGACTCATAGATATTAAAAAAAGAGCAATAGATAATTGTAGAGGAGCCAAGCAAGGTGTGATATTAGTCCCGACAATTGGAAAAGGCCTGAATGATCATGAAATTGGGGGGATAATCCAGTACGCTATTCAAAACAGTGACGTAATAAGAGGCATTAACTTTCAACCTATGGCATTCGCTGGCGCTGCAAATGCAATGACACAAGAAGAGAGAAATTCCACAAGATTTACGCTCCCAGACCTAGCGTTTTGTATAGAAACTCAGACCAATGGTCAAATAAAGGCTGATGATTTTTATCCGGTTCCGTGTGTTGTATCGATTTCAAAGATTGTTGAGGCTTACACGAAAACTGACCAGATCGAGTTTAGCGCCCATCCACATTGTGGTCTTGCAACTTATTTGTTCATTGAAGATGGAAAGATGATTCCAATAAATCGATTCGTCGACGTGGATAAGTTTTTTACGCTCATGGAAAAGCTTACTGAAAAAATTAATAAAGGTGGGATACTGAGCAAACCTTCAGCATTAATGAGGGCATTGTTAGCGTTAAATTCAATGGTTGATGATGATAAACAGCCTAAGAGCATTCACTTTAAAAAGATGATTAAACAAATACTTTTAAAGCATGATTACACCTCCCTTGGAGAATATCACTGGGAGTCATTATTTATTGGCGGAATGCACTTTATGGATTCATATAATTATGATATAGAACGGGTTAAGAGATGTGTCATACATTACGCTGTCCCTGGAGGGTTGATTATTCCGTTCTGTGCATATAACAGCGGTCCAAATTACAGGGAAATAATTGAGAAGCAGTACAGCATACCCCTTGACGAATGGGAGCGCAAAAAAGGGAAAGTTGAATTATACGACATAGAATGAAATAAGTAGCCCGGCACGGATTCGAACCGTGGTTGTGAGATCCAGAGTCTCGCATGATTGACCGCTACACTACCGGGCTTTGACTGTCGTTTGAAACGATAATACCGCTTTGGGCGAATCGGCCTGTGTTGGATATTTACTTAACACATGTCTTTTATAACTTACCATATGGTGTTTAACGAAGCTCTTGAGAAGAGACATTAACAGATACAATCACTGTTTACTTCAGGGGTATATACAGAATTGCTGATGTCGAGCGCCCGAAGAGCTCGCAAGCGAATTGATGCCCCCAGGTATCTACTGTGTCAATATGAGGATGGATTGAATTGCACAAAAGCCCGTCACCCATATATTTAAATAGTGATTGATCAGGTTATTCTATCTGTCAGTCAGAAATAGCACCCGATTACAAATATATTTGTGCACATTCCAAGTGTAACATCAAGGAGAGGATTCAAGTTGTTTCCATCAAAGAAAGTTCAAAATTTAATAGGTTCCAAAGTCCAAGTAGAAGTAAAAGGTGAGAAGTGCATACTTGAAGGCATGCTTATGAGCGCGGATGATTACCTTAACTTACACCTTACTAACACTACTGAAGTGATTGACGGTGAAAAGTCAAGAGTTTTAGGGTCTGTTGTCCTTCGTGGCAACAATATCGTTCTTCTTAATCCTGTAAATGAATGATTTTGAACAGACGAAGGTATACATTTGCTTGAGATTTTGAAGTTGTGCTGTCATTTAAAATCATTTATTTTAAATACAAAAAGTTTGATAATATAAATGAAAAGTCAAGCTGGTCACTGTCGAAATCATAAGCGATATACTCGATCATGATGAAACTTGAAAAAGAGAAGTACGATATTCTATTAATAGATGGCATTATAGCCCCTTGCATCGGCTGCCACGAGGTTTGTACACCAGAATTTTGTGCGCTGCTAGACGAATGGCTACAATTATTAATGTAAACGTAAGTGCAAAAAAAACAATTACATTAGATTTTCAACTATTTTACGCATTATCATCAACCTTCGTGATTAATGAAATTCATTTGAGCTTCGCTTCACGATTACAAGAGATTAACTCACTTAAAATGTAGCGCACGACATTATTTTACATTTTTAGAAAACAATTTATCATAAAAAAGATAATTACGTGCAATATGGGTGAGATACCACTTTACGAAGATCTACGCTCCAAGCTTCTTTTCAACAGTTCAAAAGTAATTACGTATATTGCAACAGCAGCGCTCATTTGGATAATATTTTTTCTTGTTTATATACCAATATCCACGGGAGTGGTAATCTTCGGGTTTTTCGAAACTGCACAAATTATCGGCTTTATAGCATTATTAAGTATTCTGACGCTTCTTTGCAGGACATATCAATATTACATAATAACGTGCAGCGTTCTCAGTATGATGATGACATTAGTGAGGGCACATGATAAAACATATGATGAATTTGAAAACTACAGTGAAATGGTAAAGTACTCGTTGTATATACTATCTGTAATAATTGCCTATATTTTTTTATGGCCACTAATGAACACGGCAATTGGCACTTTAAATGGCATCGTTTTAACTATTGTTATCTTTTGGATTTTATATATGATCGTTAAAATTTTAGTGCTATTTAACATAATCGAAAAATTAAAGGAAGAGAAGGGCACTTAGGGGTACCCAGTCAATCCTAATAAATCTGTACTCGCATTGAGACTTCACGATGAATTATTCCTTTTTCTCCTCTACTTGCTTTGTAGTCGTTTTTCTAGACGTTCTCTCAGATATCGATGCACTTGCTGCCCGAGCTTGTGTCTCGGCAGTTTCTGTCAATTTAACAGCATATTTGCCGATTTCCTCTGAGGCGTCCATACCTGCACGGTACAATAGCCAAATAACCCAGATAGCGATGGCTATCAAAACTACGCCTAATATGGTCTGACTTGTCGGAGAATTTGACACTGATAAGATCAAGGCTCGGAAAAATATGAAGATTATTGCAACGATAATTACATATATAATGTACCTTATCGCTTGTTGAATATTCTTCAATCCCTGCGGCGAGTCGGTACTGCTTCGCGCCGCTATGAACCCACCGATGGCATTTGCTATTGCGATGATCTCTCTGACAATAAGCGCTAACAGAATTAGAATCGCAATTATTGCAATCCACGTTACAACTGAAGCTGCTTCGACACCTGCGATAAAGATTCCGGTTCCGAGTGGCCCAAATATCACGATCGCGAATAACCAGATTGCAAATATTACGACTAAATACACGACAAGCTTAGGTAGGCCAGCGTAGAACTGTTCTTTAGATTCTCTATTTAACTCCTCATTAACCACCATTATGTGACCTCCAAGGATCCAACTATTCCTTATGCATAATTGCCGTTTATAATTAAAAGGCTTATCCGATATTTCCGCAACATTGCGCATCGCGACCAAGCACAATAATCAATACTGCTTGCTAGTTGTCGATCCGATATCTCTGAGTTATCGAATTCCACTGAGAAAAAAGAATCAGTACAGCTTATAGGGATAAACAAGGTTAATTTCACCTAACAACCTTGAAATACTATCATAACGTATAATTGTACGGGGCATTCTTTGCAGAGAGACGAGCGCGACCTGGCTAAATTTGCAGCAAAGTGCTATTACGATATAGAGGATAAGGATTGCAAGGTCGAAGTTTTTGATAATTTTAAAAACAAGATGCCGAGTGTCGGCTTTATAAACGATATGCAAAAAGAGCTTCAAAACTGGTGGATATACAACATCGGAACGAAGTCAAAAATTGCACGTTTATCCGAAATCGATTTCATTCATCACGTTAATATGTTGAGGGCAAAAAATGGTTCACCGCCGATATCTACCGAGGGTGGCTTACATAAAAAGTGGATGGAGTACATAGTTTCAAATGATCCACACGTCTATTTAGTAGTAATTAAATGTGAAGACACGAAGCTTGTCCTCGTGAATACTAAGATTGTCGCTCAAAGTAGATGCTAGAGCAAACTTATTCCTTTATTGGGGTTCTCAATTTATTTGTCTCATATAATCCGCCTTTTTTCGTTAAATCTTGGAGACAACCGTGAGCAGCGTAGAAGAGCAAATTAATGAAATAATAAAAGAGATAAGGGAGACTCCATACAATAAAGCAACCCAGCTGCATATCGGGCGTCTTAAAGCTAAACTTGCAAAGCTTCGAGAAGAAGCTGAACGATCAACAACCAAAAAAGGGTCTAGTTACGCTCCTAAAAAAGCAGGTGATGCGACCTGCATTCTCGTAGGATTTCCCTCTGTGGGAAAATCAACACTTTTAAATGCTCTAACTAACGCTAAGTCCCTTGTTGGAGCTTACGATTTCACAACTTTGAATGTGATACCCGGCTCTATGGCGCACAAAGGTGCCCATATCCAAATTTTCGATGTGCCAGGATTGGTGAGCGGCGCAGTTTCGGGAAAAGGTAGAGGAAAAGAGGTTATTTCAGTAATTAGGAACGCGGATCTGATCTTACTTGTAATTGATGTGTTCAGCGAACACCAGATTCAAACACTAAAAGAAGAATTGTATAATGCAGGCATTAGATTAAACGAGCACCCCCCTAATGCTACTATAATTAAACGGGCAAGAGGGGGCATCACAATCAACAAGACACTGCGCTCAGAACTCGACGATAATACTATCAAGGCAATTTTGAGAGAATACAAAATCCATAATGCTGACGTAATTTTACGAGAAGATATGTCAGTAGAAAGATTTATTGATGCGCTAATGACGAATAGACGGTACTTGCCATCTGTCACTGTGGTAAATAAAATAGATCAACTCAATGATAACTTACATTTCGGCGATATCTGCGTCTCAGCTAAAGAGGATATTAACATCGATAAGCTTAAAGACCTAATGTTTGAGAAGCTTGCATTTATAAGAATCTACATGAAACCGCCCGGAGGGGGCCCAGATCGTGTTCATCCACTTATCTTGCGACGAAATGTAACTGTTGAAAACGTCTGTAACGTTCTCCACAGGGATTTTAGTCGAAAATTTAAATATGCTCAAGTATGGGGAAAATCCGTGAGGTTTCCAGGTCAGAGAGTTGGAACAGATCACGTGCTATGTGACGAAGATATAGTGACGTTAAACATACAAAAATAGAGAGAGTTTACGCAAAAACAAAGCAAAAACAAGTACTAGATAACAGAACGAATAACGTCTTATTGATGAACAACAAGAGTCTCGGGCCTTGCCGATATATCCAAGCTTCTTATCTCATTGTTATCAAATAATTACATTTATATGAAAAAAGCAAAGTTACTGGTTAACAATGGAGCTTAAGATTTCAGATGCCGTCAACTTCAGCGTTGATCCATCGCACATTGTGACGGAACGGACAGCCGTTATAGGTCAAAGCGGGAGCGGGAAGAGCTATTTAGTTAGCGTTATATGCGAGGAGCTAGCCTCAAATGACCTAGGATTTGTGCTGCTCGATACAGAAGGAGAATATCATGGACTTTCCAAATTTGGCAACATAAGATTAATTAAAGAAACGGAAGAAGTCGAAGATATTAGTGCAGACGAAGAGTATATCAAGAAGATTATAATGGACTCCCAGAGGATAATATTAGATGTATCTGAGTCTGATAAGAATACGGTAAACGAATTTCTCACAGGTATATACAGTGTAACGACAGAATTGTTTAAAGAGAATAAACAAACGCCATTTTTATTAATCATTGAGGAAGCGGACATATATATTCCCCAAAAAAGAACTGGGGGCCTTGAAATCTTACAGACGATAAGTAGAAGAGGGAGAAAAAGGGGGTTGGGAATTCTCTTAGCTACGCAGAGACCTGCACTTGTGAATAAAAATGTCCTAAGCCAATGTAATAATGTTTTTATCGGTAAATTAATGTTGAAAAATGATCTAGATTCAGTACGTCTATTTTTTTCGTCAATGGATGAAGTGAAACAACTAACCACGCTTGAGCCAGGATACTTCTATGTTCAAGGGGCTATCTCTGATCCAATGTTTATAAAAATCAGGGCGCGGAAAACGCGCCACGGTGGAAGCACACCAAAAATCCCGATCCGAGTCACTTCGGAAAAAATCTTGCCTGATTCAAACAACGAATCCAACGTCATTAAAATCGTGAGTATCGACGAGGAGCAAAGAATAAAGAGGGCAATTAATTCTATAAAATCAGGAAAATATGGAACATATATCGATTTCAGTGAAACCAAAGCTTTAAAATCGATAATTGATAATAGGCAAAAGCAGTACAAGTTTATTGGCAAGTATGAAACTGTGGAGAGCGTAAAGCCAGTAATGTTGCCTCGCTTTCTTTTACAAATTCGAGAGATAAAAAAGAAGGTAATAGGTAAAAAATCTGATAATTACTTAGTGCTCGTAGATGGATTTACAGGCGATATTTTAGATTCCAAAGGCGAAGTGCGCTCTCAGAGCGTAAGGCAGTTGTTTGATCTTAATCAGCATCAGTTGCAAGTGATGAATTTTATACGTAAGAACAAAAAAGTTACAATAATGAAATTGAAAGAAAATCATTCAACAAAAGGTCTTAAACTCGCCTTAAGAAAGCTTGAAGATGCGGGTCTTATCGAGATAAAGGATGGTCAGTACTTATCCGCATATGAAACAAAGCCAAAGTCTCTCAAATCATATAATATTGACAATTTAAAAACTGTCGAAGGGACAAACCAACACACAGAGAGACTCAAAACTTCTGAGATGAAGTTGCATAATATCATAAATCAGATTTATCTGGACTGTGAGATAGTAGATACCAATTTAATATATTCACCATTTTTCGATATTGTTTATTCAAACGGAAGCGCTGAAAGACTTTTACGAATAAGTGCTCGATCTGGTAAGGCGCTATAATACCTTAGATGTTCAAAAACTTGATAATTTATTTAAATTTGCTTTATCTGTATTTACGACCCCATCTAGCTCGAAGTTTGACTTAGCCAATTATCTTTATTGACGCATTTTTCAAGTTGTTTCTCGCGGACAGGTTTAACAGAAGTGGGGTGATCGACTCCGTCATGTACGATGCTTCTAATGAACCTCCATCGAGAGGATTGAGTCCACGTATATCTTTTACTAGTTCAGTAATGATCCTCTTTGGGTCGTTGTCTCCACAAACTATTACATCAAGCCCCAAATCATCATTTAAATCAATTAAGCGTGATGCTGGGACGGTGTGAAATGCTGACACGACCGGAACGTCGGGAACAATGCTCTTTAACTCCATAGCTGCGCTGCCATATTTTAGAGATGGCGTGTAACGCATAAACCCGTTTTTTAACATAGGAACAACCGGAGACACCACTATATGATCTCTATTCAAATAAGTCTTAATAGATTCAGTGGTAGAAATTGCATATTCGTACTGCAATGCGATTACTATAATCTTACAACCCTTCACAGCCTCCGTAGTCCCCGCACCAGATAGTTCACACGAAATACCGTGGTTTAAGAGATCCTCTCCACAGGAAGTTGCTGCTTCCTCAGCTTTTTCAATGCTCCTCGATCCTATCGTTACATCGTGTTTATACGCCCAGCGAAGTGCCAAGCCTTTCCCGATGTGACCAGTTCCTCCAAGCAAAGCAATGCGCATTATAAACACCTATTTTGATTGCACTTAACGCTAATTAAGTTAAAATATCTACCGACAGAATAAGATGATATCAAGCTAAAAAAGAAGGAAATCGTATCATTTTTAGAGAGGCAGAGACACGGAAAATTTGTAAAATAATAGGATAGAAATAAAAATTTCATTAAAAAGCAGACAACGGCTTTCATCATGAGTATCACTTGATACGCTTAATGGATCCAAACAAAAGTAAAGTTAGAAATTGATGCAATAATATATCCTACGACTATACTGCAGTAGCTAACGAGAGGTACCCTTGATATCATCCCAAATATTTTACAAAAATTTTGAGCTATGAAAAGCTGAACTTTGAAACTTCAAGATCGATTATATATTACCGACCCGGTACGTCTCACGAAAAAGCAGAACAGCCCTTACGTTTGAGAAATTGCTCAATAGGTGATACGTTAGACATGTAAAAACTAAGATATGATCTAACTGATTGTTGCACGCAGTGCTCGATACATGGTACGTTTATCAGTAGACATAAACAGACTGAAAAGTGTAAAGATTTTAAACAGAGAAATAAGTTAAAAGAGAGAGAAACGATTTTAACAGCGACGCAGTCGTTTCTCTGCGTTCTACTTTATTATCCCGTATGGAGCAAAGTAGAATTTGTTTTCGAACTGTATAATCATCCCTTTTTGGAAGTTTTGAATGATTATTTGATTACCGTATTGTGAAGGGTTGTAATAATACTCTTGTGTTGTCGGTGCACCGAATTTTTCAGATCCTCCATTTGCGTAATAATACTGAGATTTTGTCTTAGATCCAGTTGTATCAGGCTCTATCCCTGATGTTACTGGAGCGGGTTTTTGAGCATTTGCATTCCAAGATTTAATCTGTGCGCCTCCTGTACTTGGATCAACGATTACTTTTCCGTTTTCATAATCCCGTTGCCAGACACCATCCGTCTGATGCGCCTGGTTCAGTGCCTTGCCAAGATTAATGCCGTAGTCATCGCTCCATTTACCACCTGTAGGAGCATAGTAGAAGTATCCGTCTGTAAGCAATGCTGAGCAATAACAGAAGTATCTCTGAGCCTCTGTGCCTTGAGCATAAAAGAGTGAGAGCTTCCCTTTATGTGAGGCGTCAAGAGCAAAACTGATTGAGTTCCCCCATCCCTTATAGAACGGGAACCCTTCATCCATCCAGCCATCCACTGCATCGACGTAGCCGGGAATAAAGTAGGCACCGTTGTAGATGACGAGCCTTTCTCCAGCGATAGCTTTTACTTTTTTGTAGAGATCTATGGTGCTCGACTGCCACTGGCTTTCCGATGGTCCAGCCCAGCCATAAACAGCTGGTGAAGATATGCCATTATCGAGAATTAGACCATCAAAACCTTTCCGAAGTGCTGAATCACATATGTTCACGCATTGATTCCGCCAGCCTGGTTTGGTCAAATCCATGACTTGTTCTGTACCTTGGTAATCAGTGCGTGGCTGTCCTGATGTATCCTGTAACCACCATTCTGGATGCGCTCTTCCAACCTCATCTCCATAAAGCGGGTTAAAGTATCCGAGGACAACAGTATATCGATTTACTGCTTTGATCGCTTGAATGTGCTCAGGAGAATCCCTATAATGAAGCGCTACGATTTTGTATTTCGCTAGATATGTAGCTATATAAGCTTCTCTGCCCGACCAATTGCCTTTAAAGTCAATGTAGGTGTGCGGCCCATCCGTTTTTATTAAACCAGTCGAAACTTTGTTTGCAGCAAAAACTGGAGAAATGAGCATGGTTGTAGCAAGTGCCGATACAACTAAAGTAGTAAAAAGTCTCTTATGAGATGTCTTCATTTCCTTCACGCATACACCTCTTTACAAGAATGGATAACTTCATATATATAAATTTTTAATTTTTGGCTTTATATAAATAAAATTTTTAATTACTATTTAGGCTTAGAATAAAAAATAAAACGATCTAAAGACTCAATTTTATCATTAGTCTTGAGATAACATAATATTGGTAAAGGTCTGATCCTGCATTGGC
>Ga0187772_10000137_pt1 | contig 29589 bp, 30 predicted proteins | sample 0116_SJ02_MP15_2_FD_133137 | JGI IMG/M metagenome (GOLD analysis project Ga0187772, IMG submission 133137) | Tropical peat soil microbial communities from peatlands in Department of Meta, Colombia - 0116_SJ02_MP15_20_MG | ecosystem: Environmental > Terrestrial > Soil > Wetlands > Peat | place... | reverse complement strand
GGGAGGTCGTCGAGCGGCTGACCCACCGAGCGGTTGCGCTCGCCGCGTTCCGCCGGCTGCGCGCGGCCGGGCTCCCCGTGCGCCGGCTGTTCACGGACCGCTGGCGGGAGTGCGAGGTCGGGCTCGAGCCGAACGTGAGCGTCGCCGCGATCCGGCGGGTCCTCGGCGACCAAGGCGTCGAAGTCGAGTCCACTGGCTACGCCCTCCACCTCATCGAGCGCGGTGGCGGCAAGCTGCCGGCCCTCACCCGGGGACTCGCCTACCACGGGCTCACGCCCGCGGAGGCGGTCATCCTCGGCGACGGGGACAACGACGTGGCGATGCTCCGCGCCGCCGGCTTTGGGGTGAGCTTTGCTTCGGCGAGCTACCGCGCCCGTCGGGCGGCCCGCTACGTCACTCACGCCGAGTTCGCGGCGGGGTTTGTCGAAGGGCTTAAAGCGAGTGGCATACTCGACTGAGCGGTCCCATCGGGAGGGACCGAACGTGCTCGTCGGACAATGTGCTCGATGCGGGGCGCCCGCGACGCTCGGTTGCACCATTTGCGGCCGGACGTTCTGCCGGAACTGCCTCGATATGGAAGAGCGGGTCTGCTCCGATTGCCTCGACGCGCAGAAGCACTCGAAGAGCCCGGTCGAGACCCGACCACCGCCCTCGCGTCGAATCCACCGAGCGCCGGCCCGCCCGGGACGGATTCAGTAGTCGTACCCGGGGAGCACGAACCGTCCCCTCGGCGACCCGCGACCGAGAGCGAGTAACACCACCCCGAACGCTCCGGTGAAGAGGCCAAAACCGAACGTCGCCCAGGCGTACGGACCGAGGGTCGAAGTGAGCTCGTGGCCGGCCACCATCATCCCGCCGGTACCGGCGAGATAGTGGGCCAGTAGGTTCGCTACCACCGCGACACCCCAGCCGAGAGCGATCAGGACCCCTCCGGCCACGAAGTAGCCGAGTCGAACGTCCCCGCCGGGGTCGAGCGGCGGCACGGCCGGGGTCTCCTGGATGTCGACCACGCGTCGGGCAGTTTCACATCCCGTAAAGCGGTTTTCGCCCCCATCGACCGCCGACCGGACGGTCGTGCCGGGAGGGTCCGGTTCAGCAGATGCGGGGGAGCTGTTCGCCGCTCGGCAGGTCGAGGAGCCGGGTGGTGCCGAGGGCGGTTTCCACCCGCACGAACACCGGTTCGCCCGTCGCCGCCTCCACCGAGCCGATCACTCTCGCCCCCTCTCCGAGCGTGACCCGGGCCGGCTCGGCTTGAGCGGCGGGGACGAACGCCACGAAACGGCCTTCGTTCGCCACCGAGAACGGTTCGAGACCGAGGATCTCGCAGGCGCCCCGGACGTCGTCCCGCACGGGGACGGCCTCCTCCTGGATGCGTAAGGGAAGATGTGCGCCCTCGCCGATCTCGACCAGGGCGCTCGTGAGGCCGCCTCGGGTCAGGTCCCGCAGGCAGTGGACCTCGATCCCCGCGCGCAACAGCGCTTGCACCGGGCCGGCGAGCGGCGCGCAGTCGCTCGCGATCTCCGACTCGAACTGGAGACCTTCCCGCTCGGCCATCACGGCGATCCCGTGACGTCCGATGTCGCCGTTGATCACAATCACGTCGCCCGCACGGACGCTCGGGGGTCCGATCGTGAGGTTGGTCTCGATCACGCCGACCCCCGCGGTGTTGATGAAGATCCCATCGCCGTGGCCCTTGTCGACGACCTTCGTGTCGCCGGTGACGACGCGCACACCGGCGGCTCGCGCGGCCGAGCCCATTGAGCGCACGACCCGCCAGAGGTCCTTGATCGGGAGCCCTTCCTCGAGGATGAACCCGGCGCTCAAGTACAGGGGCCGGGCCCCGCACATCGCGAGGTCATTGACCGTGCCGTTCACGGCCAGGCTCCCGACGTCGCCCCCCCGGAAGAACATCGGTCGCACGACGAACGAGTCGGTCGTGAACGCGACCCGACCGCCGGGCGGAGGGAGGATCGCACCGTCGTGCAGCGGGGCGAGCTCCTCGTTCGCGAACACGGGCAGGAAGATCCGTTCGATGAGGTCGCGGGTCATCCGCCCGCCGCCTCCGTGGCCCATCTGGATCGTCGGGTTATTGTCGAGCGGGATCGGGCATTGCAGTGCGAACTCGTCGATCATGCTCCGGTCCCCCCGGCCCTCCGGGCCGGAGCGGCCGGCGGGGTCTCGTGCCGCCGATACTTGTAGTAGGCCGCGCACGCGCCCTCCGTGGAGACCATGGTGGCACCGAGCGGGTGGAGCGGCGTGCACTTCGTCCCGAAGGCCGAGCACTCCTGCGGCTTGCGGATCCCCTGCAGGATGAGCCCGGAGATGCATTCCGGATTCTCTTCGGCGGTGGTGCGGTCGACCTGGAAACGACGGGCGGCGTCGAAGGCCGCATACGGCGGGGCGAGCCCGAGCCCGCTCGCCGGGATCTCGCCGATGCCCCGCCATTTCCGCGGCACCACGGTGAACACCTCAGCGAGCAGCGCGCGGGCCGGGACGTTCCCTTCCCGGCGGACGGAGCGGACGTACTGGTTCTCGACCTCCGCGCGGCCCTCCTCGAGCTGAAGAACACACATGTGGACGCCCTGCAGGATGTCGAGAGGTTCGAACCCCGTCACCACGATCGGCACGTGGTACTTCCGGGCGAGCGGCTCGTACTCCGTGTAACCCATCACGGTGCAGACGTGGCCCGCCGCGAGGAATCCCTGGACCCGGTTCTTCCGCGAGCCGAGGATCGCTTCCATCGCGGGCGGGACGAGCACGTGCGAGACGAGGACGGAGAAGTTCGAGATCCCCTCCTCCTTCGCCCGGTGGACCGCCATGGCGTTCGCGGGCGCGGTGGTCTCGAAGCCCACCGCGAGGAACACGACCTCCTTCGTCGGGTTCTCGCGCGCGATCTGGAGCGCGTCGATCGGCGAGTAGACGATCCGGACATCCCCTCCGTTCGATTTCACTTGGAAGAGGTCGCTCTGGGAGCCGGGAACCCTCAGCATGTCGCCGAACGAGCAGAAGATGATGTCGGGCCGGCTCGCGATCGCGACCGCCTGGTCGAGGATTTCGAGCGGGGTCACGCAGACCGGGCAACCGGGCCCATGGAGCAGCGTGATCTCGGGGGGGAGGAGCGTGTCGATGCCGAATCGGACGATCGCGTGGGTCTGCCCACCGCAGACTTCCATGATCGTCCACGGACGGGTCGTGGCCCGGGCGATCGCCCCGGCGAGCGTTCGCGCCGTAGCGGCGTCCCGGTACTCGTCGAGATACTTCATCCGACGGGAGAACCTCCCGGGGCCGAAGCGTCGCGCAGTTGCTCGAGCTCGCCGATCTGACGGGCGTATTCGAACACCTGCTGCGCCTCCTGTTCGTCGAGGCGACTGATCGCGAAGCCGACGTGGACGATCACGTAGTCGCCGACCTTCGCCTCGGGGGTGTAGGCGAGGCTCACCTGCTTGATGATCCCCCCGAACCGCACGCGGGCCATCCGGAGATTCGGGTCGGCGGGGTCGATGCTCTCAACGCGTCCAGGAATCGCAAGGCACATGGTTCCTCACTCCGGCCGGGCCGCGCCGCGGTGGGAAGGGTCGATGCGACCCCGGGTCTTAACGCGCGCGGCCGCCATCACCTGGCCTACCGAGATTCCCCCGTCGTTCGGGGGGACGCGGGCATGCCAGATCGGTTCCAAACCGGCGTCCCGCAGCCCGTCCAGGGTGAGCTCGGTCAGGTGGCGATTCTGAAAGCAACCTCCGGTGAGCGCGACCCGACGTTCACCGAGTCGTCGCGCGATATCGACGATGCCGCTCGCGAGCGTCACGTGAAAGCGAGCGGCCGCGCGACGAACATCCGACCTCTCCTCGATAAGGCCCGAGACGATGGGACCCCAGTCGAGCTCGAGGTCGCTCCCGGACTCGACGACTCGGTACGGATAGGGCGGGAAGGCCGTAGGGTCGAGAGGGACCGTTCCGGCCGCGAACTCGAGCGCCATCGCAGCCTCCCCTTCGAAATCGTTCCGCTGCACAAGACCAAGGAGCGAGGCCACCGCGTCGAAGAGGCGTCCCGCGCTGCTCGTCGGAACGACCTGGAACGACCGGCGGAGCAACTGGGCGACCACCCGCCCCTCCGCCGGGTCGAACGGAGCGAGCGCGGGGCCCGAAGGGTCGAGGGCCGACGGCCCTTCGAGCTCGAACAGCACGCCGGCGGCGGACCGCCGGGGTTCCCGGACCGCCGCGTCACCCCCCACGAGGGGAAAGGTGCGAAGATGGCCGACCCGCTCGAAGCCATCGGCATCGACCCGAAGGAACTCTCCCCCCCAGACGGTTCCGTCCGTTCCGTAACCGGTTCCGTCCCACGCGACGCCGAGGACCGGAGGGTCCGCGCCGGCATCGGCGAGGCAGGAGAGCACATGGGCGTAGTGGTGCTGTACCGCGACGGTCGGGAGCCCGCTCTCGAGGGCGTAGCGCGTCGAGAGATAATCCGGGTGGGCATCGTGCGCCACGAAACGGGGCGTGAACTCGTAGAACTGCCGCAGGTCATCGATGGCCCGGCGGAACGACGCGTACGTCGCGTCGTTGTCGAGGTCGCCGAGGTGCTGGCTCACCACGACCTGGTCGCCGAGCCCGACCGCGACCGTGTTCTTGAGTTGGGGTCCGACCGCCAGTACCGCTGGCACCGGGTGACCGGCACCGAGCGCGAGCGGAGCGTAGCCCCGAGCGCGCCGAAGGATCTGGAGGCGCCCTCGCACGACGCGCGTGACCGAATCATCGACCGGTCGGACGACCTCTCGGTCGTGGGTGAGGAAGACGTCCGCGAGCCCCCGAAGTCGGGTACGGGCTTCTTCATCTCCGATACAGATCGGTTCGTCGGATAGGTTGCCGCTCGTCGCGACGAGCGGACCTCCGACCTCCCGCAGCAGAAGATGATGGAGCGGCGAGTACGGGACCATCGCCCCCACGTTCGGGTTCCCGGGAGCGACCGAGGGCGCGAGTGGCGCCCCGTCGGCTCGCAGTTCCACCAGCACGATCGGGCACGCGGGTGACTCGAAGGCGCTCTCGGCGACAGAGTCGACCTCCGCGGCCGCCCGGACCGAGGCCAAGTCCGGGAACATGACGGCGAACGGCTTGCGGCCCCGCTGCTTGCGGACGCGCAGCCGAGCGACGGCCTCCTCGTCCGAGGCGTTGACGAGAAGCTGAAAACCGCCCACGCCCTTCAAGGCGACCACCTTCCCATCCGCGAGCCATCCCCTCGCCTCGTGAAGGGCGCCATCGGCGGTCGCGATGACCGACGCGTCCGGGGCCGTGAGGACGAGGGATGGGCCGCACGCCGGACATGCGGTCGGCTGGGCGTGGAACCTCCGATCGGCGGGGTCGTGGTACTCCTCCTCGCAGTCGCGACACATCGCGAACCGTTTCATCGACGTCCGGGGCCGGTCGTAGGGAAGCCCCTCGATGATCGAGTAGCGAGGGCCGCAGTTGGTGCAATTCAGGAACGGATAGCGGTACCTCCGGTCCCTCGGGTTCCACATTTCGCGAAGGCAGTCTCCGCAGGTCGCCACATCGGGCGGAACGACCGTCTGCCGGGAACCGCTCGGCGGGCTCGCGAGGATGCGGAAGTCCCGCTCGCCCACGAGCGGGAGGAGTCTCGATTCGACCCGCTCGACCACCGCCAGGCGGGGAGCGTCGTCGCGGAGACGTTGGGCGAACAAGGCGAGCCGCTCCGAGGTTCCCTCGGCCTGGACCCGGACCCCCTCGGTGTCGTTGAGCACCCAGCCCACGAGGTCGAGCTCACGGGCGAGCCGGTAGACGAACGGCCGGAAGCCCACTCCCTGGACCGTTCCGCGGACCCGGAACTCGCGTCGTTCGAGCTCCGACCCGTCCTTTTCCGACCGCATGGAACCCTCCGGCCAGAACGCCGGCCGCGGGCGACGGCGCGCATCCGCACCGGCTCCCACCAGGGACCGGAATCTCCTTAAAGCGTCTCTGCGGAAGAGTTGACGGTCTTCGCCCTCAATCGACGTCCAGACTTCGGAGCATCACGGCTTCCGCGTTCGGGTCGGTCCGGTCCGGGGAGAGCTCGAGGTCGACCCGGGCTCCCTCGAGGGCCGTTCCGCGCACCGCGTGGGTCCAACGCGCCTCGAGCTCGGGGCCGGCGAGATGGGAGAGCGCCCCCACCCAGATCCGCACCCGAGTTACGCGTCCGGCGCGCTCCTGCCGCGCGACCTCCAGGGCCTTCCGCACGAGGTCGCGGAGCAACGCTTCCTCATGCATCGCGGCGGTTCCCCGCCGGTCGCGCCGACGCGCCCGTCGCCTCGATCTCCGCTTCGATTCGGTCCGCGGTTTCGAGCACCGCGCGCGCCACGGGCGCGCTCAGACCCGCCCCGACATCCAACTGGTTGACCTCGATCCCGTACACGACCAGGTGACGGGGAAGGCATCCGAGCCCCTGGCCGAGCGCAACCGCTTCGGCGAGCGAGAGTCCGTGGGTCGACGTGGCCGTGTGGAACCCCGGGGAGAACCCATCCCCGACCTCGATCCGGTGGACCGTCCCCGGGACGCCGCCCGAGACGACCGCGTCAATGACCAACACTTGGTCCGCGTCGCGCCACAGGTCGAGCAGCACGATCCCTTCCGAGGCGCACTCCTCGATGCGAGCCCGGCCGGCGAGACGCGGCCGGAGCGCGCGCGCGACCTCGAGGCCGGAACCGTCGTCACCCCGCTGGTCATTCCCGAGCCCGATGATGAGCGGGAGCCGTCCGGGGGACGGTGGTGCGGGGGCCGCTCGATCGCTCATCCTCCCGGGTCCGTTCGACGCGCCTCCGTCAGTCCCGCTGCACGTCCATCTTGAGGAAGTGCGTTGCGCAGGAGATGCACGGGTCGTAGTTGCGGACCGCCCGCTCGCAGGCGTTCGTGAGCGAGGCCTCGTCGAGCGCGAGCGACCGTTCCACGAGGTGCCGCAGGTCCTCTTCGATCCGCTTCTGGTTCTGCGACGTCGGCGCGACGATTTTCGCGTCCTCGATCAGTCCGCCCGGGCCGATCCGATAGCGGTGATAGAGGATCCCGCGGGGCGCCTCGGTCACCGCGCCCCCCGAGACCGTCCCCGGGACGGCGGGCGGCTCGACGTAGGAGAGCTCGGGTCGCTGATACGCGTCGATGATGCGCAGCGCTTCCTCGACCGCGTAGACGGTCTCCACGGCGCGGACGATGATGCTCTTGTACGGATTGCGCACGACCTTCTCGAGCCCGACCGACCGGGCGAGCTCGTCCGCACGGCCGGTGAGGTGGTCGCGGTTGTTCGCGTAGCGCGCGAGCGGGCCGACGTGGTAGCTCGTCCCGGACCCTTTACGGACGGACTGGAGGGCGTTCGCGTAGGGCATGTGCACCTCCTCGAAGACGTCGTCCCATCGGTCCTGGGGGACCTTGAGCCCCTTGTTCGAGACGATCTCCCCCTCGCAGAGCGGGTACTCGTGCTCGTGGCGGAGCGAGACGAACTCGTAGTCCTCCTCGACCGCCGGAAAGTCGAGGCCGGCCGAGAAGCGAACGGTCTCCTCCGCGAGCTTGAGCGCGTGCTCGAGCTGGGGTCGGAACTCCTTGAGCTCGCCGACGGTCGGCGCCCGGTAGAACCCGCCGACCCGAACGTTGATCGGATGGATCTCGCGCCCTCCGAGGAGGGTCATCAGCGCATTGCCCACCTTCTTGAGGGCGAGGCCCATCTTGACGGCGTCCGGGTAGTCCTTCGCCATCTGGATGGCGTCCTCATAGCCCAAGAAGTCGGGGGCGTGCAGCAGGAAGATGTGGAGCGGATGGCTCTCAATCCATTCGCCGCAGTAGAGGAGCCGGCGCAGCGCCCGGATCGGTCCGCCGACCTTCATGCCGAGGGCGCGCTCCATCGCGTGGGTCGAGCTCATCTGGTAGGCGACGGGGCAGATACCGCAGATGCGCGCGGTGATGTCCGGCGCCTCGAGGTACGAACGACCGCGGAGGAACGCCTCGAAAAAGCGAGGCGGCTCGAAGATCTTGAGCTGGACCTCCTCGACCTTGTTGTCGTGGATCCGAACCTTGAGAGCGCCCTCGCCCTCGACCCGGGCGAGGTAATCGACGGCGATCGTCTTCTCGGTCATGTGCTCTTCCCCTCCGCGAGGACCGCCTCGCTCGCGGCCTTGAACGCGGGGGCGTTCGCGTTGAACGTCCGGAACAGACGCTGAACCCCGGGGGACGCGACCCCGAGTACCTTGAGCTGGCTCGTCAGGGACGCCGTATTCGGCGTGCCCTGGGGGCCGAAGCAGCCGTAGCAGCCGCGGTTGAACGCAGGGCAGATCGCGCCGCAGCCGGCCTGCGTGACGGGTCCGAGGCACGGCGTGCCGTGCGCGACCATGACGCAGACGTTCCCTCGGCGCTTGCACTCGATGCAGACGCTCTCGTTCGGGAGGTTCGGAGCCCGTCCCTGGAGGAACGCGCCGAGCGCCTCGAGGAGCTGCACCTTGCTGATGGGGCAGCCGCGAAGCTCGAAATCGACGGGAACGTGGTCGGCGATAGCGGTGGACGTGGCAAGGGTGCTGATGTACTCGGGTTTCGCGTAGACGACCCGCCGGTACTCCTCCACGTTCCCGAAGTTGCGCAGCGCCTGGATTCCGCCCGCGGTCGCGCAGGCGCCGATCGTGACGAGCGCCTTCGACTGCGCGCGGATCTCCTTGATCCGCTCCGCATCGTGCGGGGTCGTCACCGACCCTTCGACGAGCGAGAGGTCGTACGGCCCGTCCAGGACGGCCCGGGACGCTTCCCGGAAATCGGCGATATCGACCGCCCCGGCGATCGCGAGGAGCTCGTCCTCGCAGTCGAGGATCGACAGTTGGCATCCGTCGCACGACGCGAACTTGAACACCCCGAGGCGGGGTTTGCGGGATCCGGCCATGGTCGCTACACCTCCTTGATTGCGAGCAGCGGCGCGAGGGCCTTGTACGAGAGCACCGGCCCGTCCCGGCACACGAACGACGGACCGTACTGACAGTGGCCGCAGAAGCCGAGCGCACACTTCATGTTCCGCTCCATGGAGATCCAGATCGACTCCGGCGGCACCCCGCGCTGGGCGAGGGCCTGCGCGGTGAGCTTCATCATGATCTCCGGGCCGCAGACGAAGGCGGTCGTCTTCGCCGCGTCGAAGCGGCAATCGGGTAGCCGCGTCGTGACGACGCCGACGTCCCCGTACCAGTCCCGGCCGGCCGCATCGACCGTCGTTTGGATCCGCATCTCCCGCCGCGTCAGCCAGTCCCGGACCTCCTCCGCATAGACGAGGTCCTTCGGCGTGCGGGCTCCGTAGATGATCTCGACGCGACCGAACTCGGCGCGCCGGCGGAAGATTTCGTAGACCGTCGGCCGTAGCGGGGGGAGGCCGAGACCGCCCGCCACCACGACGAGGTCGCGGCCGCGCGCGGAGTCGAGCGGCCAGCCGTGCCCGTAGGGGCCTCGGATGCCGACCGTCGCCCCCGGCTTCAGCGCGACGAGCGCGTTCGTGATCTTCCCGACCGCACGGACGGTGTGGGCGAGTTCCTCGGGGCGGTTCGGGTCACCGCTGATCGAGATGGCCGACTCACCGACCCCGAAGAGGTAGACCATGTTGAACTGGCCGCCGTGGAAGTGGAGCCGGTCGCCCGCCAGCCGTGGCTCGAGCCGCAGCGTGAACGTGTCCGGAGTCTCCTGGATGTTCTGGCGCACGACGTACGGGCGGGGCGCATACGGATGCTCGACGGGGACCTCGACCCCGTGGGCGTGGGTTCCGTGGACCTGGGTATCAGTGGCCATGGATGTCCAGGAGCTGGACGCGGGTGTTCTCGAGTCGTTCGGCGACCACCGGCAAGAACTTCATGAGGAACTGATAGGCGAACGCCGGGTGGGCCGCGAGCGCGTAGCGCGCGGTCGCGGCGTGGAGCGCGATCACCTGGGTCGGCTTGGTCGCCCGGGCATCGAACCGCCAGCGGTACGGCGGCACGAGCCACGACCAGCCGAGGAGCTCGCCGCGGCCGATCGTCTCGACCGTGATGATGCCCCGGTCCGCGGCCCCGACCTCGAGGGCGACCTTCCCCTCCATCACGAGGAAGAACTCCTCCGCCGGCCGGCCCTCCCGCACCAGCATCTCCCCGACGTCGTACGAGCGCTCTTCGGCCTTCGCCACCATCTCGTGGACGAGGGTCGGGTCGAGGCCCGCGAAGAACGGGTGGCTCAGGACGCGGTCCGCGGTCGCATCGCTTCGAATCTCGTTCATTTCTTCACCTCCACGGTCGCGGGAGCCGAGGGCACCATCCGGATCGCCGCGACCTCCTCCGTGAGGTCGATCCCGACGGGGCACCAGGTGATGCAGCGGCCGCAGCCGATGCACCCCGACGTGCCGAACTGGTCGTACCACGAAGCGAGCTTGTGCGTGAGCCACTGGCGGTACCGGGAGAGCCCGCTCTTGCGGACCGCCTGGCCGTGCATCTCGGTGAGCCCGAGGTTGAAGCAGGAGTCCCAGCGGCGCCATCGCTCGACCGTGTCCACGGAGAGGTTCGGCACCTCCTCCTGATTGCTGCAGAAGCACGTCGGGCAGACCATCGTGCAGTTCGTGCACGATAGGCAACGCTTCGCGACGACCTCCCAGCGCGGGTGCTCGAGGTTCTTCAGGAGAAGGTCGTGGATCCCTTCGGTGTCCATCGCGCGACCCATCGACGCCGCGGCCCGTGCGACGCACGCCGCCGCCTTGGTGGGGTCGTCGGCCGCCTCGGGCTTCAGCGGCACGTCGGCCAGCACCACCGCTCCCTCCTCCGAACCGGCTTCGATGAGGAAGTAGTGCCGGCGGGGTTCCAAGATCTCGGTCAGGATGATGTCCGCGCCCCCGGCGTGAACACCGGGTCCGGTCCCCATCGAGACACAGAAGCAGGTGCCGCCCGACTGGCCGCACTGGACCGCGATGCGCAGGATGTTCCGGCGGCGGGAGGCGTAGCCCGGGTCGACCGCCGGGCCGCCCATGAACACGCGGTCCTGGACCGCCACGCCCGCGAGCTCGCAGGCCCGCATGCCAAAGAAGGCGAGGCGCGGACCGTCGACCGGCTCCGGGGTCACCGCGAACGAGTCGCCTTCGCGATGGGCGGTCCACAGGCGCTCCCGCGGCGGATAGAGGAACTTCTTCCAGGAGAACGGCCCGACCGAATAGCCGAACACGGCCTGGTCCGACCGCCGCTCGAGGCGGTATTTCCCGCCCGACTGAACGTCCGTCCAGCCGATCGGAAGGTCGTCCACGCCCGACAGATGGTCGTAGACGATCGCCCCGTCCCGGACGGTCGGTCCCACCACCTCGAACCCTTTCGCGTGCAGCGCGCGGAAGAGCGTGGGAAACTCGTGCCGTTCGAGAACCCGACGATCGCCGACCTTCAGTGCATCCATAATCTCACTCAGGAGGACCTCGTCGCCCCCATCGCGCCGGGGGATACACCCCGTTCGTAAAGTCGCTGTCGGCCCCCCGGGCCGCGCGGCCGTATCCAGCCCGAGCTCGACGAGAAGTCAACGCCGTCCCCGGCGCGGAGGTACGCCGAGGAGCGCATGAACGAGCGGTCAAACAACCTTGACGTTTCGTCCGGCGTCTCCCGCCGGCATCCCGGCCGCACGGCGCACCGCAGTGGGCAAGAGCGCTCAGAAACCGCTCGAAGGAACAGTTATCTTTTTATACGAACGATAGGTTACTTTTGTTGCAACCGAGGATTCCCATGACGAGCGAAATCCAGAACCGAGAGAACCCTGCCGACCCCTGGGCCGACTTGGACCGCGCCTTCGACGCGATGCAGCGCCGCCTCGCGCAGTCGTTCGGGATCCTGCCGTTCGGGTCGTTCGAGACCGAGCCCGGCCGGCGGGCGCCCCGGATGGACGTGACGGACACGGGGACCGCCTTCAAGGTGGTCGCCGAGATCCCGGGCGTCCCGAAGGAGAAGCTGGACATCCGCGTGCGCGGCACCGCGGTCGAGATCCGGGCCGAGAACGAAGCCGAGACCGAGGAGAAGGAAGAGCGATACCTCCGCCGCGAGCGCACCTATTCGGGCTACTACCGGGGCCTCGAGCTTCCGGAACCCGTCGTGGCCTCCGATGCGACGGCGAAGGTCGTGAACGGTCTCCTCGAGCTCGAGCTTCCGAAGCAGAACCCGACCCCTTCGGACCACGAGGTCAAGGTCTCGGTACAGTAAGCGCCACCCTTTCCCGGCCCCGGGAGTTCACTCGGGGCCGCTCTGTTTTAGGGAGAGCTTTCCGGCGACGCGACCGCGGGACGATTCCTCGAACGGCGAGCGACCGCCTAGCCGAACCCCGGGATGGCCTTGCCGTCGCGGCCCGACCCCGGCCGGAGGGGCGGCTTCCTAAGCTCTTTCGGGCACTCCACGAGGCGGACCAGCGGCGCCGACTGAACAATGTACGCCGGAAGTCCCGTGTTCGGGTCGTTCCCGGCGCGCAGGATGTTCATGATCTCGAGGCGGATCTCCACGACCGACCCGTCCTTCAGCTTGAGGCGTACCTTCCCGTCCCCCTCGACGACCGAGTAGTCGACGATCTCGGCGTTCGCAAGGTCCGGCGGCGGGGCGCCGGGGGCTCCGATCATCGGGCGCTCCGCGCGGCGACCCGCGACTTGAGGACCGTTCGCGGGTCCTCCCCGCCGACCGTGAGGCCTAGCGACACACAGCTCCCGATCACCTGATTCATCCGCTCCTCGACCGTCCGGCCGTGCAGGTCGTCCCCCTTCGATTCGGCGATCCGCTTCACCGCGTCCAGGCTGACGTCCCCGACCGTCTCGGTCTTTGGCTTACCCGACCCCTTCTCCTTCTTCGCTTCCTTCAGGAGGAGCGCTGCGACCGGGGGTCGGCCCACGACCAGCGTGAACTCCCGCGTGTTCGGGTCGACCCGAACGATCACGGGGACCCGCATTCCGGCAAACTCCTTCGTCTGCTCGTTAATCTTCGCGACGACCTGGCCGACGTTCACGCCGAGGGGCCCGAGCGCCGAACCGAGCGTCGCGCCCGCGGCCGCCTTACCGCCCTCGACGAGGATGCTCACTTCAACCGCCACTCTTCCCGCCTCCCTTTTCAAGCATGCGCACGTGGTCGCCTCGGACGGTGACCGGAATCGGCACGACCGCCTCGATGAGCTCGACCGTGATTTCTTCCTTCGTCTGGTCGATCTTCTTCACGCGCGCTTTCTCGCCCTTGAACGGCCCGCTGATCAGCTCGACGATCGCGCCCTCGACGAACCCTTCGACCGTGATCTTCGGAACGAGGAGCGGCTCGACCTCCTTGAGCGATGTCTCGCCCTCGACGAGGCCCCGGGCCTTCCGGATCCCCTTCAGCATCTCCCGGACGCCTTCGAAGCTCATCCCTTCGGCGAAAACGTAGCCGCGCAGCGCGCTCGGGACGAGAAGCGCGAAAACGACGTCCGGTTTTTCCTCCGCGCGCGCGAGCAGCGTGTCGGCGACCTCGCGCTCGTAGCCGCGGGAGGTCTTGATTGCCAGCACGGCCTGACGGGCGACGCACGCGAGGGTCAGACGGACCGGGGTTCCGCCGTTGGTCGTGACCGCGAGCCGGACCTCGACCTGGTCGCCGTAGCGGACCCCGACGGGGGCGGTGATCGTGTACGAAAGCGGAACCCCCGTGTTCGGGGTGAGGTCGACCGGGTAGTTCTCCTTGCGCGGAAACAGCTCGACCGTCGCTTTCTTCCCGGGCGGGGTCCAGGTGACGGGCCACTCCGCGCCCTCCCCCGCGTAGGTCGAGGTGTACCCTACCTCCACGGTAAGCGTCGCGGTGAGCGGGGCGGCGGCACGGCTCGTCAGGACCGCGGAGAGGGTCGTGACCGTGCCCGCGGTGACGTCCCGGGAGGTATCGTCGGCGGCCTTGAGCGCGAGGATGGTCGACGCTTCGGCTTTCGGCGGAGGGGCTGGAGCCCCCGGGGCCGTTCCGGGAGCCGCACCGGGACCGGGGGCCGCCGGCTTCTTCGCCGGAGGCTCGCTCGGGCCGCCGGAAAGTAGACCGATACCTTCCTCGTTCCCCTCGTCGGCCATCGTCGAACCCCCGGACCTACAGGCCGCTCAACACGTTGGTCCAGATCCAGGGACCGGCCTGGGTGAAGAAGATGTAGATCGCGAACCCCGTGAGGCCGATGAGAATCGCCCCGAGCCACGTCACCTCGAGGACCTTCACGTACTCCTCGGAGGTCGGCCGACGGGCCATCCGAAGGATTCGGCCGTACTTTCCGTGGCCGACGTTGCGCAGGCGACCGTCGAACTCGTCCTGCACCCGTCGCGCGCGGTCGAGGAACGCCATGGGTTACCTAGTGTACGACGTCGAGCTCCGGCCCCGACTTGCGCGCCGGGGAAGTGCCTTTCGTCTCCCCCGCGAAAATCTGGGGGGATTTAACTCCGGTCACCACCAACATGACCCGGATCGTGCTCTGCATCGTGGGGTCGACGGCGGCGCCCCAGATAATCCGCGCGTTCGGGCTGATCGTCTTCTGGACGACCTCCGCGGCCTTCTGCGCTTCGCTCACCGTCATGTCGGGACCGCCGGTGACGTTGATGAGGGCGCCGCTCGCGCCCGCGATGTCGACATGCAGGAGCGGCGAATTGATCGCCTCGAGGACCGCGTCCTCGGCGCGGTTGTCGCTCTCCGACTCACCGATGCCGATCAGCGCGACCCCGCCGCCCTTCATGATCGTCCGGAGGTCGTTGAAGTCGAGATTGACGAGCCCCGGGCGCGTGATGATCTCGGTGATGCCCCGGATCGCACGGGCGAGTACGGAATCGGCGACCTTGAACGCGGTTTGGATCGGAAGCCGCGGGACGAGTTCCAGAAGGCGGTCGTTGGGGATCGTGATGACGGTGTCGATGACCTCGCGCAGTCGCTCGAGGCCCCACATGGCGTTCTCTTGACGGACGAGCCCCTCGGAAGCGAACGGGAGCGTGCAGACAGCGATCGTAAGCGGGTTCGCACCACCCGCGTCCTTGGCGCATTGGGCCACGACGGGGGCGGACCCGGTCCCGGTCCCGCCGCCGAGCCCGAGGGTGATGAACACCATGTCGGAGTTCGTGAGCGACTTCTTGAGCTCATCTTCGGCTTCCTTCGCCGCCTGCTCGCCGACCTGCGGGAGCGCTCCCGCGCCGAGACCGCGGGTGAGGCGGCGGCCGAGCAGGATCTTTCTCGGCGCGTGGATCGTGAGGAGGTGCTGAGCGTCCGTGTTGCAGGCGATCATTTCCGCCCCCGAAAGGCCCTCCTCGGCGAGCCGGTTGATCGTGTTGCAACCTCCGCCGCCACATCCAACGACCTTGATGTTCGTCTTGAGGGAGGCGAGCACGGCCTCGAGGTCCGCGTCGTCGCTTGACGGGGGAGGGGCCTCCGGGGCCCGCTTCGACTCTCCGGGAAGGTGCGCCAGGATTTCCTGGGCCAGCGGTCGCATCACAAGCGTTCCTCTATCGGCGGGAGCATGGTCGTCATTATAAAGCGTTAGTGCGGAGTCCCGTTGGGGAAGCTCGATTCTAGTTCCCGACCCTTCGGTTGGGGGCCGTCGGAAGGCCCGCGCCCCGCGCAAACCGTCCGGCAGCGTTCCATCCCGGAATGCGCCCGGGGAAACCCCAATAACGTCTCTCGGCCGTAGGCGCCGTCGGGTCGACCGTGGAGTACGCAGCGTGGGCCCCCCGATACGACCGTATCCGGGCGGAGTTCGGCTTCCCGTTCGAACGGGAGGTGGCGTCGGCCGACCGCCTGGCCGAGCTCCTGCCGAGCTCCGCCCCGGCGGACCCGCTCGAGCGTCTGCGTCCGCTCGTCGAGCACCGTACGGCCGTCATCGTCGGTCTCGCTCCCCGGGCCGGCCCTCCGCCGCTCTGGCGGCTGCCCCCGAGCGAGCGGGCTCCGGCGCTCCTCGCGGCGGACGGTGCGACGGAGACGTGCCTCAACGCGGGCCTCGTCCCGACGATCGTCGTCACCGACCTCGATGGACCGGTCGCGGCGGAAGTGGCGGCGAACCGCCGGGGTAGCTTCGTGGTGGTCCATGCTCACGGGGACAACCGAGCCGCCCTCGAAGAATGGGTGGGCCAGTTTCCCGGGGAGGTCGTCGGCTCGTGGGCCGGGCCGCCGAGGCCCCGCCTCCTCAATGTCGGTGGGTTCACCGACGGGGACCGGGCGGCCTACCTTGCGGACCACTTGGGAGCCGAGAAGATCCTCCTCTGGGCGTTCGATTTTGACCGGACGGCCCCCACCGACCCGGCGGCCCACGAGGTGAAGCTCGCGAAGCTCACCTGGGCGCGGAGAATGCTCGGCGAGCTGGCGGCGGACGGAAGGACGCCGATGTTCCTCTGGAGGGCCGACGGGACCGTGGCCCCCTATCCGCCCGAAAGGTACGACGAGTCCACCACGTACACGACGTTCTGACCGTTCTCGTAAAGGGGCACGAACGGGAGCGCACCGAACCACGCGATAGCGCTCGGGCTCATCGCGTGCGCCGGCTTCGACGGGTCCAGGGCGACACCCGAGTGCATCACCGAATCGACCGCTACGAGGTCGATCGGGCGGTCGGTGTACGGGGTCCCGGAACTACGGAGTTCCGCCACCGCCGCTGACCAGTTGTCGCCGGTAAACAACGCCGGCGTCGACGACCACGTGGCCGGATTTCCATCGAAGCCGAAAATCATCGAGCTCAATCGGTGGTCGGAGGCAACGGTCCAGTTCGCGGGCATGGCCATGCCGACCCACATCCACAGGGCGGCGTCCGCGTGGGTAAGCCCCTCTTCAAAGCCCCCGAAGTCGTTCTGCGGAGGGTAGACGATCGCCGCGTTGGCCGCGAGCACCACGACGACCGCCACGCAGGCGGCGAAGAACGCCCGCTGGCCCGCCCGGTCCCGGATCCGCGTCACCACTCGCGCGAGACCGACGGCGGCAAGGAGGCCGATCGGGATGAACAGGTATTCGACGTGTCGGTACGGCGAGAGCGTCGACGAGATCCCGGCGGCCGGACTCGTCGGGAAGGCGGGGGCGACGACCGACAGCACGATCATCGCCAAGGCCGAGAGCCCGAGCGCACCGGTCCACGCGAGCGCGAACGGTCCGAGCCGCGACGGGGAGAGCATGCGGCGACTGCCCGAGGTCGCGAGGCCCAGGAGGAGCACCGGCGAGAACCAGAGGATCGCCGCCGGGGTCGTGACCTGGGTCGTTCCGGGCACGGGTACGAACACGATCACGAAGATCGCCGCGAAGACGACCGCGCAAATCGCGAGGGCGTCCCGGAGCCAGCTGCGGTCGCTCGGAAGCCGAACCCATGCCCGGGTCGGTCGGGGCAAGCCCCGTCGCCAGCGCACGAGAAGCCCCGCGACCAGCACGGCTCCGAGGCCGATCGCCTCGAACAACGCGAAGCCGATGTGCTGGCCGAGCGCAAAGTCGAGCACTTTCGCGACGAACGTCGTGGTCCCGTAGAACCAGAAGAGGAACGTCCCGGTGAGAAACGCCGCGATGAACAGAAGCTCCCGCGTCGGGAAGCGTCGACTCCACAGCCCCGGACGCCATAGCTCGAGGAGGAGGATCCCGCCGAGCGCGCTCACCGCGAAAAAGTACGAGGAGAGGTGATGGGTCAGGATCAGGGCGCCGCCGGTGAGGGAGAGCGGGAGGTACCACCGGATATCCCGCCGGCTTTCCACCAGCATCCAGAGGCATCCGACGCACAGGAAGTCTCCGAGCGCGAGGGGCGCCGGGTGGGCGATGGAGAAGAGGCGCGGCATCGCGATGGAGGCGACCGCGGCGGCCAGGAGCGCCACGGTGTCCTGCGGGTAGATGCGCCGGAACAGAAGGAACAACGGGAACACCGAGAGGACCGCGATCACCGGAATGACCACCGCGAGCGAGCTGAACGCGTCGACCCCGAGGGCCCCGGACGCGGCGCCGGCGACCAAGTAGATCCCGGGAAAGTCTGGGTACGCCGAACCCCATCCGGCGTACGCCGCCCCGTGCGGAAGGGTGCCGGTCGAGATGAGGTCGACCGTCAAACGGTAGTATTCGCCCGAGTCCGAGCCGAAGAGGGCGTACGACAGGTACGGCTCGAGCGCGAGGAACACCAGAACGAACGCGAGGCCCGCGAGAAGCAGGAGCGAGTCCAGTCGGAGGGGAGCTCGGGACTCCCCGACCGTTCCCTCCGTGGACGCCATACGGCTCGGGCGTAGGCGGGTCGGTTCCTAAAGCGGTGACCCCGGACCGGCGCGACGCGAAAATCGGTGAGTTCGGCCACCATATCCATAAATAGGAGGGGTTGGTGCGCCCGACTCGAGGATTTGGGGATGGCCCGCGCCGTCCGTCAGAAACCGAAGGTGAAGCGACCGGCCGCCCGGCCGGCGCCCGCGAAGAAGAAGACTCCCTCCTCCGCCGGAAAGCCGACGGCGAAACCGATTCCGAAGAAATCGGCCGCGCCGCCGGGGAAGGGAACGTCCGCCGCGCCGAAGGTGCCGGCGAAGCCGAGGGAACCGGAGCCCGAGCTGAACGTCCCCCTACCGGACGGCCGGCATCACGTTCTATCGCTCTCGTTCGTCCGAGACGGCGACGAGTTCCTCGCCCGCCTCGAGACCGATTCCGGCCATATCACCGAGTTCAAGAACCGCTCCCTCGACCAGCTGTTGACGCTCGTTGCGGGCGAGCTCGAAGACCTGGTCGAGTAAACACGACGACCCTAGCGCGGGGCCTCGGTCGCCCTCGCTCCGCGGAACAATTGGTCCTCGACGAGGTACGTGCGCAGCGGGGCATCCCGGCCCCATAGTTCGAGCTGCTCGACCGGCGCGTCGGACAGGAAACCCGAAGGGTAGCGTCGGACCACTCGGGTCGACAGCGACTCGAGGGGCGGAAGGACCCGGCGTCCCCCCCAACGACCCACCACCGTGACGTGGTCGGGCGCCACCTCGACCGCGCGCGGGGCCGGATGGAGCGTGAGGATGACCCCTCCGAGGGCGAAGGCGACGAAGATGCCCGTGAAGACGAACACGCCGTTGCCCGCGGGCGACGACGTCCCTCCGGGAACGGACCGGTCGTACAGGATGAAGGCGGCGAACAACGCCACGAGGACCACCAAGTAGACGAGGGTCACGCGAACGACCCGTTGGGAGCCCGCGACGTTCGTGCGTCGCTCGGTCGTCGCGGCCGGTTGGTCGGGTCGTGAGGGCTCCGGCCCGGTCGTCGGCGCTACCCCGTGGGCCTCCGGCGAGGCGGTCCGGGCGATCCGCACCGGTCGGCTCGTGGCCATGCTCGCGATCCCTCCCGTTTCAGGGTGGCTCGACCACCTTAAAGATACGGTCGGAACATCGGTAACCGATGCCGAGCCGAACGGAGTACCTCATCATGCACACCGAGCGTCCGCGGGAGTTCGTGAACATCACCGACCGGATACGTCGCATCGTCCGCGGAAGCGGCATCGCGGAGGGCCTCGCGTTGGTCTCCTCGATGCACATCACGGCGGCCGTCTACGTGAACGACAACGAATCCGGCCTCCTCCACGACATCACCGCGTGGGCCGACCGGCTCGCGCCGCCCGGCGACTACGAACATCACCGGACGGGGGAGACCAACGGCGACGCCCATCTCAAGAACCTCCTGTTGGGCCACCAGGTGGTACTGCCGGTCACGAAGGGGGACCTCGACCTCGGGCCCTGGGAGCAGGTGTTCTACGCCGAGTTCGACGGCCAGCGGCCCAAACGGGTCATCGTGAAGGTCGTCGGGGACGGTGCGGGAACGTCGCGCGGGTCCGGCTAAGCTTCGAGCGTCGGGTCACCGGCCGCGCCCGCCGGCGCCGTGACCTTCGCGAACGGTGCGTTCGGGTCGACGAGCGGCACCTTGCGGGCGATCTCCCGGGCCATCGCCGAGCAGCTCGAAGGGGGAACCGGCCGAGCGGTGTAGCCGGGGAGAGCGAGGTCATAGGTGACCACCTTTTTCTCCGCGATCGTCTCCCAGACCGCGCGGAATACTCGGTCGGCCGCCTCCTTCTCGCCGATGTGCCGAAGCAGAAGCTCGAGGCAGAGGATCTCGGCGACCGGGTCGGCCTTGTCCTGGCCCGCATACTTCGGCGCGGAGCCGTGGACGGGTTCGAAGACCGCGAGCTCGTCCCCGTAGAGCGCGCCCGGAGCGACGCCGAGGCCGCCCGCGAGCCCGGCGCACAGGTCGGAAAGGATGTCGCCGAAGAGGTTCGTCGTCACGATGACGTCGTACTCTTCCGGCTTCTTCGCGAGCTGCATGCACATGTTATCGATCAAGCGCTCGTCGGCCTCGATGTCCGGATAGTGGGGCGCCATCTCCCGGAACGCGGTCTGGAAGAGGCCGCCCGTCGTCTTCATGATGTTCGCCTTATGGACGGCGGTCACCCGGTGCCGGTGCTGCCGGCGGGCGAGCTCGAACGCGAATCGTATGATCCGGTCGGACGCCTTCCGCGTCACCACGGCGACCGTCTCGGCGGCCGAGTGGTCCCGGTCGACCCAATGCTCCACCCCCGAATAGAGCCCCTCGGTCGCCTCCCGGACGACGACGAGGTCGGTCTCGGGATACCTCGTCCCCTCGCCGGCGATCGCGCGGGCCGGCCGCACGGAGGCGTAGAGGTCGAGCTGCTGACGGAGCGCCACGTTGACCGACCGGAAACCGCTCCCGATCGGGGTCGTGATCGGCCCCTTGAGCGCGAGACGGTTTTTTCGCACGGAGCGAAGGACCTCGTCGGGGAGCGGTGAGCCCGTCGCCTGGATCGCCTTCTCGCCGGCCTCGACGACTTCCCACTCGAAGTCGACGCCGGTCGACTCCGCCACGAGCCGCGCCGCGTGGGTGACTTCCGGACCGATTCCGTCGCCCGGGATCAGCGTCACGCGGTGGCTCATCGTCGACCTTCCGGCCCCCGCGAGCCCCGGGGGGATTTAAGCAATCGTCCGACCCGCCGCCCCAACTAGCTCGGGCGGGGCGTGGAAAGCTTCGCGAGCACCGCCCGGAGAACCCGGTCCCGGACCGGCCCCTCGTCTACCACTGTCGACCAAACCGTGACGACCGCATCCCAGGTCGTCATCGAAATGTCCGTCACTTCGACCCCGGGCGGGGGCCGCGACGGTGAAGCTCCGGGGAGGGTCGGGGCGATTTCCGCGACCGTCGCCTCGACGAGCGGAACCGGGACCGTCTGCGGGAACGTCATGCGGACCCGGAAAGCGCGGGCCACTCCGGGAACCTGGTGAAGGCTGAGCGCGGTGATCGCGATGCTGTTCGGGAACTTCGCGAGGCCGCCCGAGTCGAGCTCGATCACCGTGTAGACGAGCCCGACGTCCCGGATGGTTCCGGTGTATCCGGGGTACATCATCTCGTGCGGGTAGCTCGGCGCGAGCGCGCCGTAGCTCGAGGTGATGAACGCGACCCGGTCGCCCGGCCGATACGGGTCCGCGAGGACGATCAAGAGGCCGGCGAAGACGTTCGAGAGCACGGTCTGCGCGGCCAGTCCGAGGATGATGCCCGCGAACGCGCTCCCCAGGAAGATCGATTCCGGCGAGACCCCGGCGAGGCTGAACAGGACGAGGACGGCGGCGACCGCCACGAGGATGTTGAGGAACAATCGAGCCGCGTGGCTCCGGGACGCGATCCCGCGTCGCTCGAGGATCGTGCTCGTGGCGCTCGTGAGCGACTCCGCGACCGCGTACGCGACCAGCAGCACCGCACCGGCCTCGAGCGCGAGAAAGATCGGTCGGGCGAACCCATGCGCCTGGAAGTAACTCACCCCAAACTCGGAGAATAGTACGTAGAGCACGACCGCCAGCAGGGCCGAGAGCAGGAGGTTCCTCAGGAGGACGCGGAGCGGGCGGACGGGACGCGTCGCGGCCATCATCGGGGCCAACCCTGGCGCCGCATAGCAATTTTCATCCGGAAAGAGGTCCGGTCAACAGAATTCTTATAATGCACAGGTAATCCGGTCTCGATGCCGACGGTCACGCATTCCGAGGTCCTGGCTCATGACTGGCTGCCTCCGACCGCGTTCGGGCGAGCGCGGGAGGTCGAGGAGCTCGTCCTCCGGCTCGACCCGCCCCGCCCGCACGCACCCGGCCCGTGGACGGTCGCGGTGGGAGGCCCGCCCGGCTGCGGAGCCTCGACCGTGGCCCGTCGAGCGGCGCGCGAAGTGATGGAGCAGGTGCGCGCGGCGCTCGGCGAACCGCTCCCGCGGACGATCGCTCTTCGAACTCCTTTCCTCCGGGGAGCCCACGGCGTAGCGACGGCGCTGGTGCAACAGCTCGACGAAGGGTTCGACGGGCGGGGGTTCCCCGTGCCGGAAATTCTCGCCGGCTTTCTTCGTCGGCTGCGCCGAGAGCGCCGACCGACCGTCATCCTCTTGGACGATTTGGCGCCGGGCGGGCCGGACCTCACGCCCATTCTCCGAGCGTTCGGGGACCCCGACCGATTCCTGCCGGAAGGAGAGTCCGGGCTGCCTCCTCTATGGACCATCCTCGCGGGCGTCCCCGAAGCGCTGGACGCTCTCGAGGTGGGCCTCGGCGGCCGGGTGTCGATGGGGCCGTTGGTTCGGCTCGAGCCGTACGACCCCGCCACGCTTCGATCGATCGTCGCCGACCGGGCCCAGCGCGCGCTCGGACATGAGGCGCCCTCGCCGATGATCGAGAGGGTCGTCCGCCGGACCGTCGAGGATGGCGGCGGTGCCCGTCGGGCGGTGGACCTCCTTCGGCGGGAACTCTTGGGGATGACCTTCCGGGGCGTCCCGGACGGTCTCCGTCCTTCACGGCTCGGGGGGATTCCGATCGAGCCGTGGGTGGTCCGGGCGATCGGTCTCGCGTCCCGGGGCAAGGCCGCGCGTCTCGCGGAGGTGCGTCGCATCGAAGCGGAGCTAGCCGGGGTCGAGGGCGTACGGTCTCTTCCGACCACGACCCTCTGGCGGCGGATCGTTCGACTCGAGCGGGCCGGCTACGTGCGGCGGGAGATTCGACCCGGGGGACCCGGGGGAACCCTCTCCGTCCTACGGGTCCTCACCCCGATCGAGGACTGGGTCACGACCGCTCATCGGTCGGAAATTCGTCGAGCCGACGGACCGTCGTCCTCGACCGACGTTCCACCCGCGGGGGTGGGGGCGGTGTGTCTAAGGGCGGCGCTCGGGCGCCTCCCGGACGGACCCGGAGCTGGCTCGTGACCATCTCGGCGAGCCGGCGGGACCTGAGCGCCTGCTCGATCCGGTCGATCGGAGCGTTCCTCAAGGCTTCCCGGTCGGGGAATCCGGCGCGGAACAGCTGACGCGCGCGCACGCGACCGATGCCCCGCAGCCGGACGAGGTCGAGCAGTTCCTCCCGAACCCCATAACGGACACGGAAGGAAAGGTCGTCCACCGCACGGCCGACGCGCCGCTGGAACACCCGCGCGAGCCGGCCGGCGGCGAACAGCAACCAGTCGGCGTCCTCGACCTTGGAGCGGAGGTCGCCCGCGCCGATGCCGAACCGTTGGGTGATCTCCACGATCGGCTCCTCACCGACCCACGCTTCGAGGACCGCGGCCGTCTTGAGCGTCGCGAGGAAGGCGTCCAGGTCGAGGTCGAGTGGGGCTTCCTCAGGCTTCACGAGGAGCTCCTCCGCCTCGTCGGTGTAGCGCGCGAGCAGGTCGGCCTCTTCCCCCCGGCGCAGGAACAGGGGCGGGAGGTCCGGGACCGCAGCGACCGCCGCGAGCAGCGGGAACATGCCCACGCCGATCGGGGCGCGGCCGAGCACGTCCCGCAGCACGATCGCGCTCAGCGGGTCGAGGTACAATTCGCTCGTGAGTTCGCCGAATCGCGTGGCGTGCAGCGCCTCGCCCGGGACGAGCAGGTCGTTCCGCTCGAGAAACCGGCGGACCGACGCGACCTTCGCGTGCAGGTCGGCGAGGGGCAGCGTGCGCCCGTAGAAGGTCGCCGCGAAGAACGACTGGAGCTCCGCATCGTTCGAGACCGCTCCGCTCGCGACCAGGGCGAGGAGGTGCATCCGAAGGGCGGGCTCCGCCGCGAGCCAGCTCTGGATCGGCTCGGGCGGGGCCGAAAGGTACCGGTCGAGCAGCCGGTCCTCGTCTTCGGGGGTGCGAGCGAGCAGCAGCGCCTCCCCGACCGGGTCGAAGCGCGGCCGCCCGGCCCTTCCGAGCATCTGGTGGACCTCCACCGCCGGGATCGGGGCTTGCAGGCCGAGCCGGTCGTCGTACCGGCTGGTGTCCCGGACGATCACCCGCCGGGCCGGTAGGTTGATCCCGGCCGCAAGGGTGGGCGTGGCGACGAGCGCCTTCAGCGCCCGGTCGCGGAACGCTCGTTCCACGACCCGGCGTTCGGGATTGGTCAGCGACGCGTTGTGGAACGCGACCCCGTTCGGCAGAAGTCCGCTCAATCGGCGGATCCCCTCGGTTTCCTCGTCGGAGACGCTCGCGAGCTCCGCGGCGGCCGCCTTTGCCCGGGCTCGTTCGTCCGGGGAGAGCAGGCCCCGGACCGTGGGGATCAGCGTCTCGGCGAGCTGCTCGCTCGACTTCCGGCTGTTGACGAAGACCAGAGCCTGCCCGCCGTCCTCGACCACCGTGCGCACCAGACGGGGCACCGCTTCGCCCGGGGGAGCGATGTCACGGACGGAAAGATCGGTGAAGGTGATGCGCCCGTCAAAGTAGACCCCGAGCTTGAGGGGCACCGGGCGGAACTCGGAGGTGATGTGTTCCGCCCGCAACCAGTCGGCGACCTCGAGGGAGTTCCGAACCGTGGCGGAGAGAGCGACGATCTGAAGGTCCGGGTAGCGGCGCCGTAGGCGGGTGAGGCTCACCTCGAGCGTAGGACCCCGCTCGGGGTCCCGCAGTAGATGGACCTCGTCCGCCACTACGACCCCGAGCCGGTCGAGCCACGGACTACCTCGGCGGAGGAGCCCATCCGCCTTCTCGCTGGTCGCGACGAGCACGTCGAGCTTTTCGAGCTTCTCGGCAGGCAGGTCGAAGTCGCCGATCGAGATCCCGACCTTGAGTCCGAGCTCTTCGAACTTTTCGAGCTCTTCGACCTTCTCCTGCGCGAGCGCGCGCAGCGGCACGAGATAGAGCCCCGTCCGCCGTTCGCGCGCGGCCCGCAGAAGGGCGAGGTAGGCGACCAGGGATTTCCCGCTCGCCGTGGGACACGCGAGCAGCACGCTCTTTCCCGCGAGCACGGGCCCGAGCGCCTCGGCCTGGGGAGGGTAGAGCGAAGTGATGCCGTCCGCAATGAGGATCCTCTGCCACGCCGGGTCGACCGCCGTCTCCGAGAGCGGCACCGAGGTAGCTCGGGTCGGCCGATCTCCCGGCCGGGGGGTTTCCCGGTGGCTTCGCGAAGGCACGGCTCGTCGGAGCCGGACGAGTTACAAAGGGTTTCGTGCGGGCGACGGGGAGAGGAGGCTGCGCGCGAGAATCAGCTCCTGAATCTCGGTCGTCCCCTCCACGATCGGGAAGACGCGAGCGTCGCGGAGCAGTCGCTCGGCGACCGCCCGCGCCTTGGGGCCGGCGTCGGCCGCGACATCCACCCCGGCGGAGGCGATCTCCACGGCGGCGCGGGAGGCGACCAGCTTGGCGACCGAGGCATCGGTGAAGAACGGGACCCCGGCGTCCTTGGCCTCCGCGGCCCGGGCGACGAGCGCCCGCGCCGAGGCGAGCTCCGCGAACGCTCGGGCGAGCGCGGTGCGTTTCCAGTCCGCGTCGTCGTGGGCGGAGACCGACCGAAGCATTTGCGCAAAGGCCGCTTCGGCGACCCCCAGGGCACAGCTCGCGATGCCGACCCGGCCTCCCTGGAGCGCCCCGAGGGCGACGTGCAGTCCCTCGCCTTCGGCGCCGAGCAAGCACTCCGGGGGGAGATGAACCTCGTGCAGCACGAGCTCGACGGTCTCGCTCCCGCGCAGGCCGAGCTTCTCGAACCGCTGAGCGACCGAGAACCCTTCGGTCCCCGGCGGAACGATGAATGCGGAGATCCCACGATGGCCGAGCGCGGGGTCGGCGGTGGCGAATAGGAGGACGATGCCCGCGCTCGCTCCGTTCGAAATGAACATCTTCGTTCCCTCGAGGATGAATCCCGTTGCGTCCTTCGCGTAGCGGGTTCTCAGGCGAGCCGTGTCCGAACCCGCGCTCGGCTCGGTGAGTCCGAAGGCGCCGATGCGTTCGCCCCGGGCGAGCGGACGTAGGAACCGCTCCCGCTGGAGGTCCGTCCCTCGCGTGAGGATGGGCAGCGCGCACACCGAAAGGTGGACCGCGAGGAGCACGCCGATCGCCGCGCTCGACCGGGAAAGCTCGTCGAAGACCGCCACCGTGCCACGGGTGTCGCCGCCCATCCCGTCCCATTCGGGAGGTATGCCGAGGCCGAGGAATCCTTCCTTCGCGAGGTCGCGAACGAGCTCGTCCGGAACGCGATCCTCCCGGTCGATTTGCTCGGCGATCGGTTCGACCCGGTCGGCCGCGAATCGGCGCGCCCGCTCCCGCCAGCTCGCGGCGTCCGTAGGACGAAGGTCGCTCACGGCCCGCCCATCACGACGAACTCTTAATGCGTGGCGGCGGGTCGACGGTTCCGCTTCCCCGAGGGTCCGAACATGCCCGGAGCTCCGACGCCGAAGGACCGGTTCACGTCGCTCGACATCCTCGCGGTGGTGCACGAGCTCCGAGCGATGAGCCGCACGCGGGTCGACAAGGTGTTCGACCTACCGAGCGGCGGCTGGTCGCTCGTGCTGCGCGTTCCGAGGGAGGGGCGACGGGAACTCCTCGTGGTCCCGGGCCGATTCGCGGCTCTCCTTGGTTCGGCGGTGGACCATGCCGATGCGCTCTCCCCCTTCGCCCGGGAGCTTCGTCGGCTCCTCGAGGGCGCGGTCCTCGAGGAAGTGCCGAATCCGGGGGGAGAGCGACTTCTCGAGGTGCTGTTCCGTCGGGCGGGGGAGCCGGAGCCGATTCGGGTCGCCCTCGAGTTGTTTGGGACCGGAAACCTCGTCGTCGCCCGAGGCGGAACGATTGCCGCCGCGGCCCACTCCCATCGCTGGGCCCACCGGACGGTCGCCGTGGGGGCGGAGTACGCCCGACCCCCGAGCCGGACGGACCCCTGGACCTCGAGCGAAGCCGAAATCGAGGCGGAGCTAGCTCGCTCGCATACCGACGTCGCGAGCACTCTCGCGGCTCGGCTCTCGCTCGGGGGCCCGATCGCGGAAGAGCTCGTCGTTCGGTGCGGTTGGGACGGCTCCCAGCCGGCGGCGGTCGCGGCGCCGAAACTCTCCCGCCCGTTGTACGCGGAGCTGCAGCGCCTCATCTCCGAGGTGGGCGACCATCCGACAGGGCGCCTCTACCTCCGCGGCGGGGTCAGCGTCGATGCCACTCCGTACGCATCGCTCCGATGGGCGGACGTAGAAGATGTGGTCGAGGCGAGCCGACCCACGTTTTCGGAGGCTGCGTTCGAGTACTTTGCTCCGCTTCTCGCTCCGTCCGAATCTCCGGAGGAGGCCGAAGCCGCTCGGGCACGCCGGGAGCTGGAACGTCAGGTCGACCGTCAGCGCAAAGCGGTCGAGGGCCTAGCCCAGGCGGTCGATACCCTCCAATCTCAGGCCGCGGCGATCTTCGAGCACTTCGCCGAAGCCGAGGCGGCGATCGCCCGGGCCGCTTCCGAGGAAGAGGGCGAGCTCCGTGTGGAAGTGCCGCTCGGAGAGCTCCGCGTGCCCCTCTATCGGGACCGGCCGGTTCGCGAGTCGGCCCAGGCTCTCTACGAGGAGGCGAAGCGGGCGCAATCCAAGCTCGCGGGCGCCAAGGTGGCGCTCGAGGAAGCTCAGGGTCGGCTCGTTCGCCCGATCCCGCGCAAGGAACCCGGCCCCGCGAGCCCGAGGACCGCGCGTTCGAAGTCCCACTGGTTCGAGCAGTACCGCTGGTTCGTGAGTTCCGAAGGGGTAATCGTGATCGCGGGCCGGGACGCCACCTCGAACGACCAGGTCGTCAAGCGCCACCTGAAGGAAGGGGACCTCTACGTCCACGCCGACCTCCATGGTGCCGCGAGCGTGGTCGTGAAGCATCCACCTCCGGGGAGTCCTCCCCTCACCGACGCGACGATCCGCGAGGCCGGGCAGTGGGCGGTTGGGTTCTCCAAGGCGTGGCGCGCGGGGCTCGCCTCCGCTTCTGCGTTCTGGGTCGCCCACGACCAGGTGTCGAAAGCCGGCGCTTCCGGCGAATTCGTGGCCCGGGGGGCGTGGATGGTCCACGGCACGAAACACACGTTGCGGGACTTGCCCACCGAGCTCGCTCTCGGAACGGTCGACTACGAAGGGGAGTCGCGATGGACCGTAGCTCCGCCGGAGGCCCTCCGAAGTCGCGGTCAGGTCCGGGTTCTCTTGACCCCGGGCGATGATCGCCTTCGGGCCGAGCGAGAAGTGGAGCTTTCGAAGGACCTCGGGATCCCGCGGCCGCTCCTCCAATCGCTCCTCCCGGCCGGCGGACTAACCGTGCGTCGGCCGTAGAGCCGCTGAACCTCTCGGGCCGGGAATTGGTCGCCGGGTCGCCGCCAGGTCCGTCCGCGCGAGCGAACCGCCACCACGGTGACGTTCCCACCCTCTCCCGCGAACGGGGCCCCCACCGCGACGAGGGCCTCGGGATCGACGACCCAACGGAAGGAGCGCGTTCGCTCGCCGTCCACGATCGATACTGCAAGCCGGTACTCGAGGGGAGGCACGACCCATAGCGTCCCGATGTCGGACACCCGCGCTTCGCGAACGGAACTTCCCCCGACTCCGGCGATTCGACGGATCTGGAGCGGCGGGTCCTCGCCGGGAACTAGGGAGCCGACTTCGAGCTTTCGAGCGATGGGTAGCCGGATACGTCTTCGTTCGGAGACCGCCCCCCTCGAGACGATGAGGTCGATCGCCTGGTCGGGGGCGGGGACGACCTCGAACGGATGGGTCCAGCCGCACTCCCGGCACCGAGCGAGTCCGTTCCATCGCTTTCCCGGGGTCGTGCTGCGGGGGTCCCATCGAACGATTCGATGAACCGTGACCCGACCACAGTTGTCGCAGCGAAGTCGCGCGGCATGGACTCGTCCGGGGCCAACCGGCATCGGATGGGCGGGCCTCGGGTCGGAGCCAGCCGTGTCCGGGTTCTCGGACCCCGGGTCGGGTTCGGGCGACCGCTCGGCACGACGCAATCGGTTCATCTCCGCTTTCGGGGATGTCGCTTCCGGGCCGACTCCTTCGTGAAAGACTCGACCACCGGCTGCCAACGACTCCTTGGGCTGCAGGTAAGCCTCGGGTTCGCTACGAATTCCATCGAGCGTCTCATGCCGCGTCCCTTCTCCCGTCCCATCTCCCGTGGGCGTTCCGGGGACAAAACCTAGTCGTCTCTTTCTCGGCGTTGGCCGAGTCGCCGTACAGTTTCCCATATCCGCCCGACGCGCGTACATCCCGTGAGGTCCGTCAACGCAACCCGGTGCGCGGGTCAGGTGGCTACCGCAACACCCATATCAACAGGGCTTCTCTTTGAATCCGGCAACCGGAACCAGAGGGGGAACGTGGGAGACGGCGGGGAAACTCCATCCTCCACCGGTGCTACCGCTACGCCAACGAGCTCCGCGGACGGAGGTGTACGACAACCCACGGTGAGCGTCG
>Ga0187772_10000136_pt1 | contig 29627 bp, 17 predicted proteins | sample 0116_SJ02_MP15_2_FD_133137 | JGI IMG/M metagenome (GOLD analysis project Ga0187772, IMG submission 133137) | Tropical peat soil microbial communities from peatlands in Department of Meta, Colombia - 0116_SJ02_MP15_20_MG | ecosystem: Environmental > Terrestrial > Soil > Wetlands > Peat | place... | reverse complement strand
TGCTACAGGAAACCAAACCACAGGAACCCTGAACGTCGCCATTTTTGATCCCAAAGCCCCGGGTAGCAACGATCTGATGAGCCAGTTTTGCGAACGAACCCAAGACGTACCATGCTTTTGATAGAACAACCTTTCCCTCACCAAACCATGGTCAACCCGAAAAAGGGATAAATCACTCACCAAAGCAAGAAGTGCCCATATGCGGGTGAGGCCTATTAATGCAAGATCTTACTCCAAGACGAACATGCGATTGAGGTGGTGGAACAGTGACTGATCGACGCACGAACTTTCTGGGCATAGACGTGGGTACAAGCGGCACCCGGGTTGTCATCATCAACGATCAGGGGAACGTAATCGGCTCGAGTTCTGAGGAGCACATCCCGTTTTTCAGTCCTCAACCCGGGTGGGCGGAACAAAATCCGCAAGATTGGTGGCGGGCGTGCACGATCTGCCTGCGCAAACTACTTCAATCCCCGAAGGTAAGAGCGGAAGATATCGTGTCTATAGGACTCTCCGGTCAGATGCACGGCGCGGTTCTGCTCGATTCGAGCCATGAAGTCGTACGACCGGCGATCATCTGGTGCGACCAGAGAAGCGACGCTCAGTGTGCCGAGCTTTCCGAGTTGTGCGGCTCGGAGGCTCTAATCCGCCTAACCTGCAATCGTCCGTTGACCAATTTCACTCTCACGAAGCTGCTTTGGGTTCGCAAGAATGAGCCGACGAACTGGAATCGCATCAGACATCTTCTGCTGCCCAAAGACTACGTTAGGTTCTGCTTGACTGGCGAGCAGGCGACCGACGTCGCGGATGCTTCTGGCACATTACTTCTTGATGTCGCAAATCGTTGCTGGTCAGCAACGGTTTCGGCCAGGACTGATATCGATTCACGGATGTTGCCGATTTTGTATGAATCGGAACAAGTGTGCGGTCGCGTGTCAGCCAAAGGCAGTGCCGCAACAGGGCTTCGCGTGGGAACTCCCGTGATCGCGGGGGCAGGCGACCAAGCTGCCGGAGCGGTGGGAATGGGGATAACAAAGGTTGGTGCTGTAAGTGCCACGATCGGGACATCGGGGGTCGTTTTTGCGGCAACCGACTACCCTGCGCTGGACGCGAAGGGGCGGCTGCACACCTTCTGCCACGCGATCCCGAAACGGTGGCATGTGATGGGGGTTACTCAGGCAGCGGGAATGTCGTTGCGTTGGTTTCGCGATCAATTCACTGGCAAAGAGTTCAGAAATGGCGATGGCTATGAGCTTCTGGCGAAGGAAGCTAGCACGGTTCCAGCGGGTTCAGGTGGACTATTCTGGTTGCCATATCTTATGGGGGAGCGCACTCCGCATCTAGATCCAACGGCCCGTGCGGCCCTGATCGGATTGAGCGCCTCGCATGGTCGTCCGCATGTGGTCCGCGCAATCATGGAAGGAGTGGCCTTTAGTCTCAAAGATACATTCACGATCCTCGATGAGATGAAGATTCCGGTTAGCTCGGTTCGATTAGGTGGAGGCGGTGCGCGCTCGCCGCTGTGGAGACAAATTCAAGCGGATGTTTATGGACATGAAGTAGAAATCCTCGAGGCAGAGGAAGGCGCCGCATATGGGGCAGCCATTTTGGCTGGAACTGGCGCCGGGGCATGGGCGTCGGTAGACAAGGCTTGTGAGAAAGTTATTCGGTGTGTATCTCGGATTACGCCGAACCCACTCGACTCAGCGAAGATGCAGGGGGCATATTCGGTCTATCGACAGATTTATCCCGCACTGCATCAACTTTTCAGATAGTGGCTTCCTGGCGTTGCATTTTTCAAGGCAACAGCGAATCGAACGCATTTGGATCGAGCAGATCCACAGAAGCCACAACTAGGTCTGCATCGAGGGACGCATGGTCTCGACTTACCCCGATGCTTCGCATGCCCGCCCTCCGTGCGCCTTCTATGCCGGCGCGAGCGTCCTCCACCACAATGCAACGCGCAGGTGATGCGCCGACTCTCTCCGCCGCGGTTAGATAGACTTCCGGGTCTGGTTTTCCCTTTCGGACATCCTCTGCTGAAACGATGCCTTGAAAACAATTCGCAAATTTCAGCGTCTCGAGTACAACCTCGACATTCTGGCGTGGTGCGGCGGAGGCGATTGCTTGACGCCACTGCTGCGCGTAAAGGCGGTGAATCCAGCTTTGCACGCCCGGCAGTGGAGAAACCCCGTTCTCCCGAACGAGGTGGCGATACCGCTCCTCCTTCGCATCTCCCACTTGGGCGATGAGTTCAGGAGTAGCGACTGCTCCCAGCCAAGCCTTCAGGATCGTGTCGTTCTTCTGTCCAAAGCTCTGGAGGAATTGCTGACGGGTTATTGGATGTCCAAGGTCCGCCATTGTGTCGCGCCAGGCGATCCAGTGATATTCCTCCGAGTCGACAAGTGTCCCATCCATGTCCCAGAGCACTGCACGAGGTGTATCTACCATTCCAATTCCTTTCTTATGATGTGCCGTCACCGAACTAAGCGCGAGATAGAGAGTGGATTATGAATGCCTTTGATCCAAGTAATGAGCGTCGTTCAGATCTCTTAACGTGGCAGCTGCCGCTTCTGGGGAAGTATCTCGCTGAGGACCGCCCAGCATCTCATAACCGACCATGAATTTTCGAATGGTTGATGAACGCAGCAAGGGCGGATAAAAATGCAGGTGCAGATGCCACTCCGCGTGTGGTTTCCCATCCGTTGGTGACTGATGAACGCCCATGGAATAGGGAAACAGCGTTTCGAAGAGATTGTCGTATCGCGTGGTGAGCGACTTCAGTGTGTCAGCCAACGAAATGCGCTCGTGCTGATCAAGGGCCGGTAGATTCGAGCGATGTTGCTTCGAGACAATCAATACCTCAAATGGCCAAACCGCCCAGAACGGCACGAGCGTTAAGAAATTTTCGTTTTCAAGCACAATACGTGTCTTCTCAGCGATTTCAGTTTGCAAATATTCGCAAAGCAAGCATGCCTGGTACTGTTCTGTGAAGTCCTCCTGCGCGTGTTGCTCTTTCAGCGGCTCGTTTGGAATCGTTTCGTTGGCCCAGATCTGTCCGTGCGGATGCGGATTGCTGCAGCCCATCATCTCTCCCCGATTCTCGAATATCTGTACATAGTTCACAAACGGCAGCCCGCCCAGTTCGGAGTATTGCTCCGCCCAGACGTCTACTACTCTTCCTATCTCGTTCACAGACATGCGAGCCAACGTCAGATCGTGGCGGGGCGAAAAGCACATGACCTTGCAGACCCCCGCTTCGGACTCAGCGAGCCTTAATCGCCGACTGGAGGCATCGAGTCCCCGACGGGTGACAACCGGTTGCAGTGCCGCAAAATCGTTGGTGAAAACGAACGTGGAGCTGTACTTGGGATTGCGAGCACCGCCGGCTCTCGTGTTACCAGGGCAGAGATAGCAGTCGGGGTCGTATTCGACCTCAGAGTTAGCGGAAGGGACTTCCACACGGCCGCCCCATGGGCGCACGGAGCGATGAGGCGAAACCAGGACCCAATCGCCAGTGAGCGGATTAAAACGGCGATGAGGTTGACTATATGAATCTTCTGGGGTGGTCAACTCTGGGTTCCCTTGGTTGGCCAGTTGCCTGCTGCTTGGGCAGCCTCACAAACATATGTCTCAGCGCTAATTCCTGTCTCATGTGCATACATGCGAGCGATATTCGCACAAAAGGTAGAAACATCGCCCGTGGACACCATGTTCACAGTACATCCTCCAAAACCTCCACCCATCATGCGCGCTCCATAAACGCCTTGCATCGAGGAAGCCAGGTCAACCAGCAAGTCCAGTTCCTTGCAACTGACTTCGTAGTCGTCACGCAGGCTTGCGTGTGATTGGTTCATTAATTGGCCCACTCGAACTTTATCTCCTGACTGAAGGGCTTTTGCGGCTCTGACAACGCGTTGATTCTCACTGATAACGTGGCGGCAGCGACGATACAGCCTTTCCGATAAATCCCTTTTGTATTTTTCGAGATCGGCGACTTCCACATCACGCAGGGCGCGAATTTCGGGCAGCGAGGGTTGTAGAAGCTTTACCGCCTGCTCGCACTCCGACCGCCGCAGGTTGTATTCCCCGACGGCAAGCTGGTGACGCACCCCCGTGTTACACACGACCATCCTTACATCTGATGGGATCGCGAGCAACCGATATTCCAGTGAACGGCAGTCGAGTATTAACGCGTGGTCTGCGAAGGAGAAACACGCAGCGAATTGGTCCATCACGCCGCAGCGGGTGCCTGTATATTCATGTTCCGCCTTCTGGCAGAGCATAGCCATTTCCCGACGGGGGATAGAGATACCTGCGACGGCCGCTAGCGCGAAAGCTACTGAAACCTCCAGCGAGGCGGAAGAACTCAGTCCAACGCCAACAGGAACCTCTCCATGAACGAGAAGATCTGCTCCGCAGAGCGCATATCCTACTTCCTGCAAGGTCGCGGCGACTCCACGGATGAAATCGCCCCAGTGCCCTCTGGGTGGGCCGGAAAGAGAGTTGAGAGAGAAGCTGATCCTTTCATCAAAGGTTTCAGAATAGACTTCGAGACACCGATCCTGGCGTTTGGCCGCAGCAACCCATGTAGAAGATTCGATCGCCATCGGCATGACGAAACCTTGGTTGTAGTCCGTATGCTCGCCAATAAGATTGATCCGACCGGGTGCGCGAAACAGGAGTGCACTTCTTCCGAAAAGATGTTGAAACTTTGCGGCTAGCTGATCGGCGGTTGATTCGGGACCTGAAACGCCAAGGATCATGGATCGTTTGACTCGGAGGCGCAGTTCTCGAGGTGCCCCAGTCAGTCTACCGAATGTCTCCCTCAATGCCGCTCGTTTTTTGGCTCAACAATCTCGATGGTTTGATTCGCAGTCAGCCCCTTGGTTACCATTTGTTTGAGACCAGAGGGCCAAACAACCTCAATGCTATCGGCCCCGGTTGCGGAATCTAGTCCGAAATAGAGGGGTAGCGCACTTTGAGCTAAATACCCGGACTTACCGTCGTTGTATTGCGTGTACGTTTGCTCGCCCACCTGAACGCGCACGGTTGCGCCCAGTCCATTCCGATTCGAGCTGGTTCCGACCAGTTTGATTTTGATCCAGTGAATCTGTTTTCGCTGCGCGAGATTGCTCACAAGGAGCATCGGTTCGGAGTTGAAATCGTTGACGACGATATCGAGGTCGCCGTCGTTGTCGATGTCGAAGATGGCAGCGGAGCGACTGGAACGCGGGGCCATCACGATGGACTTTCCCGACTGGCCCACGCAAACCTTGCTTCCAAGTTGTTCCTGAAGACGGCGTTCGTTCGGGTCGGAGCAATCGATCTCGAACCACGGCGTGTAGAGAGATTTGCGCGGCTCGACTCCGAGCACGAACTCGGAATCAAGGAATTTCTGGCCATGATCATTAAGCAGCAGCGAGTTGATACCGTAACGGTAGGGGTAGCTCATGCCGGAGGGGATAAAGATGTCAGGCCAACCGTCGGCATTGAGGTCTCCCACGCTCGGCCCCCATGGCCAGTAGTTTTCAACGCCCATGCGGTCAGAGACTTCCTCAAATCGTTCATTACCCAAATTATGGTAGAGCGCATTACCGAAGATGAACTCGGATCGTGGCTCACGAATATAGGAGTCGGGCCAAGTGACAATGGATTTCAACTTTTCATTCTCTGGACCTGGCTCCTGGCTCATGTCGGAGTGCATATCGACGATGAACAGATCCATGCGACCGTCGTTGTCGTAGTCGAAAAACTTAATCCCCATGGCGCCCCAGGGCGTTCTTGGGAAGAGCTCATCGGTCTTTTCGACGAACTTCTTGCCGCCCTCGTTTTCGTAGTAGTGGCTTCGTCCCTGCATGTTCAAAAAGAAGATGCCGGGAAAACCGCTTCCGCTGAGATCGACAAAATCAGCATCCCCGCACCAGCCGTGCGGATGGAGGCCGACCTCGTTCGTTACGTCTTTGAAGTGGTTATGGCCCATGTTCTTGTAGAGCACGGGATACTCGTAGCGCTCCGGATAAAGATGTCCGTCGAACGCGTTTGGAATGCCCGCGTATTGGCCGTCGGAGCCTTTTTCATCCGTCGTGTATTTGCCGACGTTGCAGACCACGAGATCCAGCAGGCCATCGTTGTCGTAATCGAAGAAGAAAGCTCCGGAAGAATGAGCGACGAGGTCGACACCAGCTTCCTTGGAAATGTCCTTGAAATGCCCGTGACCGTCGTTCTCAAACAAGGCGTTGCCGCCGCGAACGGTGGTGATGAAAAGATCCTGATTGCCATCGTTGTCGATGTCGGCAAAAGCGGCGGAAACGCTGACACGTCCTGGAAGAGCGATACCAGCCTCGGCTGTGATGTTCTTGAATTTCCCGTTCCCAAGATTCTTCCAGAGTTCGTTGCCCCCGACCTGATTTAGAAAGAGAATGTCATAGAGGCCATCGCCATCCACATCAGCCACGGCGACTGCGCTGCCGTGATCGTAGTGGCCCATCCGCATGTGCTTACCGGTTTCTTCGACCGAGCGATACCGAAACGTGATGCCGCTTTCCTTGATTTCATCAACAAACTGAAAGTCGTGAAAAACTTTGAATTGTTTCGCGGCTTCAATCTGGGCTTTCTTCCGCGAGGCGAGCGAATCGGCACCCATGTCTTCATCTGGATAGCGGGGACGGGGCGAGCTTGCATCGACAGCGATGAAGAGGACAACTGCAGCGACAATCAACGCAAGAGAGGAAGCAAATGCAAGCTTTCGAGGAGGTTTCACTGGTCACGCATCCTGAAGCAGAAATTCGATCGAAGCGGGATGCTCTCCGAATGCGCCCCGAGCAGGACCGCGACGATGGACCGGCCAATATCTTTCGGTAAACCTTTTCCAAGCTTTTGGAATTTGCGACATAATATCAAACATGGGTCCGTTGTTGCGGGTTGGTTTCCAAATCGGTCTTATATTTTCGCTCTCACTTCTTTTTTTTCATCCACTGACGGCCCAGACAACAGGAAGCGGTGAGATCGCGACCGCCTTGCGGGCGGGAGATTTTGGTAGGGCGCTTCAGTTGGCCGGAACGGCGCTCGAACAGGCTCCCAGGGATCCCAAATTGTGGACCATGCAGGCCTTGGCCTACTCAGGTGAAGGACATAAGAAAGAGGCGCTTGAGTCGTTCCGGACAGCGTTGAAGTTTTCTCCGGATTACCTGCCAGCCCTCGAAGGCGCGGCTCAAATCGAGTACGATTCCGGGAGTGCGGCCGCGGTCCCCCTGTTGCAGCACATCTTGCAGTTGCAGCCCGAGAATCAGACAAGTCATGCCATGCTGGCCGTTCTTGCGTACAAGCAAGGAGATTGTGGCTCCGCGGTACACCATTTCGACGAGAGCGGACCGCTGGCAAACTCGCAACCCGCAGCGCTCGAGGAGTTCGGCGCTTGCCTAGTGGAACTAAAACAATACGAGAAAGCGATTGCCGTGTTCCAAACCCAGCTGGATAGAGCTCCGGAAGACAGCCGTATTCGTTATCGGCTGGCGGCAGTAGAGCTCATTGCGGAGAAACCCCAGGATGCGGTCACGACGATGACGCCGCTGCTGAACCGCGAGACCATCGATTCCAAGAGTCTCGCTTTGGCCGCCTCCGCCTACGAAGCCGCCGGAGATACTCCAGAAGCGGTGAAGAGGCTTCGTCAGGCGATTGTCGCCGACCCTCGCAACACGGACCTTTATATTGACTTCGCGAATCTCTCCATGAGTCATCAGTCGTATCAGGTCGGCGTCGATATGATCAACAGTGGTTTAAAGATTCGCCCGGACGCCGCTCCTCTTTACGTGGCGAGAGGTGTCTTGTACGTGCAACTCGCGCAATACGACCAAGCGGAGGCCGATTTTGAAAAAGCAAACGCGTTGGATCCCGCGAGGTCGATTGGTTCTGTTGCACAGGGACTGGAAGCGGTGCAAAGCAGCGATCCGGATCGAGCCCTAGCTTTGGTGCGCGCAAAACTGGCACGAAAACCGAATGATCCGTATCTGCTGTTTCTGGAGGCCGACATTCTGGCGCAAAGAGGGGTGGAACCGGGCACGGCTGATTTCGCAACGGCCGTGCATTCAGCGAAAAGAGCTGTCTTTTTGCAGCCGTCGCTCGGGGCAGCTCACGACGTGCTCGCCAAACTCTACCTGCAGGCGGGTCAGAATCAACTGGCTATCGAACAATCTCGCAAGGCTTTGATCACTGATCCAAAAGACCAGACCGCGCTCTATCACCTAATTCAGGGGCTGCGCAAGACCGGGGCGCGGGATGAACTGCCGGACTTGCTTAAGCGTTTAGCCGAGCTTCGGGCTGAAACAACGAAACTTGAGAGCGAGCACAATCGCTACCGGCTGATTGAAGTAAAGGATCCCGCTCAGGCTCCAGCCGACGCGCAGTAGCCCGACGCGAAATTCTTGAACTTGCACGCATGTAACAATAAGTTTTTGATCATCGGTAAATTGGAAGACTGCGCAATCAAATAGCCGAAACCCTGGATGCCCCTGACTCGTCGAAAGTTCGTACAACTCACACTCGGATCCATGCTCTCTGCGCCAGCCACAAGGCTTCTCGCGCAAGGTGTCTCTTCGCACACGACTAAGCCGATGGCGAGACCGCCCGCGTCGGGACGTCCGTTTAACGCCGCGTTCGTGGATGTCGCATCGACGGCGGGATTGCGAGATCCGGTGATCTACGGGGGGCTCGACAGCAAGAAATACATCCTTGAGGCCACTGGCTGTGGCTGCGCTTTTCTTGATTACGACAACGACGGCTGGCTCGACGTTTTTCTGCTGACGGGAACCCGCCTCGGGGGTGACCCTCCCGCTGCCACGAACCGGCTCTACAAGAACAACCGCGATGGCACGTTTACCGATATGACGGAGAAGGCGGGCCTGCACGCCGTGGGCTGGGCCTCGTCCGTGTGCGTCGCAGATTACAACAACGATGGCTTCGACGATATCTTCTGCACTTTCTTCGGCCAGAATCGTCTCTACCGCAACAACGGCGACGGCACCTTTACCGACGTCACGAAAGCGGCTGGCCTTTGGAACGATCAGCCCCGATGGGGTGCCGGTTGCGCTTTTGTCGACTACAACCGCAACGGCCATCTTGACCTTTTCGTCTCTAACTATGTTCGCTTCTCGCTCGAACACGCACCGGTACCGGGAGAAAACGTTAACTGCAATTGGAAAGGTGTCCCGGTAGAATGCGGCCCACGAGGGCTGCCTACCGGACTGCACTCCCTCTACCGCAATAACGGCGATGGCACGTTCACTGATGTCAGCGAACAGGCGGGTATCACGAAAGCGACAGAAAGCTACGGAATGACCGTTGTCACCGCGGACTTCGACGAAGACGGTTGGCCCGACATTTTCGTGGCCTGTGATTCTACGCCAAGCCTACTGTTTATGAACAACCACGACGGCACCTTCCGCGAGGAGGGCGTGCTCCGTGGTGTGGCTCTAAGCGATGACGGAATGGAGCAAGCAGGCATGGGTGTCGGGGTGGGCGATTACGATCTCGATGGTCACCTTGATCTTTTCAAAACCCATTTCGCAGAGGATGCCAACGGCCTCTACCACAACGATGGCAAGGGGAATTTTGATGATGTAACCGGTTTGGCTCACATCGCCGTTGAGACTCGCTATGTCTGCTGGGGAACCGGCATAACCGACCTCGATAACGACGGCTACCCCGACGTCTTCATCGTTACCGGGAATGTTTATCCAGAAGTCGAGCGCAAGTTGCCGCAATTTCCCAACAAGACCCCGCGTGCTGTCTTTCGCAATCTGGGCAACGGCACGTTTGAGGAACTGGGTCCCGTGGCAGGCACCGGCGTCAGCGCGGCTCATTGCAGTCGCGGTTGCGCCTTTGGTGATTTCGACAACGATGGCGATGTGGACATTCTCATTCTTAATATGAACGAACCGCCGTCGCTTCTCCGCAACGACATTGTCGGAAGACCCAACTGGATTAAGGTGAAACTCGAAGGAGTGAAATCAAATCGCAGCGCCATCGGAGCGCGAGTCCTGGTGCACTACGGCGACAAAGTACAAGCCCAAACGGTACTCAGCCAGGCGAGCTTTTATTCCTGCAACGACCCTCGACTGCATTTCGGTCTGGGTGCCCACACTTCGGTTGACATCGATGTTTACTGGCCAAACGGCCTGCGCGAGCATCACAAAAAGATTCCTTCCAACCAGCTCGTGACTTTGCGGGAGGGAGCAGGAATTGTGCCCAACAAAGGCTGGGGCCGAAGCTAGGCCGCAAGCAACCTCGATACTCGGGGCTCCTTTGGGACAAGACCTTGAGAATTACCGCCAATACACAAGGCGCAAAATCAGAATTTTAACCGGCTAAGCCTTTAACCGCACGTAGGTGCTGTAGCTCTCCTCATTGATGCTCATGAACGGACGCATGGGCACGGGTTTGCCATCGGCCGCAACTGCGGTCAAATCTCCCGTGGAATTCTTCGTCAGGGTTGAGCGCAAAAGCTCAGCTTTTTCAAAGCTCGGCTGCGAATCGGCAACCGCGAAATAAACGAGCGGGCCTCGCATCAAAGCGACCTGATTCGAGTGTTGGACATCGACAGGTTCGAGGCGCAAAGGCATCGGCAGCTCAAGTTCCACCTGATCTCCGTATTTCCAGGTGCGTCGCACTGCGGCAAAAGTACCGGCTCGGACATCGACCACTCGCGCACCATTTACGGAAAGAATCGGATCGGGTACTGCCCAGCCAGGTATCCTCACGTAAAGTGTGTACTCGGTCGGCTGCGAGGCAGTAACCAGGATCCGAATTGTGTTCTCGAATGGATAGCGCGTTTCTTGGCGCAATCCCAGATTCGCGCCCCAGGCCGTCCAGCGCACGCTCGAAGGTGTGAACAGGTTCACATAGACCCCGTCTGCCGAGCGGAGATAGGTGCTGACGTGATAGTCAGCGGCCAGCTGTGGAAAGGTTCCCGAACAGCACGGCCATTTCTGCCCGTACCACACCTTCCTCCCTGTGGTCGCATAGTCGGAATAATAGAAGGAAGTGCCGTCCGCCTGGATCGGCCAGGCCCCAAGAATCGTGTTGTAGAGTACTCGCTCCATGCTGTCGCCATAGCGGGAGTCTTTGGTCGCGCGAAGCAGATAGCGAGTGATCTTGAAGTGGCCGTAAGCCCCACACGGCGTCTCAAAGCTGGCATGGGTGGTGCGAAGGCTGTCGCCGAGTTGTCCGCGATCCGGTTCGCCAAACGCTTCGTCAGGACCCCAGCCCCCTGTGGCGAAACTCTGGGTGGTCAAGAGCATTTCGAAGCCATTCTTGGCGGCACGCAGATGTTTTTCGCTGCCCAACGTGAGATAAGCCTGCATGGCTGAACTGAACGCATTGACGTGACTGTAAGCGTGCTCGAATGGCAGAACGTTGTTTCCTTCGGAAAGTGGATTGAAATAGGTATCGTCTTCCAGATACTGTTTGGCCATGTCGCGATAAAACGGCTTGCCGGTACGCTGATAAGCGAGAAAAAGATTCTCCGGCAGAGTGTAGGTCTCGTCCCATGTGTAGGAAGTATCCTTATGACGTCGCGCGCGTTGCTCTTGCCGCGAAAGGGCTTTTTCCGGCAAATAGGCGACAATCGCATGCGTCAACTTTTCATGGACATCGATCGCGAATGGGTCTTGGGCGTATTCGTATGCATCGATCAGCCCAACGGAGAGCTTGTCGTAGGTGTAGGCAGGTAGGCGGTAGTCCACGAAGAACGACGCTTTGGTGTCCAGCGTCTCCGCATATCCTTTGACCAGCCTATGGATCTTATCCCGAGTTGCTGCCGAACCCGTCACTGCATAAGACCGAGCCAGCCCAGAGACGTATTGGCCAAAGGAATGTCCAGGGATAAAACCATGAAAGTCATTTCGGTCAAGGCTGAAACCGGTCAGGTCGTACCAGCCCCCCATGTCCTCACCGGGAGCAGGCATCCCTGCGACCTGCCGGAAAACTTTGAGCAGACGATCGTCGTCAAGGTTCAGAAAACGGGCGTGGTTTTCCTCGAACTGCCGTTTCATGGGACCATCGAGCAGCTCAACATCTGAGTAGGAAAACATAGCCAATGCAGGAGTGACCGCCACCGGGCGCCGGGTCAGCTCGGTAGCCCACGATGGCGACACGCGAGAGGCACACGCGGCAACGCCGGCAGCGGACACGCTCTTAAGGAAGGTCCTCCTGCTGGTAGGGATCAACATAGTATTCTCCTTGCGTAGAGCAAACGTTTGCTCGATTAGACCTTTACTCCGGTTTCCTTGCGGTTGTCAATGGAACCGTTGCAGCACGATTCAGTGATCATTCGGCCTTATCGCGCGCCGCGGCAATTTCGGCGATTTCCTCGGCGCTTAAACGGAATTGCGCGGCTCCTATGATTTCCGCCAGTTGCGCTCGATTCCTGAATCCGATGATCGCTCCTGTCACTGCGGCATGATCGAGCGTCCAGGCGATCGCAACTTGACCCGGCCCGCAGCCATGTCGTTTGCCGATCCCCCGCAAAACCTCGACCAACTCCAGGTTGCGGGAAAGCGCCGGCTCCTGAAACCCCGGAAGAGCACGTCGCCAATCTTCTTCCAGAAAATGTGCCACTCTTTCCTTTGTCATCGCTCCCGTCAGTAAGCCGGCATACATCGGCGAATAGACGATCACACCGATGTTCTGCTCCAAACAAAAGGGCAAGATTTCCTCTTCAATCTCGTGTCGCACCACCGCGTATGGAGGCTGCAGCGAGGTGATTGGGGAGATTTTCTGAGCGCGCTTCATCTGGTCTACACTGAAATTCGAAACTCCGATGAAGCGAATCTTGCCTCCTTCCTTCAGATGCGCGAGCTCTGTCCACCCCTCCTCTATGTCCTCGTCGGGTTCGGGCCAATGAATTTGATACAGGTCAATCACATCAGCTTTCAAGCGACGGAGGCTCGCTTCGCACTCGCGGCGGATCGATCCCGCCTTCAATGAGGCGCCAATCCTGCCCTGGCTGTCCCATACGCGTTCACACTTGGTGAAAATGTATGGGCGCGACGGTCGTCCCTCAAGGGCGCGAGCAATGATTTCCTCGGAGTGCCCGAGACCGTACAGCGCGGCTGTGTCGATCCAATTGAGTCCATGATCGAGCGCTGCTTGAATCGCTGGGACCGAATCCTCATCGTTTTGTGGCCCCATACTTCCCAGCCAGCCACCGCCGCCGATCGCCCAGGCTCCGACTCCTATCGGCGTGATGCGAAGATCACTGTTTCCTAATTGACGGGTCTGCATTTACACCTCCTAAGCTTGGGGAGCCGAGCGTTCTTGTAGAAGAAGCGCTGGTTTATCTGGATGCGAGTCTTGAGTTCTGTCGAATCTCGATACGGAGATAACTTTCTACTTGCCCATATGAATTTCGGGAGACACATTGCTGAAATCTTGTAGAGTTAACGTTTGCTCACCTGCGTCGATTTTCAACTATAGTGCAGCCAGGATTGGGCGCAAACGTAGAAAAATGCTTGACAATGTATTTCCAACGGGCTATAACCTGTTCCGATTAGTCGGGAAAGCGTTTACTCAATGTTGAGACACCCTTCGTGGGAGAACTAAATGGCTGAATCAACTCTTCGCCTCCCCCGCCGTTTTCTGTTCGTTACCTCCATTTTCTTCATATTTGCGAATGTCATCGCGTTCGCCCAATACAATGGCAATATTCAAGGTGTAATCTCTGATTCCTCGGGTGCCGCAATCGCCGGCGCAACCGTGAGTTTGCGAGATGTGGATACCAACATTTCCGCTACCGATACCACAAGCGAATCCGGGAACTATCGGTTCAACAGCCTGCCGCCGGGCAACTATGTAATCAGCGCGGAGGCCAAGAACTTCGGGAAGACAGAAGTTAATTTCACGCTTAGCACTGCGGAAACAAAGGGAATCAATCTGAGCCTCAAACCCTCGACGGTTCAACAGGCGCTCACAGTAGAGGCCCACTCTCCCAACGTAGACACCGACGACAGCCGCCTTCAGGCGACGCTCTCTTCAGAGACAGTGAAAGATTTGCCCTCGGCAAACAGAAACCTTTGGGATGTTCTCGCCGTAGCTCCCGGCGTTGTTGGAACTGGTACACGTGCGGTGGGTGAGTCGCCGGGTGGTTTCGCCGACAACTTCGGAACGCAGACGCCTCAGATTAGCGCCAACGGCCGGAGTTATATAGGCAACCTGGTGTTTGTAGATGGCATGAATGTCACCAGCCCGATTCAGAATGGAAATATCATTCTTGCACCGATCCCTGATGCCGTTCAGGAAGCAACCTTGCAGACTAACACTTGGGACGGAGAGGCCAACCTTGGCAGTTCGATACTGATCCAGGTAACCACGAAATCCGGTACCAATCAGTTTCACGGTTCGGGCAGTCTGCTTTTTACGAATCAGGATCTTGTGGCCACACCATACTTTGCCACACCTGGCACCTACCTTCCTTGGGCTCGGAAAGACTTAGTGGGTACGTTCGGTGGCCCTATTTGGAAAAATAAGACATTCTTTTTTGCTGACGTCGAAAAGCTGTGGTCGACGACCGCAGGGACGAGCTCCGGAATCCAGTACTACGAAGATCCTGGGTTCGTCGCTTGGGCGCAGTCGAATTTTCCTAACACCACAGGAACGCAGATTTTCGCTGGGTGGCCTGCGAGTAGATTGAAGGGAAGCGTTTTCCAAACTGCACAGCAATACCTTGGCGCGGGCAACTGCGGGACGACTACGCCTTTGACGCCACCCTGTACTCTGCCCATGATTGACTCAGGTAGCTTTGGCGCTAGTCCTTATTACAACGCCCTGCAATATAACTTCCGATTGGACCACTATTTCACTCAGAATGATCGTCTGTATCTAAGCTACTACAACGACTCGTTCGATCAGCAGCAGCTCTCGGCGAGACCACGGCTAGATGCTCTCGACATCATGAGAAACCGGTACGGGCAGATCGACTTCACCCACACATTTAGTCCAACCTTACTAGTTGAGGGTGGCTTTGCGTTCGCAAGCGTTGGAGGAGCGAACGGGCAGGATGCGAGTTTGGCAGTGCCCGATATCGGCTTCAGCACCATACCGAATGTCACGGCCGGAACATTGGTTGGTTTCCCTGTCGGAGGCGGATGGGGACCGGGTGAGTACCGAGGACCGAACTATAACTGGCGTGGGGTACTTAGTTGGGTGCACAGCAAGCACACTCTTAAGTTTGGCTATGACGGCGATCACGCCATCGAACACGGCGATTTCACTCCTTACAACGTCCGTCCTGATTTCACCTTCACCAATCTTTTGAATATGGTTGAGGACAATGTTTACCAGGAGTCCGTGTTTGCCTACAATCCGTTGACTGGACTCGCCGGCACAGTCATTTTTGGCGGACAAACAAATCCCTTCGGCTTTTTCGTTCAGGATGATTGGAAGGTGAAACCGAACCTTTCGTTAACGTTATCTTTGCGCTGGGACGACTTCACTAATCATACGTCTTGGGGAAATAGTGGTTTCGCATTTAGCTCACTCATTCTCTCGCCCGGCGGCAACTTCGCTACTCAGGTGGCGAATGCCTCGGTCGGGCAGGTCCCCTCAGTTTTTACCAATGACATGAAAAACCTATTCAGCCCGCGCATTGGATTCTCCTGGGATCCAACAAAGCAGGGCAAGTGGGTGGTGCGGGGCGGTGTTGGTGTATTTCGCGATTGGGTCGTACTTGGCCAGACGGTCGATCAAACGCGTAACAACCCCCCCGGTGTAATCAGTGCAACGTTCACGAGTGTTGCTCCCAACGGCGCGCCTTTGAGCGACTACTTTGCGGTCGCGCCGTCAGAAACTTATCCCTGGAATTTCCCATTGCCAAGCATCCCCGCAGGAGCTTTGAATTCTCATGGCGGTATAGAGGGGATTCCATCCGCCGTTACTTCTTTACAGAGAGACATGTCGCCACCGCTTTCCGCAAATTACGTAATTGGCATGGAACACCAGTTGCCCGCGAATCTGGTAGCGGGCGCCAGCTATACCGGATCGAAGAGTTACAACCAACTTACCGGCGCGAATGTGAACCGCTTCGCTGGCGCAGCCACTTTTTCGGGGGTGGGTGGAAGCGTAGTTGAAAGTATTGCTACGTTGAATCCGTATTTCGGTCCCATCACCTATGTCACCGACTCTCGAACTGCAACCTATAATGCGATGATTCTCACGCTTCGGGGGAAAGCCACGCATCGCGGCAATTTCCAGGCCTCCTACACTCTGTCCCAAGCCAAGGACTACCCGGAGGCCAACACCCGGTTTGATCAGGATGGCGGCTTCAATATCCCTGACCAAAATGCATATTTCAACTATTACGGGGATGCCAATTATGACGTGCGACAACGCTTTTCGTTCTCGGGATTGTACACTCTACCCGGCGCGGGAAGTGGTGTCGTCAGGATTTTGACTGGAGGATGGGAGGCCTCCAGCATCATAGCGCTCCAGACAGGAACTCCTTTCTGGGTGATCGATAATCGCCCGTTTGATCCTATGTGCGACGTAGGTGGGACCCCGACCGCATGTTCTTCCGCGGCAGCCGCTGGAGCTCCCATCATCACGGGGGTGAACCCGAGTGGGGCGAACCCAAACGGGTACCTGCTCGCGCCCGACAGCGGTGACTACAATCTGGACGGAACCGACTATGATGTGCCCAACACTCCGAGTCAAAACTTTACCGGTTCTCACAGCCACTCGGCTTACCTTAGGGGGCTATTTACGGCAAGCGATTTCCCGCAATCCGCGATTGGTACGGAAGGCAACTTAGCGAGAAACATCTATCGTAATCCCGGGATGGTCCAGGTCGATGCGAGTGTCATGAAGAACACACATCTACCTTGGCTCGGGGAGCAAGGCAATTTGCAGTTCCGCTTTGACTTTATCAACCTGTTCAACCATCCGAACCTGGGCTTGGTCGACGGAAATATGGGCGATGCCGCTTTCGGAACAGTTACCAGTACCCTCCCCTCGCGGCAATTGCAACTGGGGGTTAAAGTCGCGTTCTAGCTGCGATGCCGCGAATATGTTCTGAGGCGAGCCGCAAACAAAATTCGGCTCGCCGTTCTTTTTGCGATCGCGCGCGGTATATTGGCGATCGGGTGCCCAAGAGCGAAATCTCGTGGAGCTATCGGACGGACATTCTGCTTAATATGGGCTGGCGTGGACTCAGCACAGATACTTCTTTCAATCTTGTGGGTCCGATTCAGGACCAAGACATAAGACCGCATGTCTGAAGGCAACCAATCAATCGAACGATTTTCCCCTTCCCGGCGGCGGTTTCTGCAGGGTGCTTCGGCAGCCGGCATCGCGGCCTCGGCAGCTACTGTATTTCGTAGCCAATGGGCATCGGCGCAAAATCTTGTCCCAGCGGCCACCAGTTCCGGCGCCCGGGTAGTCGTTGACTGCCGACGAACGATTGCTCCTCTAGAGCGGAACCTCTTCGGATCGTTTCTCGAACATTTAGGTCGGGCTATCTATGGGGGAATCTACGACCCCGGATCGAAGCTCTCGGATTCCAACGGTTTTCGCAAGGATGTGCTGAATGAGATTCGCGAGCTCGACGTTCCCATTATTCGCTATCCGGGCGGCAACTTCGTTTCGGGCTACGACTGGCTTGATGGGGTGGGTCCGAAATCGAAGCGGCCACGAGTTCTCGACAAAGCGTGGAATTCCATCGAATCGAACCAGTTCGGCACGAATGAATTCATAGCCTGGTGCAAAGCCGCTGGAACTACGCCACTTGTAGGAGTGAATCTCGGGACAGGTACGTCGGAACAAGCGGCGGCGCTGGTCGAATATTGCAACGTGGAAAAGGGTACGAAGTGGAGCGAGCTCCGTCGCGAACAGGGCGTCGCGGAGCCTTATAAAGTGGAGAATTGGTGCCTCGGCAACGAAATGGACGGTCCTTGGCAGATTGGCCACATGTCCGCCGCAGAATATGGACTGAAAGCGGCCGATGCTGCGCGCCAAATGCGCGATGTAGACCCCTCCCTCCGCCTCATTGCTTGTGGTTCAAGCGGTCCCTTCATGCCGACCTATCTCGAGTGGGACCGTGAGGTACTCGAACAATGTTATGACTATATCGACGGCCTATCTCTGCATCGCTATTTCGGCAACACCGAAAGGGACACCGGTGGCGATACCGCAAAGTATTTGGCAATGAACCTCAGTATGGAGCAACAAATAGCTGAAACAGTCGCCGTTTGCGACTTTGTGCGTGGTCATAAGCGCTCTGCAAAAAAACTTTGGCTATCGTTCGACGAATGGAACGTGTGGTACCGCACCACGACTGGAGACTTCGTCAACGGTCACATGAAGGAAGCACCTCACCTCCTCGAAGAGGTGTACAACCTGGAGGATGCGCTGCTGGTAGGTGGATTAGTGAACTCACTCCTGCGGAGCGCAGAACGTGTAAAAATTGCGTGCCTGGCACAGCTTGTCAACGTAATCGCACCCATAACAACCGACTCCAACGGCCTGTTTCGGCAAACAATTTACTATCCCTATAGTTGGGGGTTGCAATTTGCCCGGGGCGCGAGTCTAAGTCTCCTGGTCGAATCCGCAACCTACGATGTCCATGGCATGGATCGTGTTCCCTACCTCGACGTTGCTGGTTCGTTCGACGGAGAAGGGCGGAAAGTTACCCTTTTCCTTCTCAATCGCGATTTATCCAAACCACATGAAATCGAATTGATTTGGGAAGGTCAAATCCCCTCGACCGTACTTTCCGCATGGGTACTTACAGGAGACGATTTGAAAGCTTCCAACAGTTTTGCCACCCCGAAGCGCATCGCCCCGCAACCGTACCCGAAGCCCTCTACGAACGGATCGAAAACTAGATTCGAAGTGCAGCCGCGCTCCTATACGCTCGTCCAATGGTCCATGGAATGATGCCTTGGTGAGAAAAAAAGGTTGGTTGAGAAAACGTTTTCCCAATCTAAGATCCCGGAAAGCGCCATGTGTTAAGATGCCAGTGTGCCAATGGGCCCGATTTCCGATAACTTCTCATGGATATCCGTGAAATCGCCAGAAGAGCAAGGGTATCGACCGCCACTGTCTCGAGGACCATCAATCATGTTCGGTCTGTCGACCCTCAACTGGCCAAGCGCGTATGGAGAGTCGTCGACGAACTCGGCTACTACCCCAACACCCAGGCACGCGCACTGGTTTTAGGGCGCAGTCGCATTTTCGGCCTTATCGTCTCCGAAATTACAAACCCATTTTTCCCTGAAATAGTCCAAACCTTTGAGAATCTGGCCGTCGAAAATAATTACGAAATTCTCCTTACCTCGACCATTCATGACCCCAAGCGCATGGAAACAGCAGTACGCCGGATGATCGAACGTCGAGTCGACGGAGTCGCAATCCTCACGTTCGGCATGGAAGACGCCTTGCTCGATCACCTTCGCTTCAGAAAAGTCCCGCTTGTCTTTATTGATGTCGGACCGCATGTCCCCGGTATTGCCAACATTCGCATTAATTATTTACAGGGCATTCGTCAGGCAGTACAGCACCTTGCGGCGCTTCGGCATACGCGGATTGCTTTTATCACCGGGCCCACCCATTTAAAGTCCGCACTCGCCAGAAAAGACGCTTTCAAGTTATCCATGACCGAAATCGGGCTTTCTCCACACCTAATTCTTGAAGGCAATCACTGGATGGATGGCGGGAAACGCGCCCTGCTCGAGTTTGCCAAGTTGAACGAGCCACCCACTGCGGTAGTGTGCTCCAACGACATGACGGCTATCGGAGTCATGCGGGAAGCATATGAACAAGATATCAGAGTCCCCACAGACCTTTCTGTCATTGGATTTGATGACATTCGCCTCGCTGAGTTTACGATCCCTCCTCTCACAACCGTCCAGATGTCGCAAATGGAGTTGGCGAAGATGGCCTTCCACGCCCTGTTGAATGAAGTACAGCGCGAGGAATCGGCTCCTGGCTATAGCGAATATGAACTGACTACAAACCTGGTTCTTCGTCGTTCGACCGCCCTCTGTCAAGCAGGAAAAGCCTCCGCCAAGTCGTTGCGAGACAATGCAGGGAACCGTACCCGACGCGCATAACAGGGTCTTAGAGCCATACCCTTCGATCGCCAGCTGACCCGATATCCCACCGAGGTCGCTTCGAATCGAACGGAGACAATCCACTGAAAAATAAGAAGGTTATCGATTGACAATGGAAGTTGAATCGTCTAGATTCATGAATTCTGGGTAAACGATTACCAGATTCTACAGATCCGGGTCGTGACCATGCTTCAGCGCTTGCGTCTCCATGTCCTTGAAGCCAATTTGGAACTCGTCCGTGCGGGTCTGGTTTTGTCTACCTTCGGCAACGTCAGCGGCATCTCCCGGGAAGAACGACTGGTGGTTATCAAACCGAGCGGTGTTCCGTATCAGGACCTCACCCCGGAGCACTTGGTCGTTACCGACTTGGACGGCAACATTGTCGAGGGACATCTCCGCCCTTCCTCGGATCTTCCTACCCATCTTGTCTTGTATCGCCAATTCCCTGAGCTCGGTGGCGTTGCCCACACCCATTCCGAGTACGCGACCGCCTGGGCGCAGGCGCACAAGGCGATACCGTGTTTCGGGACCACACATGCTGACTATTTTCAGGGTGCTATTCCAGTCACAGCAGAAATGACCGCCTTGGAAATCGCCGACGATTATGAGAAAAACACCGGCCACGTCATCGTGCGCGCTCTGGCGGGAACTGATCCACTTTCGGCCCCTGGCATATTGGTCGCGAGTCACGGACCCTTTGCTTGGGGTAAGGATGCGCGTACAGCCGCTCATAACACGGTCATCATTGAGTCCGTCGCCCGCATGGCCTTTCTGACCTTGAACATCAATCCCGCGGCACAGGCCATCGGAAGCGCATTGCATGATAAGCACTACCTCAGGAAACACGGCAAGAATGCGTACTACGGCCAGGTTGGGGCAAACAACGACAATTCCAGTCGAGGATAAGGACTGGGGATGACTCTTCTTTTGGCGGGCGCGGTACCAATCCGACTGGTGCACCTTTCGGCTGTCGATGTTGCCATCATAGCTTTCTATTTTGTCCTCGTTCTCTCCATTGGCTGGTACCTGAAGAATCGCGCCAACACTGGCGAAGATTTTTTTATGGCGGGCCGTGAGATGACGGCATGGGTAGCCGGGCTGAGCTTTTTGTCGGCGAATCTTGGTGCTCTTGAGTTGATGGGTTGGGCTGGCTCCGCGTATCAATACGGCATTCTCGCAACCCACTGGTATTGGATTGGCGCGATCCCAGCGATGCTGTTTCTTGCCCTGGTGATGATGCCTTTTTATTACATTTCTAAGACCCATTCCGTCCCAGGTTATTTGAAGCTGCGTTTTGGCGAACCCAGTCGCGCTTTATCGGCGATTTCGTTCGCGTTCATGACCGTGCTGATGAGCGGTGTCAACATGTTTGCCATGGCGAAGGTTATGCAGATCGTGCTCGGGTGGGACATTAACTTCAGCATTTGGGTTTCCTCGTTGACGGTTGCCATTTACGTGACGCTCGGTGGTTTGCGCTCCGCCATTTTCAATGAGGTGTTGCAGTTTGTTCTCATATGGTCGGGAGCGCTGCTTGTTCCCATTCTGGGCCTCTACGAAGCTGGCGGATGGACCAACCTAAAAAACCTGATCGGGGAACGAGCATCTGCTCAATACGTCCATCTCTGGGCTGGGTTGGGTTCCTTCAGCGCAAATCCCATGGGAATTCATTGGACCGGAATCGTCTTCGGATTAGGTGCGATCATCTCAATGGGCTACTGGACTACGGACTTTCTCGTGGTTCAGAGGATATTGGCGGCGAAAGATATTCGTAGCGCGGAGCTGGCTCCGATCATCGGAGCCGGATTCAAAATGATGGTTCCGTTCATCGTGATCCTCCCCGGTCTGCTTGGTTTGGCCGTGTTGCCCGAGAAGCTCGTTCCGGAATCCATGGCCGCGGTGACTGGCGCACATAGTTACAACGACGTGTTGCCACTTATGTTCGCAAGGTATCTGGGTCCTGGGTTGCTGGGCCTGGGAATTACTGCGCTGATTGCCGGTTTCATGTCGGGCATGGCTGGCAATGTGAGCGCTTTTACAACTGTCTGGACTTACGACATCTATCGGCCACTTATCAACAGCAACGGTAGCGACCATCACTATGTCAACATGGGGCGTTGGACAACCCTCATTGGTGTGCTAATCAGTATCGGCACGGCCTATCTCGTGATGCAGTTTGCCAGCATCATGGACTATGTGCAGGCGCTGTTCAGTTTCTTCATCGCTCCACTTTTCGGTACCGTTGTCCTGGGGATGCTTTGGAAACGAGCAACTGGTCCCGGCGGATTCTGGGGCTTGCTCTGCGGCACGCTTTGTTCGATCGGGATGTGGGCGTGGGTAAAAGTGGATCCGACCGCGCTTCGCTATGTTGCGTTGTCGCCCCACGCAAAAGGCCTTGCGCAGGACATGTACCAAGCCCTTTGGTCGTTTCTCGTTTGTGTCAGCGTAACGGTCGCCGTGAGCCTGGCTACGAAGCCTACGGCGGATGGCGATTTATCGGGACTTGTCTATGGATTGACCGAGGTTCCCGCCGTAGGCGAGGTCCCCTTGTATCAAAGGCCGATTTTTTGGGCCGCGATTGTGACGGTGGTGTTTTTCGTGCTGAACATCGTTTTCTGGTAAGCGGTGTGCGCGGTGGAGTAAGGAGCATGATTTCCATCTGGTTTTTTGTCGGGATCTCACTCGTGGTTAACGGCGCACTGATTTTGGCGGCGGGAATTTACCAGTGGATTGACCCGCCCGCCAATGCAACTGTGGTTCTTTCTTACTTACATGCGGGCGTGTGGTGGGGAGCTTTACTGCTGTTGGTCGGGATTTTTTATTGTTTTAGGTTTGCGCCCAAGCGTTGAATAGCGGATCACAAGGAAAGGCAATTCTCATGGCTGCGGACAAGATGACGCTCGGCCTCATAGTCGGTAACCGGGGCTTCTTTCCCGATCATTTGGCGAAAAGCGGTCGCGAAGAGATGGTCCGCGTCCTTGAAGCCGCGGCCCTTGACGTGGTCGCCCTTACCCCGGAAGCAAGCAAGTATGGCGCGGTGGAAACACGCGAGGAAGCACGGCGCTGCGCCGAACTCTTTAAGCAAAATGCCACTCGCATCGATGGCATCATCGTCACGCTGCCTAACTTCGGTGAGGAGCGAGCGATCGCCGATGCCTTGCGCCTGGCCGATCTGCGGGTGCCGGTGCTGATTCAGGCGACTCCGGACGATCCCGGAAAAATGGGGATCGCGATGCGTCGCGATAGCTTCTGCGGGAAAATGTCTGCCTGCAACAATCTTAGGCAATATGGCATTCCCTACTCGATTACGACACTGCACACGGAAGCGCCCGGTTCGCCGGAATTCGCCAAGGATTTGCAGTGGTTCTTATCTGTGTGCCGGATCGTCCGCGGATTTCGTAACTTGCGTGTAGGTGCAATCGGGGCACGCCCGGCCGCGTTCAACACCGTTCGTTTCAGCGAGAAGATTCTTGAAGCAAATGGAATTTCCGTCGAGACGCTTGATCTTTCTGAAGTGCTCGGGCGGATCGAGCGGATGAAAGACAATGACGATCGCGCTCAGGCCAAATTAGCAGCCATCCATAAGTATGTGGATGCAACCAGTGTTCCTGCCGCGGCCCTGATGAAGATGGCAAAGCTCGGAGCCGTCGTCGATCATTGGATGAAGGAAACGGAAGTCACGATTAGTGCGGTCCAATGCTGGACCTCGCTCGAGGAGAATCTCGGCGTGGTCCCGTGTACCGTGATGAGCATGATGAGCAATGAGCTTCTTTCGAGTGCTTGTGAAGTTGATATCTGCGGCGTGCTGGCCATGCACGCCCTTCAGTTAGCTTCGAGCACACCTTCTGCGCTACTGGATTGGAACAACAATTATGGAGCTGACCCCAACAAGGCCGTCTGCTTCCACTGCTCGAATCTGCCGAAGCATTTCTTCCGCTCGGTAAAGATGGATTTCCAGGAAATCATTGCCGGGACGGTTGGCAAGGAAAACACGTTTGGCACATGTGTCGGCCTCATCAAGCCGGAAAAGATGACCTTCGCCCGTTTCTCCACCGACGATACGGCCGGGAAAATGCGCGGTTACGTCGGGCAGGGGCGCTTCACAGAGGATCCGCTCAATACGTTCGGCGGAGCGGGCGTGGTTGGGATTGAGCAGATGCAGAAGTTGTTGCATTACATCTGCGAAAATGGATTCGAACATCATGTAGCCGCCAATCTCTCGACCGTGGCCCCAGCCGTTTATGAGGCGACCACACGCTATCTGGGCTGGAACATGTATTGGCACGGGCGTGACAACGGAGCCTCCTGATGACGATCGTCGCGGGAGTTGACTTCGGCACCCTGAGTGTTCGTGTGTCGCTGGTCGATAGCGAGCGCGGCCTTTTGGCCTCGGCCGTTCACGAATACCCGCTGCACCGTAAGCGCGAAGATCCTGAATATGCCACGCAATCGCACGAAGACCAGATGCGGGCGCTCGCGGCTGCCACACGCGAGGCAACCTTTAAAGCGAGCATCTCGGGAGACGAGGTTCTCGCGATTGCTCTCGACACAACCGGATCCTCGGTGATACCGGTCGGAAAAAGTCTGCAGCCGCTCGGCGAGTACTACCTGTGGTGTGACCACCGTGCCAAAGGCGAAGCCGCTGAGATCACCGAGGCTGCACACCGCGAAGGGCTAGAAGCGATCAAGTGGTGCGGCGGTGTGTATTCGTCGGAGTGGGGCTTTTCCAAGCTGCTGCACTGGCTGCGGCACAATCCAGAAAAGCGATCCGAGTTTGTTTCCGCCTTCGAACACTGCGATATGGTCGCGGCCACGCTTTGCGGAATCCGCGACGCCGCGAAAGTCAAGCGCAGTATTTGTGCCATGGGGCACAAATGGCTGTGGAACACGAGCCTTGGAGGGCTGCCGCCAGAGAGCTTTCTCGTGAAAGTAGATCCTTTGTTCGAGGGGGTTCGAGACAAACTGGATGGCAACTATGCTACCTCCGACGCGGTCCAAGGTTTTTTGTGTGTCGAATGGGCAGAAAAGCTCGGGCTGAAGCCTGGCATTCCCATTCCCGTCGGAGCCTTCGACGCGCACTGGGACGCCATCGGCGCCGGAGCCAAAGAAGGCGACGTGGTCAACGTGGTCGGCACGTCCACTTGCATCATTGCTTACGCTGCCAAGGCGCAATTGATCCCCGGCGTCTGCGGAGTTGTGCCCGGTAGCGTGCATCCGCAGTTCACCGGCATCGAGGCGGGGCTTTCTGCCACCGGAGACATCTTCAGCGCAATCGCCCGCCGCGCCGGCACTAGCGTTGAGGAATTGAGCAAGGGACTGGAAAAGTATCGCGCCGGCCAGACCGGCCTCCTCCGCATGACCTGGGACAACGGCGATCGTACGGTGCTGGTGAATCCTCTGCTGGGCGGCATCACCCTGGGGTGGAATCTGCAGCACACGGCGCAGGACGAACTGTTTGCCGCGATCGAAGGAACCGCTTTCCACACCCGCGTCATTCTCGATCGCATGAGCGAATATGGCGCGCCCACACAGCGCGTGATCAATGGCGGCGGCATTCCGCAGAGCAACCCGGTTCTGAACCAGGTCTACGCCAACGTGCTGGGGCGCCCGGTGCTGGTTCCGTCGAGCAAAGTCACAGGGCTGGGCTCCGCCATCTTTGCTTTCCTCGCGGCGGGAAGCTTCAAGGCGATTGACCAGGCCCAGCGCAAGGTTTGTCCGGCATACACGATCTTCGAACCGCAGCCCGAAACCCAGCGCGTGTATCAGGAGCTTTACGACCTGTACCGCAAAATCTACTTCGACTTCGGGCGTCCTTCCGAGAAGCCGTTTGGCACAGTCCTGCCGAAACTGATTCAAATCGCAAGAGGCTGATTCCGTTCGCTGTTGCGTCCGTGGTCCCGGACTAACTGCATCCCGGCTGCCACCGGTATATACTCTTAATCCTGTTTCGGGGGACTCTGTGGGGAGATCGAACTGTCCCCTCATCCAATCGCTGCATGCCAGAACGGAATCCACGGCTCAACCCGCAGAATGCGGACGTCACCAACCAGGGCGGGGTGAGCACTCCGTTTAAAGGCGACAGTTCCCCTCCCAGTGCTCCCGGCTCTGACAGTCCCACCGTGGTTGAATTCGCGAAGCCACCATCCGATGACCAAGCCAAGCACGTGGATCCTGAAGCTACGTTCGTCGATCCGGACGCGACCATCGTAGAGGGAATGCCACCGCCGCTGACTTCTCCTCCTCCCTCCGTACGTCGACCACCGCGCCTGCAGGTCAGCGTTCCTCTTCTCGAACCCGGCGACGTGCTCGGCGACCGCTATGAGATTCTCCAGCTTCTGGGTGAAGGCGGAATGGGCGCCGTTTACAAGGCGCGGGACCGCGAACTGGACCGCCCGGTTGCCTTGAAACTCATTCGACCGGAACTGGCCTCCAGTTCTTCCATGCTCGCCCGCTTTAAGCAGGAATTGCTGCTTTCCCGCCAGGTAACGCACAAGAACGTAATCCGCATTTACGACTTGGGCGACGCCGATGGTGTGAAGTTCATCACCATGGAGTTCGTCGAAGGCCAGGACCTGCGTTCGCTCATCCAGGAAAAGAAAAAGTTTTCTCCGGAAGAAGCGGTCGAGATCATGCAGCAGGTCTGTCAGGCTCTGGAAGCGGCCCACGCCGTGGGAGTCATTCACCGCGACTTGAAACCGCAGAACATCATGCGCGAGGCGAGCGGCCGGATTCTGGTCATGGACTTTGGCCTCGCCCGCTCCATGGATAGCGACGGCATGACCCAGACCGGGGCCCTGGTCGGCACTATCGAATACATGTCGCCGGAACAGGCTCTGGGCAAGGAACTCGACCCGCGTTCCGACCTGTTCGCTGCTGGCCTGATTCTTTACGAGCTGCTGACCGGAAAAATGCCCTTCAAGGCGGAGAGCGCTCTGGCCAGCCTGATCAAGCGCACGCAGGAACGCGCCGTCCCCGTCTCCGACCACGACAGCACCATCCCGGGCGCTTTGAACTCTGTCGTGAGCAGATGCCTGGAGCGCGATCCCGCCCTGCGCTATCAAAGCGCCTCTGAACTTCTGCGCGCCCTGGATCAGTGGGAGGGAAAGCGCGCCGCCGCAACTCTGAATTTTCACGCCGACGTCAAACCCTGGGGCCAGACGATCCCCTGGCCGCTCGTGGCCGGCCTGGCCACGGCGCTGATCGTAGCGACTCTCGGCTACGTGTTTCGCGGACGCCTGTTTTCGCCGTCCGCGCAGAAGGCTGGTCCGGCGCTGTCGCTGGCTGTGATGCCTTTTCAGAATGCTTCCGGCGACCAGTCCTGGGATTGGCTGGGACCGAGCCTGGCTGACATGCTGAGCACCGACGTGGGCGAGTCCGCTCACCTGCGGACCGTTCCTTCCGACCGCGTGCAGCAGGTGTTCCACGATCTGCGAATCACGCCCAACTCGATCGTGGATTCGTCCACTCTCGGCCGCATCGCCGAATTCACCAACGCCGATACGCTGGTCTGGGGGCAGTACACCCGGCTCGGCGACCAAATCCGCATTGACGCCACGCTCCAGGACCGCAAACACAATCGCACCATCCGGGTGAAAGCCGAGGCCGCAAGCCAGAAGGATCTTTCCGGCGCAGTCGATCGGCTCGCCGACAGTATCCGGCAGAATTTGTCTCTGTCATCGGACATCGTGAAGGAACTGCAGGCGCAGTCGTTCAAGCCGACTTCCACTTCGGTGGATGCGCTGCGCGATTACAACGAAGGCCTGCAATTTCTGCGCCAGGGAAACAACCTGGACGCGCAAAAGCGCCTGGATGCGGCCACCAAGGAAGATCCGCAATTCGCCATTGCCTACTCCCGTCTGGGCGAGGCCTATTCCGCCCTGGGATATGACACCGAAGCCGAGCAATCCGCGCGGCGTGCCGCAGAACTAAGCCAGAACCTTCCCCTGGCGGAGAAGTACTTCATCGAAGCTAGCCTCGCCCGCGTGACCAAGGACACGCCGAAGGCGATCGCCGCCTACGAAAACCTGGCCAGGAGCTTTCCCGACAACCTGGATGTTCTTTTCGGTTTGGGCAGCCTTTACGAAGACGCCGGCAATTTCGACAAGGCTCGTTCCGAGTACGGCAAGGTGCTCGTGTCCGACGGCAAGAATCTCGACGCTTTACTGGCCATGGGCCGGGTGGAGATCAAATCCGGCAATCCCCAGGGCGGACTTGATCCTCTTGACCGGGCGCGGCATCTCGCCATTGACCTCGACAATCAGGAGCAGCAGGCTCTGATCCTGCAGGCTACCGGCATCGCCTACAAGCTGATGAACAAGCCCTCGGAGGCGCTACGCAATTATGAGGATTCCATGGCCATCAATCAGCGCCTGGGGCAGAAACGCGGTGTCGCCGCCAGCCTGTCGGAAATCGCCCAGGTGCAACTCCAGTTGGGCAAGCCGGACGCCGCCCTGGGAGCCTATAACGAGGCGCTCAAGATGCGCCTGGACATCGGCGCCAAGAAAGAAGCGGGCGATACCCTCATCGAACTGGGCGACTTTTATCTGGAACGCAATCAGCCGGATCAGGCTCTCGAGAAGTTCAAGCAATCGCTGCAGATCCAGCGCGACGCCGGGGACGAAACCTATCAGGGTTTGTGCCTCAACAACATTGCCGCCGCCTACGCGGAAAAAGGCGAGAACGAAGACGCCCTCACCTATCTGCAGCAGGCTCTGCAGATTCGCGAGAAGCTCAACGTGCCGGAAGACATCGCCGATACCTTGCACAACCTGGGGGATTCTTACGCCGCTCTCGGGCAGTACGATCAGGCGATGACCTCCTATATGCGCGGGCTGGATCTATACCGCAAATCCAACAACAACCAGGGCGCGGCCGAGATGTCCCATGGCATGGGAGTGGTTTTCGAATATCAGGGACGGCTGGGACCGGCGGTCGGCACGTTGCAGGATTCGGTGAAGGCACTGCGTGATGTCGGCGACAAAAGCAGCAGAATGGCGCAGTCTCTCAGTGACCTGGCGGGTGCACTGGCTGCGGCGGGACGCGGCTCGGAGTCGCCCAGGTTGCTGGAGGAAGCCGACGCTCTGGCGCGGGTCCTGAAAAATGATGCGCTGCTGGCTTCCGTCCTCAACGCTCGCGGAGATGTCGGCTTCTACCAGGGAGATATCCAGTCGGCAAAGACGTCCTACGAACAAGCGGTGCGCCTGGCCGCGCGCAGCTCCGACAAGGATGTCTTGTTGGCTTCGAGAATGGATGTTGCCAGGGCAGCCATTGCCGATCGGCATGCCCGGGCGGAGGAGAACGAGTTACGCGCCCTGAGTCAACAGGCCGACTCGCAAGGCAGGAAGTATGTCGCAGTCGCCTCTTCGGTGCTTCTCGCCGAGGCCATGATCAGGAACAAGAACTATTCCGCCGCCCGCCAGGAGTTGCAACACAGCCTGGGACGAACGGAGAAGCTGGGTCTGCGCCTCGAGGATGCGCGCGTGCATTACCTGTTAGGCGCCACTCTCCGGCTCTCAGGCAATACCGCGGATG
>Ga0187772_10000135_pt1 | contig 29756 bp, 24 predicted proteins | sample 0116_SJ02_MP15_2_FD_133137 | JGI IMG/M metagenome (GOLD analysis project Ga0187772, IMG submission 133137) | Tropical peat soil microbial communities from peatlands in Department of Meta, Colombia - 0116_SJ02_MP15_20_MG | ecosystem: Environmental > Terrestrial > Soil > Wetlands > Peat | place... | reverse complement strand
GCTCGGTCACGTATGCGGCCAGCTCGTCGGCCAGCTCCAGGTAGCGCAGCGGCCGGTTGCCCTCCAGCGGGTTGAGCCGCCACGAGCCCAGGTGGACCTCGTAGATCGACATCGGCTCCAGGTACGGCTGGGTCGCCCGCCGGCGCTCCATCCACTCCCCGTCATGCCAGACGTGGCGCGAGCGGTGCACGATTGAGTCGGTGCGCGGCATGAGCACAGTGCGGAACGCGAAAGGGTCCGCCTTCATTCGGAGGTCGCCCCCTGGGGTCAGGATCTCGAACTTGTAGGCGGCGCCGTCGGCTACCCCCGGCACGAAGATCTCCCAGACTCCGGAGGAACCTAATGCGCGCATCGCGTGCAGACGCCCGTCCCACGAGTTGAAGTCGCCGACAACACTCACGGCTCGAGCCGCTGGCGCCCAGACGGCGAACGAGGTGCCGGGCATACCGTCGACCTCGCGCGGATGAGCCCCTAGCCAGTCGTATAGCTCCTCGTGGCGCCCCTCTCCGAAAAGGTGCAGATCAACGTCTCCCAACGTGGGCGCGAAGGCGTACGGATCGGCGAACTGAAATACGTTGCCGTCCGGGTAGCTGACCTCGAACTCGTACCGCAGGGGCAGCCCAGCATCACGCACGAACCCTTCGAACAGCCCGGCCGGATGCCGCTGCGAAAGGATCACGGGCTCTCGGTCGTGCACCCGGGCGACCACTCCGGTTGCGTCAGGCCGGAAGGCGCGCACCACGACGCCATCGTTGACAGGGTGGGCGCCGAGCACGTGGTGGGGGTCCGAGTGCCGCCGCGCGACCACCAGCTCGATTTCGTCCTCAACCGGCATCCAAACGCAAACCTCCGCCGCGCTGGCGGCTGGTCGACAGCCTGCAGCAGCGCAACTGCGACCGAAGGATTCAAAGCGCCGATGGTAGTCGAGATCCGGCCCGGGGAGTTCAGACGGTCCCCGAGACCCGAGTCGCGTCATACCCAGAGCAGATCCCCTCCGGTGGCCCTACGTAGTAGTCCGCATTTTCCGACTGCGACGGGCCACGTCTCCGTCATGCGGCTGCACAAAATTACCGATTCAACCGGCTCTCACAAGGTGTCCGGCGAGCCGCCGATGGCCGACGGCGCGACGAGAGCCCGGCGCTCGGTCGGCTGGTAGGGTTGGATTCGAACCATGGGCGGTTCACCGGCACGAGGCCGTGGTATCTAAGCGATGTTGGTAAGCGCCGCAGCGCTAACAGCGGGCCCCCAAGGTACCGTCGCTGCGGCGCTTTTACTATCCGTGACCCCGCGATCCTTCTCCCCATTGGGACCATCGCCGCGCAGAAAGACGCTAGACGCGTTCTGGACCGGGGAAATTACCGATTGAGGTTTTCGGTGCGCGTGGTTATCCTCGCGCCTCGCCGGTACGCCGCCGGCGACCAGTCACCCATCGATAGGTCCGGCATGGTCACATCCTCTGACAAAATCATCCGTCGCCGTTGGACGGACGCAACTATCGCGAGCGAGCTGGAGGTTCAGACCGCTGAGCTCGGACATTTCCCGACCCGCTCGGAGCTGGTCGCATGCGGGCTACGTGGCCTTTGGGATGCGATGCGCTCCTCGGGGGGCGTTGACGCGTGGCGGGAGCGCGTGCAACGCATCCCTCCATCGCCCTCCCATGAGGAAATCGCCGTGCGCGCGCACGAGCTGTACACGCAAGGATTTCCGGGCGACGCGGACGCGCACTGGCTCGCCGCCGAGCAAGAGCTAACAGCGAAATTGACTCGCTGACATACGATTCTCTGAGTTGAGGCGAACGGGCCGCGGTCCGCCACTTGTCTGAGGTGGTCGTGACGCCTTCATGGCGGATCCGTCAGAACCGCTGATTAAATGGCTTCGAGTTGGTGTTACTCCAGGTTTGCCGATACCGCGCTTCGAGGTGGCGGGCATGATCAACTTATCGAGGAGTGGCGCCCTCTCCCGCCGAGTGGGGTGACTGTCACGCCACAGTGATGGTGCTGGGCTTGTCGGCGCGGGGTAGAGGTCAGAATGGGGAAGTACAGCGGTCGGCGATACGACCCCACGCGGTCGGGGATGGTCGACTTCCGTTCCGCCTCTCGAACGAGCGGCCGCGCGGGCACGACCCAGCACACTGGTCGGTCTCGGGCACGCGAAGACGTTCGGGGTATGCCCGCGGGCGGACGATCAGCACCTCACACGGGGCGCGGCGGACGACTTCGGTGGCGACGGTTCCGAGCAGGCGTTCGGCAAGTGTGATGTCCTGTCTGGCGCCGATCACGACGAGGTCGGCATCGCGGTCGGCCGCCGTCTCGATCAGTGCCTCCGCCGCCTCACCGTCGACCAGCAGCGCCACTGTGACGGTCGCGCCGTGGTCGCGCGCGACCACGACCGCTCGTCGACATGGTCGCGACCCTCGCTACGGTCGAGTCAGATCAAGAGCCGAGCCTCGCTTTCCTTCCGCGACAGGCACCCACTCCGCTTCCGCTGGGCGCGTTCAGACGTGATCGCGGCGCCGCCGATGTGCCGATCCGCGCCCACAACTCTTCTGCCGGCTGTGAACGTGTGCGCACCGCCGGGGCGTGTGGCCCCCGATCCGCGCGAGCAGGGCCCTGGCACCCCAACCCCCCGCGAGACGAGCCGGACAAAGGGATCGCGAGGCGCCAGCGGCCGGCGTGATCGAGGAGTCGCCGAAGCGCTCACCCGCTCCCGCCGAGCCTTAGGACGGATGCGATCGTCCGGTCGCCGCTATTCCGCTCGTCGCGATCCATCGCGTCATGCATGCCGGCCGGCGCCCGGCGGTCACGATCCACGTCATTCGCCTCCGCTTATGCGAACGGGGCGGGCCCGCCGGCCCCCCGGCGAGGTGCGACTTATGAGAGTTGCGTGGGACTTGTCTGGACTGCGCCCCGGGGGACAGTGCTCGGTGGCTGGGACGGGTGTTCGTTCACGCCGAGCGTCCACTGACATGCACCGAAGGTGCGTAATGTTCACCCGCGCCCCGGGCCGCTCGCGAAGCCCGGCGCGGCTTAGAAGAAGCCCGGACCTCCCCTGCCGTGCCGCGAGGTTGCCGACCAGGTGTCGCTGAAGGCGCCATCCGAAATCGCCGAGGGCGTCGACTCGGCCTGGCCACGCGAGTTCACCATCGTGATCGACTCGATCCCGGATGTTGAGCTCGTCAGCAGGCCGTCGTTGACCATAGCCTCGCTGTAATCGGCAACGCCGAAATCCGCTAGTGGCAGAACTCCGACGCCGCTCGACGGGGCCTCGGTGATCACCTCGGCTGACCCGAGCTCTGCGCCGGCGAGTGTCTGCATCGTCCTATCCGTCCACTTACCGACGTCAGACAGCGTCAAGGTAAACGTGTCGGTGTCGGTGCCGTCGGAGACGACGGTCGCCGTGAGAACGTCGCCGGGCGAGACCGTCCTACCGAACGTATACATCGGGTCGGGGTACATCTCATACCAGCCGTAATACTCGGCGGTGGTGCCGTTGCACTCCGCGAGCGTGCCCGTCTGTTCCACGGTGCTGTCCGAGTAGCCGTCCAGCCATCCTGACCGTTCAGCTGACCCCGAAGCGCGGGACCGGCACCAACCCGTGGAGCAACCCGACGACCTACGTGGCCGGGACACCCGTGGTCGCCCAGGTCCAGAACGGCCCGTGGACCACGGCCCAGGGCGATCCGGGAGCCAGCGGAACAACTGGTCCTTACGGCCCGAACGGTGACATCGCCGCGGGCGGCAGCGCCGGTCCGTACACGACCTTCACCACCGGCGGAAGTCCCACCAACATATTCGGTGGGACGGTCTTTCCCAACCTGTCAACCTACCCGGGGGGCGGCGCGACAGGTACCGCTATCCCATACACCACCGGCTATGCCGGCACGCCTGGGCCATTGGCGGGCTACTGCGGCACCGGCGGCTACGCCAGCTTCGCCCCATCCACCGTCCCGTCACGGGAACCGCCGGGCTTCGAGCCAATGTCTCCCTACTACTTCCCGCACATCGAGCCCAATCCGGACGGAGGCGGACTGATTGGGTTCTTCGACTACCGGCCCAAGGACAGCGACGAGGCCGTGGTCGTTGCCAATTCCAACGACGACGGCGCCCGATGGACAGTGAAGACGGAGGCACTCGAGCTGTCGCAGGGCCACTGCCCGGAGGGCAACAGCGACGTGGCTCAGCAAACGACCACCGACGACGGCGAAGGCCACGCGTTCGACCTGACGGTGGACGTGAACGGAAGACCCGAGTGGATCCTCTACACCCTCAATCGGAGCAGCGGGACTCTGGACACCGTCGGATCCGAGTTCCTGGCCCACGTGCTCGTTCCTCATTCGCCTACGCTCGGCCTGCCGCCCTCGGAGCCGGTTGGGACCGGGTCGGCCACGACTACGACCGGAACGAATACCGTCACCAACGTCACGGGAGGGGTGTCGACGTCGAACCTGACCGTCGCGAGCACGGCCGCGTTCCTGGAGATCCCCGGGCGGATCTACGTCACCGTTCCTTCCAGCTAGACCCAACGTTCTGCTACCCAAACGCTGGCACCGAGCTGGTGGTATGCCCGGGTATCGGATCGTTGCCCCAGGCCTCGGCGAGGCCGTCGATCGGAACGACGCCCACCGGCCTCGCCGACGTTGCAAGACTGCCGCGACCGCCGCTTGATCGGCAGCCTCGTAGGGACGTCGACACCTCCGGCGCCCGAGCCTCCGGGCGCTGGAGCCGAGCAGCGGACGCGGCTCGAGCCGTCTCCTGGAATTGACGTGCAGCAACGCGACGGCAACGTCGACCTCGCCTTGCTGCTACGCCGGCATTGCGAGAGTCAGCGTCAGGTGCTCCTCGGACGACACCGGCGCCCGCGTGCATATGCACCGGCTGCCGTCCGACGACCGCTCGACCCTGCTGGGTCCCATCCTGCCGGCCGCCAGCTCGAGCTCCGAGCTCACTTGCGCTTCGACCTCTGTGCTAGCCGCGACATTGCTGGCACGACCGTCATCGAGACTGCCGGTCTCGCGAGGAAGCACTCATCTCAGACGCGCGACTCTAGGGGCTGTCGAGATTCGTCGGCAGCAATAGCGAGTGAGGGGTCCGTCCCCGCGCCCGCTCAGACAGACGGAGCGGCAGCCGGGCCGTGGCTAGCGATGAGCAGGATCGATCCGCGCCTGCGGCGCTTGTTTGCGCGGAGGCCGCAACGCTGCCGGTCGCGAACGCGAGGTGGTTGTGCCTTGCCGAGTCCGTGTTGCTTTCCCGAGGGACTGGAGGGTTACTTCGTGATTTTTGTCAGCAGTAGCCACGCGCTGGCAACGCCTCCGGCGAGCGACGCGAGCACGGGCAAGACCAAGACATCGAGGCCGGCGGGCGCCCCGATGACGACGAGAAGGCCAGCCGCCAGGAGCAGGATTGAAGTGACTGTGTTGGGTGCGACCGCGTCGAGAGTCGAGGCGACGGCGTGGGTCCCGGTGCCACGACCATTCGGGTCGACTGTGGCGCGACGGTCCAGGACCAGCAGGCCGCCTCCGATGATCACGGCGAGTGCAATGAGTTCACCACCGAGGACTCGGTAGGCCTGACTTGGGATGGAGAGGAGGATCGCGATGACGAGCACCGTGCCGAACAGCGCGAGGGTCTGTGCGGCGCGGTTTCGAAGCTCCTGAGACTTTGTGATGGTGTCGGCCTGGATCGAGACCGCGACGAACAGGAGCCCGGTGAGGCCAGCTGCGGCGCCGCCGGCAACTTGCGCGAACGTGGCCCACTCTCCAAGCCGATCATTCGCTTTTCAAACGGGCAATGTCAACGACGGCGATCTGATACGCGGCTGGGCATGGGGTGCGCATGCCCGTGCGCGGGAGGTGCGGATGGCGCTGGTGTTGCCGGCGTGCGCCGCGGCTCGATGCTGTTCGTGGTGGTCCCGGCCACCTCGCATCGCGACTCGGCCCGGGCGTGGCACGCGAGTTTTCATTCGGATTCGATGCGATGGTCTTTTCGCAGCGCGCGTTGCCGCTCACGATGTTCTTTCGGATCATTTGTTGTCCGTGGGTTAGTCGGTTCGGGCCTCGTGCGGGGCTTGTGCATCGGCGGATAGGAGGCGGTATCCCCGGACGGCATGGTCGATGTACTCCAGCAGCGCTGGCGCAACCCGGTGGAACCCTTTACGGTCGTACCAGTGGGTAATCGCCGCGCCGAGCGCGCCCCAGAAGGCGAGGCCGGCAGCGGTGGCCACGAACGCGCGCGTGAGTCCTGCCGCGCCCTGGGCGTTGAGGTAGAGGACCGATCGAGTTCCGCTGACGATCTGACGCAGCGGCTCGAACTCGGCGAGGAACCTGAAAAAGCCCGCCAGCGCTTGGAGCGGGACGGTTCCCCCGGAGGACGCGAGCGCGAGGTAGACGAAGATGAGAAGGGCGATTAGCTGGCCCAGGGTGCCGAGCGCGGCGAACAGGACGAGGGTGCCGATTCCGACCACCGTCGCGGCGAAGCAGGTCAGCGCCCAGAGCTCCCAGAAATGCGGAGTGTTCATGTCGAGAACCCAGACTGCGGCGAGGAGCATGAGGCCGGTCAGGACCATCTCGAACGGGACTAGCATCACCCACTTGGCCAGCAGCGTGTGCCAGCGGCTGATCGGCACGGGCTGACGCTGATGCCAGCGGGGCCCGATTTCGGTGGTGGCATAGCCGAGGACGGCATCAAGGGAGACGTGCACGATCGTGCCGCCGAGGAATCCGCAGAAGGTGGTCAGCAGAGCGATGTAGAAGGCGCTGAGCCCTAGCGCGCTATGGCGAGGAAGGGGCCGGTAGGTGACCGCGGCGATCATCACTGGATCGCTGAGCAGCGCATCAACGGCAAAGCTCGGGCGTCCGCGTACGCTCGCGCGCAGACGCTGACTGATCTGCGCCGAGACGCGTGCCAGCGCGGGGTCGAGCACTCCCGTTGCCAGGCTGACGCCGAGCGTGCCCGCGCGCGGATTGCTGAGGAGGTCGATGGTCGCTCTCGATGGCGATGCGCCCAGGCTTGCCGCGTGGTTGTCGATCGCAAGCAGGGAGGCGGTGAACCCGGCCGGGATCACGACGGCGGCGTATTCCCGTCCGAGGTTCATCTGGCTCTCGATCGCGGCTAGCTCGCCCGTCCTGAGCGCCAAGCGGCTCGTCACCGCGTGCGTTCCTTCCAGCGCCGCCGCGACCTGCTGTCCGAGATCGACGTGGCGAGAACCCAGCGTTGTCCCCGTGTCCTCGTCCACGATTCCGACCGGGAGACCGTGCAGATGACCGGCCGGATCCACCACCGAGCCGAAATAGACCAGGGTCATCACGAACACCAGGCCGGCCACGAGGATCAGCGGCGGAACCCAAACGCGAGGGGCCTTGAATGCCTGCGAGATCGAGGAGCGGGTGCCGGTTGTCATGTTGGGTGCGCCTCCGCGTACTGCTTCAGAGCCACGACCGTGCGCACGTTCTCCCTGTCAAACGCCGAGGTAATAATCCGCCGGAGCGGCCGGACGGCGATCGGCATCGCGATGTCGAGGACGAGCCAGCGAGTAACTCGGGTACGCGCACTCGGCCCGTCCTCGGGCTCAAATGAGTAGTGAATGTCAACGTCGACGGTCGCTTTGAGCCGGCCGATCGTGATTGTGTGGTGGAAGTCGATCGACCCAGGCGCCTGGAACCCGGTGACAATCCCCCACCAGCTCCTGCCCGGCTGGTCGGGCTTCCCGTCCCGATACCGACTGCCGAGGATCACCGGGTACGGCTCGACGTCGGAGGTATGGCCGAACTGATCAGAGCCAGGCAGCCATTCGCCGTAATTAGGCATGTCTGAAACGAGGTTGAACAGCACGACCGATGGAGCGTCCACCGTCGTGGCGTAGAGCTTGTGCCACTGAGAGCTGGGCATCACGGCTCCTGCCTCGTAGGGCTCATTTGGTGATTAGGGATATCCTCTAATCAACCGACGCCTACCCTACTCCTAATTATGCTGCTCTGTCAACTGGTAGGGTCTATGAATGTCCGACGCCCTGCCCAAGCTCACTCGCCGCGAGCGCTACGCGCTTGAGACCAGACGGGCGATCGTCGATGCCGCGCGCAAGCTATTCGCCGAGCGCGGCTACTTCGCAACCACAGTCGAGGAGATCGCGGCGGAGGCAGACGTCGCGCCGGCCACGGTCTACTCGTCGACCGGCGGGAAGCAAAGCCTCCTTAACCACATTCTCGACCTCTGGCGCACCGACCCGCAAATCCAAGACACCCTGGACAAGGTCGCCGCCAGCACCGACCCGCGCGAGATCATCGACACGCTCTCCCGCGCAGCATGCGAGATGCGCGAACGATGGGCCGACGCGGTCAAGATCTTTCTCACCACCGCCCCCCACGACGCAGACGTGGCCAGGCAATTCGCGCCCTTCACACAGTTCTACCGACAATGCGTGGCCGACATCGCACAACGACTGGCCGACCTCCGCGCGCTCCGCAAAGGAATCAACGCGGCATACGCAACCGACGTGCTCTGGCTCTACTTCGGGTATGGCTCCATCTACACCCTCCACGAGGAAAACGGCTGGAGCTACAACCAAGCCAGAGACTGGCTCGCCGTCCAGGCCGTCCGCGAGCTGCTCTCGGAATCATGAACGCCAAACCGCAGCACAGCACCGCCACGCCGTTCGTGCCGGACCCACAGGAAAGGATCGCGTTGCCCGCTTTGCCTCGACGAGGGGGAGCGAGCTGGACGGCACATCAGTTGCTCGCAACGAGCAGCAGAACTGATCGACCGCTTGAGACCGTGGCCGGGCAGACTTCCCAGACTCGTCCGCTCCGGAAGCCACGATCGGCCCGAGTGGCGTGCCTGCGTTCTTGGCCGAGCTACAGGGCGAGGCCGGCGCTGGCGTGCATCATAGGCGCCCTTCTTGCGTGGACGGTCGAGCTGATTTCCTCGGTGTTGATCCCCTCCAGGTAGGGGTACCGGTCGTTGACAGGTGCGAGTGCCCAAGCTGGCGCTGGATGAGCGGCAGCGGGATCCCCTCGTGCAGGAGCTCGACGGCGTGGGCATGGCGCAGCTGATGGGGCGCAAACCGGCGCCTGATTCCTGCCTTGAGCGCGAGATGGCGCAGCTCGACCCGAGCGGCGCTCGCTGACCACGCCCGCCCGCGGGTAGGGCCGTCGATTACGCAGAACAGCGGCCCGACCGGCAGCTCCACACGGTCGGCGAGCCAGGGCTCGATCGCTGACCACGCCCACGCGTCCATCCCGACCTCGCGCCGACGATCGTTCTTCCCGTGCCTGACCAAAATTGAGCCGCGGCGCCGATCCAGATCGGTCTCGGTCAAAGACAGCGCCTCGTGGATCCGCAGCCCGCCGCGCCAGAGTACGACAATCAGCGCAGTCAGGCGATGCCCGTGGCGATCGTGGCCGGCTTGACGCATGACCGCCACGATCTCATCAACCGTCGGCGGATCAGCTGGGTAGCGCGGGCCCCTGTTGCGCGGGGCGATCCCGGTGCCGAACCCTGGCGTGGTCGCTGGCGAGCGGCGCCGACCGGCAGCATCAAGCAACGATTGAACAGAAGACATAGCTCGCTCCTTTCAGAGCTCGACGATTACGCGCCCAGCTCTACCGCCCCCACGCTGCCGCAGCCGAGAAACGAGCAGCGAACCGCGAGCGATGCTGCTAGCCCTGAGCAGAAGCCTCGCGTCACTGCGGGAGCGGTCCAAACGCATCTCCTCCGGACCGGACGTGGGGCACTCTAGGCAACCTTCCGGGTGGCGCACGCCGTGGCACCGAGACCGGGCTCAGAAGCCGTCAGCACTTAACGGGAACGCGTCTATGAGCGCCACATTCTCAACCCCATAACGCTCTTCGTCTAGATACTCTCCCTCGAGAAGCCTCAGACGAATGGGTACAAGTTCGGCCTCAGCTCTGGTGCTCTTGACCTGGTCGACGAAGTCTCGTGCCGGCGGGTAGCGCGCGTAGAAGATCTCAGCCTCAACCTCCACACGAAGCGGATCAACCACCGGGACGCCGTCACAGCGTGCGGTCAGTTGCCGGGCTGGCTCTCCGAAGTGTGGGGGTAACCGCGGTACGCAAACGGAGCAGCCGGACTCAGTTCTCAGGTTCGCGACGTGGCGGGGCCGCTCCGACGACATGACCAGGAGGGACCACGGCTCCGGTAGCGCGTAATACAGAGTGCAGCAGGTTAGACCGTGCGGGCCAGTCGTTGCGAGCCAGCAAAGCTGGCACGCACGGAGGTGAGCTCCGGCTGCGTCGAGCGGCGACAGACCACCATCACCTCCATCGGCCCTCATCTCTGGGCCAAGTCTAATGAGCGCCGTAGCAGCGCTTCCGCATTGATCGACCAGCGGTCTCATCCCGGCCGTGAGGCTGCTGAGTCCGCCCGGCATTGCAGCAGTCGGCGCGGGTCGGGAGCCGGGCCCCCCGCGAGCGATCGAGTTGAGCGTCGCTGTCTGAGCAAGCAGCAGCCCGGCGTTAGCGCTGCTGCTCGATCAATCGCGCACTCTCGCGGCGCCCGGGGCTTCAGAACTTCTCACGCTGGATCGGGCGGCACGCTCGAATCCTCGCCCGGCGCGGGACCTTCGATCGACTCGATGACCGCCTCGGGCGGTCTCGTTAACGAGTGCAAGCGACGTTCGCGTTGCTCTTCGAGCAGTCGCCGGACGTGCTGTTCCCGCCGTCGTCGCTGGCGCTCGGCCCGCGCGCGTAAGTCTCCATACCGACGCCGCCGCTCGTCGGAGTAGCTCACTTGCTTATCGGTGGAGTCGCTCGTCGAAGGCACCCGCCTGGCACGCTAGCGAGCCCCTCGCGCGAGTTCATCGCGGAAAACTGCGGGTATCCACCCGTACTTTCTTGCGATCCTGGGTCAGACGGGCCGGCGGCTTCTGGCTTTCGCGATCAAACCGGCAGTGTGCTTAGCGGCGAGGCGATCCAGCCATCGCCGCGGCCCGCTCCCGGTCGATCAGCACGCGGCGCAGGATCTTGCCGGACGGCGCTTTAGGAATTTCGTCGGTGATCTCGACCGCGCGCACCTTCTTGTAGGGTGCCACGCGCCCTGCGACGAACTGGATCACCTCGTCAGGCGTGATCGCCCCGCCGCTCACTACGAACGCCTTTGGTATCTCACCGGCCTCCTCGTCCGCGACGTCTGTGATCGCCGGGTGAGTGAGCAGCAGCGCCTCCAGTTCTGCGGGCGCGATCGGGTGGCCCTTGTACTTGATCAGCTCCTTGATCCGGTCGACAATCCGGAGCGAGCCGCGCTCCTCGATCCGCGCGACGTCGCCGGTGTGAAGCCAGCCGTCAGGGTCGATCGTCACCGCGGTCGCTTGGGGGTTGTTGAGATAGCCCTTCATCACCTGCGGGCCACGGATCAAGAGTTCGCCCGGTTCGCCGGCCGGGGCGTCCTCGCCGGTCAACACGTCGACGATCCGGCACTCGGTGTTCGGGTTCAGCGGACCGACCTCGCCCGGCATCTGGCCGGCGAGATTCCAGTTGACACGGTGGGTCGCCGAGGTGGTCTCGGTGAGGCCGTAGCCCTGGGCGAGCCGGCAGCCCAGCCGCTTGCTGCAGGCTACCTCGAGCTCAGCGGACAGTGGGGCCGCGCCGCAACCCACGACGTCTAGGCTCGAGAGGTCGAACTCGTCGACCAGCGGATGCTTGACCAGCGCCAGCACGATCGGGGGAACCACAGACGCGAACGTGATCCGGTAGTCCTGGATCACGCGCAGGGTCTCGCGCAGATCAAACCGCGGCATCGTCACCACGGTCGCGCCGCAGTACACCGGCAGATTCAGGAGCCAGACCAGCCCGTAGCTGTGAAAGAAGGGGAGCACGGCGATGACGCGATCGTTGGCCCACTGCTCCCGGGGGCGCTCAAAGGTGTCCTGGCAGATGTTCGCCACGAGGTTTCGGTGCGTGAGCATCACGCCCTTCGGCAGGCCCGTGGTGCCGCTCGAATACGGGAGCGCGACGAGATCCTCGGCCGGATCGATCGCGACGCGGGGCGACTCACCGCCCGCCTGCAGCAGCGAAGCGAACGGCGTTGCGCCCGCGGCCTGGCCGTAGACGAAGATCTCCTCCACGCCGGCTCGCTGTGCCGCCGTGGTCGCGTTCTCGAGCAACTCCGGCACCGTCACGAGCAGCCGCGCGCCAGAGTCTTTGAGCTGGAATGTGAGCTCTTCCGCGGTCAGCTGGGGGTTGGCGGTTGTATTGATCCCACCCACGGTCGCGACGGCGTGAAACGCGACCGCATACTCGGGCAGGTTCGGCGCATAGTGCGCGAACACTTCACCCTTGCGAAAGCGCCGCTCGTCGAGGCCTGCGGCGACGGCGCGCACCGATTCCACCAGCTGCGCATAGGTGATCGTCCGGCCGGTCGCGGCATCGATGAACGCTGGCTTGTCACCGAGCTCGCCAGCGCGAGCGAGCACAAAGTCGGTACACGGCACTTCCGGAATCTCGACGTCCGGAAACGGGCTGCGGATCAATTCTCGAGACCTCCTCGCTCGGCTTGGTGGCTGAGTCTAAGTCCACTCCGAGCGGCCTTCGAAATTCTTGCGACCCAGGAATTCGGTTGCCGCCTCGGGTGCTGCCGCGTGCCGAGGGTCGCCAAAAACGCGACGCGATCCCTTTTCTGCAGCCCGGGCACGCGCAAGGGCGTCGGCAGCAAAGCAGACCCGTGGTTCGGTCCGCTGTCGGCGTGGACGTGGGTCCTGGGCGTCAACCTGTGGGGTGTAGTCCACGGGATCCGGGCGTTCCTGCCAATCCTTGCCGAGCAAGGTCAGGGCCACATCGTCAATACCGCGAGCATCCTCGGTCTGATGCCCTCAGCCAACCCGTCGTACGACGCGGGTGGAAGGTGACCTCCGGGTCGAACGATATTGGCTAAGCAAGCGCGAGAACGCCCAGCACGATGCCGGCATGCGGCCGTGGATGTAAGTTGAGCCGTGCTCTGGTGACAGGGATTGGCGCTACTTGCGGGATCTGGCCGCGCGCCGCTGCCACGCGCGGTTTACTGTCCGAAACTTGAGTGGCGGCAGACGACGACGCGGGTCCGGCGGCCATCCGGCTCGGGGGGCGCAGCGTGAGCGCGAGCAGCCGCAACACGGGCGTGTCCCCGAGGGGGGCCGTGTAGCGCGGATGATCGCGCAGTCGGCTGCGGAGGTCGACTCGGCGCTCGACGCCGAGGCGTGGGCGTCGCACCTGCTCGGCACCTTCCGCGAGCAGCGGCATGGACTGCCGTTCCCAGACGCCATCGAGGTCGATCCCGCGCTGCTGTTCGGCGAGCCGCTCGTCACCCGGCTAGGGACCTTCGACGACCCCGCCGCTACGGTCGCGCTGGCGGCGATCGCGGAGCTCGACGACGGCGAGCTGGGCGCTCTGGCGGCGGAGCTGCTCGCCGGCTTGACGCCCGCGGCCGGTGCCCCGCCGTGGATCGAGCAGATCGGCGAGTCGGAGATCGTCGGCGCCGCGGTGATGAGCGAGGCGGTGTTCGACGACGCCCGCACGGTCTTGCTCGAGAGCCGTCATCCCGATGGCGAGACGATGGCCGTCGGCATCTTGATCGACCGCAACCTCGGCGGGCTAGCCAAGGACGTCCTGCTGGCCGAGTCGATCGAGCAGGTCGCGGGCGCGATGGGTCGCTACTCGACTGGCGACGAGGCCGAGCTGGAGTTCGCGCAGATCGAGCCCGGCATCGCCGCCGGGCTGATCCGGGCGGCGATTGCCCGGACGGATATGACCTGGGATCCGCCGGTCGACGACGACTTCTGGCGCGGGCGGGCGCTGGCGCTCCTGCGCGCCGACCAGACGCCGGGCGCGGTCGAGCCGCCCGAGCCCCCCGAGCTGTCAAGCGAGGAGCGCGACCGGCTGCGCGACGAGTTCCTCGCCTCGCCCGAAGGGCGCGAGTTCGCGCCCGACGGCGACGAGGCCTGGGTGGCGTCGCTGGCGATCGACTTCTGCGTCGGCTACACCGACGGCGACCCGCTGCGCTGGAGCCCGGTGGTCGTCGAGCTGTTCATGACCGACTGGATCCCGCGCAAGGTCCTCGCGACGCCCGAACTGCTCGACCGCCTGCCTGCCGCGCTCGACGCCTGGGTGCGCTTCGCCGCCCGCCGGCGCGGGATCCCGGACTGGGCCGCCAACGCGACCCGAGGATCGATCGGCAAGTGGGCGAAAGAGATGGTCAAGGCCGCCCTCGACCCCGCGGTCGGCGGGCCTTCCAAGCAGTTCCTCCTGGCGGCAAAGGCGGCCGGCGTCGATCTCGAGGACGAGCAGACGCTGCGCACCCTCATCAACGGCTGGAACGCGCGCAGCGAGTTGGACCTCGCCGGCCTCGAGGTGCGGCAGGCGATCAAGCCCGACGAGATCCTCCAGCTGAAGATCACCCTGAAGGGGACCAGCAAGCCGCCGGTCTGGCGCCGCGTCCAGGTCCGCGCCGACACCACCTTCGCGATGCTCCACCAGATCATCCAGGCGGCGTTCGGCTGGACCGACACGCACCTGCACAACTTCGAGTACGAGGGCGAGCAGATCGGCGTCCCGGACCCCGAGTGGGACAACGACTGCGCCGACGAGGCCGAGACCACGCTCGACGAGGTGCTGCTCGGACCAAAGGATCGCGTCCGCTACACCTACGACTTCGGCGACAACTGGGAGCACGACATAGTGCTGGAGAAGGTGATCAAGCCGGACGCCGGCGAAAGGCGACCAGTTCTTCTTACCGGCAAAGGCGCCAGCCCGCCCGAGGACTGCGGCGGGCCCTGGGGCTACGCCGAGCTGAAGGACGCCGGCGGCTTCGACCCGGCGTCGTTCGACTCGGAGGCGGCCCGGCGCCGGGTCCGGGCAGCCAGCCCCTGAACCCTCGCGTTCGCCACACACGAGGCGGTCAGGGCTACCCGACAACGATCGGGCTGGTCTTCCGGTCGCGCTCGATCCCGGAACAGCGCATCGGTCACCCAGCGCGCGGAGCAGCCGGTTTACCGAGCGACGAGCGCTGCGCCACGCACTGAGCAGTTGCGGTTGCCCGCTCATTCGCGGGGATCCAGTCGTGCGTGATCGGGATCGCGCTCCTGGCGATCGTGCTCGACATGGATCAGGGGTCGGTGGATGGACTCCCGGCCGCCCGGGGTCAGGCGATCGCTCGGCGTGGAAGCGACAGCCAGCCGCCACTGGCGCTGGCGTGGCAAAGGCATAGCGACGCCGGAGCATCCGCGAGATCCGAAGCAATCGTGGGCGCGCGCACGCCCCGCAGGCCTGGATGTGAGCGATTGCGACAGCGCGCCAGCTTTGCTGGGCGCCCGATTCCGAGCAACCACAATCACGTCCTGCGTGGGCACGAGCCGTACCGAGGGACCGCTGCGACCTCGATCACCCGGTTGTCGCTTAGTCAGGCGTAGCGGTCTTCTCGTCCCTACCGGCACCCGCGCTGCGTCCGTGCTATTGGACGGGTCGTGTGATCCTAATTACCACCGGTTTGCATTAGCTCAGCGCTCCTATTAACGTGCGGGTCGGCGAGGCCTCGGCTGTGCTCCGAGGCGGCCTCGAAGAAGGGTGGCGCGCGCATTCAGGCAGAGCCATAGCGAGGACGACCGGTTCGCGGGAGCCTCGCGCTCGCGCCCGGCCGTGGTGAGCAGATACCGATCGGCTGATCTTGAAGGCGTATCGGGAGTGAGCGGCAGTTGATCCAGACTCGCGGGATACGCGTATTGAGGCTCAGCAGCCATTGCGGGACCGACAGGTGAAGGAGAAGACGAATGGGAGCGACCACGGTGCAAACGGGGCGACGGCCCACTGTTCGAGTTTTCTGGGACTCGCTGACGGGGAGCCAGAGGCGGACGCTGGCGATGATGGTCTTCGTCGTCGGCGGGCTGCATGTGCTCGGATTCCTGACGCTGATCGCGCTCGTGGCGCCGAGGCATTACCACCTGGGCTCCGCTGGGGCGTTCACGATCGGGATCGGCGTGACCGCGTACACGCTGGGTTTGCGGCACGCGTTCGACGCGGATCACATCTCGGCGATCGATAACACGACGCGGAAGCTGATGGCGGAGGGAAAGCGTCCGCTGAGCGTCGGGTTCTGGTTCTCGCTCGGGCATTCGACGATCGTGTTCGCGCTGGCGTTCCTGATCTCGGTCGGAGTCCGGGCCCTGGACGGGCCGGTCAAGAACGACAACTCCAATCTGCACCAGGTGACGAACTGGATCGGCACGCTCGTGTCGGGGTCCTTTCTCTACATCATTGCGGCGATCAACGTCGTGATCCTGCTCGGGATCGTCAAGGTGTTCCGCGAGATGCGGACGGGCCGCTACAACGAGGAGCAGCTCGAGGAGCAGCTCGACAAGCGCGGGTTGATGAATCGGTTCCTCGGTCGGCTGACCAAGACGGTTACCAAGCCTCCGCAGATGTATCCGGTCGGCGTGCTGTTCGGGCTGGGGTTCGACACCGCGACGGAGGTCGCGTTGCTGGTGCTCGCTGGCGGCGCCGCGGGCGCTGGTCTGCCGTGGTACGCGATCCTGTGCCTGCCGATCCTGTTCGCCGCGGGGATGTCGCTGATGGATTCGATCGACGGGTCGTTCATGAACTTCGCTTACGGCTGGGCGTTCTCCAAGCCGGTCCGCAAGGTCTTCTACAACATCACGATCACCGGTCTCTCGGTTGCGATCGCGGTTGTGATCGGGACGATCGAGCTCGGCGGTCTGATCGCGTCTGAGCTGAACCTGTCGGGCTCGTTCTGGAACTGGTTTGAGAACATCGACATCAACTTCCTCGGATTCGTGATCGTCGGGATGTTCGTTGCGACTTGGGCGATCGCGGTATCGGTCTGGCATTACGGCCATATTGAGGAGCGCTGGAGCGCGCATCTGGAAGAGGGCGGCGTCGGGCTCGAAGGCTGACCGGGTGCGAGAACATGTAGTTCGTCGTGACCCAGTCCCCCAATGCCCCGCCGCTCGCGTTCACCGATCTCGCAGACGCCATTGGTGCTCTGCGCAACGCCGGCCTGCGGATTTCGACCCCGCGCCGGCTCGTGCTCGAGGCTTTGTTTGCCGCTACGGGTCCGGTGTCCGCGGGCGACCTCGCCCGCGAGCTGTCGCTGGATGAGTCCTCGGTGTACCGCAACCTCGAGGTGCTCGAGCAGCTCGGAGTCGTCAGGCATGTGCATCTGGGCCACTCGGCCGGCCTCTACACGCTGGTCAGTGACGAGGTCGTCGAGTACCTCTGCTGCGAGCGGTGCGGCAAGGTAACCACGGTTCCTCCGGCTCGCCTTGACACGATCCGCGACCAGATCCGCGACGAGTTCGGCTACACCGCCCGGTTCACACACTTCGCGATCGTTGGTGTTTGCCCCGACTGCGCTGCCGAGTCTCAATCTGAGGCCCTGCAATCGCCGGATGCATCCGGGCGGGCGTCACACGCCCATCGGCATGTGCACAAAGACGACGCGGGTCGCCGGCCTAGCTGAGTGATCTAGTTGTAACCCGCCTGCGTATGGGTTGGCAAAGCGCAACCCGATCGCAAAAGAGAGCTGTTCACATGTCAGAAGGGCACGCAGGACCAGGGACCGACCGCAGGCATTTTCTCGGGAAGGCCGCTGGGGGTGCCGGCATGATCGCAGGCCTCAGCGGGCTGCAGGCGCTGCTCCCATCACTGGCCGCAGCGAAGACCGCTGGGCCTACGAACGGCGACCTCGCGATCCTCGGAGCAGCGCAGATCGCCGAAGCCCTCGCCGTCACCACCTACACCAACATCATCGACACGGCACCGTTCTTCAGGCATATTCCATCAGACGACCAGGGCTACTTGAAGGCCGCGCGCCAAGAGGAGATGTCTCACTACCTGCTCGAGAAGAGCGTCACCGGCAAGCCCTCGCCGTTCACCACCTGCTACTACCCGTCGCAGATGTTCTCCGACCCCCAGACCACCCTGAACGTGCTGGTCAGGCTCGAGGACGCGTTCATCGCCGCCTACCTCGTGGGGGTGCGCAACTTCAGCACCGCCGACCTGCGCGTCACGGCCGCGCGGATCATGGGGATCGAGAGCGACCACCGCACGCTCGCGCGAGTCATTGGGCCCGACGTCGCCAAGCGCGACGGCGGCCCGATCAAAACGATCACCGGAATCCAGGGCAAGGCCGAGAGCGTCGACCCACCGAACAACAATGGCTACGAACGTGCGCTCAAATGGACCGACATCGGCCAAGCCGTCACCGCTTTGACGTCGTTCGTCGACGCGACCGCCGCGGGCAAGGCTGGCTTCGATACCGCAAAGCCATACGAGTTCAAGCCGTTCACGCCAAAGCTGCCCGAGCCGCTCGGCGGCTTCCACTCCTTCCTCGGGTGAACGACATGCAGATGGTCGCCGCGCCGGCCACCGCCGTCGCACCACGCGCACCACCAGCTGGGGCCAGCCGCGAGCTCACGACCTCATCGACCTCAACCTCCACACTCCCCAGGCGACCAGCACGCTCCCGGCGACAAACCATAGAGCCGCCGACACTAGATGCCCCTGCGCTGCACCGAGGACGCAGACCAACACCAGCGCAACACCGGTCACCACGCACAACCAGCCGGTGAACCGGATGTATCCCTCACGCGATCCCATCCCAGTACGCCATGACACTACCGGCAAACACTCAGTCCGCAACCATGGCTGGCCAGCCCAAAACCGCACCCACACCACGCACGAGCTGGGCATTGCGACATCGCGGCTTCCAGCCGCCCCCTTTCCCCTCCCGGCACCTACGGCACAAACCACGCACCTCCAGACCGATCGTCGAGCAACGCCCGACAGCGGCAATGCGCCCGCGCCGACGGTCCTTGATCGCCTCGGGACGCTTGCTCACCCGAACCCCACCGGTAAGCATTCGAATCCAGAGCGGCAACAACGAGCGGCCGGACGCTTCCTCAGGGCCGTCCATCCGGCCCCACACGCCCACTCGAGCGCGCGGCGCTGACATGACTCCCGTCCACGAAACTCTTAAGGTTGGAATTCCTCGCAGGCGGCGCGATGAATCACGACCTTCCGGGGCTAGCGCCCGCATCCAGGGCTCGGGCTGTCAGGAGATGACAAACCAGCCGGGTCACTAGCTCCGGCCGCCTTGAGCGCTGCTCGCGCAGGGATGGCGGAAGCTCGGACGATGCGGAACTGGCTCTCCCTCACTGACGATAGGGAGCAGCCCAGGCGGCGGGCTCCCGCGGCCGGCGCGAGGACGCCTCGTTCTCGTCCGATCCAAGTGCCGGCGCAGCGACTGGGTTCGTTACCGCTCACCGACGCGTAGCAGTCGCCGGGCCCTGCCTTCCGCATGAAGTGGGTGCGTGTCGCAGCAGAGCTGAAATGCCTCCGTTGGAGTTCGCGTTGCTGACCGGCACCCGTTTGGTAGGCGAGGCGGGTCTGGCCTCGGGTGTGTCCGCGGCTGACTTCGGCCAGGCACCGGGCCGCTGTGATTAGGGCCAGAAGGCGTCCTGCTTTTCGAGTGGTGGGTCTGGCAGCCGCGCCGAAAAGATCAGGAGCTCGGCTTCGGCGTCGGTGTCGTTGTGGACAGAGTAGAACTCGTTGCCGGTCATACGGACCGCGGTTTGCGGACCGGCCTCGAAGACTTCGTCGGCGATCTTGAACGTGGCTGTTCCGGAGATCACGAAGTAGATCTCCTCTTGGCCGGGGTGACGGTGGCCGTAGCTGCCACGGCCGCCCGTGCCAGGCGGCATTCGCCGCCAGCTAAACGACACCTGTTCGGTGTCGAGTGCGTCGCTATACCAGCGCTGTTCGCCGTGGCCGGGGTATCCGGCCATGAAGTCGAGGGCGTCTTCGCGGCGTGCCGTCGAGTAGGCGGTGGCCGTCGTGGTGCTCATTGGTCCTCCATGCCCTGGAGCCATTGGGCGGCTCGTTCGGCGATCATGAGTGTTGGAACGTGGGTGTTCGCCGCCGGGATGTCGGGCATCACCGACGCGTCGGCGATCCACAGACGTTCCGCGCCGTGAACGCGGCAGTGCCGGTCGACGACCGCACCCTCGCGCGGGTCCTCTCCCAACCGGCAGGTGCCTACGGGGTGAAAGTAGGTGCTCGCGTGTCCGTGCGCGAAGGCGACGAGTCGCTCGTCATCGGTGGCCTCGGCGGCGGGATCGAGGGTGGGGCCGTACGCCATCCGCGCGAGCGGATCGGTGGCGAGCAGTTCTCGGCACCGTTGGATTCCCTCGATGAGCCGATCGACATCGTCGGGGTGAGTGAGGAACGCGGGGTCGATGATCGGCAGGTCATCCGGGTTGGCGGAGCGAAGCCGGAGACGACCGCGTGAGCGGGGCCTCATCAGCGCGCACGAGAGCGCGCCGACCCTGCCCGTCTCGGTCTCGCCACCGACGCCGTGTGGGCCGGAGAGAACGTGCTGCATGTCGTACGGGCGCCGGCCGTCGGCGACGGCGCTGCGCCACGTTCCGATCACTTGGTAGCGGGGGCCGGCCGCCGGCGGGGATGAGAGCCGGACCTCGAGAAGGCACAGCGGGTGATCGATCAGGTTTTCGCCCACTCCGGGCAGATCGATCACGCAACCAATCCCATGAGCGCGCAGCTGGGCGCGGTCGCCGATCCCGGAGCGCAGTAGCAGTGCCGGGGTTCCGAACGCGCCCGCGCACAGAACGACCGCGTTGGCGGCCAGGATCGTCCCACCTACCTCGACGCCGACCGCGCGCCCACCTCGCATCACGATCCGGCTGACCGTCGCTTCGGGCTGAATCTCGAGGTTCGGGCGGGCGCGGGCCGGGGCGAGATAGGCCGTCGCGACGCTTATCCTCTGGCCGTCGAGCGTGTTGACGGGCAGAGCACCGGCTCCGGTCGCGTCCGGGCGATTGTGGTCGGCGACGTGCGCGTGGCCGCGCGCGAGCAGCGCCTCGAGGCCTGCCGCCTGCCAGGGATTCAGTTCGTCGGGCCGGTAGCGGCGGATCGGTAGCGGGCCCTCACTCCCGTGCCAAGGATCGCTTCCGAAGTCGAGGTCCGATTCAAGCCGACAAAAGTAAGGCAGGACCTCGCTCCAGCTCCAGCCTTCTCCCCACGCGTCATAGTCGGCGGGGGTGCCGCGTAGCGCGAACGTAGCGTTGGTCTGCGAGCAGCCGCCGACGACCCGCGCCCGCGCGAGAGCCAGGCGCTGCCCGGCGCCGCTGGGTTCGCTCTCGAACCCCCAGTCGTGGCTGAACACGGGTCCCCAGCCGCTGCGCAGCTCCTCGGGGAGTCGCTCTGGATAGTCCGGGCCGGCTTCCAGCAGCAGCACCCGGCGGGCAGGATCTTCGCTCAGCCTCGCCGCGAGCACGCAGCCCGCCGCGCCCGCGCCCACTATCAGTACATCGATCGGTGCCATATCGGGCGGGCAGGCTAGGCGTGGGCTCTTCGCATTCGCTTTGCGCCGCATTAGCGTCAGCCAGGAGCGGTTGCCCCGGGCTACCAGTGCTCGTCATGCTTCGCTTGTGGCCGAGGTCAGGATCAGGCTGTTGGGTGGCTTCGGAGCGGTTCGGGATGGGGAGCCGGTTCCGCCGAATGCGTGGCGGCTGCGGAAGGCGCGCGAGTTGGTGAAGCTACTTGCGCTTGCGCCCGGCCACCGATTGCACCGCGAACAGGCGATGGACGTGCTGTGGGGCGAGCGCGACCCCGCGGCGGCTGCGAACAATCTGAATCAGGTTGTGCACCTCGCCCGCCGGGCGCTCGGGCGAGATGCGATCGAAGCCCAGGACGGGCTGTTGCGACTGGAGGCCGCGGTCGACGTCGACGAATTCGAGCGGACTGCCGCGGACGCCCGCCGCACCAGGACGCCGACCGCCTACCGGGCGGCGCTGGCCCAGTACGGCGGAGAGCTGCTGCCGGAGAACCGCTACGACGACTGGTCGGAGCAGCGCCGCCAGGAGCTCGCTGAGCTGTACCAGGCGCTTGAGCGCGAGCTTGCCGAGCTGGGGCTAGCCGGCATGGTGCACGAGCTGCCGCTCGACGCGAGCTCGTTTGTGGGACGCGAGCACGAGTTGCGCGAGCTCCGGGCGCTGCTGGCCCGAGCACGCTTGCTGACGCTGACCGGGACGGGCGGCGCCGGTAAGACGAGGCTCGCGCTCGAGCTGGCGCGCCGGGCGAGGCCGTCGTACGGGGAGGGGGCAGCTCTTGTCGAACTCGCCGCGGTCACTGATCCGGTACTGGTGGTCGATGCCGTGGCAGCTGCGCTGGACGTGAGGGCGCTACCCGGCGGCGCCCTTGCGGACGCCATCGCCGACTTCCTCGCGGCCCGGTCGCTGCTCGTCGTTCTCGACAACTGCGAGCACGTCCTCGCCGCTTGCGCGGCGCTGGTCGACCAGCTTTTGCGGGCCGCGCCCCGGCTGGCGATCGTGGCGACGAGTCGAGAGCCACTTAGATTGCCGGCGGAGATCGTCTTCCGGGTCCCTTCGCTGGCCATCCCCGATCCGGCTGTGGCGCTGACGCCGGCGGACCTGCTGTCATATGAGGCGGTGCAGCTGTTGCTCGAGAGGGCGGCGGCCGCCGCGCCGGGGTTCGAGCTGGACGCGGAGAACGCGGCCGATGTCGCCCGTATCTGCTTCCGGCTGGACGGCCTGCCACTGGCACTCGAGCTGGCGGCCGGCCGGCTGGGTGCGCTCGGAACTGTGTCGCTGGCCGAACGGCTGGACGATCGCTTCCGGTTGCTGCGCGCCGGCAGCCGATCGGCCCCAACCCGGCAGCAGACGCTCGAGGCAACGCTTCAGTGGAGCCACGAGTTGCTCGCGCCCGACGAGCGGATGCTGCTGCGGCGCCTCGCCGTGTTCGCGGGTGGCTTCGAACTCGACGCCGCCGAGCAGGTGTGCGCGGGCGAGGGACTGGAGGTGGACGAGGTCGCCGAGGTGCTCTCCCGACTCGTCGATAAGTCGCTCGTCGCAATCGACCACCCAAGCCCGGAGGGCCGATACCGCCTGCTCGACACCGTTGGCCTGTACGCGAAGGCCCGACTCGAGGAGGCGCAGGAGGCGGAGGCCTTCGCGAGCCGCCACGCAGACTGGGTGCTGACGATGGCGGAACGCGAGCGTGATTCCCAACGCCTCGACGGCGAGGTCGCCAACCTCCGCGCGGGGCTGGACACCCTGGTTGTCCGCGCGCCGGCCGGTGCTCTGCGCCTGTGCGTCGCGCTATGTACGTTCTGGCTGCGACGGATCGACCTTGAGGAGGGGCACCGGCGGTTCACTGAGTCACTCGCGGCAGCCTCACAGCGGACGCCGTTGCGGGCCGAAGCCCTGCTCGCCGCCGCGGCGCTTTGCCTGCGCGCCGGGCGGCTCGCGCTCGGTGAGGAGCGTGCGCACGAGAGCCTGGCGATCGCGCGCCAGCATGGCGATACCCGGCTGCAGTGGCGCGCGCTCCACCTGCTCGGCGCCATGTCGATGTCTCGTGACGAGCCGGACTCGGCGACCGTCTGGTTCGAGCGCGCCCGTGAGATCGCGCGCCGGGAAGGCTTCGCCGCGGAGGAGGCGCTCTGCATCTACTGCCTGGGCGTTGCGCGTGGGTTCGCGCACCTCGCCGGGGCCGAGGAACTGGTGGCAGAAAGCGTAGAGCGCTTCCAGGTGCTGGCCGGGTCAGCGGACCGGATTCCTTCCCCGCTCAGCGTGGCCGAGATCCGCGGCGCGCCGGTGCCAGGCTCGAACGAACGGATCGTGTTCGAGGACACGCTGCAGCCGTTCATCGACGTATCGGCCGCCCAGGCGATCGGGCACGCGCTCGCCAATCAGGCCGGAATCGCGCGCGACCGCGGCGACCTCTCGCGCGCGCGGAGGCTGCTCGACGACGCCGGCGAGCGTTTCCGTCGTTCAGGCGACGAGCGCGGCCAAGCGGATGTGCAGGTCCGCCTCGCCTACCTCGAGCTGGCGGAAGGTTCGACCGAGGCAGCCCGGGCGTGCCTGGAACGGGCGCTTGGTGTGCGCCGCCGTCTGGGTGACCGGCGTGGCCTTGGCATGGCTCTCTCCGGCCTCGGTCTGGTCGATACCGTCGCCGGCGACCACGAACGCGCCGAACAGGAGCTCGCGGAGGCGCGCGACTTGTTCCGCCGCGCGGCGGACCGCTGGGGGCTCACCGGGACGCTCTGGAACACCGCCGATTTGGAGATTGCGCGCGGCGACCTCGAGGCCGCGGACAGGGCGCTCGACGAGGCGCTGGCGGTGCTGGCCGAGACGGGACGCGAGCTGTGGATCGCGCAGACGACGGCGCGGCTCGCGGACACCGCGCTGCTCCGCGGCGACGAGGCGAGGGCCGAAGCGCTGCTCTGTGAGGCGCGCGATCTGTTCGCGTCCAAGTGCGACGAGGTCGGGACCTCCCAGGTTGCCGCGCGGCTGCGAATGTTGAACGGGTCGCTAAGCGAACGCAAAGGTCCCGCCGGTACGACCCCCCCGGATCCAACGACCGGAAGGAGTTCGAGATAACCGAGACAATCGCGCCGTGCTCGGAGAGGCAACCGTGGAAGAGCTTCGGCAGGGGGTACGGGGCGATATCGTCACCCCCGACGATCCGGCCTACGACGCTGCGGCCAGGATCTGGAACGGCATGCACGACGGCCACCGGCCCGCGGTGATCGTCCGGTGCGCAGGCGCGGGCGACGTCATCGCCGCGGTCGGATTCGCGCGCAGCAACGATCTCGCGATCGCCGTTCGCGGAGGTGCGCACAGCATCGCCGGCTCCTCGACCTGCGACGACGGGATCGTGATCGACCTGTCCGCACTGCGCTACGTGCACGTCGACCCAGACCGCCGACGCGCCTACGTCGGCGGCGGCGCCGTTTGGGCGGACGTCGACCACGAGACGCAGGCGCACGGGCTGGCCACGACCGGCGGCATGGTCTCGACCACCGGCGTCGCTGGCTTCACGCTGGGGGGCGGCATCGGCTGGCTCATGCGCAAGCACGGGCTGGCCTGCGACAACCTCGTCGCGGCCACGGTCGTCACCGCCGACGGCCGGGTCGTGCACGCGAGCGAGAGCGAACACGCCGAGCTCCTGTGGGCGCTGCGGGGAGGCGGCGGCAACTTCGGTGTCGTCACCCAGTTCGAACTGGCAGTGCATCCCGTCGGGCCAACCGTGTACGCCGGGCCGATCTTCTACTCGGCCGAGCACGGCGCAAAGCTCTTGCGTCTGTTCCGCGACTGGTCCGCACACACACCAGACGACATCACGGCGCTTCTTAACCTGACCACTGCGCCGCCGTTGCCGGTGATCCCAGAGGCCTGGCACGGCCGCAAGGTCGTCGCGTTCATCGCCGTGTCGGCAGGGCCGGACGATGACGCCGAGCAGCGTCTGCGACCGTTCCGCGATGCCGCCGAGCCCGTCGCGGACCTTCTCGGCCCGACGCCCTACATCGCCATGCAGACCCTCGTCGACCCACTCTGGCAGAAGGGCATCCATGCCTACTTCAAGGCGGCCAACCTCGCCCGTATCGATGACGAGCTGATCGAGCATCTGTGCGAGCTGCACGTCTCGGGCCCCGGGCCTCAATGCGAGATTCACATCCACCAGATGGGCGGCGCGGTGGCCCGAGTGCCCGAAGAAGCGAGCGCGTTCCCTGACCGCTCGATGCCATTCGTCCTCAACGCAGTCACCGGCTGGCAAGATCCCGACCTCACGGCTGCGCACGTCGACTGGGCACGGACTGTTATTGCCGCCGCCTCAAGCATCTCGACCGGCCGCGCCTACGTCAACTTCCTCGGCGACGCAGACGCTGCCCGCTCCTCCTACGGCGCCGGCAAGTACGCACGGCTGGCTTCGCTGAAATCGCAATACGACCCGACCAACTGCTTCAGGCTCAACCAGAACATCGAGCCGAGCCGCTGAACGCTGCCTCTCGCCGCGGTGGACGCGCGAGGTCGACGGAGTCTCCAAAACCAGTGAACAACATCGACGTGACCCTAGGCCGCCACACCGGCGGCCTAGGAACAACCCAGCCCAGTACCTCAACCAAACGAGGTAGGTGTGTCGGCACCGTGGCTCGGTGAGCCCGCACACGCGGTTCCCCGAAGCCAGCGCTCGGCGCTGCTTCGCCTGCGTGAGCGGTAACCGTCCCAGTCGCTGCGCCGGCTCTTCGATCGGACGATGGGGAGCAGCGCGGGTGCCGGTAGGAACGAGAAGACCGCCACGCCTGGCTAAGCGACAACCGGGTGATCGAGGTCGCAGCGGTCCCTCGGTACGGCTCGTGCCCACGCAGGACGTGATTGTGCTTGCTCGGAATCGGGCGCCCAGCAAAGCTGGCGCGCTGTCGCAATCGCCCACATCCAGGCCTGCGGGGCCTGCGCTCGCCCACGATTGCTTCGGCTCTCCCGCCTGCTCGGGCGGCGCTTTCGCAATGCCACGGCGGCAGTCGTGAGAGCGCGCTACTCCTTCAGCGCGGAGCTTCGTGGGAAGGTTCCGCTACCGCATTCCGGTAGGAGCCGCTGCATAGGGTGCGAGCCGCAGCTCACGTCCTCGGAGCGCTGCGCCCGTGACCGGTCCAGAGCGCGACTCGGAGCGCTGTCGCGTCACCGCGACGACGGACTCGCGGCCGGAGAAGCTTGGCGAGGCGCGCTCACTCGGATGGCGTGAGCTATCTCGTGAGCTGGGCTAGGTACGTGGAGGTTTCCGCCTCGTGGAGGCCGCCGTGCTGCCCGCGAAACCGCTGCTCGCTCGCGGCAGCTCGGCGTAGCCAGGCTTGGCGGCCGGCAGATGGCAGTACCGCGACGTCGCCGAGGCGGTCCCGGAGCCGGGGACCGATCGCGTCGAAAAGCTCGGCGGCGGGCCGGACCTCGGCGCGGCCGTCGAGCCGCGCTGAGAGCTCGGCGATGACCGTCGGGACGTGCTCGGAGCGCACGTGCAAGAAGACGTCTCGCGAGGAGCCCGCCGGCCGAGAGTGTGTGAGCAACGCCGGCAACTGGGGCCAGAGGTCGTCGAGATAGTCGACCCGTTCGGGTGAGACGTCGACCTGACCGTGATCGGCGGTGATCAGCACGGTCACGCCGCGCAGCTCCGAGACCGCCTCCCACACCTCGTCGAGTGAGCGCTTGCACGCGGCGGCAAACTCGGGTGAGCCCGGACCGTGATCGTGTCCAGCGCGATCGATCAGATCCCAGTACAGCAACCCGTAACGGCACTCCTCGTGCGCGAACGCGTCGGCGAGCGCGCGCACCCCAGCATTTAGATGCCGGAAACCGATGACAGCGGCGCCGCGGGTCGCGACGCCGCTGAACGTGCCCGCGAGCCTGCCAGGCTGCGCGACCACGCAGGGCACACCAAGCGACTCGTAGAGGGTCGGCCCCGGAGCGAGCACCGACGGGTCTAGTCGATCCTGAGCGTCCCCTCTGCTTCAAAACCGGTCGAGTTGAACCGAAGCGGGCAGATGATCTCGTCAAGCGACGGCTCAAGCACGTTCCACTCATACAGACCGTGCTCGTGGACCGGCACCCCGAAATGCGCCGTCGTCACGTGTCCGGTGGTCGTCGACGGGAACTGCGCACTCACCGGTGTCACTTCGAGACGCTCGATCAGTGGATGATCGCGATGGCGCTCCAGGAACTCAAGCCCGAACGCATCGAGAAACACCAGGGCGACGCGCTCGTCACCTTCGACCCGGCGTCTCACCTCGACGGGGATATCAGCGAAGTTCTGCACACCGGGCATTGTTGCCGATCGTTCCGGCCGGCCTGGCCAGAGAACCGGCGCGGGTGCGCGTTCTCGTTGCTTGCGTCGTGCAGCCGCGCGGCGGCGGGGACGGCCAAAGCGAGCCCCTTAGCAAGGTCGCGTTCCGCCAGCTCGGGAGGCTCGATCAATCGGTGCTGACTCGTGGCAAGAGCATCGCCAACCCACCCTTTGAGTTGCCCGCTTGCCGCGCGTTGGGAGACGCGAGTCGTCGCACGCGTGATCCTCCTCGCTGCATGAAAGCGATCCCGGACACCACGGCTGGCGCTACCGCGATGCCACGTCAGCGGCAGTCTCCCCGTGCGCGGCTGACTGCTGCATCGGCCCGGCTGTGCATTCGTCCCACTGTTCGACCGATCCTCACCCATCGCACTATCGCTTCGATGCGTCGTTGGACTCCTGCTTCGGTGAAAGAGCGCTCGTCCACGGTTGGCGATTCGGACGATTGCTTCGCGCGGAACGCGGTCGTGCCGCAGCGGCGAGCCGGACGAGTCCTTACTTGTGCAGGGACCGCACGTCAAACGCGTGGTCCGGGGTTGTCGGGTTGAACCGCTGCGTGCGCCGGCGGCGCGTGCGCACGGTTCGCTGGATGTGGGTTGTTGTGCGCGCGGGCGCCCAGCCTTACTTCGGTCCGCGACCCTCGGGTTAGCTCCGGGGCCGGCCACATGATGTTTGATGGGGTGATCCCGCTCGGGAAAGCGTCGCGGCCGCTCGGTCTTTCTGGGCCGTCCACTGGGAGGTGACGGCAGGAGTCGTTCGGGAGCCGGCCGCGGCGCATCTGTGTGACGAGGGGCTTGGCGCGCACGGGGAAGCCTCATGCCCGGGCTAGGGCCTCCTGGCCGAGCTCGCGCAGCGTGTGGTAGCTGCGCTTGAGCAGCTTGCGCGCGACCGACAGGCACGCGCGGTTGCCGCCGACCCGTGCGGCGGCCTGCACGTAGTAGTCACGGTCGGGTGAGCCCGGGTGCCGCGCGACCTGGGCCGCCTCGTACAGCGCCCAGCGCAGCGCGGGCGGTCCGTCTCGGGAGATGTGCCCAGGGGCGCGGCGCTGATCGAGTGGTACACGGTGATGTCCATCCCGGCGTAACGGACGGCATGGCGCGAGGATGAGAACCGCGTGCAGTCGCCCAGCTCGGCCAGGATCGTGACCGCGGTCAGCTCCCCGATCCCGTAGTGGGCCATCAACGCCTTGCAGCCCGCCTGCCGGCGGGCGTAGGCGCGCAGCTCCTTCTCAATCGGCCGCATCTGCAGATCGAGCGCGTCGATCATCGCCAGCGCGACCGCCACCTGCTCACGCGTCGTCTCCGGCAACGGCTGCGCCGACAGCCACTCACGCCCGTCACCGACCATCAACTGCCGGCGCTGCGGACAGCCATGGTGATACAGCGTCGCCTGGATCCGCTGCTGCCACTCCGAACGCTGCTCGCCCAGCTCGTGTCGCAACCGGACCCGCGCGCGCAGATCCAGGATGTGATCCGGCGGGATCCACGACTCCGGCACTCGCTTGAGCATCAACAGCTCCCGCACATGCCGCGCGTCAGCCCGGTCGCCCTTCGCCCGCTTCTTCGGGCCTCTGAGCCCAGCCGTCTCCGCCGGGCTCGGCCAGATGCACCACCGCGCCGACCCGCCGCAGCTCCTCGACCACGAACCGCCACCCGGTCGTCGCCTCGAGCACAACCTCGAGCTCGCGGCCACGAAACCGCTCCAATAACCGGCGCACGCCAGCACGGTCGGCCGGGCTGACCCGACCGCGCTTGACCTCACCCGTCTCGGTATCCAGCCAATCAGCGGTGATCTGCGCTCGATGCTGATCAAGTCCCATTACGATGCCTCCAAGGGGCCTCCTCAAGCTCCACGGTCACCAAACCTGCGCGGACACGCTCCGCGCTTGAGCTGAGGAGGTCCCTACACGTCGGGGCAGACAGACTGCTCATGACATCTTTCGCTTCCACGGATCCGCGACTCGCGCGCTTGTGGTTCGGCGATGTTCCAGTCGTCCGGGTGTTTCGTAACGCCTGATATCGCGCATGCCGGTAATGCGGGCACGGGCGTGTGGTTGGCGTCGGCGCGGGCCGATGTCTGGCAGAGACCATGCCTTGTCGTGGACCGACGGCGTAGC
>Ga0187772_10000131_pt1 | contig 30096 bp, 23 predicted proteins | sample 0116_SJ02_MP15_2_FD_133137 | JGI IMG/M metagenome (GOLD analysis project Ga0187772, IMG submission 133137) | Tropical peat soil microbial communities from peatlands in Department of Meta, Colombia - 0116_SJ02_MP15_20_MG | ecosystem: Environmental > Terrestrial > Soil > Wetlands > Peat | place... | reverse complement strand
GACCAGCGATGGGCTCGCCACTGGCCGGTGGACGCGATCTGGCGATTGCACAAGGTCGGGCCGGCCCGTCGCCTCCGCGGCCGACAACGCTCCCTTCGAGGAACCCGCGGGGCAACGACCCCTGCGTAGAGGGCCTCCCCGTCCTCGCCGGGGCGTCGCGACCGGAGGACGGCCGACCCAGTTGTTCGACACGGGCGCGCGGACCGCCCGCGAACCCACGGTTCCGCCGGCACGCCCGGGGCGAGGAGTCGGACGGAATGCCCGCAATCGTCCATAAGCTTGACCCGGCGGGGGCTCCGCTCGCATAGGTTGATTCTGCGGTCGCCGATGCCGGCGCGGGCCGCGAACTTATGAGAGCTAGCGCAAGCGCCAGATCGGGACTGCTCGTCGTCGTGTCGGTGAGCGTTCTACTCTTGAGCGGGTTCGCCGGGGTCGGTCTCGGGGCCGGCCTCCACTCGTCCGCCACGGTAGCGGCGAACTCCACGGGACCTCGTTCGGACTCCTCCGGTTCGGCCGGGATGTCCGCGCCATCCGGGCCGATCGCCACGTCGGGGGGGGAGGCCAACCCGGCGACCCAGATCGCGACCGCCGCCATGGCGGCTGCGAGGACGGTCGGGGTCAAGCCGAACGTCATCTTCCCGCCTCGACCGTCGGCGAGCCCCGAACAGATCGCGGCGAGCCAGGCGGACGGACTCGCCTTGCCGCTCTACACGGGCACGCCCGCCCCGATGGGCCTCGCCTACTACGGCCTCAGCAATGGGACCGAGGGCGTGCTCACGGCAACGGTCCTCAACACCACGAGCCTTGTCGCGACCGTCGACCTGAACGGGACCGGAGTCCGGGCGGCCGACCTGTTCCAGACCTCCCCGGACAGCTTCGGCATCCAGCTCAACGCGGTCCTGACCAACGTTACCCTCTTTGGTACTCCCGGCTACTCGTTCTGGACGCAGAACGTCGTGGAGTACTATCCGGCCACGGACACGATGTTCCTCGTGACGAACGTCTGGAACTTCTCCAGCCCCACCGCGGTCGTCACGCCGAACGCGCTCTACGGTCACGGGCCCTACGGCACCTCGGAGTACGGGGAGCTCGGATTCTACTACGCGGAGTACCCGGTCCTGAAGCCGATCCAGTACCCGTTCGATCTCGCCCTCTACCTCAACTCGACGCTCACCAACGGGAGGGACAACGTCACCTTCTCGGTCGGCCTCACGAGCTCGGCCCACCCCGGCGAGGGGTCGGCGCTTCCGGCGTCTCCCTGGGACTGGGTGGAGTTCAACTCCACCGGCGGCGCTCCGCTCACGGTCCCCTCGAACTACACGGCGAACGGTCTCGTTTACAACCCGCTCGGCCTCACGAACGACTTCGAGCTGATCTTCGGAGGGCCGGGCGGCGGGAGCCAGGCGACCCTGGCCGATGCCGACGCGACGCTCGGGCTGGGGTACTGGGACGGGAGCGGGTACGTCGCCGTCCCCGCGGCGTTCGACTACGGCGGCGAGACCGGCGAGACGGTCACCGGCGCGAACATCGCGTGGAGCAACGCCTCCGCCGGACGGCCGATGCCTTCGTTGGCGACCTACGGTACGATGACGACCGGCCCGTCGTTCCTCAGTGGCCTGTGGAACGCGAGCGTCGCCGAGGGGTCGTACCCCGTGGCGCTCCACGTCACCCCGACCAACGCGATCGAGCTCCTCACCGCGACCAACCTGTGTTACTCCCCGCTCGCGCCGGAGCAGACCTGCTACCCGTGCGTGAGAGCGCTGGCCGGAAGCTGCCCCTTCCTCGAGGTCGAGGCGGCGGTCGCCCCCGAGGGCCTCAGCAACGCGCTCGCGAACCTCACCCTCTACCTGACCCCGGGGAACTACACCCTCACGACGGAGCTGTCGGACTATGCCCCGTCGACCACGTTCCTGAACGTCAGCGGGCCGTTGAGCGTGACCGTTGCGCTGACGGCGAATCCGTCGTTAGGAGTCTACACCCCGCTCTGGGCGTTCTCCGACTACGAGGTCCGAGAGCTCGCCGTGCGGGGGACGGGCACGACGAGCTCCCCGTACGTCATGCCGAACGTCCAATCGGCCCCGTTGGCCGCGACGTTCGGGCTGTACAACGACTGGGGGTTCCCGGCCTATCCCGCGGTGTTCCTCTACGGCACGAACGTCACCACGGAGTTCCTCAATCCGCCGTCGTTCAACACGACGACGAGCACGTTCCAGTTCCCGGGCCCGAACCTTCCCCCGGTGAACCAACTGCAGTACTGGTTCTGGAACGACTCCCGGGTCGGGGTCCTCAACGCAACGAACATCTCCGGCTGGTTCGCGAGCACCACGTACTACCCGACGGTCTTCAACACGTTCAGCATGATCTTCTACGAGGGCAACAGCAGCCTCGTGGCCCGCAGCACGTTCGCCGTCGAGGGCCAGGGGCTGCTGGTCTTCGCCGGAGGAGGGGTCCTCGCCCCACCGTGGAACGTCGGCGGGACGAACGTCACGGTCTGGGGGAACTTCTTCCTCCCGACCGCGGCCCCGGACGGGCTTTGTCCGGCGGCTCCGAAGTGCCTCGCGGTCGACCCGCTCTGGTACGGCACGCCGGTCCAGCTCGGGCTCGAGCTCGCCGGCCCCAGCAACACCGTCTACAACAACTACTTCGAGACGGACACGACCGCCTGGGTGCTCCCGATCAATCTCTACTCGGGGCTGGCCGCGACCTACCCCAACGCGTTCAGTATCACTCCCCAGCCGGCCAACAACGTCCACTACGCGCCCGCCTTCCCCGCCTACCAGCTCACCGGATGCATCCTCGGGGCGTTCTGCTGGGTCGACGGGATCGCCGCGGAGAAGGACTGGCAGGGAGGGAACTATTGGTGGGACTACGGGAACCTCAACCCTAACCCGTACAACGGCGCGTTCAACGCGTGGAACGCGCTCCCGTACGACGAGAACGCCTCCACCTGGCTCGCGGCGATCTACCCCCCTTCGTACTACCACGCGACGTTCCTCTACCCGGGCGGGGACGCCGCCCCGCTCACCGGCTACACGATCTGGAGGGTCACGTTCCAAGCGGTCGGGCTGCCGACGAACGACGTGTGGGACGTGGCCGTAGACTACCTGGGAGCGCCGATCCCGGGCGACACCTACACGGGCACGGCCTCGTCGTTCTCGTTCTACCTGCCGAACGGCGCGGGCGGGACGTACAGCTTCGAGGTCAGCGCTCCCCACGGCTACGAGGCGTCCCCGGCGTCGTCGCCGAACATGGCGGTGTACAACCACCAGGCGACCGTGGTGATCCACTTCTCGCCGACCGCCTACCTCGTGACGTTCAAGGAGAGCGGCCTGACGACCAAGGCTCAGAAGAAAGGTTGGTTCGTCGAGTTCAACGGGATCAAGAAGATCGTCACCGCCAAGTCGATCTCGTTCTCGGCCCCGAACGGCACGTCGTACCCGTACCTGGTCGCGGGCCCGAACGGTTGGCTCGCGACGGTCTCTCCAGCCGGAGCCCCGAACGGGAACCTCTCCGTGGCCGGCGCCCCGATCGTCGAGTCCGTGGTATTCGCCAAGGGCACGACGTTCACGCTGACGTTCAAGGAGATCCACCTTCCGGCGTTCGACTGGTGGTGCGTCAACGTGAGCGGAACCGGGCTCTGCTCGACGGGCTCGACGATCAAGCTCGGCAACCTGAGCGCCGGCTCGTACTACTGGGTCGTCACGGAGCCGCCGATCCCGGTCACCCCCTCCTGGGGACGGACGACGCTTCCTCCGAGCACCACGATCACGGTGAGGTTCTACTAGCTCGGGCGAGGACGTTCCCCCTCGGGGCGGTTGGCCGCCCCGAGGGCGGCGGGCGAGCCTGATCCGCGCGCCGTCGGGTGCCAGGTCCTTGGCGGCGCCGAGCGCCGGACCGTTCTCGCGTCGGGCCGACCGGCGCTAGGATCTCGATCTCATCCCCGCCGGCCGTCGTGCGGCGGACGGCCCGCGTCCCTGCTCGTCGCCCGCCACCTCTGGTACTCCTCCCGGACCGCGAGGAGGGTCGTCCCGCTGAGGTAGAGGCGCGGCACCTCGCGCCACGGCGTCGGCCGCGTCCGGGAGCCGCCATCCCTGTCTCTCAGAGGAACGACGTCGGGCCGGTCCCCGAGGACCCGGACCTGGGGAGGAGCGTAGCCGACACCGGCCCTGTTGCCGAGGCCGGCGTGGGCCTCCCGGATCTCCGAGATGGCGGCGAACGGTAGGCGAACCACCTCCCCGTTAGGTCGACCCCCCAGGTGTTGTCCGAAGATCCCCACCACCCCGTCCGGTTCGATCCGGAGCCAATCCGGGGCGGAGCGTCGGTAGGCTCGGTATCGGCCGAAGAGGAGCGCCGCGGAGCCCGCCGTCCAGGCGGCAAGAACGGCGGCCAGGCCGTCGGCCCGGAGCCACCCACCGGCGGCGGGGAGCCGAAGGACCTGGAGGACGACGATCGCGACGACCGCGAGCTCCGCAGCCAGGACCACGGCCGCTTCGAGCCGGAAGCTCGCGGCCCAATCAGGGTCGTGGTTGACCACGCCGACCGGATTGGGCATCATCGCCATCGAGGCGTCCGTCCTCCTCTGACCGCCGGGAGCGGGACCCCCTACTCCACGACCGTGGCTCCGGACCTCCGTCCGGCGTCATCGCACGGTCGCCAGGTCCTCCAGGAGCATCCGCCGGTCGTCCTCATCACGGATCGCCTCGCCCACCGTGCGCGCGAGCTTCAGGTACCGCGCCCGTTGGCCGCGGTGGCGGGCGACCGACTCGGCGCGCGCGAGCCCTTCGTAGGCGTACGCCAGGTAGAACCGCCCGAGATGGGCACGCTGGGCGACCTCTAGGGCGCGGCGCGCGTGGAACAGGGCGGGCTCGGGCCGCCCGAGCACCGCATAGACCCGCGCCAGCTGCCACTCCGCGATCGAGAAGTTGAGGGGTCGCCCGACCCGACCCCAGTGGTAACGGGAGGCGTGGGCGCCGTGGATCATCTCCTCGTCCTCCTCCCTCGACCGCCGCGAGCGATCGAGGAGCTCCCAGGTGCGGTTGAAGAGGGCCGCCCCAACCTTTCGGTGCTGGGCGGGCGAGAGGGGGTCGTTGGGGACCGGCATGCCCGGGGGAGCGGCCCCGGGGGTAAGCCAGTTTGCCCACGGCCCCGAACGCGCCGGGGGCCGGCCGCGTCGACCCCACCGACGGGCCGGGGAGCGCTTCGTCGTCCTGACTTGGCAAAAGATTATCTACCGAATCTTGGGTCGGAGCGCAGTAAGGGAACCTGCGATGGTCGAACCAACGAACCCGAGCGCCGTTCCGTCGCCCTCGCCGACCGCCAGCCCCGCAACGCCCGGTGGCGCGCCGCCCCCGGGGGCGCCTTCCGCGGGTCCGCCGCTTCCGAGGACGGGGATCCCGAAGATGGTCGTCGTCGCCATCGCCGTCGTGGTCGTGGCCGCTGCGGTCGTCGGAGGGTTGGTCGCCACCGGCACGCTCCATCTCAGCTCGGCGAGCTCGAAGAGCAACGGGAGCGGTAGCCCGGGCGGGAACTCCGGGGCGGGGGAGAGCTACTCCGCCGCCGCCTCGGCGGCCGCGTCCACCGTGAGCTCGGTCTCGGGTGGCCCCTGGACCCTCGCCGGGGGTACCGGCGTGGTCATCGCGAGCCCCGTCACCGTCACGGCGTCGGAGCTGAACGCCACGGCGGCAGGCGGTGGATGCAAGCCCCAGCTGCTCGCGGGCGCGTCGGGGATCACGACGATCCCGGCGACGACCTCCTCCGCGTCCAGCGGCGACAGCGACGCGTGGGTCGTCTGGTACGTCGACGCGTCGTTCGAGGTCCTCGAGGTCGCGGTCTTCGGCGGGGTCGCCACGCCGGTGCTGACGCTCTCCGTCTACGGCGGCTGCGCGACCTCCAGCACCCTCAGCGGGATCGCCCTTCCATCCGACTACACGGACAGCCCGAGCGCGGCGGCGACGGCGTACAAGGACGGGGGGAGCGCTTGGATCGGGGCGTGGCCCAACTACGACCTGACCGAGATCCTGGTTCCGGGGACGACCATTACGGTGGACGACAAGTCGACGTCGCTCCCCGCCTCCTGGGAGGTCACGTACACGACGTGCGACCTCGGCTCGGGGACCGGGGCGACGCTCGGCGGCCAGATGCCCGCGGAGTACACGGTCTCGATCAACGCGTCGAGCGGGGCGTTCCTCCGCGGCTACAACTCGACCGCCGCGTGTCCCGCGAGCGAAACCCCCGCCAAGGGGAGCCCAACGGTGCTCCTGGGCGTCCCGGCGATCCCGGTCGGGGTCGACCAGAACGCCATCCTGGCCGCCCGGCTGGCCTAGGGTAGCGGACCGGGACCGACCCCGGCGGTCCGCGGGTCCGCCCTGCGGCCTCTGCGACGCCGCCGGTGGTCGATGGGGGCACCCGCCGCCGCGCCCTGTGGCCACGGCAGGTACCGTTAATCCCGGGAGCGAATGCGCGCGTCGTGTCGGCGCCGGGGCCAGGCTCCCTCCTCCTCTTCGTGGCGGGTGACCCGTCGCTCGCGAACGAGCTCGTGCGTTTCCCCAAGGGCCTGCCGCTGCTCGCGGCGTTCCTCCTCCCGGCGTCCATCCTGCTCGGCCCGGCCCCACCCCAGCAGCTGAAGCCGGGGGAGGACGTCTGGCTGATCCCGGCCGACCAGGTGATGTGTCTCGAGCGCGTCGCGGCCGCGCTCCAGGGTCAGCACCGTACGGTCAAGGTCGTCGACGTGAACCACCCGAGCGACGACGACCGCCGGCTGGTGGTCCAGTACGTCGGGGCAGAGGATGTCCTCCCGATCCTCGTGCGTCCGGACGGTGCTCGGCTCGAGGGCGGCGAGGCGTTCACACCCTCCGCCCTACGGCGGTTCGTGGGGTCCGGGTAGGCCTACGGTCCCGGGCCGGGACCGCGCCGCCCACCGGGGAGGGTCGAATCGCTTAAGTAGGTTGATAATTAGGCAACTTAATCTTACGACCATGACCCCCTCGCACAGAACCCACGGTGCCGCCGCCACGATCCGCGAGCAGCTCCTCATGGAGGGCCTCGTGAACGCCGGCCGGGTCTTCCGCCACCGCCTCTGGCCGGAGCTGGAACGGGAGCGGCTCACCTCCCCGATGTTCTGGGCGCTCCACCAGGTCGTGCTGGACGGCCCCATGAGCGTGGGCCAGATCGCGGGCGCGTGCGTCGTGACGTCGGCGAACGTGAGCGCCGCGGTCGACCGGCTCGAGGCGGCGGGGTTCGTCGTTCGACGCTCCTCCTCCCCCGACCGACGCGTCGTGACCCTCACCGCGACCGCCCGGGGCCGGGCCGTGCACCGGGCGCTCGCCGACCGGATCGCGCGAGGGCTCCTCCGCTCGCTCGACGGCCTTCCCGCCCGAGACCTCGAGGCCGCCGCCCGGGTCCTGGGGCGGCTGGCCCAGCCCGCGGTCGAGGGGCCGTCGCACTCGAGAGGGGGGGTCGGGCCATGAACGGCAACGGGACGCTCACCGCCGCCGGCCTCCCGTACGACCCGCGCCGGGCCCGCGAGCTCCTGGTGATCTTCGCCGGGATGGCGTTGATGGTAACGTACGTCGAGACGATGGTCCTGCCGGCGTTCGACCAGTTCCGCACGTTCTTCCAGCTCAGCAGCTCCTCCGCCTACGGCACGATCGCCTGGATCCTCTCCGCCTACCTGCTCGTGGGAACGGTCGTCGTGCCGATCTTCGGCAAGCTCGGCGACCTCTACGGCAAGAAGCGGATGCTGATGGTCGCGATGGGGACGTACGCCGTCGCGGTCTCGATCGCGGGGTTCACGCCGAACCTCGGGAGCTGGCTGGGGGTCTCGCGGCCGAACCAGATCTACCTGCTCATCGCGGTCCGCGGGATCCAAGGGATCGGGATGGGGATGTTCCCCCTCGCGTTCGCGATGATCCCGGAAGCGTTGCCGGCGCCGCGCGTCGCCCAAGGCCAGGGGATCATCAGCGCGATGTTCGCTGCCGGGGCGGCCCTCGGACTCGCCGGCGGAGGGTGGATCGCCGAATCGTTCGGGTGGCAGGTCACCTACCACACCGTCATTCCGCTGGCGGTCGTGCTCGTCGTGCTCGCGGGGATCCTGCTGAAGGAGTCCCCGGTGCACGGCCACCCGGTGCTCGACTTCCCGGGCGTTGCGTCCCTCGGCTTCGGGCTCGCCACGCTCCTGGTCGGGATCACGGAGGGGGCGACCTGGGGTTGGACCGGCCTGACGTCGGGGAGCATCGGCGGGGTCCCGTTCGGGGTCCCGGAGTTCTTCCTTCTCGCGCTCGTCAGCTTCGCGTTCTTCGCCTGGTGGGAGCCCCGCGCGAAGAACCCGGTGATCCGGTTCGAGGCGCTGAAGCCCCGGAACATCTTCGTCTCGAACCTCAACGGGGTCCTGGTCGGGGCCTTGATGTTCTTCGCGTTCACCTCGGTCGTCATCCTCGCCGAGGAGGGGATCGGGCCCGGCCTCGGGGTCAGCGAGTTCACGTTCGGCCTGCTCGCGCTCCCGTCGGCGCTCTCCATGCTTGCCTTCGGTCCGCTCCTCGGTAAGGCCGTCTCGCAGTGGGGGCCGAAGCCCGTGACGCTCCTCGGCTTCGGCCTGATGGCGGTCGGAGGGAGCCTCCTCCTGCTGTTCAACCGGACCCCCATCCAGCTCTCCGTCGTCATGGTCCCCCTGATGGTCGGGAACGTGGCGGTGCTGATCGCGATGTCGAACATGATCGTCCTGAGCGTCGACAAGCGTGAGCTCGGGGTCCAGACCGGGATGAACCAGACGTTCCGGAACCTCGGGACCGCGGTCGCGCCGGTCGTCACGACGAGCATCCTCGACAGCCTCGCCTCGACCTTCTACGTCTCCTACCACGGCTTCTCGGTCCCCGTCAACGCCCCCTCGCTCCCGGGGTTCCGGTTGATCTTCGGGATCATCGTGCTGCTCTCCGTGGTCGGACTCTGCGTCGGGCTCGCGCTGCGGAACTACCGGTTCCTCGCCGACGGGAGCCGTGCCGGCCACCCGGAACCGGCCGGCGCCGCGGCCCCCCCGGCGCTGCCGGCCGTCGAGACCCAGCGGCCGTAGCGAAGGTCAACGCCCCCCGACGGACCCTATCGTCGGGGACAAGCGCTCTGCGGAGCCCGCGACCCCGGTCGACGCTCGCCGGGAGCGGATCCCCGGGTCCGTTATCGGAGAGCCCGGTGCGCGGGAACGACGCGGGCCGCGGCCCCCGCTAGACGTCCTCGAAGGGGCCCGAGGGGCGGCTCCCGCCCGTGGTAGGGGCGGGATGGAGCGCGCCGCGCCGGCGGCGTCGCTTCCCCGAGACCGCCTGCACGATGTCGCCCGGGGTCACGATCCCGACCAGGTCGCCGTGCGCGTCGACGACCGGGAGGCGCTTGACGCCGTGGGCCCCGAGGAGCCGCGCGGCCTCCTCCACCGGAGCGTCGCGGTCGACCGTCACCACCGGCGAGGTCATCGCGTCGGCGACCCGCCCGTTCCGCAGCTGGCGCCGGCAGACCTCGAGCATGCTCTCGCCCTTCGCGGGGGCGGAGCCGAGGAGCAGGTCGAGCAGTCCCCGCGCGCTGCGCACGCCGGTCGCCCGGTGGAGCGCCTCGACGATATCGTTCTCGCTGAGCAGCCCGACGACCCGGTGGGCCCGCTCGACGACCGGTAGGCCGGAAACGTGGTGGGCCCGCAGCTGCCGCGCGGCGAACTCGAGGCGGGCGTCGGGCGCGACGGTGACGACGGTCGTCGTCATCACGTCGGCGACCCGAGTCCCGGCGTCCAGCGCCAACCCCTCCTCGCTTCGCTCAGCGCGGCCCTGTTAAAAGCGCCGCGCCGCCGAGGTGGCCCGCCCCCGTCGGGAACGGCGAGGGGAGCCGCTGGGGAACGGGGGCGAGGACCGCGGTAGGAACGCCCCCACGACGGCGACCGCCGGGCTCGCCCACGGTAGGCCGCCGAACGGGGGGGCCGCCGAGCTGAGCGCGAGCCGGCGGTACCGGAGGTGGATCGAGGCCGGTCGGCCGGCGACGCGGAACGACTTCGCCCGGGCTTGGGAGTGGTAGCCCGCGACCGGACCGGCGAGGTAGGTGTGGGTACCGTTCCCGAGCGCCACCCTCACCTCCGAGGAGCCGTTCGACCAATAGAGCCGGGCGTCGACCTGGACGCTCCAGTTGGTCCCGTTGGGGAGCCCCGATGCGACGAACGTCACGGGGTAGGTCAGTCGAACGAAGGCGACGTAGACCGTCTCCGGCGCCCCGGCGATCGTGTAGTTCCCGGTCCGGTTGACGGTCGCCCACCCCGAGAGCGGGTGGACGGCGTACGTCCCGCTCCCGTTCGGCAGCTCGAAGACGATCGTGGAGTTGGTGGACGCCCCGTTGGAGGCGCCGGCAGCGACCTTCCACCGCTGGCCCGAGGGCAAGCCGCTCTCGACGAACTCGAGGCGGTAGGCGACGATGCTGAACTTCACGGTCTTCGTGACCGACGCGGAGGCGACGGTGACGTTGCCGTGGGCGGCGACGCTGTAGCCGGGGACCGGGGTGACGTTGTAGGCGTAGCGCCCCGGGTAGATGCCGGGGAACGCCACGGAGGTCCCCGCGGCGCACGAGGTCGTGCGGAGCGTGACGCACCAGCTCGTCCCGGTCACGAGGCCTCGCTCCCGGAAGGTGACCGTGTGCGGCGCGTACGGGCTGAAGGTGAGGGTCACGCTCACCGCGACGTCCTCGAGGGTGACCGGGGAGGTCGGGTAGGCGCTCACGCTGTACCCGACGGGAGGGGAGACCGAGAACCGGTACGACCCGAGGGTCTCGGAGAACGCGAGCCGGCTCGCGTTGGTCGACGCGGTGACGCCGGCGACGGTCACCGACCAGACGGTGCCGTTGGGGAGGTCGTCCTGGGCGAACGCGAGGGAGAACGCGGACGGGCTGAGGGCCGTCACCGTCCCGCTGTCCGGATCCGGGACGAGGACCCACCCCGTGACCGGGTCGTAGACCGGCGCCTGCGGGTCGGCCGTCATGTTGACGAGCTCGCCGACGCCCGTGGTCCCGACGACCGCGGCCTGTCCCCCCGGCCCGACCACCACGACGAGGCCGCTCGCCGGGTCGAAGACCCCCGCGCTCGGCGGGAACGAGCTGAGCGGGACCGTCGCGAGCACCGCGACCCCGGCCACGAGGCTGATGTCGGCCGACCCGGCATTGAGCACCTCGACCGTCCCCGTGGCGGGGTCGTCGACCACCCCGGACGGGGCCCCGCCGATCGACAGGGTGCCGACGACGGTCGTCCCGGAGAGGACGCTGACGTTCCCCGAACCGGAGTTGGCGACGTAGGCGAGCCCCCGCCCCGGGTCGACCCCGACCGCCACCGGGGCGCTACCGACCGGGACGGAGCCGACGACCGACGCGCCGTGGAGCACGCTCACGCTGTCGGAGAGCTGGTTCGGGACGTAGACGTCCCCGCTCCCCGGGTCGACCGCGGGGACGCCCGGGGCGGCGCCGACCCCGAGGGTCGCGACCGCCGCGGTCCCGTTCACGACCGTGACCGAACGGCTCCCGGAGTCGACGACGTCGACGGTCCGTGCGGCGGGGTCGTAGGCGAGGGCGGAGGGGTCGGTACCGACGCCGACCGTGGCGACCACGGCGGTGGAGTTGAGGACGGAGACGTTCGCCGAGCCGGCGTTCGCGACGTAGACGTCCGCGTCCGCGGGGTCGTAGGCGAGGGCGGACGGGTCGACGCCGACCGGGAGGGTCGCGACGATCGTCGAGCCGTTGAGGAGCACGACGCTGTCCGCGCTCTCCAGGGCGACGAAGACGAGGCCGTCCGCCGGGTCGAACGCCGCCGCGACCGGGGCCCCCGCGAGCGGCTGCGAGCGGAGGAACGCGAGGCCGTTGAGGACGCTGACCGTCAGGGAAACCTCGTTGAGGGTGTAGACCGCTCCGGAGGAGCCGTTCACCGCGAAGCCGATCGGCAACGAGCCGACCGCGACCGAGCCGAGCCCGACGAGCCCGTTCAGGACGGAGACGTTGGCCGATCCGGAGTTCGCCACGTAGACGAGGCCGTTCGCCGGGTCCTCGACGATCGCGGCGGGCTCCGCCCCGACGATCGTGGAGCCGACGACCGTCGTCCCGTTCACGGCGCTGACGTTGTCCGTGCTCCCCAGGGCGACGTCAACCCTGCCGTGGGCCGCGTCGAAGCCGAGGGCCGTCGGGGCGGCGGGGAGCGCGACCGTGCCGACGACCGACGTACCGGAGAGGACGGTCAGGTTGTCCGACCCGGCGTTCCCTACGTAGACCTCCTGGGAGGCGGGGTCGTAGACCACGGCGCCCGGCCGCGCGCCGACCGGCACGGTCGCGACGACCGACGTCGGGCTCAGGATGCTGACCTCGCTCGAGTTGGCGTCGGCGACGTACATCTCGCCGTCGGCGGTGTCGAACGTCAGGTTCTGGGGCTCGGAACCGACGGTGAGGTCGTCCAGCACGCTCGAGTTGCGGAGGACCGCGACCCGGCCGGCGGACGGCTCGGTCACGAACACGTCCTGGGCGGACGGGTCGTCCGCGACGCCGTACGGCGACGTCCCAAGGCCGACCGTCCCCGCCCGGCTCACGCCGCGGATCAGGGTGACGGAATTGGAGACGGTGTTCGTGACGTAGACCTCCTGCGAGCCCGCGTCCCAGGCGCTCGCAGAGGGGTCGTGGCCGACGCCGACCGTCGCGAGGACGGCATGCCCGTCCAGGACGCTGACGTTGTTCGAGAGCTCGTTCACGACGTAGACGTAACCGTTGGCCGGGTCCCAGGTGGCGTTCGACGGTTGGAAGCCGACGGGCACGGTCGCGGAGAGGATCGGAAGCCCCGCGTTGACGACCGAGCGCACGACCGCAGGGGTCGGGCCCGCGAGCGGCGCGACCGCGGCCGGCGCCCCCGACACCAGGTGGCCGGAGAGGTCCGGCGTGACGCCCGGGACGCCCGCGGGGGCGACCAGGACGTTTCCGAGCGCGAGCGCTCCCGCAAGGAGCGCCCAAACGGGCGCCGATCGTGCACCTGGGAACACACCCTCCGAAGGCGCCCGGAGCCCATATACCTCTCCGGAGAGCCCGAAAGGGGAGCGGCGCTCCGCCGGCTCAACCGCGGATGACCGCTCGGCTTTAGTCTCTCCGAGCTCCCGGGTAGACCATGCCGCCACGGAAGGTGGTGATCCTCGGCGCTGCCGGACGGGACTTCCACAACTTCAACGTCCTCTTCCGCGGGCGTCCGGAGGTCCGGGTGGTCGCGTTCACGGCCGCCCAGATCCCGGACATCGCGGGACGGACCTACCCGCCGGTCCTTGCCGGCCCGGGCTATCCCCGGGGGATCCCGATCGTCCCGGAGGCCGAGGCTCCGGAGCTCGTGCGTCGGGAGACGGTCGACGAGGTGATGCTCGCCTACTCGGACCTCCCCAACACCGAGGTGATGCACAAGGCGTCGATCGCGCTCGCCGCCGGCGCGAGCTTCTCGCTGGGGGGCCCCCGGGAGACGATGCTCCGCTCGTCGCGTCCGGTCGTGAGCATCTGCGCGGTCCGCACGGGGGCCGGCAAGAGCCCCCTCACCCGGTTCGTCTCCCGTAAGCTCCGGGAGGCGGGCCACAAGGTCGTGGTCGTCCGTCATCCGATGCCGTACGGCGACCTCGCCGAACAGGCGGTCCAGCGGTTCGCGAGCCGCGAGGACCTCGACCGTGCCCACTGTACGATCGAGGAGCGCGAGGAGTACGAGCCGCACCTCGCGGAGGGGGTGGTGGTCTTCGCCGGGGTCGACTACGAGCGGATCCTGCGTGCCGCCGAGAAGGAGGCCGACATCGTCCTCTGGGACGGCGGGAACAACGACCTCCCGTTCTTTGCCCCGGACCTCCACCTGGTCGTGGCCGACCCGCACCGGGCGGGGCACGAACTGTCGTACTATCCGGGCGAGGCGAACTTCCGGATGGCCGACGTCATCGTCGTCAGCAAGACCGATTCGGCCCCCGCCGAGGGGGTGCGGACCGTCGAGGCGAACGCGCGCCTGGTGAACCCGAGGGCCGCCGTGGTCCGAGGGGCGCTCCGCGTCTCGGCGGCGAACCCGGAGAGCCTGCGTGGCAAGAAGGTCCTCGTGGTCGAGGACGGGCCGACGCTCACCCACGGCGGGATGTCGTTCGGGGCCGCGACGCTCCTCGCCCGCGCGCACGGGGCCGAGATCGTCGACGCGCGACCGGGCGCCTCCGGGTCGATCCGGGCCGTCTACGCCCAGTACCCCCACCTCGGGCCGGTGCTCCCGGCGATGGGATACTCGCCGGCCCAGGTCCGGGAGCTCGAGGCGACGATCCGGGCGTCGCCGGCGGAGATCGTCCTGGACGGGAGCCCGGTCGACCTCGGCCGGCTCGTCCACGTCCCGCAGCCGATCGTCAACGTCACCTACGATTACGACGACGTCGAAGGGAAGCTCGCCGAGAGGCTCCGGTCGTTCCTGTCGAGCCATCCGGCCCGCTGATCCGCGCGACCGGATCGCCGGCTCCCCCGGTCGGACCCGCGCGCCGCCCGGCCCGCCGGGGTCTCAGTCGACCGCTTCCCCGACCGGAGGAGCGACCGGGTGGCTCGGACCGCGAAGCGCCGAGGGGACGATCGCCGCGAGGACCAGCGCGGTCGACACCAGGAAGATCACGTGGATCGCGAGCAGGAAGCTGGACGCGGCGGCGAACGGCATCCCCGGGACCGCGGTCCCGAGGAAGATCGCGTTGATCTCGGGCCGCGTGAGGACGCTCGACAAGATGACGAGCGTGAGGCCGAGGCTGATCGTCGCCCCGGTGTTGACGAGCGTGACGCTGATACCGGAGGCGACCCCGCGACGGGACGGGGGGACCGCGGTCATCAGCGCGGCCCGATTGGGCGCCGCGAACAGCCCCATGCCGGAGCCGACGAGGACGAGCGGCGCGGCGAGCTGGCCGAACGTCGCCTCCGGCCCGATCGTCGAGAGCCAGAGGAACCCGGCCGCCGAGACGGCGAGGCCGGTGAGCAGGAACGGCCGGGGCCCGAACCGGTCGGAGAGCCAACCGCTGAACGGCCCGAACGCCACGAGAGAGGCCGACACGGGCACGAGGTAGAGGCCCGCCGTCAACGGGTCGAGGTACCTCGGCGGGCCCTGGAGGTAGAAGACGAGCACGAACGCGAACGCGCCGCGGGCGAGGGAGTTCAGGAGGATCGCGAGCGCGCTCGCGCTGAACTGCCGGATCCGGAACAGGCTGAGGTCGAGCATCGGGGACCGCTCGCGGAGCTCGACCCAGACGAAGGCGACGAGGAGGACCGCCCCCGTGACCACGAGGGCGATCCCGACCGGCTCGGCGACCTGCCCGAGCGCCCCCAGCGTCACGCCCAGGAGCAGGACGGTCAGCCCTCCGGCGAAGACGAGGTTCCCCACCCAGTCGACCCGGGCGGTCGTCTCCGGCTTCGCGAGCTCGTGGAGCGTCGCCCTCGCGCGCAGCGTCGCGACCAGCCCGATCGGGACGTTGACGTAGAAGATCCACCGCCAGCCGATCGTCGAGGTGATCGCCCCGCCGAGCACGAGCCCGACGACCGACCCCGCGACGATCGAGACCTGGTTGACCCCGAGCGCCCTCCCCCGCTCGTTCGGGGGGAAGGCGTCCGTGATGATCGCCGCCGAGTTCGAGAAAAGGAAGCCGGCGCCGACCGCCTGGACGAGCCGGAACGCGACGAGCTCGAGCCCGACCTGGGAGAGCCCGCAGAGCGCCGAGCCCCCGGTGAAGATCGCGAACCCGAGGACGTAGAGCCGGACCCTCCCGAACATGTCGGAGAGCCGACCGAAGTTGAGCAGGACGACCGCAGTGACCAGTGAGTAGCCCAGCAGGACCCAGAGCAGGAGCGTCGCGTTCGTGTCGGGAAGCTGCCGGCCGATCGTCGGCAGCGAGATCAGCACGATGTTGCCGTCCAGCGACGACATCAGCGTCGCGACGGTGGTGTTGGTGAGGACCCTCCACTTGTACTGCATCGCGGCCGCCCGGGTTCAGCTCCCCGGCGCTCGCGCGGTCGGCGCCGCTCGCCCCGGCGGAGGTGGACACCCGACCATCTGTGAAGCAACGACGGTCGGTCCCCTAGCCGGGGGGGGTCGACCCGACGTGGTAGCCGGCGATCTGCGCGGTGAGCTTGTCGATGTACTGCCGGAAGATGCCGATCACGTGGCGCGCCGTCACGAGACCAACGACCTGGTCGCCGGACCGCACGACGATCCGGCGGATCCCCAGCTGGGCCATGGTGCTCGCCACCTCGTCGGTCGGGGTCTCCGGGAGGCAGGACTGGACCGTCGACGAGCCGATCTCCTTGACCCGGATCGTCGCCGGCGCGACCCCCGCGACCACCACTTTCTCGAGGAAATCCCACTCGGTCACGATCCCCGCGATCGTCGCCCCGCCGCCCCGGGTCAGGACGGCGTAGCCCTTCCGCGCCGCCACCATCTTGCGGGCCGCGGACAGGGCGTCGGTCTCCTCGTCGACCAGCAGGAGGTTCCGGTCCATGATGTCCTTCGCCTGCAGGACCATGCCGGGCCGAGCACGGACCTCCCTATCACGCCTCTCGGCCGCGAGGGTGCTCCAGCGCCGGACGGTCGTGCCTCGGTCGCCGAGCCGGACCCCGCCGCGTCGGGCGGCCCCGCGTCCCCGTGGAAGGGGGCCAGAACGTCCGCCGGGGTGGAGCTCCGCTTCCGGCCTCCGCAGGCATTATCTGCTCGGCGGGGTCCCGCGCTCGCTGGAGCGTCACCCCCATGGCAATCGAGGACGAGGTCTCTCCGAACGCGGTGAAGGTCTACCGAGCGATGAAGGACCTGGGGATGGCCGTGGAGGAGAAGATGGGGACGGCCGAGCGGATCACGCAATCGGCGAAGCTCCCCAAGACGATGGTCATGAACGCGCTGCAGGAGCTGCAGACGAAGGGTTGGGCCCATCGCAAGGTCCGCGAGAAGGCCGCGGGCTACTACCTGCTGAAGTAGCCGTCTTCGAGGCGTCGGCCGGTTACCGGTCGGGCGCACGCCGGACCACGGAACGACCTTCCGTGACCCTGGGCCGTCCGCGGTCGATCGAATGCCCACCCCCGCTTCGCACGAGCGGCAACCGGCTCCGGCCGTGACGGTCTAGAGCGCGCGCGAACGCGATACGGCCAGCGGTCCGTTCAGGGTCCAGGGACGGTCGCGCTCGGACCCTGGGCGTAGAGCTTCTCGACCAGACGACAGGTCGAACGCAACGTGACCTCGGTCACGTTGCTGACCCGGGCCACCTGGGCCCTCGAGCGGTGCTCCCCGTTGCGCTCGGCCGCGAGGTAGATCAACGCCGCGACCAGGCCGTGCGGGCTCAGGCCCGAGAGCTCGGGGTCCTCCCGGGTCGCCTCCAGCATCCCTTCGACCGTGGAGCGGACCTCGGAGGAGAGGGCGAGCTCCTGGGCGTACCTGGCGAGGAACGCCTTCGTCCCGATGCTCGGGATGTCCACGCGCGCGCCGCGATGGACCATCTTGAACGTCCGGCCGACCTCCGACCGCCGCGCCGCGACCGCGGTCGAGACCTCCCCGAGCGTCCTTGGGATCATGTAGCGACGGCACGCGGCATAGACCGCGGCGCCGACGCAGGCCGGCAGCCCGCGCCCCCGGAACACCCCGGCCTGGCGGGCCTCCCGGAACACCCGTTCCGCTTCGTCGATGACCACCTCAGGGAGCCCGAGGCGCTCTCCCGCGGCCCGGATCTCGCCATGGGTCGGGGAGCGTTCGGCCGAAACGTCCCCGACGCGGGACGTCTGGCGCTGCATGACGCGGCGGAGATGCTGGAACTCGTACCGGCGCCTCCAATCCAGGCGGCGACCCTGGCCGTCCCTCCCTAGCGAGAGGGTCGATCCTAGAGGTCGCCGCGCGCCCCCCGGTCGGACGAACGGTCCGATCCCCCGGCCGCTGCTCTCCGAGGTCGGTACGGGAACCACGGGTGGTGCGTCGTTCACGAGCTCGGAGGAATCGAAGACGAGCCCGCACTCGGCGCAGTGGGTTTCGCTCCGGACGACGTCGACGATCCGGTGCGTGCTGTGGCACATCGGGCATGGCGGGGACCCGCCATCGCCCGGAGGAGCCGCCCGAGTCCCGGCCTCAGGCATGTTATCCTACACCGCGCTCCTGAGATATTAGCTTGTGTACACGGTCTAGCACGGCCCCCCTGTATAACGTCTAGCACGGCCCACCCCGCACTGAGGCTCCTCAGGTCGGCCGCCGGCGGGATGCTCACCTACGGTAGCGCAGGCGTCGTGGGGCGTCCTGACGCTGCGAACGGGGGGCCGGACGCACCGCCCGGAAGGAGGATAATGCCGCGGGTCCTGCGGGTGCTTCCGTGAGGCCAGGGCTCATCGCCGTCGGGGTCGGGCTCATCGTCCTCGGCGCGGCCGTGTTCGTGGGGGTCCTCGACCCGGGGAACACGCCGTTGGTGCAGCGCACGGACCCCGGGTTCATCGTCGACCTGACCGGGTCGAACTGGCGGACCCTCACCCTCCCGACGACCCCCGAAGGGCGAGCGACCCTGACCTTGACGTGGTCGGCGTCGGCCCCGGCGAACGTCAGTTTGTACTCGGACCAGGCGTGCACGACCCCCCCGTGCAGCGGGCCGTCGTTGCGGTACTGGGTCGGGAACGTCTCGGGGAAGTGGACCGCCAGCGGGGCGGTCGGGTCGATGTACCTCCTCTGGGTCTACGCGGCGGTCCCTCACAACGCGTCGATCAACTTCAGCGCGACGCTCACCGAGCAGTACCGGACCGGCCAGCTCACGCTCCCGCTCATCCCGTTCGCGATCACGATGGTCGCCGCCAGCCTCCTGGCGGGGATGGGGGCGGTGATCCTCTACCTCGGGCTGTTCCTACCGGCCGGGGTCTATGGCCCGTTCGACCGGCCGAGCCCGGGCGACGACAAGGACGGCGCGACGGAAGGGGATCCCGGCCAGGGCGGTCCTTCCCGCCCGGAGTGAAGAAGCTCACTGGCCCCAGAACGGGTGGACCGACCGGCGCATTCGGACGACCTCGTCGAGGATCGACCGCTCGGTCGGGGTCAGGGGCTGGTCCTTCAGCTGACGGGCCGCGGCCTCGGGGAGGGAGACCCAGAGGACGTCGCGCTCCTTGAGGTTCCGGCCGAAGACCGCCCCGTCGATCGACGCGGCGAGCTCCGTCCCCTCGGCCGCTTCGGCGACCGCCGTGTTCTCCCGCTGCAGGCCCTTGAGCAGGCCGACCTCGGTACCGTCCGAGCGCATCAGGCGGACCCCCGGCCGGAGGACTCCGCCGAGGACCCGGACCCCGACGATCGCGGGCTTCGAGGCGCGGAAGACGAACCCCTCGAGGACCTCGAGCTTCGCCGGCCGGACGAGCTGAGCCCAGCGCGCGACGTCGACCTCGCGCTGACGGAGCTGCCGCCAGGCGAGGTACTCCTCGATCGCGCGGTACATGACATCGGCCCGGAAGATGCGGACCGTCTCTCCGGCCTCGGCGGTCGCCTCGGCCAGGACCGGGACGCCGAACGCGAGGACGGCGCGGTGCGTCGGGTCGTGCACGGTCGCCTGGCGCATCACGGTCGAGCGCGCCACCGGCCCGACCCCGGCCTCGTGCACCGGGATCTTCTTCTCCTGGCACTCGAAGGCGAGCGCCTCCAGTCCGCCGAGGGTGTCCGCGAAGACCGCGACGCCGCTCTCGGCGAGCTCGGCGACGGGCCGGGAGGCGGCGGCGAGCTCGGCCCGGACCGTGGCCGCCTCCTCGGGGCCGTGGACGACCTTGAGCAGACCGCCCGGCATCGCCTCCTCGATCCCGGGGGCGGCGAGATAGACGCCGGCGGCGGCGTCGACCTCCGGGAGCGCCTCGAGCTTCGTTGCGCGGGCGTCCCTGCCGGAGCGCGCCGGCGCGGGGCGGTAGATCCCCCGGACGCGGCTCTCGAACGGCTCGAGCCGGCCCGTGACGACGATCTCGTCGCCGACCTTGAGCCGACCGCGATAGACGATGATGTTCCCGACCGGCCCGACCCCCTTCTGGTCGCTCCGCTCGAGGATCGTCGCCTCGCCCCCTTCGCGGACGAGGACGAGCTCGCGGGAGAGGAACCGTTGGGAGAGCCCGACCAGCAGGGCGATCAGCTCCGGGACCCCGACCCCGGTCTTCGCCGAGACCGGGACGATCCCGACGTTGTGGGTGAAGTCGCGGACCCGGTCGTAGCGGTCGGCGCTGAAACCGAGCTGGTTGAGCTCCTCGGCGACGGCGTAGAGCCGGGCGTCCAGCAGCTTCCCGAACTCCCCCCCGCTCCGGGCGACCTGCTCGGCGAGCGGCGCCGGTCCGACGACCTTCCGCCACCCCGCGAGCAGGTCGATCTTCGTCAGCGCGACCGCGAACGGGGTCTTCTCCCGCCGCAGGATCTGGATCGATTCCCGCGTCTGGGGCATCACCCCCTCGCGCGCGTCGATGACGAGGATGGCGAGGTCGCTCAGCGCCCCGCCCCGGCGACGCATCGTCTCGAACGAGCGGTGGCCGGGGGTGTCGACGAACAGGAGCCCGGGGACGACCAGCTGGTCGCTCGTCAGGACCCCTTCGGCGAGCCGGCGCACGGTCGCGCCGGGGACCTCGATCGCGCCGATGTGCTGGGTGATCCCCCCGGCCTCGTGCGCCGCCCGGACGCTCCCAGAGATCCGGTCGAGCAGCGTCGTCTTCCCGTGGTCGACGTGCCCGAGCAGAGAGACGATCGGCTCCCGCAGCTCCGCCACGCGTCCGAGGACCGGGTGCGCTCCCATAGGGATTTCCCCGTGCGCCGGCCCGTCCGCGGACGGTCGGCCCGGGCTAGTCGGTCCCCGGAAGGCGGAACTGCTCGAGCGGCCCGGAGACCAGGGGGACGACGAGCTCCTCGGCCTCGAGGCCCCCGTGCGCGCCCAGGAGGGAGCGGCGGGGCCGCTTGCGGCCGGGGAGCGTGAACGTGATCCCGCCCGGGCTCGGGACGAGCACGACGAGGTCGGTGACCCGCTCGAAGAGCTCGGGGTGGTACGGGGGCGGACCGAAGAGACCGCCGTGGACCGCCTCCGCGGAGGCGAGCACGCGCGTGCCCGCCGGCATCCGCTCGAGGACCGCCTCCCGGAGCGCGTCGACCTCGCCGGTGCGGGCCTTGAGCAGCCCCACCCTCCGGTCACCGGTCGGCGGGAGCGCGAGGTGGTCGGCGATCGTCGGCTCGGTGTCGACCCAGGTCTGTCTCGCCGGCTCGGCCGGCACGAGCCCGTGGTCGGCCGTGACGAGGACGGTCGTCGCCCGCGCCGCCTTCGGGCCGACCGAGCGCGCGACGAAGTCGAGCACCGAGGCGAGCCGGTCGAGCTCGAGGTCGACCGACGCGGCGTCCGGGCCCCGCAGGTGCTGGATCGCGTCGAGCTCGTCCCAGTAGCCGACGACGAGGGGCGGAGGGGACGGCCTCCCGAGCACGTGGACGAGGGCGTCGGCGAGGTCGCTGGAGGTCGCGTACGCCTCGTAGGCGGCGCCGTCGTAGATCATCCGGGTGAACCCCCGCCCCTCGAACCGGTCCCGAGAGACCGCGACGGCGTCCGGGACCCCCTCACGGAAGATCGTCGGCGCCCCAAGGACGACCGACGGGGTCCAGGCCGGCCCGAGCAGCGCGTCGTCCTGCGCCACCCCGTGCGGCGACATCCGCAGGACATCGACGACCGCTCCGAACTGGGGGAGGAACTGACGGTACCCGACCAGGCCGTGGCGGGACGGGGAGGTCGCGGTCGAGAGGCTCGCGAGCGCGACGGTCGTCGTCGTCGGGAAGACCGACGTGATCGGGGCGGCGTGGGCGATCCAGTCGCGCGCGACCGCGCCCCCGCCCCGACGCCCGCGGAGCCGCAGGCGCTCGTACCCGAGGCCGTCGACGACGAACAGGAACACCGGTCCTTCCCCCCGGCCCCCGCGGAACGGGTCGACCGCAGGAGCGAGGGGGGGCATCGCGGCGGAGGGCGGTTGGCCCCCCAGCGCGAGCACGACCGAGGTGGCGACGTTCGGGAGCGAGCGACCGTCGTAGGCCGGAAACGCGACCCCGAGCGCCCCCCGCGGCTGGACCAGGTCGCGGACCTGGGCCGGCAGCTCCGCCCCGGCCGACGGCGCGGACGACGGACCCTCGGTCGGGCGGTCGTGCACGGAGAGCCTCCTACTCGGGCGGCAGCGCGCGCCCGCCGCGGTAGTCGTCCAGCGAGACTTGACGCTGACGACGGTCGGCGAGCCGCTCGACCCGGACCGAGATGGTGCGGACCCCCCGTCGCTTGCGCCCGAGCTCGTCCGCCCACAGCGACCGGGCGAGACGGTCGGCCTCCTCGACGAGCGCCTCCGAGCCGTCCCGGGCGGCGGGGAGGGTGCGCCCGCGCTGGGTCCGGTCGAAGTCGCTCCATCGGAACGCGACGACGACCGCGCCGTAGCGCAGCCCCTCGGTCTCCAGGGCACGGGCGAGCTCCCCGGCGAGGCGACGGACGACCCCGACGACCTCGTCCGCGGTGTGAGCGTCCTCGGGGAGCGTTCGGTCAACGGACCGGCTCCGCGGCTCCGAACGATCGTCCGTCGACTCGTGCGGGTTCCCCCGCGCGAGGTCGACCAACCCGGTCGCGAAGCCGCCGAGCTCCCGCAGCAGCTCCGCAGGCCGGCGCGCCGCGAGCTCCCCGATCGTCCGGATCCCGTGGCGGTGGAGGATCTCCTCGGTCCGCGGGCCGACGCCCGGGATCGCCCGGACCGGTAGCGGCGCGAGGAACGGGGCGATCTCCGACGGCGGGACGAGGAGGATCCCCCCCGGCTTCGCCCGGTCGCTCGCGATCTTCGCGACCGTCCGCGACGTCGAGACGCCGATCGACGCACCGAGCCGGAGCTTCGCCTTGAGCTCGCCCTGGACCGTTCCCGCGAGCGCTTTGGCCGCCTCGCCGGAGGGCGTGTCGACGAGAAGGACGCACTCGTCGATGCTGTACGGCACGAGGCCGCGGGCGAACGGCCGCAATAGGTCGCGCACCTCGTGGGCGAGACGCTCGTACTTCGAGAAATCGGGTGGGACCCAGACCGCGTCCGGGCAGAGGCGGGCGGCGGTGCGCGCCGGCATCGCGCTGTGGACCCCGAACGCCCTAGCCTCGTAGCTGGCGGAGAGCACGACCCCGCGGCTCGGCTCGTCGGAAGGGGGGGGCCCGACGATCACCGGCCGGCCGACCAGCTCCGGGCGGTCGCGCAGCTCGCACGCGACGTAGTAGGCGTCGAGGTCGACGTAGAGGACCCATTCCGCCGGCGGCTCCGAGGTGGGCGTCCCCGGGAGCGTGTTGCCCCGGGGCTGCGAGGGGGACGATCGCGCCGCGGTCACGGTCGCTCGAGCGGAGGGCGGCCTCGGTTACAAGGCCGCTGGCCGGTGGGGGCTACCCTCCGAGGTCGACCGCCTTCGCGTCGACCGATAGGCCGCTAGGCCCAATGGAGTACGGCTGGACCGTCCGCGCATGCGCGGTCCGTCGCATCTTGAGGACCCGGAGCGCGAGCCCGACCCGGTGGCCGTCGACCGCGGTCCGATAGCCGAGGACCACGACCCCATCGGCGACGTACTCGGAGAGCCCGTCGCGGCTCACCTCGGCGTGCAGCGGGTCGGCCTCGGCGGTCAGGACGGTCGTCGCGCCGCTCGCCCGGCACGCAGCGGCGAGCGCGAAGAGGGTCGACCGACGGCTCGGCTCGTCGTCGCTGAGCATGTTGAGGAGCGAGACGGAGTCGACGACGATGCGCCGGGCCCCGAGGCTCGTCAGCTCGTGGGCGAGCTCGCCCTGGATCCGATGGAGGCTCTGGCGCGTCTCCTTCGGGTCGAGGCGGACGACCTTGAGCAGGCCCCGGTCGACCGCGGCGTCGACGGACCAGCCGAACTGGCGTGCCGTTTCCAGCAACTGGGGAACGTCCTCCTCCAGTGAGAGGAAGACCCCCTTCTCCCCTCGTCGCGTCCCCTCGAGCAGGTACTGCAGGGCGAGGCAGGTCTTGCCGGTGCCGGGGAGCCCCGTGACGAGCACGACGTGGCCGCCAGGGAACCCTCCGCCGAGCATCTCGTCCAAGCCGGCGACGCCGGTCGGCACCTTCGCGGCCGGGGAGCCGCTCGCCTTAGACTCGCTCATACTGCGTCGTGACCAGCCCGTTGGCCGCGTTCACGCGAATGACGAACCGCCCGTGGTATTCCGCGGGGATCCGCGACAGGACCGGCATGAACTTCGGGATCAACATGGCGCGTTGTCGGTGCGAGTAGTTCGCGCTCGTCGTCCAGCGGAACTCGAGGACCCCGTCGACCGAATCGACGACGGCGTGCTCGACCGCCGGGGAGGAGACCCCCTGGGAGAGCAGGAGGTAGACGACCCCTCCCCACCCCTTCGCCCGCCGGCGGAGGCCCTTGAGCATCGTCAGCACGTCGTTCGCTTCGATCCCTTGCCGGACCAGGAGGTCGGTCAGCGAGTCGACGACCAGCAGGTTGCGCGGCCCGCTCACGTCGACCGCCTCGGCGAAGGCGCGCAGCGGGCCGTCCGCGGTGCCTCCGTTCCCGTTCGTCCCCCCCGAGAGGATCGGGCTCGGGAGCGAGGCCCAGCTCGACGGAACGACCGTGTCGCGGAAGTAGGTCGGCGAGAGGTCGTAGAACGAGAGGTGGCGGACGAACACCTCCGGGTAGGTCCCGCTGAACGAGCCCCGGAGCTCGTCGACGACCTGTTCGCGCGAGCGGCTCGTGCTGACGTAGGCCACCCCGTCCGGGTAGACGAACGGGCCCCGGGCGCTCCCGAGGTAGAACCGGTGGAGGTCCGGGTCGTCGTAGTGGAGCATCAGGTGAACGGCGGAGGTGAGGGCGAACTCCTGGTGGCCCGCCCCGGCCTCCCCGACGAGGAGGACGACCGAGCCGGCGGGGATCCCGCCGGTCAGGTAGTCGAAATCCGGCACGCCGGTCGGCACGCGGGGAAGGGCGCCCTCGAGGTCCGGCTTAGGAGAGACGTGATCGGTGAGCGGCGGAAAGAAGGGGCGGACAGTCTCGACGGACATCCCGGTAGGTTGACCCCGGCATCGAACTCCGGAGTCGGGTATTAGTAGGCTCGGCTCGACCGGCGCCGGCGCGCGACGGAGTGACGCGCGGACCCGGCGAGCCGCGGGGAGGCCGACGTGCGGGCCGCCGGATCGAGCCGGGCCGTTGCCTAGCAGTTGGCCCACGACACAGCTCAGCCGTCCAGCGCGCAGGGGGTGCGCGTCGGCCGCTCACGGGTCACCCGCCGGCCCCCGGCAACCGATGGCTCGGCCGTTCGCGACGGAGGTCCCGAGGGTCTGGGGGCACTCGCGGCTCGCAGAGGATCCGATGGATCCTGCGGACCCCTCGGGCCGTTCCGTTGCACGGAGATCGACCGCGCACGGGCGCGGGGTTCCGGGCGTCCGGTTCGAAAGGTTTTTCGAAGGCCGGAGCTTCCCGGTGAGTCGGAGCCAGAGCATGCTCGCCAGAGCTCGCTACCGGGCCGCCGGCCTAGCCCTCGCCGTCGTCTTGACCGGCGCGATGTTCGTCCTGACCGGGGTCCAGACCGCCGTCGCCCAGGGGACCCCCGCCGTCCCGTCCGTCGCGCCGACGAACCTGAACGTTCCCGAGACCGTCGTCAACTCCGCGAACGCTACACCCCCGAGCGTCACCCTCCTCGCGGGGGGTGCCGGGACCCCGTTCTCGTGGAACAATTCGTACCCTCTGCCGTTCACCGTCCCCGTGGGGATCTCCCAGGTCGCCTATGCCTGGACCCTCGGAGGGAACTACTCGCCGTTCCAACCCCCGGTCCTTCCGAGCGGGATGTCCGTGGCCGCTACGATCGGCTACGCCGGGATCGCGATCGGCAATCTCACCCCGGGAACCTACTCCACCAACCTCTCCTACCCCGGTTTCCTCAACACCTACAGCATCGCGATCTACGGGGTCTCCGGCTCGAACAACTCGTACCAGTTCTCGTCGATCTCGCAGCTCAACCCGAACCCGTACTCCGCCGTTCAGGTCAACATGGCGCTCCCTCCGGGGGGCGCGGAGTACCTCGCGCTCGCGACCACCGGCGGGACGTTCCCGGTGAACAACTCCTCGCTCTCCATCGTCGACGAGCAGGCCGTGGCCCTCCGGGGAGGACCGACCGGGCTGATCGGCCGGCAGTCCTCGAACGTCGTCTCGTTCACCACGGTCGCCCTGGGCGAAGGCATCGTCGGGATGGCGATCGACGCCAACGTCTCCTCTCCGGCGGTCGCGGTCCAGCTCCTCAATGCCTTCAGCCTGACGACCGGGGGCTGGGACCTCAACTTCTCGGTCCCGTTCGTGGTCCCGGCCGGTGTCTCGACCGTGCTCTACCTCTGGGCCCTCGGAGGGAACTTCACGCCCTTCGTGCCGCCGACGCTGCCGACCGGGATGACCGTCGCGGCCTCGGACGGGTTCGAGGGGGTCGCGATCGGGAACCTCAGCACGGGAACGTACTCGACGGACCTCTCGTACGCCGGCTGGACGAACTTCGCGAGCATCGCGATCTACGGGGTCTCGGGCCCGAACGTCACCTATCAGTTCGGGACGGTCAACGCGACCAACCCGAGCTTCCCGTCGCCCCAGCAGCTCAACCTCTCGCTGCCGAGCGGGGGCGTGGAGTACCTGGGGGCCCTCTCCTCCGGCGGGACCTACGCGGTCGACAACCTCTCCTTGAGCCACATCGACACCCAGGCCTGGGCGATCCTCGGCGGGCTGACCGGGCTGATCGGTCGGCAGTGGTCGAACGTGCTCTCGTTCTCCACCTTGGCCCTCGGCTACGGGATCGCCGGCGTCGGCATCTACTCCAACACCTCCTCGATCTCGGCGCCGGTGACGTTCGAGGAGACCGGGCTCCCCTCGGGTTACCACTGGATGCTCTCGGTCGCCGGCTCGACGCTGAGCACGACGGCGGGCTCGGTCGTCCTGACGGGGCTCGGACGCTCGCTCCCGTACGTGATCGCAGGGCCGTCCGGCTACCGGGTCAGCGGGATCGCCCCGACCGGGACGATCACCGCGAACGGGGCTCCGGTCACCGAGACGTTCCGCTTCGCCCGGGCCGGGACGGTCGACCTCCGCTTCCGTGAGCAAGGTCTCGCGAAGGGGGTGACCTGGTGCCTGGAGGTCAGCGGCTGGCTCGAATGCTCGAGCTCCACTACGATCTCCTACTCGGACCTCACGCCCGCGGCCTACACCTACGACATCGTCCCGCTCACCACCTACTCGGCGGCGGCGAAGCTGGGGCATGCCCTGATCCCCCTCCAGGGGACGTTGAGGCTCTCTCGCAGCCAGACCGTCGACGTCCGGTTCCAGGACCCGGCGCCGGTGATCTTCCGCGCCTCGGGGCTCCCTCCGGGGACGAGCTGGAGCCTCACGGTGAAAGGGCTCCGGTACACGTCGACGAACTCCACGATCGTGGTCGACCTCAACCCCGGAGCCTACCGCTACACGGTGCACAGCCCCAGCGGGTACACCGTCTCGGGGTCCCCGCGGCTGGCACGCGTCAACGGAGAACCGACCGTCGTCTCGATCGCGTTCTCCTCGAAGGCGTGAGCCGGACGCCGTCGCTCACGGCGGGGTCGCGACGCGCGGGTCCGTCCCCGGCCGGGCCGGCGGAGCGGGCCCGCCCTTCAGGAACTCCCGGAGGAACACGGTAGCATAGGCGCCCTTCGGCAGCGCGAACCGGAACCACGCCCCGGTGCCGTCCGCCTCCAGGCCGAGCGGAGGCAGCGGGACGAGCAGCGCCCGCCAGGTCCCCTCGCTGCCGAGCTCCGGGGCCGCGGGCACGCTGAACGACAGCGGGGTGACCGCCTCCTCCGTGAGGAGCCGCTCGAACCGCTGGGTCGATGGACCGGGGGGAAGGGCGGTCGACGCCCCGACCAGCGGCCCGGCGACCAGCGCGCGCCCCCGGCGGACCAGCTCGTCGCACTCGGGAAGGTTCTCCTCGGCGACCGCGGCGACGTCCTGCCCCCGGTACGTCCCATCGCGGCCGAGGCGCACGATCGTGTCGCCCGCCTCGGGACGGTCGAGCGGCGCGCCGGCGTCGTGGCGGGCGCTCAGGCCCCGGTTGAACAGGTAGGCCTGGAAGGCGTGGACGAACAGGCGTCGCAGCTCGTACGGAAGGGCCCGCAGCGCCCGGGCCGGCTCGTCGCCGCGCGCGAGGCGCTCCAGGATCGCTCGCTCGAACCGGTACTCGGGAGGGAACTCGCGCAAGGCGCGCTGCGGGTCGCGATGCTCGGCGAACGCCGCGCGGGCGAGGTCGCCGGACCCTTCGACCCCGCCCTCGGGCCGGTCGATCAGGTAGGCGTCGACCGCGCGGGCGAGGTCCCCACGGACGATCCACCGCCCGACCTCGTGGGTCACGGGCCGGACCTCACCGAACCGCTGCGGCCCGAAGAAGTTCGGGAACCCTCCGGCGGCCCGGAGCTCGGCCTCGACCGAGCGGTACGTCTCGACCGCGCGGGGAGGGTCGGGTAGCTCGCCGACGTGGATCTCGAAGGCGTTCGCGTAGTGGTGACCGAGGACGAGCCCGTCCCGGGAGCGGTAGGCGTCGAGGACGCTCACCCCCGATAGGCCGAGGTCGCCGCCCGGGGGTTGCCCGCGGTAGGCGAACAGTCGCTCGGAGACCGCGCGGCGGTCCTTCGTGCCGGACCAGGAGATCGCGCGGCGGGCGAGCCCGAGCCGGCGGGCGACCGCGTCGGCGAGCTCGTGCTGCTCCCATCCGCGGCTCTCGAGCCGAAGTACGGTGTACGGGCCGGCCGGGTCCGGCTTCGGGTAGCTCGAGACCTCCCGGACGCGGAACTCCTCGACGCTCGCCTTGAGCCGCCCCGGGACGCCGGGGGACCGCGAGAGGTAGAAGCCGATCCCGACCGCACGTTCGGCCGCCGGGACCGCGGGGGCGCCCTCCGGCACGGAGGCGGGCGAGCCCCCGACCGTTATTACTCCGGGGAGCGTTCTAGCTGTACGGGCTTGCGGCGCGGATGATCCAGGCGACGGCCCGCATTCTCAGGAACGTCATCGAGCTGAAGGTCGAGGAGGCGCTCTGGGTCGGCCGGCCGATCGAGGCCGAGCAGGGCGGGATCGGCCGTCGGCTCGCCGCGCTGTTCTCGACGGAGTACCACCTCTACCGGCCCGATGCGCCGACGGTCGTCGCCGCCACCGTCTCCTACCGCGCGAAGTCCGACGAGATCCGCATCCAGGTCGGGGAGGAGTCGTGGAAGACCCGGTCGTCGACGTTCGGCCCGATGACGATCGACTACGGCGCCGTGACCTACACGATCCACGAGCGCCTGACGGGCCGGTTCGCCATCCTGAACGGCACCGCTCCGGTCGCCGTCGGCCAACTCGGGTACCGCTCCTGCGTCGTCCGGGACTACCCGCCGGAGCTCGAGACGTTCCTCGCCCACCTCGCCCTCGGGTACGTGATCCGTACGCTGACGTGGGGAATGTTCGGCTGGCGCCCCTAGGGATCCCTCGGAGGACGGCGGGACGACGGGGCCGTCACGGCCCGAGCGCTTCGAGCGAACCGGTGCCGGTGGCGGGTCGTGGAGCGCGAGAGCTGGAAGAGGTGGTACGGGATCGGGAGGAGGAGCGCCCCGCCGGCCACGACCGTGACCGCCGCGATCGAGTAGGCGAGGTGCACGCCGAACGACGCATATAGCCAGCCGCCGAGGAGCGTGCCGATCAGGCTCCCGGCCCCGGCGATCGCGTTGTAGAGGCCGAGCGCTCGCCCCCGCGCCGAGCGCCCCACCAGCCGCACGAGGAACAGCGTGCTCGCCGTGCTGATGAACGCCCAGGTGACGCCCATGAGCGCGTTGAGGAGGGTGAGCCACGCGAGCAGGGCGGGAGAGCCGAGCCCGAACAGCACGTAGAGCGGGCCCCACAGGAACAGCAGCATCAACAGCACCCGCCCCCCGAGCGACTGGAGGAACACCGTCTTCGGCGAGTGGGCGTCGACGGCCTTTCCCGAGTGGAAGAAGAGGGCGGTGGACGCCGCCGAGGAGCCGAGGTAGACGATGAAGACCCCGGCGTCCGAGAAGCGCGCGTTCTGCCAGAGGAAGACGGGGAACGGGCCGTAG
>Ga0187772_10000128_pt1 | contig 30223 bp, 24 predicted proteins | sample 0116_SJ02_MP15_2_FD_133137 | JGI IMG/M metagenome (GOLD analysis project Ga0187772, IMG submission 133137) | Tropical peat soil microbial communities from peatlands in Department of Meta, Colombia - 0116_SJ02_MP15_20_MG | ecosystem: Environmental > Terrestrial > Soil > Wetlands > Peat | place... | reverse complement strand
TAAAGGACAGTGATGACAGTGGTGAGTTGGAGGCAACGAGTGTTAGTCGAGGACAAGAATTCGCACAAATCGCGCAGTCGCGAAAATTTGACGAATTACTGAGCGCGTTTCCCGAAGATAACACATCGCTTATCAGGCGGTGACCCAGGCATTGAACTCTACCTGCGGAGGCAGAAACATGATCGACGTGATGCCGAGTTGATTTTGAAGCTGCTAGTGGAAAAGCGTCTTCCGGCGATTTGGATGCGCAGCAAGGAACCTTGTCATTCCAATTCTTCTAGCAGGTTCAGAAACCATTGCATCGGTCCGATCGCTTTGATGCCCACCCAAACAGAATTGGCTTGGAAGTTCGGCGGAATTATCCGGAAAAATATTTATTTGCACCAAAATTGTGCAAATAGGGCAGTTTTGCCCTCTCCTACCACCTATCCCGTCAATCAGAGGGCGGGGTAGTATCCTGCGGGAAAAAATAAGCTACACTCTCGCCTCGCGTTTCCCGCCTTCGGTTGTTAAAACAAGAATTCAAAAAAAGATTTTTTGGAAGAACATTATGCGACATACCTCGGGCTAAAATGGCCCGAGAGACATCTGTATCAGGCGATGTTCAGTACAGAGATTGGCGAGTCTCGCACGGCAGCATTGATTTTTGAGTGTATTCAGCAATTCGAACGTGGTGCATGATCTGGGAAAATAGAGTTTCCCCGAAGGGCCATGCTCTTTTTGACTTCAGAGCAGAGCGACGGATAGAGGGATCGAAGCTCTGCGGTAATCGAACCTGCGTCGCTCTGCTCTGTCTTTCTTTTTTTGCTTACCGAAACTCAAATCTATCACTTCTGATTGGGTTAGTCGTACAAATAGGGCAGTTTCGCTGGCGCCTATCTCCTATCCCGCCCTCTGATTGACGGGTATAGGTATGCGGGGGAAAAGTGATACACCCATGCACATGTGCGCCACGAGAGTATTGTGAGCTACTTGTCCGGTAAGCGTTAATCGGGACTTGATCGTCCAAGTGTGACTGTGAAACCCCCAAATTATGGAACTCAGCGACAGTCCGTGCTGCTGCAGCAGCCACGGTCAAACTGGCGTTTATGTCCGAAGTGAATTGTGGGATGAAGTTCCAACACATTTGCAGTTTGACGGAGTCCCCATTACAGGAGTACCCGAATGTTAAAGTTCCTGCGCGAGCTGGCGTTTGTCGTGACCGCGGGTGCAACGATTTTGCCCGCTACTACCTCAGCCCAGGGCAACCCACAACCCAACATTATCTACATCGTTTCCGACGACCAGGGTTGGAAAGATGTTGGGTATCACGGCTCTGACATTAAGACAGTCAATCTCGATCGGCTCGCTACCGACGGCACGCGGATGGAACAGTTTTATGCCCAACCGATGTGCACGCCTACTCGCGCTGCCTTGATGACGGGGCGCTATCCCTTTCGGTACGGCCTTCAGACTGCCGTCATTCCTTCAGGACACACATACGGCCTTGCGCTCGATGAATACTTACTTCCTCAGGCCCTCAAGGATGCTGGGTATGACACGGCGATCATTGGCAAGTGGCACCTTGGCCATGCTGATCCCAAGTATTGGCCGCGCCAGCGCGGTTTCGACTATCAATACGGGCCCCTCATCGGCGAGATCGACTACTTCACCCACGAACAACACGGTGTTGTTGATTGGTATCGGAACAACAAAGTTGTGAAAGAAGAAGGCTACTCCACAACGCTGCTAGGAACAGACGCCGTTAAATTCATCAACGAGCACGATACCGCCAGACCCTTTTACCTCTATCTGACTTTCAACGCTCCGCACACTCCCTATCAGGCACCTGATGAATATCTCGACATGTACAAAACCATTTCCGATCCCAGTCGGAGAGCCTACGCCGCCAGCATTACGGCAATGGACAACCAGATTGGCCTGGTGCTTCAAGCCCTCGAGAGGAAAGGAATCCGCAACAACACCGTCATCTTCTTTCAAAGTGACAATGGCGGTACTCGAAACAAAATGTTTGCTGGTGAAGGTGACATGTCCAAGATCAATATTCCTTGTGACAATGGTCCGTACCGCGAAGGAAAGGGCTCCCTGTATGAAGGCGGCACTCGGGTCATCGCGCTTGTGAACTGGCCCGGACATGTGCGCTCCGGAGCCACTGTTGATGGCATGATCCACGTCGTGGACATGTATCCGACGGTCGCTGCACTCGCTAACGCTTCAACATCCCGGGCCAAGCCCCTCGATGGTCTGAACATGTGGCCGACCCTCAGCGACGGCAAACCATCTCCGCGAACCGAACTGATTTACAATGTCGAACCATTCCGCGCAGGTGTCCGCGAAACTGATTGGAAGCTCATCTGGCGTACGCCACTACCATCGGCAGTCGAGCTCTACAACATTCCGCAGGATCCTTCCGAGAAGACCAATCTCGCGGCCCAGAATCCGGAGAAAGTTGCGGAATTGCAGAAGCGGGCAAACGAACTAGCCGCTGTCATGGTGAAACCTCTGCTACTCGAGACTGAATTTAAGGCGATGCTTCAACGACTTGCCATGCCGCCTGCACTTCCCGGCGAGGAATTTGAGTTCGACGAGGAGCAGTGATCACCCGGTGCACCATCCACTCAACTCATCTGGTAAGTCCGGCAGCGTTTACCCGGAGCTAACCGAAAAGTTTCGAGCAACCACACGACACCAGGGCCCGCTGACGAGTGCCTTGCCTTGATTGCAGTAGTTGTCGGTTGCATTTGGTTGTAGCACGCCATTAGGTGTGCATAATGCTCATGCGTCCTAGGCGCACCACCGGGCATGGAAAAAATGGTTTCAGCGGTGGCGGATTTAAGCTTTGAAATTCCTGCGCTTAGACTTGGATTTAGTGTTGCGTCCACCTATTGAATCCATCGGGCTTAAGGTGCGCGTGAATCCCACACCTACCTCAGCAATGACATGAATGAAAAACCTATCGCCAGCATAATGCCTTTTAAGGCTCTCGAAGAATGAATCTTTACCGTACGCAGCCTCGATTCCTTTGACCATTTCCGGAATACTCAATGGAAACGCATCGTCCGCTTCAATTTGAAGGATTTGTTCTTTGGTCGCAGGGGAATTTATCCATAAACCGTAGCGCATACCCGTTACAACATCTCTCGCTAGAGCGTAAGACGAATCAACGGCTCCAGACCTAAGCAACTGCAAAATACTGCGGTGGTGCTCGATGATTGTGGCGAGCAGTCCCCTAACCATGACGGTGCGTATATCACCGGGGTAACTGTGTAACGAAACGATGCGATCGACCTCGGTGACCGTATCTCTAGCTTTGTCTAGATATCTTGCTAACTCTAACTTCATCGAACGGCGACTCTATAACGGGGTCTTTGTGCGTTCAGGTCCCGTCTCTAGCCATGCAGGACGCTAGTCCCTGCTCAATTTTGCTTGAAGACCAATGGGGGACCACTGACTCGCTTCCCCTTCAGATCGACACTGACTTCCACGCGATCAGCAATCTTGATGAAGGGGATTCCACTGTTCATCCCAAACTCCTTACGGTCGAAGGCCATTGTGCCCTTGATCTCGCCGACGCCTGACCCTTTGCCTGTAACCGAGAAGATCAGAGTCTCAGGCTTTGAGACTCCGCGTATGGTGAAGTTTCCCTGAACCTCGACTGTCGTGGGACCGGTCTCGGTAAATTTCGTCGAATGAAAGGTAATGTAGGGATCCTCTTTCACGTTGAAGAAATCCTTGCTCTTCAATTTGTCATCTTTCACGCCACTTCCCGTATTCACGCTATCTGCCTGAATCTTGATGTCCATAACGCCCGCTTCGACATCCCTAGACGGGTACGTTATAGTGGCCTCCCACTTGTCGAACGTTCCTTCAATGGAGACGGAGGCTTTGACTGCAAATCGAACCGAGCTGCCTTCCTTCGTAATCTGGATAACGGGAACATCCGCAGGCGTTTGTGCTTTGATCCCCGTCGCCCAAAAAAACAAGCTTGCGCCAATCGCGGCTTGGCAAAAAACGTTCATGGATTACCTCAATCTCCTGATTGCCTGGTTTGGTAGGATTCGGGCCTGTCGTCACGCGCGCTCATGCTACTCCCAATGAACCAGATTTACAACTTCGATTAATCAACTTCAAAGAGCTTGCGTGCGATTCAACATAACGCACGCCACACCGTCTGCTTTCGCTTGTTCCAGTGAAGTGAAGCCGTGTTCCGAGCGGGTGTTTCGAGGCTTCCCATTTGTGACATACTTCGTCTTGTGAAGGACGCAGTTTCTCAACCCACGGCGACATTATTGCATCACCGTTAACGATTGAAGGCTTAGCCCGAGCCTGAGTATTTCCATTGCGCTAACGTGGTCGCGACTGCCGGTGAGACCGCACCTCATACAAACATGCTCTCGGTTTGAGAGTTTCTTCGGCACCTTCGCTCCACAGATGCAACGCTGAGAAGTTCCTCTCGGGTCTACCTTCCTAAACTCTCTACCAGCCTCTTCCGCCTTGTAGGCGAGTTTGGCTATAAAGGAGGCCCATGAGGCATCCCGAACTGCTTTAGCTAGCCTTCCGCTCGAAAGACATTTGATGTTCAAGTCTTCGACGAAAGTCCTTCCAAACTGATTCACCAATGTCCGGGCTAGTTTATGCTGGTGGTCGTTGCGCTGATGGAAAACTTTTTGGTATATCTTTCGTAAGAGCAAGACTGCCTTACTACGACAATTCGAACCCTTCTTGCGTCGAGCGACACGACGTTGGGCTCGACGAAGTTTTATTGGCTAGCTTATCGGGAATTGTGACCTACTGTTTAAAGACCAGCGGAGGACCGCTGACGCGGTCAGCTATAAGATCGACGATCACCTCTACACGGTCCGCAATCTTGATGAACGGGATGCCACTATTCATGCCGTATTCCTTACGGTCGAAGGCCATGGTTCCTTTGATTTCGCCGTGGCCACTCCCCTTAGTGCCGGTGACGGTTAAGGTCAATGGTTCGGCCCTGGAAACTCCGCGAATTGTGAATAGTCCCTGAATATCAAAGCTGTTGGGGCCGGTCTGCACAATCTTGTTAGAGTGGAACGTAATGTACGGGTCGTGCTCCACATCGAAGAAATCTTTGCTTTTCAACTTCCCGTCTTTCATGCCACTCCCCGTATTTACGCTGTCGGCCTGAATCTTAACGTCCAAAACGCCATCTTCGACATGACTAGACGTGTAAACCAATGTGGCATCCCACTTATCGAAAGTGCCCTCAATAGGCACGGAAGCCTTTACCCCGAATTTGATCGTGCTCTTTACGGGCGTGATCTTGAAAATCGGAATGTCAGCAGGGGCCTGCGCGTGGGTGGTCGATGCAATCAAAATGAGGAGGAGCAGTCGAAAAATGGTTCTCATGTGGCACATTCTGACTCCACATCTAAATGCTTGTCAACATTCTTAGCTCCAACTCCTGATTAACGCTTCGTTACTAACTCCAGTATTTTAGTCACAAATATAAAACACATTCGTAATAACAGTCTTTAATAAAGGGCAAAACAGGCGTGGATTCCGTCAAAACAGAATTTGTTATGCGTTTTCGAATTGCCGATTTCTTCTGCGGGTAAATCAACGTTTCTGAGTTTTTTGAGATTTTTTCGTGTGTCTGTTACGACGAATCGAAATAATTCAAAAATGAAAAAGGGCAGTTTCGCTAGCTCCTATCCCCTATCCCTCCCGGCAATTGAGGGTCCTGAAGAGCGCTGTTTATACTAAGAGTTTTGAGGGGTGGTCCCTTTTTCCGGGTAGTAGACGCATACCCGCCCTCTGATTGACCCTTGCTCGGCGCCCCGTTTATACTGGTTTTCTGCGCTGGGGGCGTTTTTTCTCTCTGCGTACCTCGTGCCTGTCAACGCAGGCTGGTTATTCCACGCGTCGTTCCATCGGGCCGTCGTCTGGAATTTGCGAATTGCATCTAACCTTTACAGGGAGTGGACGGCCACTTTGCGGCCGCGTGAATCTATGAGCAGCGTCAAAGCCACACTTCTTCGCCCCGGCATGGTCATCCAGCACGAGGGTGATCTTTTTGCCGTCCACAGCACCGAGCATCGCACGCCCGGCAACAAGCGCGGCTCCATGCAAACGCGCATGAAGAATCTCCGCACCGGCGCGATTATCGATTACCGGTTCCGGGCCGAGGAATTTGTCGAACGCGCCATCCTCGACGAAATCGAATTCGAGTACCTCTACAAAGAGGGCGACTCCTTCCACTTCATGAACACGGAAACCTACGAGCAGATGCAGATGAACAGTGAGGAGCTCGGCGAAACCGTCTACTATCTGATTCCCAACACCGTTGTGAAGATCGAGTTCCACGACGACAAGGCCATCGGCGTCAGCCTGCCGGACACCATGGACCTGAAAGTCGTGCAGACTGAGCCCACGCTCCAGAAGGCGACCGCCAGCTCGGTGATGAAGCCCGCCACGCTCGAAACCGGACTCGTCGTCAACGTGCCCCCGTTCGTCAACGAAGGCGACAAGATCCGCGTGGATACCTCCGAAGCGCGCTATGTTCAGCGGGTGGAGTAGCAGAACCGGACGGAGTCCACGGAGTGACGTACTCTTTTCCACGGCTAGCGCACAGCTTCTCGCGCGATGAACCCTCTTCGAGGGTGCCGGCTAATGGCTGTAGGCTATGCTGATGGCTGTCAGCTACAAACTACCAACTTCCTACTTAAGACTACAGACTCTCTTCGCTACTGGCCTCGGGCCACGCCGCGCTCGCCCGCCGGATGCGTTCCGAACACGCGCGCAAACACCTTGTCTACGTTCCGCAGCTGCCGGCTCAAATCAAAGGTGTGCTCCAGATCTTTGGCCGCCAGATATTTCGTAATGCGGGCATCCTGCGCCACGCGGTCGCGGAAACTCGTGTCCGACTCCCACGCGATCATCGCGTTTTCCTGCACCGCCTTGTACGCATCGTCCCGCGGCATTCCCTTCTCCACCAAGTCCTGCAGCAACTGGCCGGAGAACACCAGCCCCTGCGTCGATTCCAGGTTACGCAGCATACGTTGCGGAAAAACGCGCATCTCCCCGACGATCGTGGCCATTTTCGTCAGCATGTAATCCACCAGGATCGTCGAATCTGGCAGGATGACGCGCTCCACCGACGAGTGCGAAATATCCCGTTCGTGCCATAGGGCCACGTTCTCGTACGCCGCCATCATGTTGCTGCGCACCAGCCGCGCCAGCCCGCAAATCTGCTCGCAGGTCACTGGATTCCGCTTGTGCGGCATCGCCGAACTGCCGCGCTGCTCCCCGCTGAAGTGCTCTTCCACCTCGCGCACTTCCGTGCGCTGCAAGTGCCGGATCTCCAGCGCAATTTTTTCCAGCGTCGCCGCGATCAGCGCCAAAGCGCTCAAATAATGCGCGTGGCGGTCGCGCTGAATCACCTGTGAAGCCACCGGAGTCACCTGCAATCCCAGCCGCTTGCAGATTTTCTCCTCAATCTCCACGCCCAGGTGAGACGCATTCCCCACCGCGCCCGAAATCTTCCCGAACTCGATGCCCTGCGCCGCGGCGCAGAACCGCTGGATGTTCCTCTGGTTCTCCGCAAACCAGTTGGCAATCTTCAGGCCAAACGTGATCGGCTCCGCATGGATGCCATGTGTCCGTCCAATCTGCGGCGTGTGCTGAAATTCATGGGCCCGAAGATCGAGCAGCTCCCCGAGCAGCACCAGGTCGCGCTCGATAATGTGCGAAGCGTCTTTCAACAGCAGCGCCTGCGCCGTATCAACCACATCGTTAGATGTCATCCCGTAGTGCAGCCACCGCGCCGCTTCCGGATCCCCGATCGATTCCCCCACCGCCATCGTGAACGCGATGACGTCATGCTTCACGCGGGCTTCGAGCTCCTGGATTCGAGCCACATCCACCTTCGCCCGGGCGCGGAGCAACGCCGCGGCTTGCATCGGCACCTCCCCAGCCTCCGCCAGGGTGTCCGCGGCGGCCAGCTCGACGTCCAGCCATTTCTGGTAGCGGTTTGCGTCGCTCCAGACTCGCCCCATCTCTTCGCGCGTATAGCGTGGAATCACGTCAACCTCTCCCTCATAAATCCCTTGTAATGATACGGTATTTCATAGGTTGGGGCGAACCTCTGGGCTTCCCCGGGCCGGCCTAACCACAAGGGCCAAATCCTGTCTAATCGAGAGAATGAGGGCAAGCATCGAGCGAGCTGAGTCCATAGGCATCAGCGACGCGCAGGCCGTCGAATGCACCGTGGCCGGCGACCGCGATGCGTACCGTGTCCTCGTCGAGCGCTACAGCCAGTATCTCTACCGACTGGCGTATCGCATGACCGGCAACTCTTACGATGCGGAGGAAATTGTGCAGGAGGCGTTTTTGCGGGCGTATCAAAAACTGTCGCAGTTTGCAGGCAACTCCAACTTTGGCACGTGGGTCTACCGCATCGCCGCGAATTACGCCATCGACCGCATCCGCCAACGCAACGTCGAGGGAACCCGCCAGGCCCCTTCGGCTCGTCCTTCCGAGGATGGCGTGGAAGTAGATGCGATGGCCCTGGTGAAGGATCCCTCCGCCTCTCCCGAGCGTCTGGCCAGCAGCGCAGAACTTGCCGCAAAGATGAAGCAGGCTCTCGACTCCCTTACCCCCGCCGAGCGCACCGCCATCGTCATGCGCCACTGGGAAGGTTGCGCCATCGAGGAAATTGCCGCCGTCCTGAAATCCAATTCGAACGCCACGAAGAATACGGTCTTTCGTGCTGTCTCGAAGCTCCGCAAAGCCCTTGAACCTTTCGCGGGACTGGGAGGCACGGCGCGAGCCATGGGAACGGAATCATGAAGCATATGACAGAGGAAGAACTGATTGCCTATCGCGATGGTGAGAGTCGCGGGCGGGAAGGCTTCGACGCCCACTTGAAGGAGTGCGCCGATTGCCGCCGCGAGATGGAGCGCATCGAAGCCGTCTTCGCCGCGTTGGACGCCATGCCTGTGCCGGACCCCGGCGAGGATTTTGGCCGCCGCGTCTGGCAGCAGATTGCTCCGCGCCTTCCGGAAAAGCGTGCGCCTTGGTGGCGTTCCTTCTTTGAGCCTCACCGCCTTGTGGCTGCCGCCGCCATGGCCGCGGTAGTCGTCCTCGCTTTCTTCATCGGCCGGTACACCAAGAAGACCGCGCCCGCCGGCGATCTTGCCGGAAATGGGAAAACGCGCGAACGAATTCTGGTCGTGGCCGTCGGCGATCACCTTGGCCGCTCGGAAATGATTCTGGTCGAATTGGCCAACGCCGAGCCAGAAAAAGGCCGGAAGCTCGTCAACATCTCCTCGGAACAGAAACGCGCCGAGGATCTGCTGGAAGAAAACCGCTTGTATCGCCAGACCGCGCTTCGCGAAGGCGACACGCTCATGGCTAGCACTCTGGACGAACTCGAGCGCGTCCTTCTGGACATCGCCAACAGCCCGAATGAGGTCACTCCCGCGCAATTTGAGGCCATCCACAAGCGCATCGCCGAAAAAGGAATTCTGTTGAAGGTCAGGGTGGTCCACCAGGACTTGCGAGAGCGCGAAAAAACAGCAACGCCCTTGCCGGCTCAGGAAGACTCGCAGAAGAACGAAAGGAACAAGGCATGAACTCGCAGAGAATGAGGGAGAGCACCAAAAGAATTGCTCTGAGGTTGGCGATCGCCGCGGCGCTGCTTGGATTTTGCGCCGGCAGCCTCCCCGCGCGACAGGCTCAGGACGAAACCGCGCGCTACTTCGCCCAGGATTCGGGCGGACAAGCGGATTTGCAGGACGCCCAGGACAAACTCGATCGCGATCAACAGCAACACGATCGCGAACAAGAACTGCGCGACCGGGAGCAGGAAAAGAAAGACCAGGAGCAGGAGCGCCTGGACCGCATGCAGGAACTCTACGACGACGGCCGCGATTGCCTGGACGAAGGGAAGTACGGCGACGCCGCAAAAAAGTTTAGCGAGCTGGCGCAGATGGCTGGCCCGCAAACCGACGCCGCTCTTTACTGGGAGGCATACGCGAACAACAAACTGGGCAAGCGCGACGTCGCGTTGGAATCCATTGCTGATCTGAAGAAGCGCTTCCCGCAAAGCCGTTGGAAAAAGGACGCCGAGGCTCTGGAAATTGAGATTCGTCAGGGCTCGGGCCATCCCGTCAATCCCGACTCGCAAAGCGACGACGATCTGAAGATCCTGGCCCTGCAGGGAATCATGAACAACGATCCTCCCAAGGGGATTCCCATGGTCGAGAAATATCTGAGTGGACCCGCAACGCCCAAGGAAAAGGCCAAAGCGCTCTTCCTTCTCGTGCAGAGCGGTTCCCCGCAAGCGCAGGAAATGCTGGCCAGAATTGCCCGTGGTCAGAGCAATCCCGACCTCCAGCGCAAAGCGGTGGAATATCTCGGCATGACCGGTGGAAAGAACTCCGGCAGATTGCTGGCCGAAATCTATGCCGGCACCTCGGATCAGGACGTGAAACGCGCTGTCTTGCGCGCTTATTTGATGTCGGGAGATCGTGAGGACGTGGTTGCCCTTGCCAAAAAGGAAACGAATGAATCGTTGAAACATGAAGCCATCCGAACCCTGGGGATGATGGGCGACCAGGAAGATTTGCAGAACCTCTATCTTTCCGATCCCTCGGTGGATACCAAGAAAGAAGTCCTTCAGGCGCTCTTTCTTTCCGGAGACTCTACTCGCCTCTCTGAACTTGCCGTCTCTGAGAAAAATCCGGAATTGCGCAAGGCCGCCATCCGCAACCTCGGCTTGATGGGTGCAAAGGATCCTGCCCTGCAATCCATTTACGCCAAGGAGACTGACCGCAACGTGAAGGAAGAAATCATGAACGCCTATTTCCTCGGCGGAAACGCCAGCGCCCTGGTGGCCATCGCCAAAAGCGAGAAAGACCCGGAGCTGAAGAAAGTGGCGGTCAGCAAGTTGTCGCTCATGAACTCCAAGGAAGGCAACGAGTATCTGATGGAACTTTTGCAAAAGTGAGGCGCGCCATGGCCACACAAAACAGAATCAGGCCACTCGGATTTGTGAGCCTGCTCTCTTTCCTTCTCTTAGGCCTGGGCATCGCCCCGGCCAGAGCTGACCAATCGCAATTCATCAATGCGAAGCTCGAAACCCGCGCCGTGAACCAGAACCTGGAATCCAGCGTCCAGCAGCTTGCGGCGGAATCCACCCAGCCTGCTTGGATCGCCTATGAAGTGCCAGCGATTGGTAACCACTTCGAATGTTGTGGTGAATACCGCGATGGGCACCCCGAATCCTGCGGGCTCTGCAATCTCGAACAGCGGCATGGAAATACCTACGTCGACGATGAGCAAAACAAAACCGTGAAGCTCGAGGGCCAGGCTGAAGTGACAATCCTGCTGCGCTTGGATCAGAAACACGTGATGCGTATCCGCACGGCCTCCGCTCACTGCACTCTGGATGCCGGAGGACTCCGCGTTGCCTGGCTGACCGGCGTCAAACCCGAAGAAAGCGTAGCCTTGCTTACTCCATTCGTCACCGGCAAATCCGCTCTCACCGATGAGGGAGAGAGCCTAAGAGAGCAAGCGCTGGGGGCTATTGCTCAGCACGCCGACCTTTCCGCCGACCGCACCCTTGCCTCTTTCGTTGCGCCGGAGCAGCCCGCATCGCTCCGCGAAAAAGCTTCGTTCTGGCTCGGCGCTTCCCGCGGCAAGACCGGCTTGGTGCTTCTTGAAAAGATGGCCAAGAACGATCCGGACCCTGACGTTCGCGCGAAGGTAGCGTTCGCGCTCTTTGTTAGCCATGAACCTGAAGCTGTGGACGACATCATCCACATGGCCAAGGACGATGAGAGCACACAGGTGCGCGGCCAGGCCCTTTTCTGGCTCGCGCAAAAGGCGGGACAAAAAGCATCTGCCACCATTACTGGCGCCATTCAGAACGATCCGGATACGGAAGTGAAAAAGAAGGCTGTCTTTGCGTTGAGCCAGATGCCAAAAGACGAAGGCGTTCCCAAACTGATTGAGGTGGCTCAGAACAACCGGAATCCCGAAGTGCGCAAGCAAGCTATGTTCTGGCTCGGGCAGTCCGATGACCCTCGCGCCCTCGCCTTCTTCGAAAAAATCCTGGGCCAGTAGTTTGTTTACAACGCGATCCGCTTGAACAATCTTTCCGGAATAAACCGGATCACCAGCATGATGTAACGCCACTGCCACGGGGTATACAGAATCTCCCTCGAACCACCTTTCAGCGTCTTATGAATGTCCCTTGCCACCTTCCCCACATCGGCAAACATGCCCGTTCTCTGCATGTGGTCGGTCATCGCCGTCTTCACCGGACCCGGTTTGATGGTGATGACTCGTACGCTGTTTGGATAAAGCCTGCCGCGCAATCCCTGTAGAAAAAGACTCAACCCGCCCTTTGCCGCCCCGTACACATAGTTCGAGCGGCGTCCGCGGTCTCCGGCGACCGAGGTGATCGCCGCGATACATCCCGAGCGCCTCTCCGCAAAATGGTTGACGAAAACGGTGAGCAGTGCCGCGGCGCTGACGAAATTTGTGTACAGCTCTTGCACCATCAATTCAACGCAACATTCGCAGTCTTCCTGGCTCCCTAAAGTCCCATAAGCCAGAAAAACCGTATCGAAATCGGCGCAGCAGTTTTTCGCCCACTCCAGTATCTCGATGTGCCGCCGGATATCCTGGAGGTCCGCGGCGAAGGTGTGAACCTCGTTTGCTCCACGCACAAGCAAATCCGCCTTCAAGGCCGCCAGCCGCTCTTCAGAGCGTGCCACTAACAGCAGCGCACTTCCCTCTTTTGCGAAGAGCCGTTCCACTTCCTGCGCGATCGTGGAGGTGGCGCCGAGTACGAGGATTTTCCGCATTTTCACGATCCCTTAGTCACCCGCCGCCAGAAGGAAGACGAAAGCTTGGGATCCACATACGACTGAAAATCGCTCCACTTGGGAAAAGCCATCTTGAAGATTGCGGAAGACATGCGCGCGTCCTTCGCGGGATAGAGCGCACCGCCGCTCTCCTGAACTACGCGATCGAGGTCGCTCATCAGATGCAATGTACGCTCTCCTCGCATGGGAAAATCGAGCGCCAGCGTCAGCCCCGGCCGTGGAAACGACATCATGCCCTGTGAAGGAGCTTCTCCGAATCGCTTCATGACTCCCAAGAACGAGCCCATTCCTGCGGCACGAATCAATTCGAGCACTTCCCTGAACGCCGGCAGGCAACTCGTGGGAATCACGCATTGGTACTGCAAGAATCCGCCTTTGCCGTACACAAGATTCCACTGGCGAATCGCGTCCAACGGGTAGAAGAACGGCTCGTAAGAAACAACCGATTTGCCTTTGCGAAACGAATTCCAGGAGTAGTAGCCTTTATTGAAGAATTTTACGGCCAAGGGATTCAGCATCCATTCCGGAAACGCAAACGGCACGCTGGGGCCGCCGTCCTGCAATGACGTTGTGCCGGGCTCGGCGGAATGGTTGCCGCGGAAGAAAATCCCGCGCGCCTCCCCGCCGGAAAAGGCGTCGATCCAGGCCACCGTGTATTCAAAGGACTCGTCGCTTTCCTTGCATAGCGCGAGAAATTCATCGAGGGACGCAAACGGTATGGTCTCCGCGTCGATCTTCGGCCCCTGAACGGGCCGCAAGCGTATCTCCGCCCACGCGATGATCCCTGTTAGCCCAAGCCCGCCGATCGTGGCATGAAACATATCCGTATTTCTTTCTCGGCTGCATTCGAGAAAGCCCCGGTCGGATCGATACAGACCAAGCTTCTCTACATGGCAGCCAAACGTGCCCGCGCGATGGTGGTTCTTTCCGTGGACATCATTCGCGATCGCTCCTCCCACGGTGACGAATCGCGTCCCAGGCGTTACGGGAAGAAACCAGCCCTTCGGCACGCACACATCCAGAATGTCCGCGAGGCTGACGCCGCACTCACAGAAGAGAATTCCCTGCTCCTTGTCGAACCCCAGAATACGGTTCATGCGCGAGCATTCGACCAGGTCGCGTCCTTCATTCAGGCACGAATCGCCATAACTCCTGCCAAGTCCGTACGGCAACATGGACGCAGGAGGAGCATCACCCAGAATTTTCGGCAACTCATCGGACCAGTTCGCCCACTGAACTGAGTGGTGGTGCACGCGTGGATAGCGTCCCCAGGAAAGAACTTCGGGTAAGGAAGATTTAGCCGGCATTCTACAGCCCTATTCCCAACATGCTCGCGGCCACCGCCAGCACCGCGGCCACACCCACGGCGTAACTTACAGGATCGTGGATCGCAAACGTGACGGGGTCTTCATTCAACTCGCCGCGATGGGCTCTCAGCCAGATATGGCTCATCCAGTACAGAATGATGGGGCACACTAGCAGCAGCGGCCCGGGCTTGCGGTAAAGCAGTCCCACTTCCTGGCTGTGAACATAAAGGCTGAGAATCACCACGGATGCGAAACTGCTGCCCACTCCCAGCGCAAGAATCAGTTCGCGGTCATTCCCGATGTACCCACGCCCTGATTGTCCGCTCTTTACCAACTCTTCGGCGTGCATCAGCTCCGAATAGCGTTTGGCCATCGCCAGGCTCAGAAAAAAGAACAGAGAGAAAACCAGGAACCACTGCGAGAGCGGCGTAGCGGTAATCAGCGCCCCGGCCAGCAGACGGATGCTGTAGAAGCTGGACAAAATGAACACATCCAGCAGCACGATTTTTTTGATCGAAATCGAATACCAGACCGTCAGCACCGCATAGCCGCAAAGGCAAAACCCGAATTTCGGATTCAGCACAAAGGCCGCACTGAGCGATCCCGCCAGAAACAGGAAAGCGATCACTAGGCCCCGCGCAATCGGGATTTCGCCTGAAGCTAACGGGCGCTTGTGCTTCCAGGGATGGACGCGGTCAGAGTGCAGATCGAGAAGGTCGTTCAGGATATAAAGCCCAGAGGCACAGATACCGAACAGAACAAATCCCGCCGCGGTGCCGAGCCAAGCGGAAGCCCTCGTGTTATGAGCCAGCGCCAGCGGCAAAAACAACAGCAGGTTCTTGAACCAGTGATGCCCGCGCAGCGCCTGAATCCAGGTTTTGAAGGAAACTCGGAGCGGGGGGAAGACTCCTCGCACAGTCGTGACTTTCGCGGCGCTCTGCACCAGTTTATCGTCCCCCACCACATACCCTGCTTTCGCCGCGCGCCACACTTCCAAATCTGCGCTGGCATCGCCAATGTACTCGAAACCCTCTTCGCGGAAAAGTTCCGCAAGCAGTGTAGCCTTTGAGCGCCCCTTCAGATTTGTTTTTCCGTCGCTCGCGCAGACCTGGGCGAATACGCCGACATGCTCCGCAATCGCAGACGCGAGTTGACTCTCCGCAGCAGTTGTCAGAACAATGCGCCGCCCGGACGCTTGTTCCTGCCGCAGAAAGTCAACCAGTTCCTGCCGATAGGGTAATTGCGCGGTCTTGAGTCCAGCACGGTTAGCCAATTCCCTTTTCAGATTTGCTTTGCCCTTCAGCAACCAGATGGGAACCAGAAATAATAGCCCTGGCCTGCTCTTCAGCAAGGCCAGTATGCATTCCCACAGCAAATCGCTTTTGATCAGCGTTCCATCGAGGTCCACACAAAGAGCCGGGTTGCCCAGCACCGCTGCCGCAGGCTTTTTCTCAACCGGGCGCGGGTTCTCCGCCTCTTGAGGGCCGGCCTTTTCGCTGTGCTTCAAGTATGCGGACATTTACCTTGTCCTGCGCTTATCGCGCATTGTCCAACGCCGCCAATCCGGCTTTCGCTTCCGCACTCTCGCCGTTCAGTTCGAGCGCTGCCGTAAACTCGCGCCGCGCCCCGGGAATGTCTCCTCGCTGCGCCAACAAGCGGCCATACCAATAGTGATAGTCATAAATCTGCGGGGCAATGGCAATCGCCCGCCGGAAAGCCGCTTCCGCTTCTGCCGGCCTCCCCGTTTGCATGTAAACCCTGCCCAGAAAGTAGTTTGGGTTTGCTTGCCCCGGTGCCGCCGCGATCGCCCGCAAGAGAAGACTCTCCGCCTCTGGATAATGCCCCGCCAACAAGTTGATATTCCCGCAATCATAGAGCGCGGAGTAAAGGTCAGGGTCCTTCGCCAACACTTTCGAGCAAATCGCTAACGCGCGATCGTAATCTCCCAACTGTCCGAGCAACCCGGCTACGTCGGTTTGGCTGACTTCCGAAACTTGCTCCGGCGGCAGCATGGTCAAGTACTTTTCCAGCATTGCCCGTCCATCTGTCTTGTCTCCCGCTTTCGTGTAGGTCTCTGCCAGGAAGAAATATGCTGGAACTGTCTCGGGATGTTTCTTGATCGCTTGAGACATCAGATCGATCGCACGATCGTATCCCCCGCGCTTGGCAAGCTCCTTCGCATAGCCCACCGCCGCGTGAGCGGAGTCCGGATACAGATCATAGCCACGCTTGAATACCAACAAGTCGTTCGCCCAATAAACCTGTTGTGAGATTGTCGCGGTGCAGTAGGCAAGGGTGAGAGCAGCCGTCACCCCCACTTGGAGTGCATGTGAACTGATCCGTTTAAAGCTGGACAATTCACGGATTCCATTTGCCAAGAGAAAGGCAAAACCCACCGAAGGAAGGTAAACATAGCGGTCGTGAACGAAGTCGCCGTTGCCAAAATTCCGCAGATAAAGCACCGGAATCAGGGTCACGATCATCCATAAGCCGGCAAATGCGATTGACCGATCTCCAGTTCGCCGCGACCAGTACCAAATACCAAGAACCACTCCTATAACGAAGAACAAGGGAAGCCAAAATCCCCAAAACGGGAATGATTCCACATACGGATTGTAGTAGAAGCCTGTGAGTCCAGAAGGCAGAAGCAGAATCCGTAGATAGTCGTAAAGCACGCGCGGCCACGTGCGCAGCATGTCCGCCAAGCCATGGTTAGGGTCAAAAGTGCCCGTCACTTGATGAAGCGCGAATCTCCGAAGCAGCAAATACGCAAATGTCACGGCTCCGTAGGGCAGGCTGATAATGATGCCTTGACGGAAAACCTGAAACCTGGAGCGCTCCTGCGACTGTGGGAATAGCCAAACGTAAATGGCCACAAGAGCGCAGAGAGTAAGCCCCATCTCCTTGGTCAGAACGGCGCATGCCAGCAGCAATAGCGAACCGATTCGCCAAGCCAGCCAGTCTGCCTGATCTTGCTCCCGGCTCTTTATGAAGGTCACAAAGGACAAGGCGAAGAAGAACGTTACCATTGAATCGGACACGGCCGATATCCAGGCAACAGATTCCACGTGCACTGGATGGAAGGCGAAGATCAGTGCGGATAACGCCGCCGTCCAATAGTCCATCCCCAATTTGCGGGCCAGTAGAAACACTCCAAGGACTGCGAGAATGTGCACGATTACCGCCCCAAGGTGCCACCCCCAAGGATTCAACCGAAACAGCGAATAGTTCAGGGTCGACCATGTCGTGAATAGAGGGCGGTAGTAGACCTGATCTCGGGATGAGTGGAACCACAAATCACTTACAAAGGCTCGCGGCACATCTCCCCATGTCCGGATCAAGGGATTGTTCACGATCTGCGGGCTGTCATCCCAAACGAACTGAAACGAGAGCGTCCCGATGTATAGAACGAAGGTTAGGAGCGCAAGCAGCGATAGCAGGACCGCCGGTTTCTTCAGCCATTCTGTCAAGGATTCGTCTCTTGCCTTTTTTCCCTCTCTTAGATCTGAGGTAGGGTTTGGCGCTGAAGATGCGACCTCTGGGTCCGACGGGGCAGAAGTGGTTGAGGCGCTCTTCCGATCCATGACCTTTGCTTCCGCGTCCATCGACTTCTCCTTTGAGTCTATACGATAGCAGCACCTCTCTCGCGTGCTCCCCTCCTGGTAGCGCAAGTTGGCGTAAAAGTACTAACGCGAGAATGGTTTGACCTTGCGTTCAGGATGCGACTGCCCTGTTTCCTTATGAGAGCACCCAAGGACCGACCATTGATCGGTACTGTTAGGTACTCCTTTTCTGGTAGGTGCTATAACGCCATAATCCTTCCTGCTAGCATCATCCTTTCCGGCGTGGGACGCAGTGTTCAGAGATCGAGTTGCGTTCGCAGCGGACACGAACTTGCCATGTTTGGAGGCAGAATGACGCCGCCCCTCACCGAAGATCCACTGCAGGCCAGCATGGCGACTGATCTACCCACTTTGGGTAGAACCCAGTTGGATTTACGGAGGACTTCTTCAAGTGCTACTCCGGCAAAGGGTTGGCTGTCGATGGGCATCTTCTTCCTGGTGCTCGGGGTCTACGCCCTATCCAGCCCAGGCCGCATCGACAGTGTGGACGGACAGGCCCGCTTCGATGTTAGCTACAACTGGCTCACGACAGGGAAACCGATTATCCGGGACCCGTGGATTGGTTCTTTCGCCTCCGCGCCAGGCCGCTATGGGTTTCGGTATTCCTTCTATGGAGCGCCCGGCTCGGTTTTCGCGATGCCTCTGGTGTGGTTGGGCCTCTATACGAGTGCTCCCAACATTCAGCCCAGCCTATTCTTGTTCTCCCTGACATCGACCTTTTTCGGCGCCGGTATCGCCGTGATCCTCTTTCTTCTGTATTTGGAGCTGGGCACGACAATTCGCGACGCTATCTTGTGGACCCTGGTCAGCAGCTTTACCACTCTCGTCTGGCCAGCCTCTACCTCCACACTGGACAACGCGCAGAATGCTTTCTTTGTCCTCGCCGCGATCTATTGTGGGTTCCTAGCAGCCAAGCAGAAATCCGCAGTCTACTCTGTGCTTGGCGGGTTCCTCGGCGGTGTTTTGATTCTCTACCAGGAGTATTTCGTACTGATCGTCCCAGCCCTTGCCCTTGTGACCCTTCAATGGGGATCGAATCAGCATCCGGCGTCTCTTCCGGCCGAGGAGGATGCGCGCAAAGATTCGATTGTCACCAGCTTTGCCTTTGCTGTTGAACAAACCTTCCGAGATCTAAAGGCACTGATTTCTACGGCATTCGAAAAACAGGGAGAGGCCCGCTCTTCCTGCCTGCGCTACTGTTTCTTTGTGGGAGCAATAAGCGTTGACGTGGCATTAGCCATGGCCTACAACAGCTTCCGCTTTGGATCTTTCCTGGGCTCCGGCAAGTTCCACCCGGAGCAGCATTTCCATCCCCCCCTGTTGGGCAATCCTCTGGCAGGCTTTCTGACATTGCTGGTGAGTCCTGGAAAGAGCGTGTTTCTCTATAGTCCCCCGCTGATTCTCGGCCTGTTTGGAATTGGTGCGCTGTGGCGCCGCAGGCCCGAACTTGCAGCCACGATTGCAGCAACTAGCGTCACCTTGGTTCTTTTCTTGTCTTGCATCTCGTTCGCAGGCGGAGATTGGTGCTGGGGACCGCGTTACCTCACGCCACTTTTGCCTCTTTGGGCTCTCTGTTTCCCCTTCCTTACTAAAGTGAAAAACGGGCGTAAGCTCGCGATTGCCGTCATCTCTGCCGGATTGCTTGTCCAATTACTCGGGCTCAGCGTGGAAAACCAGCGATTCTTTTTTGAGAAGAGCCTCAAAACCTTCTTTTGGGCAGAAGATCCCTGGGTGTATTTCAAACACAGCGCCCTTTATTCTCGTATTGGCGAAACCCTTTCACTCTTCCAGGGTGTTCCGCCGACGGCACATGTGTTCAACTCTCTTCCAATACCCAATTGGACGACGTACGTTTCGCTCGGCCCCACGCGCGATGTTCCTCTCTCACAAACCCCACTCTGGCTGCGAAATTTCCAGGTCTACTTCCTTCCCAGACCGTGGCCACTGTGGATGGCCTCGCTTAAGGATTCCTTGCACCCAGTTAACCTACACCTGTGGCTCGAAGGGGTCTTGGGTTTAGCAATGTTAGGAGTGGGTTTGATTGTTCTAGGGCTCAAGAAGGCAGGCGCCCATGGCGCGAATCTCCAACCATAATATCTACGCGAGACCCAGCCACACCGTAGCCATCGATGATGGCGTAGGGGGCCAAGGAGATGTGATTTTCCCCTCAGGGGAACGCCCCGAATTGTCCGTCGTCCTGCCTTGCCTCAATGAGCGGGAGACCGTGGGCAAGTGTGTGCGAAAGGCATACGCTACGCTTCGCGAGGCAGGCATAGACGGCGAAGTCATTGTGGCGGACAACGGCTCCACGGACGGTTCCGCGGAAATTGCAAAGGCCGAAGGAGCGCGCGTTATCAAGGTCGAGCAGAAGGGATACGGCAATACGCTGAAAGGCGGTATCCAGGCTGCGCGCGGTACGTACGTACTCATGGCGGATTCCGACGACAGCTATGAATTAGGGCACATTCCCCGTTTTCTGGAAAAACTCCGCGAGGGGTCCGACCTTGTGATGGGCAATCGATTTCATGGAGGCATTGCACGCGATGCGATGCCTCCGCTTCACCGCTATCTGGGAAACCCTGTCCTTAGCGGAATCGGCAAGCTCTTTTTTGGCTCATCCTGTGGGGACTTTCATTGCGGAATTCGTGCATTCCACAAAGAAAGCTACCTGAAAATGGACATTCGCTCGACCGGCATGGAGTTTGCCAGTGAGATGGTGGTGAAGGCGAGCCTGTTCCGCATGAACGTCAGCGAAGTTCCCACAACGCTTTCTCCGGACGGTCGCAGCCGTCCGCCTCATCTGCGTACCTGGCGTGATGGCTGGCGGCATCTGCGTTTTTTGCTGATGTACAGCCCTCGATGGGCTCTTCTGTACCCCGGGATTTTCCTTATCCTGGCCGGGCTCACGGGGTGTGTTCTATTGCTGCCCGGGCCGCGCATGATTTATGGAATCGGATTCGATGTTCACACGCTCTTGTACGCGTTCATTTCGATTCTGCTGGGCTTTCAGCTTGTCTCTTTCGCCATGTTCACGAAGGTATTTGCGATTTCCGAAGGACTTCTTCCAGAAGATCCGCGGCTGAACCGCACCTTTCGCTGGATCACCCTAGAAAAGGGACTGTTGGTGGGAAGCATTCTCGTGGTACTTGGATTGGGCGGCTCCGTTTGGGCCGTGTCCCACTGGGCGCGAGCCAGCTTCGGCGCGCTGAGCCCCGAACAGACGTTGCGCATCGTCATGCCCGCTGTTTTTTCTCTGACTCTCGGTGCCCAAATCATCTTTAGCAGCTTCTTTCTCAGCATTCTCAATCTCAGGCGGCGCTAGTGAAACTGCGGCGCGCAATTTTAATGATCCTTTCCATCGCGCTCGGCCTTGTGCTCCTAGGTCTGTTGATACGGTTCGGCAAGATCAATCTCTCTGTGACGCTGCGTCAACTGCAGAGCGTTAGCTGGACTGCCTTCGCAGAATTGGTCCTCCTGACCGGGCTGCACGTTTATCTCTCCAATCAGAAATGGCGAACGATCGATGCCGTGCTTCGCGGCCCTTCGGATGTCGTGCCGTCAGCCTCGTTCTCCTTTGTCCTTACCAGCGCCGGTGTGGCTTTCGGACAAATACTCCCCGTGCAACTGAGCATGGCGGGGGTGCGCACCTTGGGCACCTATTTCCACGGCAAGCCAGTAAAACGTGGAACCATCGGCACCTTTTTTGAACAAAGCTTCGATGTCATTGTCGTCCTGTTTCTAGCCGTTGCTTCCCTGGCCGTCAAGTTTTTCAAGACGGGCGCAGTCGGGTGGCTTCTATCTGCAACGATAATGGTGGCCCTTGCCTTCCTTACCGTGGATTTCTTTGTACGTTTTATGAACCGGCTTGCATCAGCCTGCAATTGCGGCGAGAAAGCTCCGCAAACCCGAAGGGCGGCTATTTTGCAGAAGTTTTCAGAGATGCGGCAGTGCGGCCTTCTGCAGGTCGGTCTTGCGCGTCGCCTCCTCCTCCTTTCCACTCTGCGTTTTGTCATTCAGGTGCTGATGGCAAAGGTGACCACGGAAGCCATCGGCGTACAAATCCCGATCTGGCAACTCGCTGCTGCCATTCCGTTCGTCGTAATCGCCTGCGTCATCGCGGTAACGCCCGGCGGACTGGGTGTCAACGAGTTGAGTTACGCCACCGCTCTCAATCTGTTTGGCACGCCTTTATCTGTCGGGGCGCAATGGGCCTTCGCCAATCGGATCATGGTGGCCGCTTCCTGCGCTACGGTAGCGATTTTCGCTATTGCCTTACTGCTCGTCGAGAAGCTCCTTGTATCCGCCAGAACCAGGGCGATACAGGAAAGCTAATGATGCATGCGGAGAGTACGCACCCCTTGGAAAGCGAGCCGGCCCGTTGCGTCGTCTGTGAGGGCAACGGCTGGAGCTTCCTGCGGGAAGGACCGGACTTGCAGCTCCCTGACGGTCATCCGTCTTTCCAGTTATCCCGTTGCCAGACCTGCGGTCACATTGCACAAATTCCACCTCCCAGTGACGAGCAACTGCGCCGCGCATACTCGGCCCAATACGCTCCGTACCTTCCTGCCTGGAAGGAACCGGGATGGCCGCTATGGAAGATACTTCGGGAAATCACCACGTGGCGCCGTATATCGCGCTTAAAAAAACATGGCAAGGGAAAGAGGTTGTTGGAGGTTGGAGCAGGCGCGGGAGATTTTCTATATGCGGCGCAGCGAGCGGGCTGGGAGGTAAAGGCGATCGAATACAGCGAGGATCTTGTGCGGATTCTTCGCGAGGAACTCGGCCTGGATGTGCGATCCGGCGAGCTAGCGCCTGGCTTGTGGGAAGAGGGGAGCTTCGACCTGGTGGTCTTTTGGAGCGTTCTGGAACATGTCCGTAATCCAGTAGCCACTCTGATTACGGCGGCCGCATACTTGCGGCCCGGTGGCGCTGTCTTTCTGCAGCTGCCGACTCGTGATGGCGTAGAACAGGGGAACTGGTTTTCGGGCGAATGGGCTTTGCTCGACCTTCCCCGTCACTTGAATTTTTTTGGCGAGGGCTCTCTTGCCGTGTTGTGCGATAGGGTGGGCTTTGACTTGGCTGTATTCAAGACACCGCTGACGGATGTAGCGTGGTGCTACGTTATGAGCAGTCTAAATCGCGCCAAGCATATTCAGTCGCTCCCCAAGCGGTATCTGTGTTTCGCGACACTTATGATTATCGTTGTGTTGTCACTCCCCTGGCTTGCAATGAAGGCATGGCGCGGGCACGGAACTGAAGCCTTCGTCGTGGCAATCAAGAGATAGGCAATGAAACCGACCCTGTCTGTAATCATGCCGGTCTACAACGGCGAGAAATACATCGCCGTGGCTCTTGAGAGCGTGCGCGAGCAAAAGTGCGACGGAATTGAGTTGGTGGTTGTCGATGACGGCTCCACGGATCGCACTCTCGACATTGTTCGCAGTTTCGCGAGGGACCTGCCGATCCGTATAATCACCCCCGGCAGGATTGGGAATTGGGTCGCCGTCAGCAATATCGGCTTGCGTGAGGCCGCCGGCGAGTGGGCCTGTTTTCTACATCAGGACGATTTTTGGCTACCCGGTCGGATGGTGCGGATGCGTCGCGAGATCGAATCCGCGGAAGGCGCTCTTATCTTGCACAATGCGATGTTCGTGGGCCCTGAAGGACAAAACTTAGGTCCTTGGACGTGCCCCATCAAAGAAGGGTCTGTCCTGCCGAAACTTTTCTTAAAGCACCTTCTCGTTCAAAACTTCATTGCTATACCTTCGCCGCTTTTCCGACGAGCCGCCGCACTTCAATCGGGTGGAATGGACGAGACGCTCTGGTTCTCTGCGGATTGGGATCTTTGGCTTCGATTGGGAGCATTGGGCCCCGTTCGCTTCGTCAATGAGGCCTTGAGCGCTTTCCGCGTCCATCCTGAGTCTCAAACTCTTGCTCGTAAGCTGAAGCCAGGCGAATGGACACAACAACTAACGACCGTGCTCGATCGCCATCTCCACAGGGCGCCTTTCACAGAAAAGGAACTTGCATCCACGGCGCGCGCGGCAGAGGTTTCGATTGCAGTGAATTCAGCCCTGGCGGCGGCTTCCCACGGCGAGCCGGCGCGACCCTTTTCCGTAATTCTCAAGTTGCTCTCTCTAGGTCCTTGGGGACTGCACAACTACCTGCGCGATTGCCGGATCATCCAGCGCGTCAGCTCGCGGCTGAAAGCGCGTCGTCTGACTGAATCCTGCTGACCTCACATCTTCTCTGTGATGACAATATTGGACTGAACCAATCGAACTTTTTCTGTTGACATACAAATACCGCAATAGTAGATATACATACGCTTGTAGTAGGACAGACTCATGCCCTTGCCGAAATTGACCAAGCTGGAAATGCAAATCATGGATGCGCTGTGGACCAGGGGAGCCTCATCCATCCGTGAAATTCAGGAGGCTTTCCCTGAACGGGTCCGACCGGCGTATACAACGGTGCAGACTACCGTGTATCGCATGGAGCGCAAGAAGGTTCTGCGACGCGTCAAGAAGATCAGCAACGCCCACATTTTCGAAGCGGTGATCTCGCGGCAGGCCGCGCAGGGCCGCCTGATCGATGAACTTCTGAGCCTCTTTGGCGGGCGCACACAACCGGTCATGGCTCACCTAGTGGAGACGGGGAGGCTCACGCTCGAAGACGTGAAGGAAGCGGAAAAAGCCCTGCGAAAACTCTCCAGGAAGGACAAGCCTAAATGAGCGCTCTGTTTCTGGCGGAAATCGCCCATTCCTGGTGGCCGACAGTGGGCGCGCCACTGGCGAATCATTTGTGGCAGTCTACCCTCTTTGCCGCCGTGGCTGCCTTGCTCACTCTCCTTCTCAGAAACAATCACGCACGCACGCGCCATGCACTATGGTTCCTCGCCTCCGTAAAATTCCTGGTTCCCTTCTCTCTTCTTGTCGATTTGGGCAGCCGTATGGGATGGTCCAGAGTTTCTTTTGCTACGCAGACTGAGTTTCTTGGGGCGATGGGGGACTTCGGCCAGCCGTTCGCACCGGGAAAAATGATCCCGCTTGCTGTTGCGACGGCGACTTCAGGACCGTTCCTGTCAAGCTACATCTTGCCCATCGTCCTCTTGCTCGTCTGGGTGTGCGGATTCGCTGCCGTGCTGTTTTACTGGTGGTCTCGCTCGCGCCGGGTGCACGCGGCCATCCGTAGGCTTCTTCCCGCGGAATCGGGGCGCGAAATGGAGGCCTTGCGGCGTGTGCAATCGAAAGCACGATTTGCTGTCGACATTGGAGTAATCCTCACAAGAACTGGGCTTGAACCTGGTATTTTCGGCGTGTTCCGTCCAGTCCTGCTACTTCCTGAAGGCATTTCCGAGCGCCTGAGCAACGCGCAACTGGACGCGATCATCGCTCACGAACTCTGCCACGGAGGCCGCCGGGACAATCTCACCGCGACTTTGCATATGCTCGTTGAAGCACTCTTCTGGTTTTATCCACTCGTTTGGTGGCTTGGAACCCGTTTAGTCGACGAAAGGGAGCGGGCCTGTGATGAAGAGGTCCTGCGCCTCGGTAGCGATCCGCAAACCTACGCGGAAAGCATCTTGAAAGTCTGCGAGTTCTATCTGGAATCCCCGTTCTTCAGCGCCGCGGGCGTGACCGGCTCCAATCTCAAGAAAAGAATCGAGGTCATCATGCAAAATCGCACCCCACACAGCTTGGATCTGGCGCGCAAGCTTCTCCTTGGCATCGCCGGACTTGCGGCCGTGTCTATCCCGCTCGGGTTGGGGCTGCTTCATCCTGCGCAGATCCTTGCGCAATCGCAGAATCCTGGCGCGCCAGGCTCGCCGTTCGAGTCCGTTTATCTCCAGCCGAACGAAACCGGCGAGCCCTTGGCCGGCTTCACCGTCATGGGCCGCCCGATGCACGCTTACCAATTCAAAGCCAACCACTTCATGGCGACGAATGTCACTCTGCAGGAACTCGTTCACCTGGCTTACCAAGTCCAGGATTCCCAGATCTCCAGCAAACTGGAGTGGTTCAACTCTGCAAAATTCGACGTGGACGCCAAGCTCAGCAGCTCCGAAATCGAGAAGCTCCAGAAACTCGCCCCAGACCCGGCGAACACAGAGCGGCAGAACATAATCGAGGCGCTCCTCAAGGACCAATTCAAACTTGACGCTCATCGCGAGACGAGGCAACTTCCTGTCTATGCGCTCGTGATCGCTCAGAACGGGCCGAGACTTCAGATCGCGAAACCGGGCGACACTTATCCCAACGGTTTCAAGCTTCCCGACGGCAAGCCTATCGTTCCCGGACTGCTGGTCCCCAAGGACGGCCAGATCGTCGGTCAAGGCATCAAGCTTGCCGCTCTCGTCAACAAGCTGTCCAAACTTCCATTGGGCCGTCCTATTCTCGACAAGACCGGCCTCACCGACAATTACGATTTCACCCTGGTTTGGACACCTGCGCCTTCCGCTCCCTCGCCGGACGCCACTATCTTCGCGGCTCTCGAACAGCAACTTGGCCTCAAGCTTGAACCAGAAGAGGCCGGGGTCGAGATGCTGGTTGTCGATCGCGCGGAAAAGCCGATTGTCCTTGCTTCGAAAGCTGTCACTATCATTTCCAGCCCAGAACAGCCAGCGCCGGAGCCCGCGGCTGTCTCTGACGCGAAGGTTGTTCTGGGTGACCTGAAGATCGACGGCAAGGTTCACGACCCGGACGGTGTGCGCGACAGAATTCTCAACACTTGGAAAGATCGAGAATATAGCGACGCTCAGAAACTGATGAAGGATGTAGCCGAACAAGGCATCCGAAGGGACTTTCAGGACCGCGGATACTTCAAAGTGCAGGTCAATCCTGCGTACTTTAAGATTTATGCGGGAGATGCGGATGGAATTCTGAGCCTACGGATGACCGTTTCCATACTGGAGGGCAACCAATACCGTCTTGGCATTCTCTCTGTCCATAATATTCAACCGGACAGTGCACTAACGATTCCGCCTCAAACCATTCGAGATCAATTTCACATTCAGACTGGAGATCTTCTCAACGTGAGTGAAATTCGATCGGGGATAGAGAACGTAGTGAGTTTGTATCACGCCAAGGGCTACACAGATTCAAACGTCGAGCCCGCCACTGACATCGACGAGGTTCACCATGTTGTTGACATCACTTTTCGCATTACCGAAGGACGGCACAAAACATAGAGGTTCCGCACTGTAGGCTGTTCGCAGGGGCTTATGGTTCAGCTCAGCGGAGCAGATCTTCGAGCTGGACACGCGAGCCGGTTTTCCCGTCTTTGTATTTCACGATTACGGCGCACTGCAGCGAGAGCCCCCATTTCACTCCTGCGGGATGCGAAACCGCGCGCGAGCCCGGCACCACCACGGCATTCTCCGGAATCACCAGCGGCAGATCATCTTTCGCCGAATACACCTCGTCGCGCACCAGGTCATACACCGGAATCGAGCGATTCAGAATCGTGCCAGTGCCGAGCACCGCCCCGCGCTTCACCACGGTGCCTTCGTATACACCCGCGTTCCCGCCGACCAGCACATCGTTTTCGATGATCACCGGCAGCGCACCCACCGGCTCCAGCACCCCGCCAATCTGCGCCGCCGCGGAAAGATGACAATCGTTGCCGATTTGCCCGCATGAACCGACGAGCGCGTGCGAATCGATCATCGTGCCTTCGCCCACGTATGCGCCGACATTGACAAACATCGGCGGCATGCAAATCACCCCACGGCCGATGTAAGCGCCGTCGCGAATGCTCGACCCGCCGGGAACCACACGTACGCCGTCCGCGATCGAAACGCTGTGCACCGGGTAAGTGGATTTATCGAAGAACGGCTGGCGCTTCGCATCGATGGACATGTCCACAATCGTCCCCATGCGGAAGCCAAGCAGGATGCCTTTTTTCACCCAGGCGTTCGTCCGCCATCCCGTGGCCGCAGACGAATCCGGCTCCGCCGCCCGAATCTCCCCGCGATTCAGCGCGGCCTTGAACGATCGGAACAACTCAAAATGTTCTTCGCGATAGGACGCCGGCGGCGCCTCAAAAAGCGCCTCAATTTGAGATGGCAGCATGCGCTCTCTCGACCAGCTTCAGCGATTCCAGCAGCGCGCGGATCTTGGCGCGGTTTTCCGCCTTCGGAGGCACCAGCGGCAGACGCCAACTCGGTTCCAGCAAGCCCATTTCTGCCATCGCCGCCTTCACGGGAATCGGATTCGATTCCACAAAGTTGATCTCCATCAGGGCGTGATACCGCCGGTGAACTTGGCGTGCCCCGGCAAAATCTCCGTCTAGCGCCAGATGCGTCAATTGCGTCATCTCTGCGGGAATTTCGTTGGACACGACAGAAATCACCCCGCGCCCTCCAATCGCCAGCAACGGCAACGTCAGCGCGTCGTCGCCGGAGAGCACCAAGAATTCTTCCGGCACGCAATTTAGGATCGTTGCCATCTGCCCCACGTTTCCGGAAGCTTCCTTGATCCCCACGATGTTGGGGATATGCGCTAGTCGCTGTACCGTGGCCGGCTCGATGTTCACGCCCGTGCGTCCCTGGACGCTGTACAAAATAATCGGCAAATCCACCGCTTCGGCAATCGCCTTGAAGTGCTGATACAGCCCTTCCTGCGTCGGCTTGTTGTAGTACGGGGTCACCGATAGAATCCCGCTCACGTCCAGCCGCGCCAGTTCGCGCGCTCGTTCGATCACTTCGCAGGTGTTGTATCCGCCCGCCCCGGCAAGCACCGGGACCTTGCCCTTCGCCAGCTCCACGGAAATTTCCACCACGCGATACCGCTCTTCCTCCGAGAGCGTCGGGCTTTCCCCCGTCGTCCCGCACGGCACCAGGAAATCGATTCCCGCCGCGATCTGACGCTTGACCAGCGCTCGAAGCGTCGGCTCATCCAACGAGCCATCCCGCCGAAATGGTGTTACCAGCGCTGTTCCTGTTCCAGTAAACATGTGTTGCTCCTTTGCCTGTCCATTCCGAAATCCAACCCGAGCCGCCACGCGCTCGCCAGCCGGCAACTACTTGCCGACCGCCACCGAAGCGCGCAACCGGCCCAAAATCTCGCGAAACTCAAATACGCCCTGTTTGCCGCCAATCCACCGCGCCGCCTGCAGCGCTCCTCGAGCGTACCCTTCGCGGCTCCTCGCGGTGTGCCGTAAGGTAATCGTATCCGCGGTCGAGTCGAACCCGATTTCGTGTGTGCCGATGTGTGCACCTGCCCGGTTGGAGCTCAGTGTCAGCGAACCGGTAAATCCCGCGCCGCGCATTTCTGCGGCCAACTTCTTCAGCGTTCCCGAAGGGGCGTCTTTCTTCGCTGAGTGGTGGATCTCCCAACCCCACGCTTCGTATTCCGGGTGCTGCGCAAAGAGAGACGCCGCCCGCGCTACAATTTCAAAGAAGAGATTCACACCTACGGAGAAATTAGCGCCGAAAACGAGTGCAGAATGCGCGTCCGCGAATGCTTCCCGAATTTGTGGCAACTCCTCATACCAGCCCGTCGTGCCGCACACTGTATTCACGCCAAGCCCAGCCAGCCGCCGAAGATTCTCCCCGGCCACCGCGGGCGTGGTGAACTCGATAGCCACTTCCGCGCCCTGCAGCGAATCGCGGGATAGCGATTGAATATTGGAACTCGAGAATTTCGCGCACACCGCAAAGCTATATTCCGGCGCCAGTTGTTCCACCAGCTTCCCCATCTTCCCGCAGCCCACCAACGCCAGCCGAGTGCTCATGACGCAGCAACTCCCGTCGCCAGAAGTTGGCGGACCATGCGTGCATAAATCCCCACTGCGTCGCTCAATTCTTTCTTGTCAATGCACTCTTCGGACGTGTGCGCATGATGAATGCTGCCCGGTCCAAGCAGGAACGGCTTGCCCCACGCACCCTCAAATGTGGGAATGTCTGTAGTGAACGCAACCACGGTTGTCGGCAAACCTTCCAGCGAACCAAGGTGTACCGCCGAGCAATGTAACACCTCGCGCGCTTCCACGTTGTGCTGAGCCGCTGCCCACGCCAGAGCCGCCCGCAACGGATCCGCGTCTCCCACGAGCCGGAACATAATTTCCGCCCGGGCTTCGTCCGCCACCACGTTCGGCGCGCGTCCACCGCGAATCGTGCCTACGTTCAGCGTGGACTGCCCAAGAACCGCGTCGGTCGGAAGGGGAATCGCGCGAATCTCCTGAAGCGCGTCCAGGAGCGAATGAATCGCCGAGTGGCCCAGTTCCGGATACGCCGAATGCGCTAGCTTCCCTCGCGCAAGAATCTCGTAGCGCAGCGCTCCTTTCGATCCGAGCGCCGGCTTGTTCTGTGTGGGTTCTCCGTTAATCAGAAACCGCGAGCCACGCGGTGAAGCGGCCGCAGCTTTTGCTCCCAGGCTGTCGCGCTCTTCCCCAACTACGAACAGCAGCGCAAAATTACGGG
>Ga0187772_10000127_pt1 | contig 30299 bp, 28 predicted proteins | sample 0116_SJ02_MP15_2_FD_133137 | JGI IMG/M metagenome (GOLD analysis project Ga0187772, IMG submission 133137) | Tropical peat soil microbial communities from peatlands in Department of Meta, Colombia - 0116_SJ02_MP15_20_MG | ecosystem: Environmental > Terrestrial > Soil > Wetlands > Peat | place... | reverse complement strand
TGCTCTCCGCCGGACGATCAGACAACATCAACACCAACAACAACCGACGCGAAGTGGGGCCACTTCAAGCGTCCGCGATGGGGCCAGTGCAAACGGCCGCTCCGACCAGGTCCCGCATGAGCGCAATGCCACGTGAGCGGTCACGGCAGGCGGGCCTTCTCGTGGCTGAAGTTGGCAACCGGCCACGAGGCCCGCTCAACGGTGCTGCCCCGCAAAAAGGAGCAGCAGTCCCGGCCATCACGACGGGCGGATCATGCCGGGCCGCTGGTTAGGTCGCCGATCACGTGGAACTGGGTAAGAAAGTCCCACTCGACGACGCCGGTTAGCGAGGAGCACGCAATGGTTGCGGTCGAACCGTAGTCGTTCGAGAAGTAGAGATGGTGGTGCGATACCAATACGTCGGGGGCGATGTTGCCGGCTAGTCCTTGGATGAAGGTCGTGTCCACTCTTCTGCCGTCGAGGTTGGCGCGACCGATGAGGGGCCCGAGGTCGTAGCTCCCCCAATAGATGTGGCCGTCTCCGGCTGAGACGCCGGCGACCGTATAGCCGGGAGGCAGGACGATGAACCGGTTGTCGTAAGTCCGGCGCTCGGTGTCAAGCCGCCCGATACCTCCGATCCAGCTCCAGTAGAGGTATTTGCCGGCTATTCCAAGTCCGTTGGCGTATAAGGTGTCGGCGATACCGGCTGCCCCTCCGCCTCCGCAAACGAAACCCCGTTGGACGTTGGTGCCGTTGAGTCGGGCCCGACCGAACCCAGGGTCGCTACCGCATCCCGGATCCTCATCGGAGAGCCAGTACACGTAACGGCCCGCGACCGCCACGCCGTTGAGCACGCCAAGGCCGCGGATGAACGCGCGGTTGATACCCCCGCCACTCAGGTTTGCGCGCCCGATTGCCGTGCCACTCGTCCAGTAAAGATGACTGCGGCTCGCTGCCACCGTCCCCACCTCGATGAGCCCCGAGATGAAGCTCCGTTCGACCCTCGCACCGGCATTGGTAGCTCGCCCGATGTGATCCCCGCGGGCACCCCCGACCCAGAACAGATCGGCGCCCGCAGCCCCCGGAACCCACCCACCAACGATCGCAGCAAGCGCGAGAGCTTGAAGTAAGCGGCAAAAGCGCGCCCGCACAACGAACTAATCCTAACTCCGGGCGTTTCGGGAAGCCCGCGGATCGTGAGCGGGTCCGCTTTGAGCAGGTGGTAGGTCGCAAGCCCGCGGAGCGACCCGTCCAGCAGCCCGCTCAGCATCATCATGCCGGCGTCGGGTTCGGGGCGATCGCCGACCGAGCGGTTCAGCGACTGGCTCACTTCGCGTCACGTTTCGAGGATCACGTGCGCTTGATCGTGCGCGACAGGCGCCGCGACCGCACTGCCGGTGCGCGGCGTCGGGATAGGCACGGTGCTGCGTCACTGTTTCATCCCGGTACGGCTCGACGGCAGAACGGTTCACGGCGGCGGTGTCCCCGTCGCGACCCGTCACGAGGCTCGCGCCACGACTCTGCAAATGCCGTGCTGCAGTCGTCCCCTGGGCACGCCCGGAGGGCGCCGTCCCGATCGCGCTAGCCACACCGAGGGCTCACGACCGGGGCAAGCAGCGGCGGGCCGATCACCCTGCCGTCGCCATGATTCCAGTCATCCTAGGAACCCGGGGCGGAGCCGAGTCCTGCTCGCGCGAAAGACGCCGCCGACGCCCGTGAGGCCGCGATCCCTTGCAGCCTCACGAACGATCGACGACGGCCACGGTTGCGGCGGGGGTTGCCCCACTATCTGACAAGTGCCCGATTCTCGGGCGCAAGCAGCACTATCCCGATCCGACATCACGCCGCTGCTCCCGTCCGTTGCATTGGCGCCGACCGAGTCGCCGGGTCTTGTGGAATTGCACTGAGCAGCAATCTCGGCGTCGCTTGCGAGGTGATTGCTCCCTTTGCTCAAAACCAGAGCGTTTCGACTGATCCTGCAGTCCGTCTGATCTGGTGCGGCGTCTGGGTCTCGGGTCTTGCGACTGGGAGTATGGTCCCGGCAAGCAGATGGGTCACCGTCGAGAGAAGGACTCGCCGGAGCCTCGTAAGTCGAGGATCACGGCGATTGCGGAGGCGTTCGCTCAAGCACTACTGGCCGCCGACGCGGTCGCGGCTGAGATCGCGATCCGCGAGGCGATGGATGCCAGCCTGAGCACTGCTGAGATCGACGAGAGGGTGATCGCCCCAGCGCAGTGGCTCGTCGGCGAGCTTTGGGAGCGTGGCGAGATCTCGGTTGCCGACGAGCACATCGCAACAGAGATCACGGTCCGTGTCCTGGCGTTACAACGCGAGGCCCAGCGGGTGGCGCAGGCCCGGGGCGGTCGCCGGGTCATGCTTGCCACCCCTGCTGGGGAGCTCCACGTGGTCGCGCTTCGCATGGTGGAGAATCTTCTGAGCGGCGCGGGCTATGACGTTGTGATGCTTGGCGCGGACGTTCCCGCGATTGCGCTCGCCGCTGCGGCGCGACGTCTCGATGCACAGGTCATTTGTATGAGCTTGACGGTGCCCGGAAGGGCGGACCAGGTGCTGAATGCGATTGACGAGGTACGCCGGGCAACGCCTTCTGCGGCGTTCGTCGTCGGCGGGCGGGGACTCAGCGGCGAGTGGCAATTGCGGCCTGAGGTTCATTTCTGCGCGCGCGTTTCCGAGGCCGTCGAGGCGGTCGACGCGATGGCCAAGCGCGCGGGTTTGAATTAGCCACGTTCGCGCACGGCTGGCACCCTTGTTTGGGGCGCCCAATTCGCGGCGTTGAGCATCTTCAGAACCGGTCGTGAGCGGCGTACTCTTTGCCGATGTACATCTCGCTCTCTCGCTTACGTGTCGCGCCGGACCGCACCGACGATCTGGTTGCGGCGTTCCGCGACCGCCTTGGCCTGGTTGATGGGTTTGGTGGGTTTGAGGGCTTGGAGGTTTGGCGCTCTGACCGCGAGCTGGATGAAGTCATCATGGTGAGCCGGTGGCGGGATCGCGACTGTTTTCGCGACTACATGCGCAGCGCCGCGCACCGCGCCTCCCACGATCGAATCCGAGGTGACCTGCAGGCGGCAATCAAGCTCGAGCGGCTCGAGCACCTCCACACCTACGAAGTCGTGGCGCGATGAACGAACGAGGAGTGGCGCCACCGACCGGGATGGCGCCACCGGTCACGGCCACACTGCCCGACGGCGTCGTGCTCGAGCTTCGCCCGCTCGCCCGCGAGATCACCGATCGGCACTTACTCCGTCACGCCGAGGACCTCCAGCGATACGGCGAAACCGGTCGAGAGTGGTGCACTCACGACAACCAGCACCTGATCAACTGGGCGGTGCTCGCCGTTTGTGACGCATTGTCATTCCGCGAGCAACTCGCATGGCTCGCGAACGTCTTGATCAGTCGCGGCTACCCGCTCGCCAACCTGGCCGATAACCTAGACACAGCCGCCGAGACCACGCGGCAACTCATCACCAGCGACCACACCGCGCAGCTGGCGAGCGCGCTCGAGACGGGCGCGCAGTTCATTCGCGGGCTGGAGTACGACGAATCACCCTAGCCTTTCCCTGCGAGCATCAGCATCGCTGTCGCGGCCAGACTGGACGCGCCAGCGCAGAGACTGGATCGGTACCCCCGGTCGTTGGGAACGGACTGAGCACCGGCACACGTCGGCGGCCGCCGAGACGATCGGCAGCATGGCAACGCGCGCGGTCGCCGCGATGGTCGCAATGAGTCCCGCGCGTGGCTTTTTCGGGTTCGAGGGAAGCCTCTTTTCGTTGGTGTGGCTTCTAAGGATGTGGATGCGGCTCACGTGGATCTTCTGACGCCGCGCAGGTTGGGCAGTTGAGCAGCGGCTCCGACGGAGCAGTGCTGGCGAGATCGCTCATCGTGGTGATCTCCGGGCGCGGGCTGAGATCAGCGGGTAGAAGTTGCGGGAGAAGTCGGAGCCGGCGATCAGCTGGAGAAAGTGGTCTATCTCTTGGTCTGAGACGAGGCTCAAGTCGGTTGGGCGGTCGCGAACCTGCTCCAGGTTGGCGCCGCCGCCACCGACCTCCAGGCACGGCCTTCCAGCGGCGACGCCCATCTCCGCAAGCTGGCGGATCGTCACCCGATCGAAAGAGGTCTCCGGGCTGGCGAAACGCTCGCGCGCCCGGTCCATTGCGTTGTCCAAGACGTAGGTACTCATGTTTGCCCCCGAGGATGGTTGGCTTGCCGATAGGCACGGCGAAAGCTCGCTCTCGGTTCGCGTGAGACCAGCGGTCCGCTCTGATACCCATTGACGATGGTGAGAGACCCGCCATCGCGGCCTGGCCGCCACGACGAGTTGAAGTGCTCGATCTCGACCGTCGCCGGCAAGGATTCGACTCACGAGCGCCCGATCCGCCGGCCGCGCGCCACGCAAGTCGTTGGAGGTATGAACGTGCTGGCGGGGTCCTCGAGCAGCCGCCGCGCCTCGTCGATCTCGCGGCTCTCTGCGCCGATGAGAACCATTTGTTCTCTGACGCGCTCGAGCGTGAGCGACAGGAGGCGCGAGGGGAGCGTCCCGCCGGGGTAGCGGCGCCCGATGTAGTCGGCGTGAACGTCGACGAGCCCGACCGCGCATAGGTCGCCGCACAGCCTGGCGCCGTAGCCGGGATCCAACCCGCCGGCCATCACTACGTCAAGGAACCGCGACCAAACCCGCCGCCACACTAAGCTCGGCGGCGACAGAGCCACCGTCGTGAAGTCGGGCGCGATCGAGGCCACCCACCCACCCGGCCGCGCCGCACTTACAAGTCGCTCCAACGCCCCAAGCCGAGGGGACAGGAACATCAAGAGCAGGCGCGCGTGGACGAGATCAAAAGCCGATTGGGGCAGCTCGTCAGACAGCAGGTCATGGCGGCGCACCTTGACCCGATCGCTCGCGAGCCCCTCGAGCAGGCTGGTGTCGAGATCGACCGCAAGCACCGAGCCGGTGCTCCCGACCCGCTCGGCAAGCATCCGCGTGACCGAGCCGGCGCCGGCGCCGACATCCAGACAACGCCAGCCCTTGCCCACCCCAATCGCGTCCAGCTGACTCACACTCAGCGGATCGTGGTACTCCTCCAGCAACCGCAGCCGAGCCTGCTCAACATCGGGCGAGCGTCGCCGCGAGAGAAGGTATTCAGTCAACCCCGATCCCTCGATTCCACGTCGATTTCTCCTGCATCTGAGAGTCGGTTCTCACACCGCGTTACGGCCGCCGCACCAGTTGGTTCGCCGCCTCGGAGGGCAAACACGGTCCGCATGCCGCACTGCGCCGATGCCGTGGTCAGGCTGCGATACGCGGCGCGTCGAGGAGCCGGAGCAGTTCAGCACGGCTCGGGCCGGCGGGGGGTGGTGGTTCGCTCTCGCTCGCGAGGTCGAGAATGCGTTCGACGAACTCTGGGTTCTCGAACGTCTCCCGGAGGGAGATCAAGCAGCAGCGCGACGCAAGAAACGCCCTGAATGCGTCGGGATCGCGCACACTGGCCGCGCACAGCGCTTGCCGAAGGCGCGCCGATGATGTGCCCGCCAGCTCGGGCTTGAGCCCGTTGCGGAGCGCCTCGATCTCACCGATCCGAGCGCGATCCTCCTCGACGGTTTCTCGGTACCACGGCGTCAGCTCGGCCTCGGTTACGCTGTCCCAGGCCGCAGCGAGCTCGCGAGGATCGTCGAGGTGCGCTCGGATCACGTCGCGCAGACGCTGGGCGTGCATCAGGCCGAGCGCCATCCCCCGGCCGTTGCTGGGATTCGTGCAGACGGATGCGTCCCCCACCGCCACGACGCCGGTCGCCACCGGCCGGCCCCCTATGTTGAACCGACGGTAGCGGTCGATCAGCCCACCGAGCGGCAGCACGTCGCTGATCGGTTCGCCGTCGAGCCACTGCACGTGCTGTGGGCATGCCGCCACCAGCGCCGTCCAGAGATCAGGGTCCCGGAGCCGCTTGAGCGGGCGGTCGCCGCCAGATGTGTAGAGAGTCACTGACCACGTGCCGTTGTCGCTGGGCACTGTGAGCACCGAGAACGTTCCCACTTCGGTGATCAAAGGCGCCCGGAACTCCGGCAGCGCACCGTCCTCGGAGCGAAAGTAGCGGCTGTAGTAGAGAAAGCCACAGTCCTCGGCCTCCTCGTGTACCGGCCCAGCGCCGGCCTCCTCGAGCCAGCGCGGAAGCTGCGAGCGCCGGCCCATCGCGTCCACCACAAGGTCGGCCCGCAGCTCCTCCCCGGAATCGGCTCGCACGCCGGCCACGTGCGGGATACCGTTCGACTTGCTCACCACCAACTCCCGGACGGCAACGCCCCGACGAATCTCCAGGCCCGGTTCGGCATCCGCCGCGAGGCCCAGGACCCGCTCGAACACGGGCCGGCGCGCGGTAATGGTCTCGAAACGCTCGTCGCCGTGCCGCGGTGCCCGGTGCGTGATCGTCGGCGGCATCAAGGAGAGCGGATCAAACCGTAAGGCGCCCGCCGCCTCGAGCGCCGCAACAACCTCCGGCAGTTCCTCCTCGAGGACGATGCGCCCGCGCGGCTGTAGATAGTGCGGCTGGCGAAACTGGGCCACTCCGCCGCGGGCCCAACGCTCCCACGCCCGCTGGGGGGAACTCGGCACCGGTTCTGAATCGCGCTCCAGGAGCGTCACCTCGTGACCGTCCCGGCTCAGCAGCATCCCCGTGGCCAGGCCGCAAAGGCCGGCACCCAACACAATAATCCTCGATCCCGTCGCTGCCACAGAAATCTCCTCGTTCGGCTTTGGCGTTCTTGGCAGGACTACGGCCCGGCAGCGCGTGCGGTTCGCGATCACTTCTTGCTGCCTCCTCGAACCGACCGAACGTCACCGCCGTATTCCCTTGTGAGGCACCCGTTTGCGATCAGGAACGATGCGCGGGTGACACGGGAATCCGTCAAGGAGGGAGCGCTCGCCATGGCAGACCTGATCGACGGTACGCTGGACGACCTCGACACTCATCTGCGCCAACTCAGGCGCGAGGTTTCGAGGCTCGAAGCGCTTCGCCGGCAACTGGACATTCCGGCCGACGACTTGCCGGGGAGTAATGTGCCTCGCAGCGTCGTAGGAGGGGATGCGCGTGATTCTGGGCCGAGAGCGCGAACTGGAGCGGATAGATGAGCTGATCGGCCGGGCGCAGCCCGGCGGTGGTGGCGTTGCCATGCTGGAGGGGCCCGCCGGGATCGGGAAGACGGCCTTGCTGCTCGAGGCGACGCGACGCGCGGAGGGCTTGGGATTCACTGTCCTGCAGGGTGGCGGGGCACGTCTCGAGCGCGATTACGCCTTCGGCGTCGTCAGGCAACTCTTTGCTCCTGCGTTGGGTTTCCGCTCTGGCTCCACCGATCTGTTTGACGGAGCGGCACGTCTCGCGGCGATACCGCTCGGGCTCGTCGGAGCCACGGATGAATTGGCTGACGTCTCGGGCGATGCGTCGGCGGCGATGCACGGTCTCTTCTGGTTGACGGCGAACCTCGCCGAACGGGCACCGGTGCTCGTAACCGTCGACGACGCACATTGGAGTGATTCGATGTCGTTGCGGTTTGCGCTCTATTTGAGTCGGCGGGTCCGCGACCTGCCCGTGCTGTTACTAATCGTGACGCGTCCACTCTCGGAGCAGCATGACGCAGAATTACTGATCGAGCTGGGGGCGCTGCCGGATGTGACGCGGCTGCGACCGGGTCCGCTGACCAGGGCCGACGTGGGACGGTTAATTGAACAGAACAGGCTGCACGACGCACATGAGGAGTTCGTCACTGCCTGTGACCGCGCGACCGGCGGCAATCCGTTTCTGCTCGGAGAACTGGTGGCGGGCCTCATCGCCGACGGAGTGAGCGGGAGTGCACGTGACGCGGCGCGGGTAGCCGGCTTCGCCCCGGAGGGGATCGTGCGTTGGGTGCTGGCGCGCCTGGACGCGTTGGGAGAGGCTCCGCGGCAGTTGGCAGGCGCGTTCGCGGTACTCGGTGCCGGCCCGCTCGCGGACGCCGCTGCTCTGGCGAAGCTCGGGCCCGCGGCGGCCGCGGCAGCCGCTGACGAGTTGGTAGGTGCCCACATCCTGGCGGCGGGCCGCGGCTATGAACTTCTCCATCCAGTTCTGCAGGCGGCGGTGTACGACGGGCTGGGGCCCGCGAGCCGGGCAGAGGCGCACGCGGTCGCTGCGCGACTCTTGAGCGCACGCGGCGCCCCGCTGGAGCGCGTGGCAGCGCATCTACTGGCTTCCGATCCTGGACGGGATGGCTGGGTGGTCGAGCTGCTACGCGCGGCGGCTCGCGAGGCCGGAGCACGCGGCGCGCCGGCTTCGGCCGTCAGCTACCTGGAGCGTGCACTCGCGGAGACGCAGGCCGAGGAGACCCGCGTGGAGCTGCTGATCGAGCTCGGCGAGGCTCAATTGCAGGCTGGACACGTGGGCGCGGCCGAGCGCCTGGAGGAAGCGCTGGGGCTGGCCACCGATCCGCGTCAGCAGGCAGAGATCTTGCTCACGCTTGGACGGGCGCTGTTCTCGACCGGTGAATACCTCCGGGCGCGCGACGTTCTGCGACGCGGCCTGGACCAGTTGCCGAGCGGAGACGATTTGTCACTGGAGCTCACCGGCTGGTCGATCGCATTCGCCCGCGACGACCCGGTGTTGCCGGCGGTGACCCGGCGCCGGCTGGAGTCGTTGCTCGCGAGCGTGACGCCGGGGCGCAGCCGGAACGAACGCCTGCTGCTCGTCCACCTGGCCTACGAGGCGGTCCGTTCCGGCGCGCGGTCAAGCGACCAGGTGGCGACGCTCGCACGGCGGGCTCTAGCTGACGGTGCGCTACTGAAAGACAGCGCGACCGACCTCATGGGCCCGTACGGCGGGGCTTGCTACGCGCTGCTCCACGCCGGTGAGGTCGATGAGGCAATCGCCGAGCTGGGGCGCGGCGTCGAGGTGAGCCAGGCTCAGGGCTCGAGGGTCGCGTTCGGCCGTCTGTCGCGCCTTCGGGGTATCGCGCGCTACTACCGGGGGGACCTGCTCGAGGCGCTTGCAGATCTCGACAGCGCGCGCACGAGCCACGGCGACGGGTACGAGCATGGCCTGCCTGAGACGATGGCATTCCTTGCCATGTGCGTGCTGGAGCGCGACGATCCGGCGGGCGCGGCAGCCCTTCTCGAGCTTCCAGGCGACCCCGAGCGGTGGCGGGCGCAGCCGTCCTTCGCCAGCTATCTGTTCGCCCTGGGCCGTACTCGCGTAGTGCAGGGGAGCCTCGACGAGGCTCTGGAGATCTTGCTCGAATGCGAACAGGTGGTGCGGGACACGAATTCCCCCAACCCGGCTGTGAACCTGCCCTGGCGCTCGGAGGCCGCCCTGGTGGCGGCACGGTTGGGCGCGCACGACCGCGCGGAGGAGCTCGTCGCCGAGGAGGTTACGCTCGCGCGGGGGTTCGGAGCGCCGCACGCCCTCGGGGTCGCGTTGCGAACCGCAGGGCTGGTCACGCGAGCCGCCGACGTTTTCGAGCAACTGCGGGAGGCGGCGGAGCTCCTTGAGCGGGCCGGGACACGCCTCGAGCTCGCGCGCACATTGACCGAACACGGAGCCTCACTGCGCCGCGCCGGTCGACGGCGTGACGCGCGTGACCCGCTCCGTCGCGCGCTTGACCTTGCGACACGCTGTGGGGCAGTCGCGATCTCCCGGCGCGCACGCGAGGAGCTGATCGCAGCCGGCGCCAAGCCGCGACGAGAACGCATCACCGGCGTCGACGCGCTCACCGCCAGCGAACTCCGCGTTGCACAACTGGCGGCGCAGGGCATGACGAACCGCCAGATCGCGCAGGCGCTGTTCATCACAATGAGGACGGTCTCCGCTCACCTCGGCCAGGTGTATTCAAAGCTGGATCTAAGCGATCGGGCCCAGATCGCATCCGCGATCTCTCTCACAACCGGCCGGACGCCCGAGGTATCATGAGAAGCCAGGAAGGCCGCGAAAAGCTCCGGCACGGGCGCCGCAACTGAAATGGGAGTGACATGAGGATCAAGCTAGTTGGATTGCTCGCCGTGCTGGCCACCATGCTTGCCAGCACGACCGCATGGGCGTTGGAAGCTGCACCAGCGTCGTTCACACTTTCGGCGCGTGGGCCGGTGAGCCAAGGAGTCACAGTCAAACCCGTATTGAAAGAACCTCGGATTCTCGGTTTGATTGTGTTCAGGCAGCCGAAGCACACGGAGGTGGGAACGGTGCTTCTGGGCTCCTTCTCTGGCCGCCCATCCATTCATTGGAATCTGAAGGTGCACGGCAAGCTGCTCGGGTCCGGGTCCTATCTGATCTCCGTCCAGGTATTCGCTAGCGGCAAGCCCACGACGATCCCCGCCCCACGCCCGCGGAAGCTGACGATCTCCGGCCACCAAGTCACGGTCGGTTAGGCCGTCGGGCGAACGGGGCCGAATCGCCCGGTTGGCTCAGCCTCTCCGGGTTCGCATGAGGTCGGCGATGACGGACCAAGAATCACCGAACCGCGGTGGTCCCCCAGGGAAGGGCGCGCTCATTGGTGGCTATCGCATCGATGAGCCGATCAGTCGCGGCGCCATGGGCCTCGTCTACCGCGCGACGAGCATCGAACTGGGCCTGGTGTACGCGCTAAAGATTCTCGCCCCCGAGGTCGCCGGCGATGAGCAGTTCAGACGACGCTTTAGGCGCGAGACTCGTATCGCCGCTTCGCTTCGCCATCCGAATGTGGTCGCAATTCACGACGCGGACGAGCACGAGGGTCTGCTGTTCCTCGTGATGGACCTCATAGCTGGGACGGATCTACGGGAGGTGATACGGCAATCAGGTCCGCTGGAGGCCCACCGCGCCACCAAACTGCTGGCTCAAGTGGCGTCGGCGCTCGACGCCGCGCACGATCACGGGCTGGTGCACCGAGACGTGAAACCGGCAAACATTCTGATCGCTGGCGGCGAGACCGATGAGCACGCTTACGTGACTGACTTCGGCCTGGCAACAGAGCTTGACCGCGCTTCGAGTGTCACTGCCCTCACGAAGACGGGAGCTGTCCTAGGCACCGTCGATTACATGTCGCCGGAGCAGATCACCGGCAAGCGAATCGACGGTCGGGCGGATATCTATGCGCTCGGTTGCGTGTATTTCGAGATGCTGACTGGCGCCGTCCCTTACGTACGGGATAACTCGGTGATGGCGATCCTGTATGCGCATGTGCACGAGCCACCGCCACCACTGTCGGAGCGGCTGACCGAGCTGTATCCCAATCTCGGCGCCGCCGTCGAGCGCGCGCTGGCAAAGGATCCGGACGACCGGTACGCGTCAGCCGGAGAGTTTGCGGATGCTGCGACCGACGCAGTCGAGGGCTTGCGTCGCCCCCGATCGCGGACCATGCGGCGACCAAGGCCGTCGGGCGCCGAGGAGGCGGCGCTTGCCTTGACGGAGGCGGCACAGCGGACGGTAAGCGTCTTGTGTTGCGGGGTGAAGTTATCGACCGCGGCGGGGCCGGAGCCTGACTACGGGCTGACGCAAAATGCACTGGATCGATGCCTCGTTGAGGTTCGCAGCGCGATCAGCCGTCACGGCGGGATCGTGGAGGGGCCTGACGGAGATGACGTGATCGCAGTATTCGGCGTCCGCCGTGCGCGAGAGGACGACGCGCTGCGCGCGATGAGGGCCGCGGCCGACATTGGAAAGCGGTTATCGGCGGTGGCCGCGGAGGTTGGGGTGGTGGTTCAGGCACGCATCGGCGTCCATACCGGCCGCGTGCTGGTTGGAGAAGACTACGAGGTTGCCAGTGGCGCCCCAGTCGACGCAGCGGCAATCCTGCAGACGCTCGCGGGCGTCGGCGAAGTCCTGTTGACGTCGCCGACGTTACAGCTCGTGCGCGATGCCGTCGAGGTCGAGCCGCTCGAGCCCGTCACGATGGCGCGTGGGTCCGAGCCGGTGCCGGTATTTCGCCTCGTTCGTCTCGATCCGGCCGCGCCGGGACTCGCCCGCAGGTTTGACATCCCGTTCGTGGGCCGCGAGCGCGAACTCCGTCTGCTGCGAGACGCATGGGGCCGCGCCATGGAAGAACGGGGCTGCCACCTCTTCACCGTGGTTGGCGAGGCCGGCGTCGGGAAGTCGCGCTTGATCGCCGAGCTGTTGGCCGACGTTGGCCAGGCGAGTCGTGTGTTGCGCGGTCGCTGCCTTCCCTATGGGGAGGGAATCACGTTCTGGCCCATCACCGAAGCCTTGACGCCTCTTGGGGAGGTCGTCCAGCCGGTCCTCAACCGTCTGCGCGGCGGCGGCGGCGGCGTCGCGGCGCCCGAGGAGCTGTTCCTCGCAGTTAGGCGGCTGCTCGAGTCACTGGCTGCCGAGCGCATGGTGATCCTCCTCGTCGATGACCTGCAGTGGGCCGAACCGATGTTGCTCGATCTATTGGACCACGTCGCCGACCTCTCACGCGTCGGGCCAATCCTTCTCCTGTGCGCCGCCCGCCTGGAGCTGCTCGATCTCCGACCCGCATGGGGTGGCGGCAAGCTGAACGCGACGACCGTGCTGCTTGGCCCGCTTCCAGAGGCCGCTTCGAAGCTGCTGTTGGACGAACTCTCGGTCGGGCTTGGTCCAGCGATGCGCGCGCGGGTGCTGGCGGCGAGCGAAGGTAACCCGCTGTTCCTCGAGGAAATGGCCGCGCTGGCGCGCGAGGGGGGTTCAGTCACCATTCCTGCGACGATCGACGCGTTGCTGGCCGAGCGGTTGGAACGCCTCGCGAGCGACGAAAGAGAAGTGCTCCAGTATGCGGCGGTCGAAGGAGAGGTGTTTCATCCCCGGGCCCTCCAGCCGCTTGTCGGTGAGCGCCTCGCGGCGATGCTCGACTCGACGCTGTCGACGCTAGTACGCAAGCAACTGATTCGACCGCACCCGGCGACCCTCGACACCGACGATGCGTACCGCTTCCGTCACCTGCTGATCCGCGAGGCCGCCTATGACGCCCTTCCCGAACACACGCGTGCGAGGCTCCACGAGCGGTTCGCCAGCTGGTTGGAACAGGGCGCCGGCGACATCGCTGAGCTCGACGAGATCGCCGGCTGGCATCTCGAGCAGGCGGTGAGGTACGGCCCTGGCCGCGGCCCACGGATCGACTCCGAACTCGGGCGGCGAGCAGCCGCTCACCTGCACGCCGCGGGCCGCCGGGCCCGCGACCGGGGCGACGCGGCGGCGGCCACGGGCCTGCTGGAGCGGGCGTTCGCCCTCGCCCCGCCGACGGACATGCTCCGCGGCCTGATCGGCGTCGATCTTGCCGAGCGCCTCATCGAGTCGGGCGAGGTCGTGCGCGCCGACGAGCTGCTGTCCACTACCGAACTGGACGCCGGGGCGGGCCAGCTCGCTGCGCTCACCAGGTTCGAGTGGACGGTTCGGGTCCGGCCTCAGGAGGCGGTGCAGACGATCGAGTCGAAGCTCCCCGGAATCCTCCGGCAGCTGGCCGACGCAAAGGATGAAGGTGGAATGGCTCGAGCCCACCTGGTTGCGTACATGCCGCACTGGTTCGCGAGTCAATGGACGCTCGCCGGAGAACAGGCGCGTCTGGCTGCCGAGCACGCGGAAAGCGCGGGTGACCAGGGCATGCGCTCGCGCGCGCTTGCGTTTTACATCGGTTCGCTCGTCTACGGGCAGGCCAACGTTCGGACGATCGCCCGGGAGCTAGACGCGATCGAGTTGGGCGAGCCTGGCCCCAGTCTTGCCGCCAGGCTCGAGCTGGCGAGGGGCCAGCTCGCGCGGCTCGAGGGCCGCTTTCCGGACGCTCGGATGTTCATGCGACGGGCGTTTGAAAGCTTTCAGGCGCTCGGCATGCGCGAATTGCAGGCGGCGTGCGATAGCGAGCTCGGCGTGGCCGAGCTGTCAGCCGGAGATCCGGCGGCAGCGCTCCCGTGCCTGCTTCGGAGCGACGCGGTCCTCGCCGAGCTGGGCCAGCATGCGCTGCGGTCGACGACCCAAGCGCGCGTCGCACATACTCAGTCGCTCTTGAACAACGTCGGCGCCGCTCGATCCGCGATCGAGCTGGCGGAGCGCCTCAGCGCCCCCGAGGACATACTCAACTTCGCGATCACCCATCGTGTGCGCGCCCGCCTTGCCCTCACAGAGAAGAACGATGAGGGGGCGGTCCGCTGGGCGCGCAGCGCGGTCGCCCACGCCTTCCGGACCGACTCACTTGAAGTGCGTGCCGATGCCATGCTCGACCTGACCCGCGTCCTTCAAGCGGTCGACCGCCGAGCCGAAGCGGTGGTCGAGGCGCGCGCCACGTTGGACCTATTTGCCGCCAAAGGCCATCGCCCGGGGATCGAGCAGGCACAGTCACTATTGGACGAGCTCGGAGCGCGCGACCAGTCGCGGCATGAGGAGGCTCGAATCGAATAGCGCGGGCGATCGGACGGAGCGCCGTCAAAAGATTGGTACCCCCTTCCGATGACGTCACGGGCAGGGCGGCCTACTTTGCGCCCATGCCTAAGAACGCCGCCACCGGCACATTCACCTCGCCCCGTCTAGCCAGCGTCCGACGCGGTCCGCGCGCGTCGGCGCGACGCGGGCCCCGCGGGATCGACGCCAACCTCAGAGCCAAGTTCCGCAGCGGCGACCCTGACGCGGTGCGTGCCGTGTATTCGGCCTACGGACGCCTCGTCTATGCCGTCGCGCACCCCATCCTGCAGGAACGTGGCCTGTGCGAGGAGGCAACGCAGCAAACATTCTTGAAGGCGTGGCGAGCCGCCGGGAGCATCGATCCAGGAAGGGAGCTCGGGCCGTGGCTGGCGGCCATTGCCAGGCGGGTGGCGATCGACATCTACCGCCGAGAGGCTCGTCGAGTCGCCAGGCCGCTGGACGCTGTCTCGGCCGACGATCCGGCCCTCGTGTCGCCGGCAGTCACCGTCGAGGACACCTTCGAGCTGTGGGAAGTCCGTCGAGCGGTCTCGTTGCTTCCCGACGATGAGCGCGAGGTCGTTCGCGCACAGCACTTCGAGGGGCTCACCCAGAGCGCGATCGCGGCTCGACTCGGGATCCCACTGGGGACCGTCAAGTCTCGCTCGTTCCGGGCCCACCGGCGGCTGGCGGTTCTTCTAGGACATCTACGACCGCGGGCGCCGATCTTCAGCTGCCCGAGCTGACCGCACACGAGTCTCAACCGGCTCAGCGGTTGTGGGCTCCGCTGCCATCTTGGGCTTGCTGGTCGTTGCCGTATCGGTCGTCAACTCGGATGATGCGGACCCCAGAACTCGGGAGTTGCGAACCGTGTTGGCCGGGAGCGCGTTTGTTGTCCTGGTAGACATCTTCTTCGTCTCGATCGTGGCCTTGACTGGGGGCTCGGTCGTCCTCGGGGTCTCAAGCATCGCAATGGCAATCGTCGCCCTGCTGGCCACCAGACGCCTGATACCGAGAGCGAAGCGGGCTGGCAATTTCTCCCGCAGTTCTCGAACCAGAAAGCTGAATCTCGCCTTCGCGGCGATTTCGGTTGTGGGCTACTCAGTGCAGCTCGGCCTCGGCGTTGCGCTCCTGACGAACACCCAGAGTGCCGCGCTGGAACGTGCCTTGGTCCTCGTCATCGTGGTCTTTTATGGCAGCGCCCTTGGTCGGGCCTGGGAGGTCACCGGGATACCCCGGCGGGGATAGGAGCGCCGGGGAGTACGCGTGTCTGCGATGAGCGGTGGAAACGTAGAACCCTTACTGCCTGAAACTACGGATCTTCCATAGCCGGCGCAGGCGTAGATTGAGCGCGTCACAGAGCGTGGGTGTTCCGAATCGGGACCGACCGCCAAACCGGCCAGCGGCAGCCTCAGCCGTTTACGATTCGGCACCCACGCTCTTGACATATTTGGCGAGCTTCGCCGGGGGCGCGAATGACGGGCGAGGCGCGAGTAGGTCATGAGCTTGCATGCCCGCAGAGCTCATGCTGCGTCTGTCGACTCGCCAGCGGTATGCAGATCTCAGGGCGCTGCTCTCCGACCCCCTATGTGCGACTCTTCTGACGATACGGAGCGCCAGCTTCCCCGAGACGACTTAGATCCGTAGTGCACCGTCGTGTCGTGTGGCTTTCCCCGGACGCAGTGTGGCTCCAGACCGGCTATAGCACGGGTCAAGCCCTCCGTTGAGTCGCAATCGCGTGTTCAGCAGAGATCAACCGTAGATAGTAACTTTCGACACGAGGAGGTTGATCGTATGGTGGGCGAAATCCTGGCCATCCTTGCTGTGGTGGCGTTGTGCTTACTCTTCATCCACGAGGCCGGCAGTCCTTACCACCGCTGATTCACTACCTGTCACCTGTCTGGTCGTGACGTTGACGTCGCTGGCTGACGACCGATGTGACGGCCAGCGGGGTGTCGTCAGGCTGCATGCCTCCGACCGCTCGTAGCTCGCGCCCGTAAACGGTCCGGCGCGAGTTACGAGGCGACCCCTACGCAATCGCGTGGTGCCATAGCGCTCAACCACGCAGGTCACGCAAGCCGTTCCCCGCCGCCCAGGTCTCCCCAGGATCTCGATTGGCAAGGACCGGTCCATCACCTGGACGTGCACCAGTGTCCGGGATCCTCGCGAAGTCATCGCGCGGCCCCGATCCGACGACGTCGGCACCATGGCGGGGACGAGCGACTTAGAGCACCGCGCTCCGACCCCCTCACCCCTTTACGCCCCTACGCGCCAGCGATACAGTTTTGCTGCTGGTCCCGGTGCGAAGCAGTGAGGGAAGGGTGCGCGAGCGACGGGTGCGGAGCCGTCCAACGCCACAGCCCAGGTCGGATCTCATGCACCGTCCTCACGCTATCGGTCCGCCGGCGTTCTCGCCGGTTTGACCGAGGTCGTGCGGCCGCTATGGCCGGGGCGTCGTCGTGCCGGTACGACGCGGCCGGTGGTGGCGAATAGGACGAGTGGCGCGCTCAGCGCCAGCAGCAGGACGGAATGCGGGTCGGGGGCGGACGGGAGTGACCCAGCGGTAGTTATCTCAGGGCTTCCCGCATCCGTTCGCCGCGGCGATGAACGCCGGCGACTGTGGGTTGACCGTCGGCGGGATGCTGAACCCGCCTCCGGGGAGTGGGTCGGGGTAGTTCCGCACGCCGTGCGCGCGCATGCACTCGGCCTGCCTGAGTTGCTGCGCCCGGGTGGTATGGGGTTTGGCGTTCGCCAGCTTCGCCTGCAGGCTCCTGCAACGCCTGCTCGGCGGTGTGGAACGCCGGGGAACCCTTATCCACCGGGCCGACGGTTGGAGCCTGACCGCCTGCCGCCGGGTCGGTGAAGCTCGGCACGCCGTGCGCGCGCATGCATGCCGCGAACTCGACCGGCACCGCGAGCGGGCTCGAGCCTCCAGAAGTCGTCGAATTGCTCGATGTTCCGCACGCGGCGATCGCCAGCGCGCACCAGGTGACCGCGGGCGCAATCACGCGGTGGTGGCGGGCGCGGTGTCTCGTGTCGCTCGGCGTCTCGCGCACGTCATAGTCCCGAGGCTGGTCCGGCACCTCAGTCTCCTCGTCGTCGGGTAACACGGTGGTAACGCGGAACCCCAAAGCGACCGATGCCGCACCGTGCGACGGAACGAGAACTAGTCGAGCAGGACGACGGCTTGCCCATTGAGGGTAGGTAGCTGCACGACCGGCCCGAGAAAGCCGCCCGTCGAAAAGTCGAAGGCCACGACGTGGTCCTCACCCACACAGTAGAGACGACCCTCGGGTCCGAATCTCAAGCCCCGCGGCCTCCGGAATCTCAGTGAACGGTCGGGTAGGAGTACGCGCAAGAGCTCTCAAGAGGCTGGGTCGTATTCGCGAAGGCTGGTGACGGCGTCCGGAGCGCCGAAGGGGTACTCGCTGGAAACCACGATGTGCCCGTTCCGAGCAAGCGTGAGATCAAGCGGGCTCAGTTCGGAGTCGCTGACCAAGCACCGCGCGCGCAGCGGTCCGTCATGATCGAACGCGACGATTGTGTTCTCGCCTTCCCCGGACGGCCCGACGCCCGACGCCAGGTAAAGCCGGCCGTCAGCACCAAAGCCGAACCCGCGCGGGAAGAGGACAATTCCATCCGGCAACAGAGGCTCTCCGGGCCCGTCCAGAGCGGTGGATATGGCCAATATCGTCCGACGGCGGCGCATGCCGACGTAGTAGCGACCATCGGGCCCGAACGTGCCGCCATGGTGACTTCATCGCGTTGGGCCGCGATCGGGCGGCGGGCTTCCTCGAGCCCGGCGCGCGCGAGGCGGCTGCGCTCGCGGAGCATCGCGGCTTCGGCTTCGGCGTCGCGGGTCGCCTGGCCGTCAGCTGCGAGGAGGCGGTGTCGCCGATGTTTCGCTCACCCGGTGGGCGCTCGAGCACGACCACCCGCTGGCCGACCTCGAGCTGCACCGTCCGATCCTCGAAGACGTGTACCTGCACCTCACGACCACCGACGATCGGGAGCTCGACCAGTGATCCGCCTCGTCATGCATCAGACGCGCTATGACCTGCTGACCTTCGCCCGCTCGTCCTCGCCCTCACGCTACCGCTCTCATTCATCTCCGGCGTTTACATCCCCTCCGTCCGACCACCGCGCTCGCCCACATCGCGCAAGCATTTCCCCTCGAGCATCTCGTGGCGACGCTCAACCGAGGATTCCTTCCCGGCACAGACAGCGTCGCCTGCGGCAACCTGGCAATCGTCGCGGCATGGGGGATCGCCGGGCTGATCGTCGCGCTCGCACGGTTCCACTGGGCACCCGCCGGGGCCACAGCTTGACCCACACCAGAATCGAACACCAACCACGGGAGACGAACATGTCGATGTTCAAGTACGAGACACACACCCGTCAGGGCAGCTGCCCCGCCCACGGAACAGTGAAGGGCGAGAAGCACGTTCCCCAGGGTCACATTACCGTTCGTGATCACCGGGGTCGCGCGCCACGTGGCGGGCATGCGGCCCTACCGCTGCCCCGAGTGTGGCGCAAAGGTCTCCTAACCCCAATCACCGGTCCGCCGCGCCCCGCTCTAATCTGCGGGGCGTGAGCTCCGGCGGCACGTCGTTCCCAGTGCTCGAGGCGAGCGACCTCGATCGGGTCACCGGGCTCCTCGAGGCCCATCAGTTCTTCTGGCTCGACCTACACGACCCGAGCACGGATCAGCTCACACGACTCGGCGAGCTGCTGCACCTTCATCCGCTCACGATCGAGGACGTGAGCACCTTCTCCGAGCGCCCTAAGCGCGAACATTACGAGGGGTACGTCAGCCTCGTCGTCTACGGGGTCGACGAGCAGGCGGCCGCCGGCGAGCGACTGCTGCGCGAGGTGCACCTGCTGATCTCCGGCGCTTGGGTGGTGACGTTGCACCCGACGCCGTTCGCGGTGCTCGACGCGCTGCGCGCGCGGGTACGGAAGCAGCCACCCGCCCGGGAGCGGGCGCTGGTCATCGACATCCTCGACACGGTCCTGTCGAGCTACGTGCCCGTGCTCGATCGCATCGACGAGGCGATCGACGAGATCGAGCAGCAGGTCATCGAGCAGCCGCGCGAGCAGAGCCTACAGCGAATCTTCTCGCTCAAACGCGACCTGATCGCGATGCGCCGGGTAGTGACCCCGATGCGCGATTTCTTCGCGCGCGATACGGACGAGATCAGCCACCTTCCGGGGATGGAGCCCGACGATCTCCTCTACTTGCGCGACCTCTACGACACCCTGGTCCGCACCTCGGACCTGATCGACTCCTACCGCGACCTGTTGAGCGGCGCCACCGACATGTACCTGTCGACGGTCGCCAACCGCCAGGGCGAGATCTCCAAGCAGCTAACGATCATCGCCACGATCTTTCTGCCGTTGACGTTCCTGACCGGATTCTTTGGCCAGAACTTCGCGTTTCTGACCGGGCATATCCAGAACGCGACGTGGTCCTTCTTCGTGCTCGGTCTCGGGCTGCTGCTCGCGTCGATCGTCGGCTTCTGGATCTTCCTTCGCCGCAAGGGCTGGCTTAGCTCGAGCGCATAGAAGCGTCGAGGCCGGGGCGACGTCGCGACCGTCCAGCCGGGCACTCCGCACCGCTTTTGGAACGCCGGCGCGGGAGACTCCTTGGCTATCGGCCCACAGAGATCCCCGCACCCGCGTGAGCGTGGGTCACGACGCGTTTATCGCGGTGTCATCGATGCGGGCGGTGACGCCAAGGCGATCTGGTCCATTGACGGCGTGCACCTCGATTACCTCGGCGGCGTGTAGCCCACGAGGCCTTGAAACGGGTCCTGAGTCTCTTACGATCCCGTCGCCGTGCCGTCCAAGACCGTGAGCAGCAGGCGCGAGGGCCGCGCGCCGTCGTGATATAGGCGGTTGTGCGCGATGGTGGCATTCGTGCCGGTGCTCTCGTCTCCACCGGTTCCAAGGTTTACGGCGAACTTGGGGTGAGCGGATGAGGCGACATCCAAGCGGATGCAGTGGCCGGGAAGGAAGCGCTGCGCCGTGTCCCACATGACGATCTCGATCTCATACACCGTGTCTGGCTGCACGGGCTCGGCCCGCTCGTGTCCAGCGCGGTAGCGCAGCCTCACCAGACCGTCACACAGCCGCTGGGCGAACCCGTTGGGGTGCACATCGACCAGCCTCGCGGTTACGTCTGTATCCGCCGCCGAGGTGGATACGAACGCGACAACCCGGACCGCGCCGACGACATCGAGCGGCTGGGTGAGCGGCTCACTCGTGTAGACCAGTACGTCACCGCGGGCCTCGAGAGCCGAGTAGTCGTCCGGGCCGCCGATCTGCGCCGATGACGCCGGGGTGATGAACGGGACCGGGCGATCGGGATCGTGCACCCAGGCATCCGCGGGAGACTCCGCAGGCGCCGGCCGATCACCCAGGCGCCCGTCGCCGTAGCGCGAGTTGGCATGGCCGTCACTCTCCAGGTACAAGGGCAGCTCCGTGCTCCCCGGCGCGGGCCATGCGGCCAGGTCAAGCCACTCATTCGCGGCCATCAGGAAGATCCGGGCAGGCGCTGGCGGTTCGGCCGGGACCCGGCCGCGAACCATCTCGTCGAGGAAGGCCGTCATGGCCGCGTCGAGGTCGATCACCGCGTCGTGACCGAACTCGAGTTCGCCGAGGCTCGTCCCCGTGTTCACCTGGTGACCCCACGGGCCCATGAGCAGCCGCTGCCCCGTCCGTCCGGTCGCGCTCATAGCCGCGTAGTTCGTCGGCGTACCGATCTCCTCGTCGTCGTACCAGCCCGAGATGTGCAAGACCGGCACGTCGATCTCGCCGATCCGATGCTGATACCGGACCGGCTCCCACCACGCGTCGAGGGTCTGGTGGCGGCACTCCTCCCGCCACAGCTCCGAACGAAAGCCCGCGGCTTCGTCAAGCTCGGTCAGCGGCCGGTGGCGGTAGACCTCCATCCAGTCGACGGCCTCGGTGTACTGCATCGCTCGCCCGTCGGTCATGCGGAACCAGTGAATGTGCATCGGCCCAGGGACACCCGTCGGGTTCTCGACGAACGGATCAGACGGGGTAACAAGCACGATCATCGCCTGCAGTGCTGGCGGATGATGCAGGGCCGTCAGCCACTGGATACGGCCCGGATAGCTGCCGCCGTATGTCGCCACCGAACCGTCGCACCATTCTTGGGCGGCCGGCCAGGCGATCGCGTCGACTCCATCGAGCCCGTCGTTGCGGTACGGGTCGAACACCCCATCCGAATCCCCACGTCCGCGCACATCGACCCAGCAGGCGCAGTACCCAGCGTTGGCAAACACGTCAGAACGCTTGGTCGCTAGCTCCCCCCCGCGTCCGTACGGGGTACGCAGCATCACGACCGGCGCGGGCAACGTCCCGGGCAGCACCAGGTCCGCCGCAAGTGTGACGCCATCGCGCATCGGGATCCGGACGTTGAACCGCCTGACGAGCCGCGGGTGGAGCACCGCCGCAGCCTACCCGCCGCCGGGGTGCGGGCCACGGCGGCGGCTGCAGGTGCTTCAGGCCTTGAAGCTCCAGAGCTTCTGCCTGACGGGTATCGAGTGGCGCCTACGACCCCGAACCGGACAAGCCGGAACCTGTCGCAGTTCCGGCGATCAGCCCTGGGACAGTGCACGGTGATCGCGAGCCACGCGCAAGTCGACTCGCAGAGGCTTCCCCGGGATCGCCAGCACCGCTGCCACGCCGAGCGCCAAGGCACCCGCGCACAGCGCGAAGGCGACGGCGAAGTCTCCGTCCAGGGAGCCACCACGCGCCAGGCATTCGGCGGCGATCGCGGCGCCGAAAGCCCCGCCCAGGGTCCGCATCACGGTGTTCATCGCGGTCGCCACGCCCGTCTGACGCGGGCCGACGGCGACGACGATCAGGTTGGCAAGCGCACCCAGGCCAAACCCGAGGCCAAGTCCGAGCGCGCCCGTGGCGACGACGAGCTGCCAGGCGTGCCGGTGGGCGATGGTCAGCGCGACGTAGGCGGCGAGCATGAGCGCGACGCCGACCAGTAGCTGCACGCGCGAACCGATCCGCCGCGCGACGCGGCCGGTGAACGGTCCGACGATCAGCTGCGGTGCGGCGGTGGGCACCATGAACAGCCCGGCGGCCGTGACTGAGCCCCCGAAGCCCACGCCGGTGGTGCGCGGCAGCTCGACCAGCGCCGGCACGAGCGCGATTGACGCGTACATGCCAACCCCGAGCAGGAAGGCCGCGAGGTTCGTTGTCCAGACGCCACGCAGCGCCATCATTCGCATGTCGACAAGAGGGTCGCCGCTGGCCAGCTCATGGCGAACCCAAGCGGCGACGAGCAGCGAACCGGCGCCCAGCAGCCCCAGGGTGCGACCCGAGCCGAGACTCCACACGCTGGCCTCGCTGACGGCGACGAGCAGCGCCGACAGACCGGTGACCATCAGTGCCGCGGACGCGAGGTCGACGGGGGCAGGCGTGCGGACCGGCGAGCCGGGCACCCACCGTGCGACCGCGCCTGCGACCGGCACCAGCACCGCGAGGGGCAGCCAGAACAGCCAGCGCCAGCTCAGCGCGGCGATGACCGGGCCGGCGATTACCAGCCCGACTCCGGCGCCGATACCCAAGAGCGACGACACCAGACCGATCGCACCGGCCACGCGTTCGCCTTCGAACTCGTCGCGCAGCACACCAAACGCGAGTGGGAACACGGCCCCACCGGCGCCCTGAGCCACGCGGCCGACGAGCATCACGGGCAGCGAGGGCGCCAGCGCGCACACGAGCGTGCCCAAGCCGAGCGCCGTCATGACGACTCGGAGCATGCGGTCCTTGCCGTGGATGTCGCCCATCCGGCCGAGGACCGGGGTCAGCACGGCGGTGGCCAGCAGGTTCACTGTGAGGATCCAGGTGCCGCTCGAGGGACCGGCGCGCAGCGCGCGATCGATGTCGGGCAGCGCGGGCACGACGGCGGCCTGCAGGACGGCAAAAACCGCTCCGGCCAACGCGAGTACGGCCACCAGCAGATCACGACGACGGTCATTCATCACAACCTCCATGGACGAGGAAACGGAAGGACGCGTCGAACGATAAGCTCTACGACGAAGACGGTGAATACCTCAAACGCGCAAATAGATGTCCAATCGTCTCATCAAGGCCTCGACTTGGTCGGTGATGCCGTATCGGCGATGCGCACCGGGCAGCCCCAGGTTGCCCGCGCCCTGCTTCACGCCCCGTGGGGGCTGCGCTTCCCCGCCGCTGGAGCGATCGGCGTGCAGGTCATCCTCAAGGGCAGCGCCTGGCTGACGGGTCCCGGCGGGGACGAGCCGATCGCGCTCGGAGCCGGGGACCTTGCGCTCATCCGTCGCCACGCCCCCCACGCGCTCGCCGACGACCCCGCTACCCCTCTATCGGACGCCGACTACGCGACCCACGTGCCCGCCGACCACTGGCCTGCCGACGGCAGCGCACTGGATCCCGCGACCGGCGGCACGGTGATGCTGGGCGGCACCTACGACCTGGGCGGCGCCCGACCACATCCCCTGTTCGCTGACCTGCCCGACGTGGTGCACCTGCCCGCCCGGGTCGGCGTCGCCTCCGAGGTACGCGCCGTCGTCGATCTGCTCGGCGCCGAGCTGGACCGCGATCTGCCGGGCACGAGCGCCGCCACGCCGGCGTTGCTCGACCTGCTGCTCCTCTATGCCCTGCGCGCGTGGTTCGAGGCGCCGCAGGCTCCGAGCGGGTGGGCCCGGGCCAGCCGGGACCCCGAGCTGAGCGTCGCCCTGCGGCTCATCCACGACCATCCGCAGCACGGGTGGACGGTCGCTGAACTGGCCGCCCGCTGCAACCTGTCACGGGCCGCCTTCGCCCGGCGGTTCACCGAGCTCACCGGGCAGCCGCCGCTGACCCACCTCACGTGGTGGCGGATGACCTTCGCCGCACGGCTGCTCCGCTCGGGCGATTACCCCCTCAGCGCGATCGCCGAGCGGGTCGGGTACGCGAGCGAGTACGCATTCTCGAAGGCGTTCCGGCGCGAGTTGGGGGTGGCGCCGTCCCGCTACCGCGCCGAGGCACAGCGTTAGCAGCGCATCGCGCGCTGGTCGAAGCACTCCTTTGCACGCCCGGTGTCGACGTCATGACACCGAGGTCTTGAGCTCCTTCTTCACGACCTTGCCGGTCGGCCCGATTGGAAGATCGTCCCAGAACTCGACGCTCCGCGCATACTTGTACGCCGCGATCGCTTCTTGACGTACTCGATGATCTCTCCTTCGCTCGGAGTGGCACCGACCTTGGGTTGCACGAAGGCCTTGATCTCCTCACCCACACGGTCGTCCGGGATCCCGATCACGGCCGCATTGGCAATGGCCGGATGGGTGTAGAGGACCTCTTCGACCTCGCGCGGATACACGTTGTAACCCGCTCGGATGATGAGGTCTTTCTTCCGATCCACGATGAAGTAGAACCCGTCCTCGTCGCAGTATCCGAGGTCACCCGAGTGAAACCAGCCGTCGGTGAAGGCCGCGGCGGTCTCCTTCGGCTTTCGGAAGTAGCCGCGCATCGTGTTGACTCCGCGGATCATGATCTCGCCGACGTTTTCGGAGCCGACCGGTAGCGGTTGCTTCTCGTCGTCCCAGATCTGCACCTCTACACCCCAGATTGGCTTCCCGACGCTGTAGATCTTGCGCTCGTCGGCGCTGACGTTGAAGGTCGTCGTCGACGCTGTTTCGGTGAGCCCGTACCCCTCGAGGATTACGATGCCAAATTTCTCCTCGAACGCATCCAGGACCTCCGCCGGCAGGGGAGCGCCCCCGGAGATCCCAATGCGAAGCGTCGATACGTCGTAGGCCCCGAGGTTCGGGGCTCGCAGCATCGCGACGTACATCGTCGGGACTCCCTCGAAGATGGTCACGCCATCCCGCTGTATCACCTCCAGCGCCTTGGTGGCGTCGAACCGCGGAACCAGGGACATGGTGGCGCCGAAGCGCACGCATACGTTGAGTTGACTGCTCAGGCCGAACACGTGGAACAGCGGCAGCGCCACCATGACGATGTCGTCGTCGCGGATGCCGAACACCCGACCCGGCGTGTCTGCATTCATGAACAGCTGAAAGTGCGTCAGCTCGGCGCCCTTAGGGGTTCCCGTGGTTCCGGATGTGTAGACGATCGCCGCCGTGTCGCCAGGGTCGGTCTGGACCATTGGAGGCGACTCGGGTTCCATGGCCAGGAGCTCCTCGAACCGGCGGCCGACTGAAGGCTCGGGAACACCGGGCGTGTTGACGACGCACAGCGCCGGGACCCCGGCCTCTCCGGCGCCCTTGATTGCCTCGTCCGCAATGCCCGCCCACGTGACCAGCATCCGGGCCTCCGCATCGCTGAGGCAGTACGCAAGCTCAGGCGCTTTCAGAAGGACGTTCAGCGGTATAGCAATGCACCCGGCCTTGAGGACCCCGAAGTAGGCGACGAGAAACTGGGGGATATTGGGCAGATGCAGCCCGACGCGGTCCCCACGGCCCAGGTCGGACGCCCGCAGGCCGGCGGCGAACCGGTCTGACAACGCGTCAAGTTCGGCGTAGCTGACGCGGCCGCCATCGTAGAGCGCAACCGGCTTGTTCGGGCGCGCCACCGCTGACTCGCGCAGCATGGTGGCAAGGTTCAGACTCATCTTCCTTCACCTCCCTCGCCGGCGGACAGTTAGCAACGGACCGCATCTCCGCGAATGTCACCTGAGGACGCTGAGCCATCCACCACCGCCGGCGCAGTACGACGGGCTAAACCGAAAGTGGCATACGCCCCGAAGGCACCGAGGACTTCCGCCACCATCGAGTTCGACGCGTCGCGCGTCGCATAGCCAGAAGCTGCCATCTCGACCCATCCACGCGCATCCGACCCGCTCACGGAGCGACATAGGTAGTTATCACGCTTCTGCCACGTCGACCGAAGCCCACGGAGCGGCCATTGCCGGCCGGCTGCTTGGAGCTGAGGTGAGGGCCGGGGCCTAATCAGAGATCTGTCGGCTCCGAGGCCCGGTACAGCGGCTGAACGCCAAGGACGCGCAGGCGCAGGCACGCATCAATGGCGCCGGCGCGGGAGTACATGACGGCTTGGCCGTTTTCCACCAGGCAGTAGCTGTCGTCGACGAACGGACCGTCCCAGCCGGTAAGTAGCCCGACAGCGGTAGCGCCTCGCAGGATCGCACGTATGTAGCGCTTGCTCATGGCCGACCTCTTACCCAAAGAGGCTGGGTGCGTATCCGTGGAGGCTAAAGCTTGATATCCCCGATCGCAGCCACCGCAATGAGGCACTTCCGATGCTTGCGTGCCTCCCGGCGCTTTCCCGGCGGCGAGTTAGATCACTCGTCCAGGTCGGGACCATCGCCGCTCATCGTGGGTATCCGGGTCAGTGGCAGGAAGTCTCAAACGGTCTTCCATTTCAGAGGAGACTGGGGTGACGGGCGTGCCCATGACGCGACGCCAGGGACAGCATGACACCAGTCACCCGCGCGTGCGAACAGAACAGGCGTCGCCGCGCGGCCAGCACCCCGCGGCCGGTGGACCATCGAGACGGCGGAGTCGCGTCCTAGCTCGCGATGCGGCCATTGCCTGACCGGCGATTGCGGCGGTCGGTATCAGTGCCGAGGATGGGGCCAGATCCCGGCCACGCTCGCTGAGTACGACCTGAACTCGTTCGACCACCTCGACTTCTACGACGTGTCGATGGTGGACGGCTCCAACCTGCCGATATGTACATCACCATCGTGCACGGTCACGGTCAGGCTAGGGACCGGATCTCGGCCGACGGCTGCGAGCGGGGCCGCGGCTGCACGTCCACGGTCAAGTGCCCGTCGGCGCTGCAGGTCGACCGTGGGGGTCGGCTAGTCGGCTGCATCTCACCTTGCACCCGGCTCCACACCGACCGTTACTGCTGCAGCGGCCAGTACGCCAGCGGGTGCGCGCCGGCGAAGACGTGGCCCATCGACTACGCCCTGGTGTTCAAGCGCGCGGAGCCCTACGCCTACTCCTGGTCCGGCGATGACGCCACCAGCGTGTTCACCTGCGCCGGGAGGTGCGATTATCGGATCACTTTTGGGATCACCCCGCCAGGGATCGGCGGTCCGCCAGGCTGAGCCACCAACACCGGCGCGGCTCCGCCGAACGAAAGCGCTGGAGTCAGGCGAGCAGCTGTCGGACTGCGAGCTCGAGCGCGTCGTTCCGGTCGCGGGCGCCGTGGTCGGCGGCGATGAAGTGGTATCCGATCGCGAGCGCGAAGGCGAGCACCGCGCGCCCCTCGACTTCCTCCTCGTCGGCGCAGAAGGACGCGAAGAGCTGGCGCAGGTATTCCATGCGACGGTTGTCGACCCGGCGTAGGCGCTCCGCGACACCGGCGTCGTGGCGTGCCCAATCGCGGATCGCGAGGTCGATCGGCAGCAGCTCGTCGCTGAACGTGAGCGCTCCCGCCCGGCGCACCCGCTCGCGTGCGTCGCCCCCGCGGCGTTCGACCTGCTCGAGGACCTCGTCGACGGCGGCTCGTTCCCAGGTGTCGAGCATCGCGTTGAGCAGGGCGCCACGGTCCTTGAACTGACCGTAGAAGCCACCGCGGGTCACGCCCAGAGACTTGGCCAACGCATCGACCCGCACGGCATCGGGCCCGGCTCCCGCCGCTAGTGCGCGCAGTCCTGCGTCGATCCAGGCCTCGCGTGGCGTCCGGGTTGGGGGAGCCATCGCCCCTAGCGCTCCGACGGCGGGCTTGACACGGTCACGGATGATGCCTAGGCTCCATATATACAGCACTGTATATATGGAGCGAGATCTATGACCGAAACACGACCGTCTGGCGCGTTGGTCCCCACCGTGAGCGAAATCTCGCTGCCGGCAGAGGCGCGGGCGCTCAGCACGCTCTCTCGGATCGACTACGTGGACGCGTTCACCGTGACCGGGGCGGCCGCGCGCACTCCGCAGCAGTGGCTCAGCGCCACCGTGCAGGAGGCTCCTCGGCGGGTGCGACGACGTCTGGTATTGGGATGGACCGCACTCGGCCTGAAGCTCGGCCCGCCATGGTCTCCGAACCGCGTGCTCGGCTGGAAGGTGGAGCACAGCGATCCAGCCTTCGTTCTTCTCGTCGCCGACTCATGGCTTGGGTTCCGCGGCCAGCTCTTGTTCCGAGGCGAGCCCGATGGTCTGCTGTTCGCCACGTTCGTCGAACAGACAAACCCGGGCGCGCGTGCGCTCTGGGGGGTGATCACACCCCACCACCGGCGCGTGGTCCGGTCGCTTCTGGCCCACGCCGCGAGCCGCAGACCAACTCGCTGAGGGGGCCGGGGCGAACCACCGCTCAGACTCTCGTCTATCGCGTTGGCCGACGGAGCGCGAGGTTCGCGTGCAGCACGGCATCGTCGCCGATCGACCCCAGCCGGTTCCAGGCCATGCCCGCTGCCTGGCGGGCTACGGTCGTTCTTCCTTCCAGGCGCAGCTTCCCGTCGGCGGTTAGCTCCGCGTTCACCGGAACCTCGAGTCGGATGCGCGACGCGCCCACAACCAGGTCCCCGTCGACCGTCAGACCGCCGTCCCGGACGGCGACCCCCGTCGCCGTGAACTCGATCCGCGGGAATCGCTCAATATCGAAGAAGTCTGCCGAGCGCAGGTGCCGATCACGCTTCTTGTGCCCGGTGTCGAGGCTGCCGGCCTCGATTGTCAGTTCGCCCCCGGCGCCGTCCTCGCCAACCATGAAACGGCCGCCATACGCGCGGAAGACGCCGCGAACGGTTTGCAGCCCCCAAAAGTTCTTGACGGCGAAACCGATCTCGCTCCGCTGCGGGTCGACACTCCAGACCCCCTCGGGGAGCGAAGGCTGGGCCGAGCGCTTCCAGGAGCGACGACGCCACCTGCGGGCGGTCGCCTACCGGATCCTCGGGTCGGTAAGCGAGGCTGACGACGTGCTCCAGGAGGCGTGGCTACGGCTCAGCCGCAGCGACGCGAGCAGCGTCGAGAACCTGGGGGGCTGGTTCACGACGATCGTGGCGCGCGTGTCGCTGAACATGCTCCGGGCGCGAAAAGCCAAGCGCGAAGAGCCGCTCGAGGGCCGGATCCCGGACCCGATCGTCAGTCCACCCGACGGGACCGACCCCGAGCACGAGGCCTTGATCGGCGACTCGCTGGGGCTCGCGCTGCTCGTGGTGCTCGAGTCGCTCGCCCCGGCCGAGCGAGTCGCCTTCGTGCTGCACGACATGTTCGGCGTGCCATTCGAGGAGATCGCCACGATCACGGAACGCTCTCCCGCGGCGGTCCGGCAGCTGGCCAGCCGTGCGCGGCGTCGTGTACAGGCCCAAGCCCGCCTCCCCGATCCGGACCTGACGCGCCAGTGGAGCGTCGTCGAGGCGTTCTCCGCAGCCAGCCGAGACGGCAAACTTCGACGCGCTCGTCGCCGTGCTCGATCCGGACATCCTGCTTCGTGAGGACAACGGCACGCGACCTGGACGCGCGTCGCTCGTCGTTCGCGGCGCACGCGCGGTGACCGAGCGGGCCATGATGTTCTCGCACCTCGGGGCCTACGCACACCGGGCGCTGGTGAACGGAGCCCCCGGAGTCGTCGTGATACCCGAGGGCCGCCCATTCGCGGTCATGGCCTTCACCGTCTCGGACGGAAGGATCGTCGAGATCGACGTTCTCAACGACCCCGCACGCCTGAGCGAGCTCAAACTCCCGACCCTCGACTGAGCGAGCCGGGCAAGGCGCTTGCGTCGTCGCGCGGGTACGCTTGGCAGGTGGGCCTGATCGTCTAGCTGATCATCCTGTTCTTCATCGGTCTGTTCGCGGGATACGCCGGCCCGGCGCGCGCAAATAGCCGGCAGTAATCGCGCCGGGCCCCTCGTTCGAGTCCGCCCTCAGGCGGCGGCCAGCTCGGCCTCGGCCCGCAGCCAGTTCCCCAGTGGGTCGGCGCCGGACTGCTCGAGGTGGATGTAGTAGGCGCGCTCCG
>Ga0187772_10000126_pt1 | contig 30314 bp, 23 predicted proteins | sample 0116_SJ02_MP15_2_FD_133137 | JGI IMG/M metagenome (GOLD analysis project Ga0187772, IMG submission 133137) | Tropical peat soil microbial communities from peatlands in Department of Meta, Colombia - 0116_SJ02_MP15_20_MG | ecosystem: Environmental > Terrestrial > Soil > Wetlands > Peat | place... | reverse complement strand
CATTTTCCTCCACAAGTATTAGTTCTCACAGATGGCACCGTAAGACTCGTGAAGTGTGAATTTTATGCAGTAAAATATAAAGATCTCGATTTGCTCATTCTCGTTGGAGACCACCAGAGTGCGACCAACGAGGGCCATTATGAGCTTACTGATGTGTTTCTAAAAGTCGCAAAACAATATGGCGTACGACGAATATACACACTTGGAGGTTATGGGCTAGGGCAACTCGTGGAGAAACCTGCTGTATTAGGAGCGGTAAATAACAAAGATCTTGTCGAGGAGATGAAGAGCTACGGCGTAGTATTTAAGGAGAACGAGCCCGGAGGAGGCATCATTGGAGCTTCAGGATTACTTCTTGGACTAGGAAGCTTGGTTGGAATTGATGCAGTATGTCTCATGGGTGAGACCTCAGGCTACTTGGTCGATCCGAAGAGCGCCCAAGCTGTAATGAGCGTCCTTTCCGCAGCGTTAAACTTGGATATAAATATGCAGGCGCTCGAAGAGCGCGCAAAAGAGATGGAGAAAATTGCTGCGCGACTCCGAGAGATGGAACAGATGGGGCTAGTTCCCGGAGAAGTAGCGAGCGAAGAAGACCTTAGATACATAGGATGATGTACCTTTAGGAGACTTGCTATCACTATTTGCTCATTGGCGGTTTCGCCTCGGGAATCGTTTATTATATTTTGCACGCGTCAAAGCACTAATATCTTCCTATAGGACAACGACTACGATAACCGTAAACATTGAACGATGTAGACACTGTGGCGCCTGAGTAGCCGTCTTTCCGGCAGAAGTCCTAACGACAGGAGATGAACCGTGAGGGATGAGTGCGATGTTTGTTGTTGAATTGCTTTGCTCTTAGTGCGAATAAGCTAAATAATGGAGGTTGCTTTAAAGAGAAAGACGGAATAAAATACGTTTAAGCGGGGGACATGTTCAAAAATCGTGATCGATTTTTTCATCGAGTTTAAACACTTTGGTATCACTAATAACGAGCTATCAGTGTTTACTCATGCTCGGCCTTAAAATAACAGCGTTTCCGATAAGCCGCTCAATTAAACTTTAATTTTCTCCCGCTGCAAACTTATTTCTGACATTATCTTATTGGTGACTGAAGTACTCCATGTCTCTACTCGCTATACATACATTAAGTAATCATAGTTTTCAGGGTATTGGGATCCCTTATTTCAATAAATATTAAGTATTTAAGTCCAGTGTTACCATTTTGACATTGATTGCTGTTTAGGTTTTGTTAAAAATTTTTCTGTGACAAAGCTTTTTATGATTTACGTGTAAGTCAATATTAGTGTTCAAACGCTGTGAACATGAACGACCCGGTGAAACGCCTATAATGTAGGTATTTCGCATCGTGCACTATACCCGGTGCAGCGTGTGTCGGCAACGACAGTTCAAGTTTACGTTCATGCTTGAACTGACATAGTAAAAGAGGAGGTGAAAGAAATGTTGCTATTCTTACTATTAGGAGCGATAGCAGTCGCGGCAGTTGGCCTCGTAGGAACTGCTGTCTGCCCATTATTAGCACCGTTGATCGCTGTGCTTACTCTGGCGTAAAAAAGAGATTAGCACCAGCATTCATACTATCAAGATACGGTTGAATGCTGCTAGGGGTACCATGCATGATGGTTAGCTGTATAGCGCTCCTAGTTGCAGATTCTTTTGTGATAACCGCACCTTATCAGACACGTCGATGATGCATTTACACTGCTTTTGATTAAAGGCTATATCTCGTATCAAATCGCGAAGTTAAATTGATGAGCTTTAGGTAAATCGTACTAAGCGTACTCTCCAAAAATATTTTGCCACACGGGCTGTTGTAAGTGAAGCCGTTTTCTGTTTATAGTTGATTGAGTATTTTTCTGTTAAATCTATAGAGTGGTTCAAGTTGTTACTCTAAGACTGTAAGCTTTGACTAAAGTACGTTATGTGATTATTAAACAATGGTACTGAGATACCGTTACAGCCATTAAAAAGGATCCAACAGGCTACGAGTTGACCTATTAACTGTATATCTCATTGAGGAAGATCATTCCAGGTTTTTGTGACATCTTCGAAGTCTCGTTTGAGATATTTACTTACTATGAGTGAATCAATGTCCGCCCCAATAACATTACCAAGAGAAAGGGCACAAAATATTACGTCAGCTACTTCTTCACCAGCGTTATCCTTATTACGCCTTATCGCAGATGCAAGTTCTCCACACTCTTCAGTGAGGACTGATAATAGAAAAATCGCACCTGACGCTTCATCAAGTAACCCGTACCGCGACTTTAGTTCGTCTTGTATTTCTTTTAAGTCCATTTCGCTAGTCGAAGCCTCGAGCTGCAAGTTTCACGTCGTCGCTGCGGACTGTCTTTCTATTTGCATGCTGGGCAAGCTGAACTGACCTCTCGGAAAGATCGATGGCATAGCTCTCCATTACGCTAGCAAGGGCGTCACATGCTTCTTGACTTACGCGTTCGGCACCGGCTTTTCTAATGATCCTGTCTACGGGGGCAATCGGCAATCCTGCCATTTTTTTGACCTCTAACCCCGAAATAAGCCTATTGAGCCTATATAAAGTTTTCTAAGTTCTAGGCTTTGTTTATTAAGTGCTTTCTGTTTAAAAAGTCTTCAAGAATTAGAAGATAACATTTATGCTGTGTTACAGTACGCGCAATTTACCACTTTTTAATCGTCCTTTTATTAAGTAATCCCGTATATTTTCAACAGTATTAAAATAAGGGCAATAGCACCCCATATCTCTATAATATCGTGATGTGTTATTTTCATATTGCTACGCGATTCTTGAGATGAAACGCACCCCAAGCGGTTTTGAGTCATGAACCCGATTACTACCTCGTACCGCGTGGCATATTAATCTAATGTTCTACTGAGCTTTGTAAAACAATTATCTCTTGTAAAAAAAGTCAAGTGTTTGTTGAAAAAGCAAGAGTTTCAATTGAAGCATTCCTTAGAGTCGAAGTCCTTGGTGCTGTTGCCTTATTACCCTCTGTCGCAAAAATAGATTTATTTCATGACTTCTTCACAAAGCGTAAGCTCTTGGGGTTTATTAAGGACTTTAGATAAAAGGGTGACCTTTTTTTGCTGTTATAGTAGCACTAAAAATAGACACAGGTAAAAGTAATACAGTATGAAATTAAGCTCATGAAAAGTAGCAAAGTTGGTTACCACATCATATACACTTTATATCCGTTTGAATCAAGTTTGACGTGAAATCCTGTCCGTGAAAGATTTTCTTTTCGGCTGTTAAATCCTCAATGGTAGTATAATCGAAGTCAACATTAACATCAAACTTCGATGCTTTATTTTCAAGGTTTGCTAGGATCAGATATTTTATATCTTGTTTGTGGAATAACTTGGATTCCACGAACTGATTTTCATAATTAATGCTTTTTTTTATCATCCCCCCAGCAATCTTGTAGAACAAGTACGACTTATTAGTCTGAGCCGCTCCTGACATGAATGATAGATAATATTTAATTGGATGTGTTACAAAGACTGTCAAACCCTTGTTATAATAATTTTTCACAACGGTAGGTCTGTTGTTTTTGTTCCACGCTATAATCCGCTCTTCTGGCGCATCTACGTCAATTACCTTACCAAGTCTGGTGTGGTAATTAATTATAATCTTCTCCGATTTCAAGTGAAAGTCTTCGAACTCTGAGGGAAAATCTTGAGATACAATATCTACCCCGAAAAGATCCTCTAGCTCCGGAAAAGCTACACCGTTATAAGAGCAATATACACTACCGCCATCTGAAACAAATTCCACAAGTTTCTTCCATTGCATCGACGTCAGGTATCCTTTCAAGGGCACTGCAGGCACTATGAGAAGATCATAGTCGAATGGATCACTCCGTTTAATAAAATCAGCGTCTATATTTGCTTGTTTCGCTAAAACAAATGCGCTAAAGAGAGACCTAATGTAAGTTTCTATTGGAGTGTAGGATGAGTCGTAATACCTATGCAGCAAGACTATCGCAGCTTTTGGCTTCTCTGGTTGTAACCCAACGTAATTTATCTGCTCAACGTTCTTTACGATTCCTTGAATACTAGGGCTTGGAGTTTGGGCCTCCCTTCGTGGTTTGTTATTCCAAAGTCGAGTTCGTGAGGTGTACTGAGATATGGCCGCCTCTCTGGGATTATGAAATCTGCAAAACACCACGCGAGCGTCCCTATAGTGTCGTTTATAAGCATACTGTAGAGTACGGATTGGTAGAACCTTGAACTTACGTCGTCCGCCGTCATCTCTGTATATGTCCCGAATTCCTCGAGCATAACTCTGCCCCCCCAATCCCTTGAGAAAGCTTGGAGGTAAAAGCCGGAAATAATGTACTTCTTATCGTATCAATCGGGTCGATGATAAGCTTCGAATACATCGGATACGGATGCGTGCATAAGAAGTCGGCCGAGATCAAGTCGAGCCGTAACTTGTTCTCATTGAGGGATGTGATGTGAGTTCCAACGGTAACTAAATGCATCGGATCAAACGTTTTTAGCTCTCGGTACAATAAATGTGACCATAACCAGCCCGAATGTTCACTGCTGGGTCTTTCCATTATATCATGTTCGTTTGCGAGGTTCCAGCACAAAATTGTTTCGTTGTCTGAATATCTTTTTGCAAAATACCTCACAAGATGTATTTGTGATTTTAACAGAAATGGGTAATCAAAAATGCTCTTTTCTCCTCTCCACGGTACATCCCAATTCTTGCCACTCATGTGCCCAGTAAAAAACGTAGGTATCAGTTTTAAACCGCATTTTCTTGCAATCTCGAGCATTTTGTCGAACTTTTCTACTGACTTCACTGAAACGGCATCGGGGGTCGGTTGAAAATCGTTCCAAAACAAAAAAGTCCGCACCGCGTTTAAATTTAGTTCTTTTATAGCCTTAAAGTCTCTTTCGATGTCAGCTTCCGACCAATCGCTCCACATTTGGCAGCCATGCTCTCGTGGCATGTAATTCACCCCAGCTATGAAATGATTGAAGGGATTGGGGTAAGTATTTCCCGTCATAATAGTACAACGAATTCCACTCTAAAATTTAGATTTTGCGTTCATTTATACTGACAATGATTCACAAAGTTGCTGATTAAGAAAGAAATCACAGGAGCAGTATAAATAATCTCACAAGCAAATCTCAAATGCTGCTGCTGGATACACCAACTTGTTTTGGATCAATATCTTGGGATCTAATTCTCCAAACACGCCGATAGTCCTGCCATTAACGATGACGTCTGCACATCTTCCCACAACAAACATATCATCCTTTGATTCAGCAATTTCAAAGGGTATATCTAACTCCCTCAGTACAGCGCTTACTGTTGCTTTTACCTCAGTGAAATTCGCGCCGATATGCGTCGAGGTTCCTGCAAGTACCCGCACATCTTCTGCTTCATCATCTCCGCCTTTGTCTTTATATTTTAGAGTGACCACATCTCCGACTTCATAAATCTTCTGCGGGTATTCTCGATGTTGATTGAGGCTTAAAATTTCTATTAATCCGGGTATAAGCCTTTTTCTCAGACTAATATGTTCTTCTGAAATAGGATTTTCTATTATTATAGCATCAACTTGACTAGGCGCTAGCATTAGCGTTATAACCTCTAAGTACCCTAGTCCGTTCATTATCTCTCGTGCGCGGCTTGATCTCTTTTCCTCGTCAAGTTTTTGACCTATTGTCCCTAGTTTTGGATAGGAAAACGGGATGTTGTTGTAGCCATAGCCGATTGCAATGTCTTCAATTATATCAACGGGGTGCATTATATCGGTACGAAAGCAAGGCACTGCAGCGGTTATGACATCGTGATCAATTTTAGCTCCGATTCTCATCTTACTTAACGAGCGTACGATGGCATCATTATCGATCTGTACACCAACTCGACTCACAACATCGTCTTTGTTAACATTAAACATTGTCTCGGTAGTATCGGGGGTTCTTATTACCTCATTTTCGTCCTTATATGCGACGTCGACCGTTTCGATTTTTCCTCCTCTATCATGCAGGGCCGTTACAATAATGTTCAGGCAGTCCATAACTGCTTTTAAGTCAAGGCCAGTCACTTCAATAAACAAATCCGTCGATTTTTCGGTTACCCGCGTCAATTCCCCATTTATTATCGGCGGAAATGAGAGAACTTGGCCGTGGCTGTCAAGAATTAGGGGGTAGTGATCCCTTACAATGTGCGCGTACTCTCTCCCCTTTGAATGAGCTTGCAAGATCTCCGACGGTGTGAGTGGCTCGGTAAAGTCGAGAGGCGCAAACGCTATATTTCCAAGCGTGTATCTAAAGGGTGGCGCGATCTTTGACATATCGTGAACGCCTATCGCCGCCTTCCTCCTATTTCTTCCAACACCCCAATGGAGATCTTCTTGTAAATCAACGAGCGACTTGATCGTTTTATCATCGACATTGATCCCTTTTATCACCCCGCAGACTATATAGGGTCTAATTATATTAACTGACGGATCCACTTCAATTGTTATCCCGGATGGTACTGTTTCAAAAAGAGGGAGTCCTAACTCGACTTCGAGCATTCCTTTCACGGCACGGGCAGCACCCTCAACGCTAAGTAAATCTGGCCTATTTGGGAAAAACTCTACTTCAATTTCGTCACTTACACGTTCAATGTCCGCACCTAGCATCGGGAGTACTTCCACAATGCTCTGCGCGTCATAACCTACCATCTCTTCAAGTTCATCACGGCATAGTTTAACTACTGGCAACTTTCACCTCAAAGTATGCTGCTGGCTACCTTTCTCAGCCAGTCTATGTCACTAAGATAGAGCTCTCTGATGTCGTTAATCCCAAGTTTTAACATAGCTATCCTTTCAATGCCTATGCTGAAGCCTAGTACACTCTTCAACCCAAGCGGTTGGGTTACCTCTGGTCTAAAAACTCCCGCTCCGAAAAGCTCCATCCACCTTCCATTTACTAGTATGTCGCCTTCTAAGCTAGGTTCGGTAAATGGGAAATAACCCGGTCTAAATCTAACCTCATCGAATCCAAGCTTTTCAAATATGGTTTTTAAAGTCCCAAGGAGATCAGCAAAGCTTAGGTTTTCAGCGTGTATCGTTCCTTCACACTGATGGAACTGCGGCAGATGAGTTGAATCCATGCTCTCTCGTCTGAATACCCTATCAATTCCAAATATCATTGTGGGGGGTTCTGGATGCTGCGCGAGGTATCTAAAAGCCGAGCCCGTAGTATGCGTTCTGAGGACAGCTCTTTTCGATCTTTCAAAGTCGAACTCCCCTCCCCAGCCTAGTGATCCAGCGCAACCGAGAATATGAGTTCTCCCAACTCTCTTTACGAGCTCATTAGGAATCTCTAGAGCAGATGGTCGTGCGAGATAGAATGTATCTTGTTCGTCACGCGCCGGGTGATCCTGCGGCATGAAAAGCACGTCGAAATTATGGAATTCGCTTTCAACTATGGGTCCTTTGAATTCAGTGAAACCCATCGATATGAAGATCTCCCTAACCTCGTCAATGAGCCGTCGCAATGGATGAATTTTTCCCGGGTAAATTGGCGCTGTTTCTGCTCTCACGTCATAATGCTTTAGGCGTCCTTTCCATCGCCCTGTCCGTATAAGCTCAGGCGTTAGGTCGGCTATATCCCGTTTGACTTCAAATTCTTCTTTAAACTCAGCTTCTTCTCCAAGGCTTGTAATAACGACGTTTCGGGACTTAATTTGGCGCGAAGTTGCTAGGTTGCGCTTGACGATAAGTTCAACGGCCTGTGCTGTATCAGTAGGGGATAGCGTAAAAATTTCTTCAATCCTAAAGCTCTTTTCAAATTTCACATCGTTTAAAAGCTTCTCATCGATTGACTCTGCTGCCATTTCAGGTGTCAAAACAGAATCCTTGTCGATCTTTTTTATAGATGCCCAGCCTCTTCGCTTCAACCACCCGACCGCTATATTCGCAGCGGGAAAAAGTTTCTTAACATTCGAAAGTCTGCTAGGCCCATTTATCTTCAGATAATCGTAAACTTGTCGCTCCGGCAGACCCTGTTCTGCATAGTTTCTGCCCTCGTCGGTTAGCTCATATACGAAGTCCACTTGTTCGTGAACGTCTGCAAATCCCCCCTCTTTAAGGGCGTACGCTGACTGAAGGACGGCTTCAACTTTTAGTCCAGTTGCTCTTGAAAGTACTTCAGGAACCGCTTTTTTGTGATGCTTAAGTGCTTTTAAAATCAGCCAATCATTTTTTGAAAGATTTACCATAAATAATGTGCCTGGCTCAATATATCCGTTGTTGACATTTCAACTGATAATTCGTACATCATTTACAATTTGTTGTTGATATTTAGCATTAACTGTCGACTATAGCGCACTTTCTACTTTTAGAGACCATTACATACAGATATTTGGGCGAGAGCGCGCGTACCAAAAAATCGGTGATTCATTAACGATGATGTTCTGTCCAAATTTAACGAATTTAAGTTTCAACTTGGGAGATTTTATGGAAATGTTTTTTGCATAGCGAGCGCCGGTATCAATTTTGTTGGGGGTTTGCTCTTCACGACTTTAGACATCCGACCACATGCTGAAGAATGCTGAAAGGCAGCAATCATCTTTCAACCATTAGTCACGGATTATAAAATCCTCGATATGATCTTTTGCCTTCTCGCGCCCCGCCTGATGGCGTTCGAGGAACGTCACCACCTTGTCAGCGAGTTCTTGCTTACAGAAGCCGCAGACTCGCTCTCCTCTCAGGCACCCTTCTCTGAGCTTGCGCGCTCGGGCATCATCTTCTTCAAAGAGGCAGAACGAGTACTGGTACACCGCGCAGACATCAGGTACTCCGCCGAGCAGCTTCTGCTCCTGTACTGTTGTTCTGCCGCCAGTAAACGCATTGGCAATCTTCCTTCTCACCTCTTGTGGGGTATCTGTAGTAAAGATGCTCGTTTCAGGTATTGATGCTGACATCTTGTCGAAGCCGAGGAGACTTGGAAAAAACCTGCTGTGGATTAAGGCTGGCTTATAGTAACCAATTTTTGCAGCTACATCTCTGGTAATCCTAAAATGTGGGTCTTGATCAATGGCGCAAGGAATGAGGATTGGGACTTTTCGTCCCTCAATAATTGACGGGAGAAACACGGGGGCCGACTGCATACTGGTGAAGAAGATCATCCCTATATTGGTACTATTGTCAAATCCAAAGACCGCGCGGGCGGCTGAGAACGTCACTCTCTTTGCTACTTCAAGGGCGATGGGGTAAAGCGTTTTTGCGTAATCGGTGTTGATAAATATCTTCGTCTTTTTTGGGTTAACCCCTAGCGCGATTACATCAAGGGCATTATCATAGGAGAAGTATTTCGTTTCCTTTAGGCTTAACGGGTCTTTTTGTAAAAACTTTTCATCATCTGTCATCTGGAAGTAGAGATCTACATCAAAAGCATCTTGTAGGTATCTCGTAAAGATCCATGGCATTAGGTGGCCGAGATGTGTGTGTCCTGACGGTCCTCTTCCCGTGTATAACGCGAATTTTTCGCCTGCTACATATCTATCCAATAGCCAGTTCAAATCCCTATGTGAGAAGAATAAAGAACGTCGTAGCATTGGGTGAATCGATCCCGTAAGCCTCTCAAACCTCTTAAGTAACTGCCCATCAATTGGTTCCGTTCCAAAAAGGGCCATCAATTTGTTGTAGTCAACATGCCCTTCAACTTCCCACGGCGTTACCACAAATTCTTCTTCGGTCATCGTTGTTAATTCGCCTCTTTTCGCAGTTTGTCTAAGTTTACCTGCCGTTATGATAACGACAGATCTGCAACGAACAGAGCCTTTTTGTAAATTTTAAAGCGATTCTGCTTACTGTTAATGTTAGAATATCTTCCTCTTATTTCGGTTTTTTCCTTTCGTTGGGGCTACGACCTTTTAGGGTTTTGCTCTCCCGATGTCAATATAGTGGAGTTTATGATCTTCTGAATAAGCAAATATCATGTGCTTTCTTACTCCATGCGCAAGCCGTATGCCTCGCGAAAGTTCAGGGAGCTTAACGATGTAACCTTCCGGCAGGGAATGGACGAGGTATTTTGAGTGGGGCATGCTCTTGAGGTTTTTGACCTCGGTGTACACTCTAAAGTGACCTCCAAACTTAAAGCCAGTCTTTACAACAAGATCTTTTTCCCTAAGATCTTCATATACTCTGAATTTTACTATAAAATCGGGTTCAATTGACATCGCCTGTCGTGTAAATTGTTTCAAACTGAATGTCTTGCCCGTTGCTCCATCTTCTACCCTCAAACCCTTACCCATGAGGTACGTGCACTCAACAAGAGAAATTTGGAGTCTGTTGCCATCTATGAGTTTTCCAAAAAAGCCATTTTCGTATAACGCCGTCGATGTTTGTTCGTTCCATACAATCACCCTATCCTCGAGAAATGTAGCATCAGCGTTGGACAGATCTAAGTTAAACGGCGACATCGCACCTTGCATAGTCGCAGATTTCACCTCGTAATAGGTAAGGTCTCCTTCCTCGTCCACAATCGCGAGCATCATCTTTTTTCTGAGGTTTTGCGCGATTCTCACCTTATCAAGTATATCAGTAAATGGAACAGGAATCCTTTCGGACAAGACATAGACGTAGGTAGAAGCTGAAGTTTCACCTGGTCTTCCTCCACGCGGATAAACCCTAAAGTCCGTTACACTCGGCAGTACGTAGTAGCCTCTCTCTCGAAGATCTCTGTAAACGACATATTTTAACTCAAAGTACGGCTGAATGACAGAAGAGTGTATGAAGAACTCCTTGAAGGTAACTCCAATGTCTAACTTTTCTCGCTCAATTAAAAATGCAGCCTCAACGAGCGAGAGTTCAAGTGACTCACCTCGTGGTCGGCCGTAATATCCATAATTGTAGAACTCCTCTATCGCTTCTTTCGGGAGCACCACTTTGTCGTCACTTAGCTGGGTATCCATCTTTCGTCACACATCTGTTCGGTCACCATATGAATTCGGGGCACCCATTACTTTTCTCCTGTAATACATAGCTTAAAATACTCTTTTCTAAGATAGATGTTTACGTATAGCTAGGTAAAAAGACCATGGTCTCTGTTTCAGATTCGATCGATACACGTTTTCTAAAGCTTTTTCCATTCGAGCACTTCAATCAAATGCAATCAGTAGTGCTCCCCAATCTCCTCCAATCAGACGATCACGTGGTGGTTGCTGCTCCTACAGCTTCTGGCAAAACAGTTCTTGCAGAACTTGCAATGGTACGAGAGCTTGTGAAACCAAAGTCGCGAAGAGGTAAGATACTGTACCTAGCTCCGCTCAGAGCCTTGACCAACGAGAAGGAAGCAGAGTGGCAGTCATTGTTTCATCCGCTCGGATTTAAAGTTTACGTAGTATCTGGAGAACGAGAACTAGAACCGTCGAAGGTAAAAAGTGCAGACATCATCATATCGACTCCTGAGAAGTGGGATTCAGCAAGCAGAAAACACAGCACAACACATTCGTTCGTTCGCTCAGTTTCGGTCATAGTCATCGATGAGGTGCATTTACTCGATTCTGATGAGAGGGGGGGTGTTCTTGAAGCACTAATTACGAGGATGAAGCGCATTACAAGTGCTGGTTTGCGAATCATCGCGCTCAGCGCCACGATGCCAAACGTAGATGAGGTTGCCGCTTGGATCGGAGCTAAGCGAGAGTACACTTATATATTTGATGACTCTTACCGGCCTGTTCCCCTCGAGGCAAAAGTTCGGTGGTACTCCCCTGGTAAGAACAAATTTATGGACAAATACGTGCGGCTCTATCGGGCTATTGACCTGATAGAACCTCATTTAGACTATGGACAGGCTCTCATTTTTGTGGCAACGAGGTCCGATACTGCTCAGGCAGCAGCAAAGGTAGTCGAGGTCTTCAAAGCAAAGAGAAAGGATTTTTCGGCGCCAGAATCACTCGAGCTCTCACGTAAGCTACGGAATAAATTGTTGAGTGAAGTCGTAAGTAGTGGTGTTGGATTCCATCATGCGGGATTACATAGGGAGGATAGGGATCTTATTGAGGGGGGATTTCGAGCGGGGCACATCAAAGTGCTGGTCTCTACGTCTACGCTTGCGTGGGGAGTGAACCTGCCCGCCAGAGTTGTTGTTATACGGGACGTTTCAAACGACGCTGTTGGAGAGGATCTCAGCTCACTTGACATCCTTCAGATGCTTGGAAGAGCTGGCCGCCCTCAATATGACGATAAAGGGTTCGGCTGGATCATCGCACCAAGAGATCGGGCATCGTATTACCTAGATTTGTTGAAAACCGGCAAGCTCATACGGTCACAGCTGGACAAGTCACTCGACGAACATCTGAATGCGGAGATCAGCATGGGAACTATAAAAAGTCATAACGATGCGTTCACGTGGCTGAGCGGCACATTCTTTTACGTACAAAATCGTGATGCGGGGCCTGTCCTCGAAGAGTGCTTACGCTTGCTCATCTACAACGGATTTGTGACTGAATCCAATGAGGAGCTCCGCCCTACAGAACTCGGGAATCTTGCTTCTAAATATTACCTTCATCTAAGCACCGCCCTACGTTTTAGAGAGCTACGACAATCCCCCTCTGATGAAGAACTCCTCGTGGCAGTGTCGTCGGCCGATGAGTTCTCGGATGTGGTTATACGAAGGAATGAGGCATCTGCAGTAAAAAGGGCTCTTACAGGCCATAAAGGAGCAAAATCGAAGGTTCTTGCCATCTTGAAAGCGTATATGGAAAGGGGAGAGGTTCCCGATGAACTCCGGAGCGATGCGTGGATCATCAAGCAGAATGCCATGCGATTGTTTTCAGCTCTTGAAGCGTTCCTTCTTGAATTTAATGCATCTGAAAGCGTGCAGCGGGCAAAAGTACTGGCTTTAAGGCTTGAGTATGGCGCGCCCGAAGAACTATGTCCACTTCTGCAACTTGAGGGTATCGGCATCAAGCAGGCGACTGCACTCTTCGCACGAGGTGTGAGGACGCCGTTTGATGTAACAGCAGAGCATCTCTCAAAGCTTATTTCAGGGGAGAAAGTGGCGCACGCGATTGCAAAAATCCCCAAGATTTCTGTAGAGTTGGAGCTGCCAGAATCAATAGGATTTGGCCAGAACCAGATGTATTATGCCGCCATAAATAATTCGGGCGGCTGGGGCAGCATATGTGTTACCGTTTCAGCGAACGGGTTACCAATGTTGCGGGACGCGTTCTACCTTTCAAAGCACTCGTCCAAGTCTGTTCCAGTCGGGATTTTTGGCTCTAAAAATGCACAGGTCGACTACGAGGTGAGGATCGATCATTTAAGCTGCTTAGCGAATCCGATCCTAACGCAAAAGGTCGTCACGATCGTCGGATTACCTGCTGACTTCACACCTCTTAAACCGGTACACTCTGAGCCTATTAAGGAGGCTCCTGTTATTGGAGCAAGTGCTGATATGGTCACAATCACATCACAAAGTAGCGTTGCACATCCCGGTATCAAAGATACAATGAAAAAAACCCTCAGTGAGGCAACTAGTGTTGGCCTGTTGCAAAAAAACGGTCTGGCGGTAACTCGAGGCAAAGCTCATGAAGAAAAGCCGAAAGACCATTCAGCAAACGTATCGGTGGGTACATGTAAGAAGTGCGGAGAGAGGCTCTATCGACATGGGATGTCAATAAAATGTGATTGCGGCGTTGAATATAAGCTCTCGGACGGAGCTGAGCTAATCGATGAGAAATGCAGTTGCGGCTTGCCGAAGTTCAGGCTGAAGCTCTACGATATAGGGGTCTGTATCGACAGAAAATGCGAGAACATGGATGAGATCATATCAAGAGAATTCGCGTCGAGCGGATATAAGTGTCCAAATTGCGGAAGTTCACTTATTATTGTAAGGAGAAGAGGGCTAATTGTGGGCTGTTCGAGGTACTACGATGGGTGTAAAACAGCCTTTTTGCTACCAATAAATGCAAAAATCGAGAACTCGTGCGCGTGCGGACTACCGAAGCTAAGGCTTAAAACCAAAGTTCGGTGCCTTAATACTAAATGCAGAGCGTAGCTCGTCAATTTTTGTTATGCGTAAGTCTGGTAGCAATCTAGAAGCATGCTCACAAAGTCTAGGACTTTGCCTTTAAGGTTTGGATTTACATGTTGCTGTTTATCCTGCAAGTTAATGGCATCAAAAAAGGAAAACCACAGAATTAGTAGTAGCGCTTTATCAGATCTTTAATAAATATCAATATCGAACTATTTTATTAAATATAAATTATTGTAATTATGTTCCATTTTGTAATATCTGGCTTTTCAGTTTACGGTTATTGCATTATTTAGCGCCAGCAGAGTGTTTCATTAGAGGTTACGTAGACTACATCAATCTTGTTTTTGCGAAGATAAAGAAATGAAAGGGATATAGCGTTTTTGAGGGCTAGTCTCTTCTTTTCCGACCATTTCGTTGGTAAAGCTCTAATTGTTGAGATGTCAGTTCATTGGCGAGAATATCCCGGACTTTTCATGCACGCTGACTGTGCAACCTGCAATTAACAGGCTGATTAACATCAGTAACCCGATACCCCTAAATAGATAAAAACGCATACCGATTAAGAATGGACGCTGCTGAATCTGAAGCTCATAAGCTTCGCGCTTCATCCGTCTCTGTTTACGTAAACGTAATGCTCCTATCGATTAAGATTGTCGTAGGAGTTTTGACAGGAAGTCTAGGGATACTTGCCGAAGTGGCACACTCTTTGCTTGATCTCGCTGCTTCTGGTTTTGCATATTTTGGGATAAAAAGTGCCAGTTTGCCGCCAGACGCGGAACACCTCTACGGACATGAAAAGTATGAACCTCTTTCGAGTTTAGTCCAAACGGCACTTCTTGGAATAACGTGCATTTGGATATTCTATGAGGCTGGCGTAAGACTACTTCACGGCTTTGAGATTAAGACGGGAAATATTCTCTATTATGGGACTGCTGTCATGGTAGTTGCCATTTTTGTAGATACTATAACTTCAAGATTCTTATTTAAAAGTGCAAAAGAGTACCAAAGCACTGCTCTTGAAGCTGATGCTTACCACTTTTCTACTGATATGTACAGCTCAACTGCTGTTTTAATAGGCCTCGTTGCGTCAAGATTCGGGTTTCAGATTGTCGATCCGATAGCAGCAATTTTGGTGGCTCTTATTATGCTCTCAACATCGATTAAATTGGGAAGGAGTTCCGTATCAATCTTAGTTGATGGGGCGCCCCCCAAGGAAATCATTGAAAAGATTAAAAGAGTACTCGTGGAGACTGCGGACATAGTTAGTTATCATGATCTTAGGGCTCGGCAGGTGGGAGGTAGTATATTCGTGGATGTAAGTATTCATGTGTCCCCAGATTTAAGCCTTGATGATGCACACAAGATTGCTGATGAATTGGAGATCGACCTAAAGAATAGAATACCCAATGTTAAAGAATTTATCATTCATATTGAACCTGAAGTACGTCAGTAGAACTGGTTAGATTATAGTGCTACTGTGGTCAATACATTTATTGTACTCATGTTGTCATTCGATTACAAGTCAATTATTGACCCCGTCAAGTCGCCACCGGATGTTCTGTTCACCAAACAAAGAAACTGCTTTACAACCGTTTCTGGTTCTTTAGGCTTAACTCATTGCGACGGGTCTTCTAAATTAAAATAAACTTAAATCCCCAAATTCGTTTAAATTTAATATAGACTCCTCTGTGGGTATTCTACGTTTATCACTGTTTTTATGTCTTGTTTTTAATCTCGTTAAGATAGCTAGCGATATGCAAAAAATAGCTTTCTATATAATTATATTTTCAGCACATTGCACGCAAACCGCCGAACATTGTGCTAATCAATAGTGAGTTGATTTCTGTTATATTGGTTCAGTCAGTCTTTTTACCCGATAAACCACTTATCAATCATCCATCCTTTTAAAACCAAACATTTCTTTCGTCGTCAAAAAAGTAGAAGCGATTGTTGCGCTGATTTCTTGTCTTATACACTGTAGCAACGTTAATATTCATCTGCTCATCTTTGTCCGAGAAGCCGTCTTTCTTTTTCATGTTGTGCCTTTATCCTTGTTGAGATTCTTTTTTTAAGTCTCGCTATCTAGTTGATTATACTCTTTACGTGTGGGTGCAGGATGGTCAGCAGGCCCCATTGAACACCTACTTCCTTCTTCTGCATCCACGTTAAAGGGGAGATAACACCCCCCCAGTTTCATAGTCGGAAAGGAGATCTACCACGAAAGAGAGACTCCAGTAGTTAAACCCCCCGTCACCTACCTATTGCTAATTCTACGACAGTAGCTCCGACGATAAAGAGGTGCGCAACAAAAAAATTTCGTACAATATACGTGTTAAATTGCTAAGTCTTGATGGCATCTTTGTGGTGCAATATGAATTTGGAGGCGCCGAAAGACATTACTTCGGATAAGTGTCACTTACAATCCTATATGTCTCAGAGGTACTACTCGACAGCGCGAGGTTTCACTGGCCACGATATAAACCTCAACGTGAGTCATAAAAAAGCGCATGAGGTTCCGCTTAGCACCCTTTTTATGCTCAGCGGATCTAACCCTTTACGTCAAAGGAGCTTCATCAAATAAAAAAGGGTACTAACACTACGTGGGGGAAGACTGGAAGGAATATTGGCAAAAACATGTGATTCACCTCTTTTTTGCGATTTTTTCGGCTACGTTAATATTGGTATCATGAATTTTCTTTCTTATAAACATTGTCCATAGATCGCAATAGGCGGTTGCATCATAGCTTATCATAACTTTAAATTAAGATTCAATTGCCAAAAAATTGCGAGAATTATGATTTTATTTGTCAGTAAAAAAGACGTAACTAGCGTCTATTTCTAAGCAGTTTATTTATGTCACTCCAAGCTATCTGCTTTTTATCTGTTCGACCGCAAAAGGCAATGTTAGCGGGTATGATATTTTAACAAGATAGATTTTTTGTGCAGGTTCAGAACGGTCATCACTTCTTATATGCCATCTGAAGGCGACGTCATAACCAGCTAGACCACAAGCCCTCGGTGTTTGCTTTAATTTTAAGCCGGTATTTCCCGCTTCTTCGTTTCGAGAGTCTATATTTTTTAAAATAAACAGTTTTATTGCTCTAAGTTCGATTTAAGCTTGATAACTGGAGACAGTAACGGCAAAGCTGCTTCTGATGCTAAGCCAACAGCCTGGACAGCTACAGTTAGCAAAATGATTGCTTATATCATAACAATAATTGTTCGTTCTTTTCGGCTATTATAACGTTGTCATGGATAGTCTTGAAAACATCCGGGTGTTCAGTGTGTATCGGGATCAGTATGTGTGGCTGAACCGTGTCGATTACGTCTCTTATCTCATCATAACAAAGATGGCCTGATGCGTGGGATTGGATATATGGATAGAGGTTAAAATGCTTTAACCAGTTCTCCACCTTTCTTAAATCCAGTTCCATCTCTACATCAAACGGCTCGCATACGCTTCGTATGTAACAGCTCCTATTGTCGGGCTTGATATCGATTAACTCTTTTAATTCAAAGAAATCGCAGCGGAAGATGTATGACTCTTGGTCATCTCGAATATCTTGCGCAGTGACTGCGTTTGGGTGATCGAGGAATTCCGGCTCCCACTGCTTATACTCTTCATACTGGAGCTTTTTTCAAAACCTGTCATCTCGAAATATGCCCCAGTCTTTTCTTGGAATGTAGTCTTTCTCAGATCGAGATATTCTGCATTAAGGTCAAAGACGACAGTTAAAATATTTTGATCGATGAGCTTTGACAGGAGTCGTTTTGCAAGATATGATTTCCCCGATCCTTTCATCCCTGTTATTAGATTAATGCCGAGTTTATCAACAAGCACATCAAACTTCTGTTGATCTCTGGACAACGTTTTACACAAATTGCACGTATTCGGAAAAAAGAGGTGGAGTGAGGTAAAAAGATCTTGTTGCCTAAGTACTGAATATCTGCGTTCGCCCTACTAATGTTAAATTCACTGAGCCCAGTTTTGAATGTAGGACTTGCGATCCCATTTTCATCTTTTGTGTTAACGATTAATACTTTCAGGGAAAATTTCAGTTATATCATTGTACCTCTCGTATATAGTAGCTACACTTTCAGGTTGACCTATGGGGCTGAAAGGTTTATCTCGGTAAAGAGCATATAAACAAGGTTCCCTCTCTTCCACGTGGATATTAAACGACCGTTTGCAGAACTTTTCTGAAAAAATAAGATGACCAATTTCTACTTTTTGTCTCTATCTTTTTGTAGCTTATTGACGTATATCAAAAGCAGTGCTAGAGATGTGAGCCTCTGTCGGCCGTTAATGATTGCATTCTGACCATTCACAGCACGTAAAACAATTGACCCTAAGCAGTAATGCCCATGTTGTTCGACCATATCGCGAGAATGAGCTGGATCATAATATTCTAAGAATTCCCCTGTTAAGTCATCCGTGAGATCCTCAATTTGTTTTTTCCCCCAGCGATATTCGCGTTGGTAGTAATGAATGGTGTATTCCTTATGCGCTAGAAGATCTCTCAGCGATTTCTCGTTGCCGATTATACCCTTCATAACTATCTCCATCTGTTAAGTTATTTACCCTCATTTGAGCCAAAAGAGGTTATTGAATGTATTAAAGAATCTAGTGGTATAGTGCCGCCGTATTACCGGTATATACCTTTTGTAAGATTGGGTTAGGTTAAGATAATAGAATTTCAGTTATTTCATCTTCACTTTGTGAGAATCTTTCTCCCAATTCTTAGCGCGTTGAGAATGACCGCCAGACTAAGTCCCATATCTCCTACTGCAACGGCCAGCCACAATGTGATAATCCCCGGAAAGGTTAAGAGGGCAAATGACGCTTTAATCAGTATTGATGCTGATATATTTTGTTTTACGATTCGCATCGTCTTCTTGCTCAAATCGATGAGATAATTTATTTTCGACAAATCGTCGCGCATAAGTGCGATGTCGGCCGTTTCAATCGCCACGTCGGAACCAATGGCACCCATCGCAATGCCCACTTGCGCCTTTGCAAGCGCTGGGGCATCATTCACACCATCGCCGACCATTGCCACGTGCCCATATTTCTTCAGCAGAGACTCGATTTGTGCCACTTTGCCTTCTGGTAACAAATTAGCATAATACTCGTCGATTGTAAGTTTATTGGCAATTGCCCTTGCTGCCTGCTCGTTGTCCCCTGTGAGCATTACTGTTCTAATTCTCTTCTCTCTCAGTGCCTTTATTATGTCAACAGACATATGGCGGGTTTTATCCATCAATCCCAGCACACCAATAATGCGCGAGTCTACACCCACGAGTACGATGGTCTTTCCTTCATTTTCCAGTCGTTCTACTTGTTCAGGTGCGTCTATAGTTACACCTGCAAAGAAACTTCGATTGCCAATTGAGTACGTCCGTCCGTCCACCTCGCCGATTATTCCTTTCCCAGCCAGCGACGTGAACTCCGAAACCCGCATCAATGCAATATTTTGTTCTGCAGCGCAAGTGACTATAGCATCTGCGACAGGGTGACTTGAGAGAGACTCCAACGAGGCCGCGATCTGCAACAGCTCTTGTTCAGGCACTTCATTCATGCTTATGATATCCACTACTTCTGGTTTGCCCTCAGTAAGCGTCCCAGTCTTGTCAAAGACCATCGCATTTATACTTTGCATTTTTTCTATGTTACTGCCCCCCTTAATGAGGACGCCATTTTTTGCTGCCGAGGTAAGCCCCGACACCATGGATACCGGCGTGGAGATCGCCATGGCACATGGGCAGGAGACTACAAGTAACACGAGCCCCTTGTAGAACCACTCATTGAACGGCAGTCCCAAAAGTAACGGGGGAATTACAACTACAAGCGCAGCCAACCCTATAACAGTCGGCGTATAATACCGTGCGAACCTGTCGATAAATGCTTCGGTTGGTGACTTCTCTCTCTGTGCCTCATCCACCAACTGCACAATCTTGGACAAGATCGTTTCATCTGACCGCTTAATAGCTCGCACCTGAAGGTAGCCTTCCCCGTTGATCGTTCCTGCAAAGACCTCGTCACCTCTGGTTTTAGTGGCGAGCACACTCTCGCCTGTTATCGGTGCCTGATTTACCGATGAAGTGCCCCTCACCACAACTCCATCGACAGATATCTTATCGCCGGGCTTCACGGCAACGAGTTCTCCCACCGCCACCTCATGTGCGTGAACAGTTTTCTCTTTTCCGTCCCTAATCACCATGGCGGTCTCGGGCGCAAGTTTAATCAGTGCCCCTACTGACTCTCGTGCTCTGTCCCCTGCATAATCCTCTAAAAACTCTGCTATGGAGAAGAGGAGTAGAATGGACGCCCCCTCCTCACCATGTCCGATTGCGAAAGCTCCAGCGGCCGCGATGACCATGAGGAAGTTCATATCGAGACGCCTTCTGGCAAGCGACTTTATCCCATTTGTAATGATGCGATATCCTGCCACCAATGCAGCGACCAAGTATAACCCTTGGGCAGCCATATGATGCAGCAGCGTAAAGTCGACATAGACTCCGACGCCGAGTATACTGCCCGCTATAGCGATTGTGAGGACCTCTCTCTGTTTCCACAGCGGTTCCTTTTCTGCAAAGATATCAGTCGCACATACCGAGCAGCTTTCTTCTTCTGTATGTTGCTCATTGTTCTTCGGCATGTTCGACTCCCATCGCAAGCAATCGTGAAACATGGGCATCAGAAAGAGAATAGTAGACTATTTTTCCTTCTTTTCTGAATTTGACCAAATGAGCGCCTCGCAATACTCTTAGCTGGTGAGATATAGCAGACTGAGCCATGCCAAGCACTGCTGACAGGTCGCACACGCATAGTTCCCGTTGAGAAAGTGCATACAATAATTTCACTCGTGTCGGGTCTCCAAGGAGTTTAAAAATCTCTGCTCCTTTGAACACCGTTCCGTCCGGAAGCATCTTCGATTGCACGTCACGAACCGCTTCATCGTTTATGCATATGATTTCACAGACATCGCTCATGTGCATATGAATATATATTCATATAATCAGATATAAACATTGGCACCTGTTTGTATCGGTATGACTATAGATAATCTGCGTGCAATATCCCCGCTCAGGAACTCTATTGGCGAATTTTCTTCAGGCAAGCAGTGATGCGCTTTATGTCCATTAGAGAGACAAAAACGTGATTATGACCAATAACTATACAAATAGGAATTCACATAAACAAATGTATCACGTTTAACACAGGGGACAAGCGTATGGTAAATGCAAAAGTGAAAGCATCTGACGTGTTCTTTGGTATATCTGCGCCGTCAGAACACTCATTTAGAAATAAAATTTTAGGACTCGTATCGCTGCTGGCGCCGGGAATTGCTATCGCAATTTTGCCACTTGTAATAGGTATAGCAGCGCTACAGGGCGTAAAATTTGATGACCTTAAGCTTCTACAATTGCTTATCATCATGTTTCTCGTGGCTGGCGTCGGAAATATGACAAACGACATCGTCGATGCGGAAAGGGACAAAAGAAAGTATCCGCTACGGCCGCTCGCGACCGGGCTGATCTCGAAATCTGGAGCCATACTCTATACCGCGATTTTGTCTGCAATATGGATCGCGATGGCAATAGTAAGCTTTAACGGGCTTTTCTTGGCACTGGTGCTAATAGGGCTTACGGCGAACTTCGTTTACTCACGTTATCTGCGCGACAAGATCGGGTATCTTACGGTATTCTTGCCTCAGATGTTAGTTCCTGTGGCAATATGGAGTGCTTTCTCCCCAGCGACCATAGTAACTCCGGTCCCGCTGCTGCTAGCTCTTTTTATGATAGTATATACACCGGTGGTACAAATCACGCATGAAGGATTAGACCCAACCATTCCCGCCCTTTTCATCCGGCCTCGCCCCACTACGGAGAGGGCGCTCTACGTAGCGTCTGTCATCGCTGTGTTTTTCGTTGGCATAGCGATTCTATTAAATGCACCGTTATCATGGCTCTTCGTGGTGGTATTGGCAGTGTTTGCGGCAGCCTTTTTAAGTCAGTCAAGAAACTTGGGGGACAATAGGACTCGTGAAAAGCTGCAAAAAGGGTTTAAGATGACAATAGTGGGCCGCTATGTTTTTTGGTTGAGCATAGCAGTCTTTGCGGCCTTTACATGGATCAAGTAAATCCATACTGTCTGAACAAAATAAAATACCCTTTTTGGATCTATCACGTCGCCGTCTTACATTGCTTGTATTCCACTTGCCATATTTGAACTGCATGTACATCTGCGTGATATTGAGATTTGTATAGCCTTTTGAAATAAAAGCAATAACGAAAGTCTGTAAGACGCCTATAGGTCTGTAAGACGGCTACAATATAGCATAGTCAAATTTGAAATAGCTCAATAAGATTTATGCGTTCAAGCGTACTTACATGTCTTATTTCTCAAGCTATGCACGTAGTTTACCCTGGCATTGTGCACATGAGAAAATTTTGAAATTTCATTGCTTCTTACCAATTTCTTCATTTCTTTTTCTCTATCGAATAGATACCGTTTCTTTACGATCTCTTGAAGCCTTTTACTTGTAGTTTCAACTGCACCTTTATTGATATCGCAACTTATCCAACATCGCCTTAATTTTTGAGCAACAACAGCTGTGGTGCCTGAACCACTAAAAAGTCGAGGACTAACCCACCAGGTTGGATCCAACATTTAGAACCCTCGACCGTAGTTTTTCTGTGTCAATGAGGATCATCGGCATTTCATCGTTTCTAAGGAATGCTTTGCAGGCAAGTTCTTCCCATCCTCATTCAATAGCACGGTTTTAATTCTGCTAATTTTTTTGCACTTGAGAGTATACTGCTTGTGAGCGTCACGGGAGATACTTGTCCGACCGCTTTCTTATAGAGCGCGCACGCTTCTCAGTCTTACTCCAACAAGGAAAGTATTAAAGCCCATCTGTACATGTTTTCGCTTAAGTGATCTGAGACTTATCTCGCAATCTTGTCCACTCGGTCGCGCGCTTTCATTCCAGCTTACAATATGCTTTCATTCCAGCTTTCATTGTCGTCGAATCAATCAAGAGCGTTGCTGAACATTCGCTATCTCTGATAGAAGCGCCTTTCTTATCGGTAACAGATGGCGCATCATGAACAGAAGCTTTGGATTTGCCGCAAGTAAACGCTTTCCGATCTCTATATCGCTCATTGTCTGGAGATTAATGCCTTTCACTCCCCGTAAAAACTTATTAAAATCGTCGTCGGATAGATTGAAGGCAAACTCCTTGATTTTATTGAAATGCTTCGCGTTTCCGCCAAAAAGTGAGTTGTACCACCACGTTTCATATTCCTTGAGCACGTTAAGAGAAGAGTCGCCTTGACGTATGGCTTTGCGAGCAACATCACCTGCTATCTTTCCTCCTTCTAACGCCGTCATCATCCCACCGCCTAACACAGCGTGGTGTGCAGCGTCACCTACCAGCATGAGCCCGTTTCTTGTCGGATTTTTGACCTCTTCACCTACCGGGACGGCCCCCATCACCAGTTCAAGAGGTTGTCCTTCAGGAAAGGTCTTTGACACAAACTCGTTAAGATAGTCAATTGGCTTTTTTCCACCTAATTTGCTAGCGGGCAGACCAAGCCCGATATTTGCTTTCTTATCACCTTTAGGGAACATCCACACGTAGCCACCAGGAGCGCAGGATCCCGGATAAACGTCGAGAAAATCTTCTGTCACATCAACGTCGGCCATTAAGTACTGAACGCAGCTCCCGATGTCCTTTAGTTTGAGGGTGGTGTTGATCCCTCCCCATCGTCCGACCTGTGATTCCACCCCATCTGCGCCGATAACCACCTTTGAACGGACCTCAAAGTCCTCACCAAGCCGGTTGAGCTTAACGCCCTTTACTGTGCCATTTTCAACGATGAGGCCTGTTGCACGGGTGCGCACCATGACATGCGCTCCTGCCCGCGCCGCGTTCTTCGCCAGCCCCCTGTCGAAGATTTTGCGCTCCAAAACGTATCCGAGCACCCCTTTCATTCCGAGCGCCTCTGCTGATACGGTAAGCGTCGTACCATCAGGCGCGATAAACCGGACTCCGTTGATCTCAGTTGCAATCCACTTTTTGTCAGGCTGCATATATGGCAGCAGACTCTCTTTCATGATGAACTCGGCGCAGCGCACGGGCGAACCGATTTCCTGCCGCTTTTCTAGCAACAGCACATCGCACTCTTCAGCAGCAGTCTGTGCCGCGATAGACCCTCCTGGTCCCGCCCCTACCACTATGACATCGTACTCATCCCTCATGTTTCATCCTCTACCGCTAAGGCCCCCCCAAGGCGAATCGTTGCTCATATCACGCGTATTATGCAGGTGTCCTAATTCCGAGGCAAGATTCGATGAGCCCCATCGAATTAGTCGGACAGACTGCGAAGCAGACGCCAAATTGTCCGCATCTAATTTTTATGTTGATCGAGCTACTACTCTGTAACGTAGGCTGCAAGCCTTAATATCTAATAGATAATAACAGCTATAAAGCTTTAACACTGTTTGGAGCGATCTCACGGATGTGTTTTAGCAGGTAAATGATTTCAAGATAACGGCTTTCAAGAGCGTATGATAACGTCAAATCACGAGAAGTCAGTAGGAGGGTAAAGCCTATTGACAAGAATACCCCCTCGTTGAAGAGATTTTTTCACTCCACCACGACTCTCAACAAAGAAGCATTGTACATGAAGCATATCAACAACTACCTCGAGCGGAAGCGGGTAAAAGCCAGGCTCGATGCCACCTTAAAAAGCACGAGACTGAACTATATGAGATGGAGGTGAGGAGGCAGGAGCACAGGAGATGTCGAAGAAATAGCGTTTTAGATCTCTAATGAGGTTTCCGCATTTGAATTCTTGACACTGTTGAAGATGGCCTTTCATACGCTGTACGGTTTTTAATTCCGCAGTTACAGACATTGTATTTATTCAACTCCTTATCCGTTGGCCATTACGTCACAGTATTGTGATCACGATGACATCAGAAAAGTATTTGAGCTTCGGTGCGTGTGAGCGGTATTACCGACATCTCGTGTGAATACGTTGACTTAGGAAGTGTGAGCACGTGGCTCTCTGCGCGGCTTCTGGCTACAAGCTTCACGTCTTTGATCAGTACCGCGGGCTATTTTTACTAGTAATGGGTGGAAAGGAGAGTGTTAGTTCGATTAACGTCATGTTCTGTCTCTAGCGTAATGAAAATATTGCGATGCTTTGGTGCGACTATACTACCTATGCTGCGTATCTTATTTCTACCTTTGAACTGTTGTGGGAACAAGCAATTCTTTCAGCACAGTGGATAGAGGAGCTGTTGAAAGAGGGGCAGCCAGATATCTAAGAGATATACTTAAGTGTTATTGAACGAGCAGACATTGTTCCAGTCCTCCATGTAGACGTCGTGAACGTGTTCAGGCAAAGTATATCGACAGTGCTACTACTCAACGCCTTATGCGACGTGTGCGAGACCTATGCGTGATTTTACTGCCGAACTAGATAATATCACCTTAATGTTCGACAAAAGCGGAGGTCTCTAAACATAAAGTGATTTGATAATCATAACAGTAGAATTTTTTGTTTTTTCCCTCCACCTTATAAACTAATGTGCCAAAAGATAGCTTCATGAATGCTACTACAATAATCTACACGCTTATAGAATCACTCGAAATCGGGAAGAAATATTAACTACTCTCACAAGAACCGAATAGAGGTGGCGACGCTAGGCAGAAAGGAAAATGAAAAAATGATCCAATGTGTGTTACAATTGAAATAGAAAACACATGAAGATGAAATTGTGTATCATTTATCATTTTTTAACACGTGAATATAATAACACTCGATCTGCCTTCTTGAACTTGTTGGATAGAGGTATGCGGCTATGAAACCTTTCGTAACATCAAATGGTATAAGTTTATTGACAACTCTCGCAAACATAGGATGAGCGAAATAATAATGGAATTTTCGCGCAATTTTAGTCGCAGATGGAAGGACTAGTTGTGAGAAATCATTCGCTTCAGCTATTGAATATTCCTCTTGCATGTAGCCCTCGATGTCTTTAACGTGCTCGAACTTATCAAGCGACCAACTCATTTCCATAAGTTTCTGCATAGTCTTTTCAGATGGACTCAATGGAGTGGCGCGGTCTCTTCGATATGCATCTATAATGATAAAAAGCCCATCTCTCTTTAATTTCTTTTTTACTTCACGAAGGACTTGCAATTTATTAGTTGAATAGCACAACGCCTCTACAACAAAAGCGATGTCATATACATCGTCCTCGAGGGCGCTTAAATCATGGTAATCGCCTTGTTGATAGTGTGTGTTTGGTATCTTTGCATAGCGCTTTAACGGCTTAAGTGCTAAGTCGACTCCGTCGAACATAACGTGAGGATTCCGGCGCGCAAGAACTGCCATGTTGCCTCCCATCCCACAAGCAAGTTCTAGCACCCTTTTGGCGCCATTCTCGTGGACGTACCTCTCAACAATCCTTGCTTGCTCTTTAAAATCCCCCTTTTTATATCTCCCGTCATAACTAATCCCGTAGTGATAAAATCCTTCTGGGCTGTGTAGTTTCAAACCAAATTTGCCACTCTCGTAGTAGTCGATGATTTGCTGCTTCCCCTGTGGCTCATTAATTATGTGGGGTATATCAAATATCTTACCAATCTGACTAAGGTATAATTCAAGATCATCATCGTATTCTGCGATTTGCTGTTCAATTACCGTTTCAGTTGATGGGTTCAAAACCATAAATAATAGTTCGAATGTATGTCTATAAAGTTTTGGGCTGATCAAGCTTTGCAAAATAAATTCCAAATCAACCGACTTTTTCTACAAATAATTTACTTTTTCTACAGAGGACACTTTATCTACAAAGCCGGTTGACCAAACAAACTCGAACCGTCTTACTACCTCTTGTAAAACTCTTGAGAGACGACCCCACTTATGTTGAGTACCTGATATCCATTTTCGAGCTAGTGTGGGAGCGAGCAATTCATGCAACTCAGCGAAAAAGAGCTATTGAAAGAAGACCCTCAAGGTATTTAAGAGATAAACTTAAAGCTTTTTTGTAACACCTTTTAATGGCCGTCTATGCGTAACCCAATTGTCAAAAATATCTACTTAAGTAAAGATAGGACACAAAGGTTTTTTTTGGCCAAGAATTACAATACAAATAACAATTTACGAAGGTATATCATACATTACTCGTTAATACAGGGAACACATATGGCGAATTCAAAAGTGTCAGCATCTGACGTATTAATGCTCAAACTGGCGCCTGCTGAGCGCTCATTTCGAAATAGAATTATAGGCTTCATCGCGCTAGCGGGCGTGGGTCTTGATATCTTGCTTTTGCCGTTTGTAATTGGCACAGCGGCATTATCGGGCGCGAGGTTTGATGATCCCCGGCTTCTGCCCTTATTTTTTGCTACGTTTCTCGCAGCTGCCGTCGCAAATATAACAAATGACACCATAGACGCAGATAGAGACAAGAAAAAGTGGCCACGTAAGCCATTAGGTACCGGTTTGATCTCAAAAAAAGAGGCTGTAATCTACGCGGTGATTTTATCTGGATTAGTAATTGTGATAGCGATAGGCGTCTTCAACTTGCTTTTCTTAGCATTGGGCATGTCAGTGATTGTGCTGAATATCATTTACTCAAGTTATCTCCGCGACAACGTTGGCTATCTTACGGTAATGTTGGTGCTAGTTCTGATTCCTATTGCAGTTTGGTCTGCATTCTCCCCCGAAACCATTTTAACTCCACTCCCATGGCTTTTAGCTCTTTTTGTGATAGCATACCAACCAGCGATACAAGTTACGCATGAGGGATTGGATCCGAATATTCCCGCCCTCTTCATCCGGCCCCGCCCCAATATGGAAAGAGCGCTCTACATAGCGTCTGTCATTGCCGTATTTTTCGTCGGTGTAGCGATCATGTTGTATGCACACTTATCATGGCTCTTCGTGGTGGTATTAGCTATGTTTACAGCGTTTCTTTTAACTTTGCAAAAAAATTTGGGGGAAAATAGGACTCGTGAAAATCTGGAAAAGTCGTTTCAGATTGCAATGTTTGGCAATGTCATTTATTGGTTAGCCATAGCAATCTTTGTATGGATGAAGTGAGGGCATTACTGTTAAAACTAAATAAAATACACTTTTAATTCTACCACGAAAGACGTGTCACAGATTGGAGAGCTTGTAACAGCCGGAACGAGGGATTTGTTTTAACCGGAAATTTTAGAGTCACCTGCACCTCTTTCATACCATTACGAACGTCCACTCACATTCCGAAGTGATGTTGCTTAATGTATCTATACATTCCTTACAAATAGTAATAACATCTGACATCACCCTCTTGATGGTTTAAGAATCCGTTTCCTCAGTTATTTGTTTCAGAAAACGGACTTGTCTTCTATAGGTATTTTTATTTTGGTTAAATTAGTTCTTTAATATTCGCTGTCTTTCTTGTAAATTAAAAAAGAGATCAGAGATAACAAATGCGGTCAAATTTATTATCTCCGCTCGCATATTTCCGTGTTGTTCAAATGTGGAGGGAAAAAATGAAAAAATACCTCGCACTTTTATTTGTAGCGAGCATCGTGTTTGCATAAGTAGTTATAGCTAGATGCACTGATCATCATTAGTAGAACATTGATTAAAAAGACGTAAAACATCATTATGAACTTTATAAGAAGAAACTGGTACAACATTGCATTGGTTGTTGCCATTGGAACAACGCTCTATTTAGCCTTCGCATGGCATAACATGACTATATTACAAATATTACTTCTATCTAACTTTGTAGCAGTTTTAATTCATCAGTTTGAGGAATATCGCTTCCCAGGCGGTTTTCCAGCAATCGTGAATATGGCAATTCTACCCAGCTCTACTCCAAACAGATATCCCTTCAATCAAAGGTCAGCAATGGTAACTAATTTATTAGGTGCTTATGGGTTCTACTTAATTCCAGTGTTCTTTCCCACGGTTATATGGCTTGGATTAGCTCCAATGTTGTTTGGTATTGGACAGTTTGTTGTTCACGGCATAGTGGCCAATATAAGACTCCGAACAATTTATAGTCCAGGATTGGGTGCTGCTGCTTTACTCCATGTCCCTATCGGCATTTATTATATCTACTATATTCATATTACTGGTATTGTAAGCGTATGGGATTGGGTTATTGGACTTGTATATATATCCCTTGTAGTTTATTTCGCTGAAATCAAAATGACTTTTACTTGGTTTGCTGACAAGAACTCCCCCTTTGCTTTCTCCGAAGCTGAAATGAGAAGGTTCAATGTTCAGGAGAAAATTGAAAGACTTAACGGTGGAACCAACATTTTGCACCCTAGGTCCCAAAAAGTTGACAATTTTGAACCAGCGGACCAAGCAAAGAAATGACTTGTTGAGCAGGGACTCGCTCCACACAAGCATGATAGGAATAATCTTTAGATTCTTCAAAATGGCGCTCGCCAATTGTTCAGGCAGAACACGTTCGGCCGCATCACCAAATAAGGTGTCATTATCAAAACAACACGGCCATTGCCATCTTTTGAGGCCCAGACAAGCTCCTCCTTAACATAATGCTCCCAATCGACACCAGGCTTGAGCCGGTCGAGGTCGAACCGGACCTCGTGGCTGCTGTTGCGATCCACCTTGTTAGGTCAGGGCTTGACTTGCGGCCGTGCAACATATGTTGGAGCATCTGAAGCAGAATATCACACAAGCGTGTTGCAGTTCAATAGTCAGGATTTGTGAGAGGGGTATAATAAGGTCGGATTTTAAAATTGATCAGTGAGAGCGTGTTTCCAAGCATGTTTTCATGCCCCACGCCTCAGAGTTATGCATGTAGTTTACCCTTTAACACATGCCTCCTCTCTCATTTTAAAGCAATTTGGATTGAGCTATTTTAAATCTCAGATTATCTATAACTTCAGTATAACGTTAAAATAGAGCACACTCCGCGTTTATCCACGTAGAGCTGCCCTCGCGGCTGACTCCATCAAGCTTATCGGCGCGTCGAAACCAGTCCATATCTTGAACGCCGCAGCCCCTTCGTGGACGAGCATTTTAAGGCCATCAATAGTCATGCATCCCGCTTTGCGAGCCTCCTTCAACAACTCCGTCTCAAGGGGGCTATAAACTATGTCAAAGACCACAAGATCCTTGTGCATCTGTTCTGCTCGCACCAGAGTCTGCCCTTCAGCGACTCTGTGCATGCCGACAGATGTCGTATTTATGAGCACTTGTGCTTCACAGATGACACTGTCAACCTCATCGAGGCCGAGCGGCTCGAT
>Ga0187772_10000125_pt1 | contig 30410 bp, 34 predicted proteins | sample 0116_SJ02_MP15_2_FD_133137 | JGI IMG/M metagenome (GOLD analysis project Ga0187772, IMG submission 133137) | Tropical peat soil microbial communities from peatlands in Department of Meta, Colombia - 0116_SJ02_MP15_20_MG | ecosystem: Environmental > Terrestrial > Soil > Wetlands > Peat | place... | reverse complement strand
GTGATGATCGCTATCTTACCTTCTAACAGTCCCATTATTTCTCTCCTTTTTCGGTTGATCTAAAATCGTAAGTTATGTCTTCCAAGATCATTTTGGCATAATGTACGGCTTCTTTCCCCCCTTGTCAAACAAATTGTAGAGCGATGCCCTCTCTTTACTGAAAAAGATCATTTACTTTTCCATAAAAGATTTTGGCAAAAAGGGACGTAGTTGAAAATTAACACTTTTTCTCCGCCCCCTCTATGTTCTGAATGGCTTTAGCTATCGCTGAAGTACATACCCCCAGTTCCCGGGCAATCTCAGCCCTCGAAATCCCAAACTCATGACACAGATGATAGGCAATCTTCGCTCGTACTCTCGAATACTTTCTCGTCCGTACCCCCAGCCGCAATTCCTGTTCCGAAACCCTTTCTTTAAGGCATATCTCTCTAATGGCATAGTCGATTGAATTATTGATTTCGTCGGGCCGAAGATATCTCCTCACCTTCTTCTCCGCTTCTCTTATAATTTCAGCTACAAAGTCTCCATTTCCTAATATCCGGCTGTCGTATTCCATCCTTTTCCGTGATCTTCTTAAAGACATTACTTGCGACCATCCCCCTAAGCTTCGGATCAGTCCACCGCCTACTAACTCTGGCCGCCGCCCCTGGCCTTCCCCCTCCTCCATGAACTTTCGGTAGGCCCGAATGGCCCTCCCTTGTCTCCTATGAAACTGTTGGAGCACGTATTCTCTCTCCTGCCAGTCGTTCTTTTCCCTTCCGATCAAAATCATGTGACCGCTCCAGGGAAAGTGATCCAATTCCCTCATACTCCTTACCGCAGCAACCCTTAAGGGATTTAAATGAATGTAACGAACTAACTCCAGTAAATAACTTCCCTCTTCACAAATGATGGACTTATAACGGTTTTGAAAGAGATGGCCGTTTCTCCGATGCCTCCGGTTGTATCGCAGAGCGTAACCAGTTAAGAGACGGCGCATGAATTTGGAGATGCCAGCAGGTCCGCTAAAGAACAAAAGATGAACATGGTTTCTCATCAAAGCCCAGGCAAGAATTTTGGTCCCCGTTTCCTGGGCTAACATCCCCATCCTGGAAACAAAATCCTGCCGGTCTTGGTCATCTTTAAATATCGGAGACCTTTCAATCCCGCGGATCATTACATGGTGGAGAGTGCCTGGAGCATCTAATCTTGCTTGGCGGGGCATAACAAATCACTACCACAGTTACGTCTATCCGTAAAGTGCTATTTTTCAACTACGTCCCTCTTTTTCTTGAGTTCGGGGAGTTACCAATTGAATGGCCTGTGCCGCAAACCTTAACCCTGGATCGTCAGGCAAGGGAATTGCACTTACTCGCAGAATTCTTACCTTTTCGGGTTCCATTACAGGGGTAATTCTTACTTCTTGCAATTGACTTTCGGTGAGTGGAACACCAACTTGCAATATTTCTCGTTCCTTTTGTCCCGCCCATATAGCACCTTTTGGTATTAGCTGGATAAATTGATCAAGGTTGCTCATATCCATCTCCCTTTTTGCTTATCTCACATAACATTATGTGTTAAGTTTATTTTATAGTTGGAAGGATTATATGAACACGGAACAAATGTGTCAATCTATTTTTGGCTTGAAGTCATTGAATTGAGGAGGTGTTTTTCGATATAATACGCGTAGAATGATTTGGACGAGAAGAGTATTCCTAAAATTTGGACTTGGAAGTTTTTTGTTGGGTTGGGGCTTCGCCGCAAAGGTTTGGGCGAAAGCAAAGCAACTCCTTCCCAAAGGATTTCCGAAGAACCAACTGCTCAACATGAATCCGGCGGAGATTGACAACCGAAATCTGGAAGTCGATCCCCTCAAACAATTTGGGACCATGGGTCCCACGGATGTAGTGATCGATTCAAAAACTTATCGACTCAAAGTTACGGGAAAGGTGGAGCGCCCTCTCTCACTCAGCTACGATCAAATTCTCACCTATCCTTCATTGACGGAAACCGTCCTCCTCATTTGTTCCGGTTTCTTCTCCAACAACGGTCGTTGGACAGGAGTTACCTTGAAGAGGTTGCTTCAGGAAGCGCAGATTAAAAAAGAGGCTCAATATGTCGATGTTGTTGGAAATGGTGAAAAGCGTGCCAGAATCTCATTAAAAGAACTCGATCAAAAAAAGATCTTTTTGGCCTATCGGGTGAATGGCGAAACCCTTCCTCGCAAACACGGCTTTCCTCTGAGACTGGTCTATGAAGATGCCTACGGGTATGACTGGGTAAAATATATTGAGGAGATCGTGGTCTCTTAGAGTGCCCAAAATTCCAATCACCAATTACCAACCTCCACTTCTTACCCCCTCGCCCCGCCCTCTCCCAACGGGGGAGAGGGGAGGACAGTTTTGGTTCGGTTTTATTTGGGGATTGAAATTTTGGATTTTGTTATTTCCTTTTTCCGGGCGAATCGGTTCTTACTTAGAAATTGCAGAACGATGTCTGCCACTTCTTTAGGTTTCTGCAGCTCTAAGTCGTGGATCCCGTCGTTAAACCGCACAATTTCGACATTGGGGAGATAGTGTTTCAAAAACTCCGCATTTGTCTCAGCCATCCCATGGTAGTAGGAATCCGCGCCGTAAAGATAAAGAACAGGCGACCGGATGGTCTTGGCCTGGTCCGAGAAATCTTTCGATGTCTCGATGGTCTGGGAAATCAGACGCCACGAAACCCGCGACGCTGTTTTGTTATTTTGTGCCATGATCTCAACAATTTCCTTTTTCTCTGCCTCGCTCATCTGCTCCCATGCCTTCCCCATCACCGATTTCGCAACGAGTTTGTCGGCGATTCCCGATCGAATCACCCCAACAGAAAGCTCCCCGAATACAGGCCAGCCTAAAAGACCCTTCATGGGCTTATAAGGAACATTTTGGTGCTTAATACCGTTTCCCTCAATCGAAACGATCATGTCCACTTTCTCGGGGTACCGGGCGGCCAGATTCAAGGCAATGGCTCCCCCGTAGGATACGCCCAGAATGTGGACTTCCTGGATCTGCAAGGCTTCGATCATTTTCACGATCAAATCGGCCTGTTCCTCTATCGTGTAGCCGAACCCGGACTTGGGTTTGTCCGAATCTCCTACACCGAGGTAATCCAGGCAAAGGAGTTTATAGTGTTCTGAAAGGTAGGGAATAACTCTATTCCAATGCCTGTATGTGCTGAATGCGCCGGGGATGAGAAGGATGGGTTCCCCTTCCCCCGCCTCAACATAGTGAAGATTGTACCCTTGGACGGAAATAAACTTATCCAACCCATATCTGGGTTTCAGATAAATTTGGCGCTTGTCGTTTCTCACCATGTAGCTGCAGCCGGCGTCGAGAAGCAGGCACAAAAACACGAAAATGATGAGAGTCTTTGTTATCAATCGCTGATTCATGGTCAATGACCTTAGTTTAAATACTCTCGTCTTTTTCTTAACTCCAAACGGCAGATCAAATTCTACGGAACAAAAAGCTTGTCGCTGAGAGGAGCGTTAATCGTATAGTTTTGAATAATGCTGACCTCAAGAGGTTTTCCCTCCAGATCATATCTCTCGATCCGGATGGGAAGCCAATATTGCTTCGATATGATGATGCGATATTTTTCGAGATTTTTCCCTTCAATATAGTCCAGACCCCACAGCCAGAATCTTATTTGATCTTCATCCTCGTAGAATTCATCCGTCTTCTGTTTTACCTTCTCGAGGTTTTTGAAGAGAAAACCGATAAAATACCCCATGTCCGTCTGGTTAATCCCTTGCCCAGAGGGCGTCCGGATAAGGGGGTTGTCAATGGAAAGCCGAAATTTCATTGCCGGCAGGAAGCGAAGAGGTAAGACGGTCGCCTCCTTGTCCCCTTCCGTATAAAAAATGGTCAGGGATGAATAAGGGCGTGAAAAATCGACCCGTATTTTCTTTCCTTTCTTGAAATAAAATTTGAACTGATAGCGCTCGTTCTTTTCCCCGTCTTTATAAAAAATCTGCTCCACCTCACAGGTATAATCCTCGACACTCTTAAACGCAGACTCCATCTTTTGAACGACGGCGAGGACCCGATTCTCCTCTGCGCCTTCTGCGAAGGGCAGAAAGCTCACCAGCGTAAGAAGCGAGAAGGCCGATGCGAAGCATACTCTACTGAGCCTGAATAGTTTATCTGAAGACAAAATTTTCGTCAAATAGGTATGGGTTATCAAAATAGTCCTTCCCAATTAACTCGATGGCGTGATGACCGCGTTGGCGCATGCTTCCAACGGACGGGATCCCCATCGAAAACAGAATATACCGCTCCGGCCTCTCCGAGCCTTTGGCGATTCCTTTTGAACTAAAAATGCTCTCCGTTCTTCCGTTTTCACGGGGAAGAGCTTCGAGGGCATCATAACGCATCATCGAGTATGGAATGGATTCGGAAAATTCTCCGACAGGCGTGAGGCGCTGCACTTGATGCCAACCCGAATTGATCCGGATTCCAAGACGCTCTCCGGATGAGATAGCTGGAAGCCACTCGGGCACAAAAGGGTCGAAGCTCAAAGGTCTGGACCGGACCCGTTCAACTTTCTCCCTCTCGGGTGAGAAGAAATGATAGCATCCGCAGTCGCTCACCGCATCCACCATGAAGACCTTCCCTTCCCTGTCAAGCGATACCCGGGCCGTCAGTCCGTCCAGGTGGCCCTTCTCAATAGACGGTGCCCTCTTCCCGGCTCGTTCCGGATACCAGATGACATAGTTGATCTGGAGGATGGGTTCTCCTTTCAGAAAGGCGTGAGAGGTGTAATAATAGACGGTAGACCTTTCCGAGTCGATGTCCACGCGATCATCCTTCCATTCAACCTGCCCCAGACGATCATATGGAGCCACTGTATCTTGAATAAAGACAGGGGCAAAGGCCCAAGCCATCTTCTCCTCCTGGTCTTTATTTGGCAGAGGAACGCCTAAGGGATTTTTCCTGGAGTCTTCGATGATCTCTTGAACCTCTTTGCCGGAGAGAGAAACTTGACTCTGTGGGACGAATGACCTCAGTTGTCCATCAACGGGGAGATCTTTCACGTCTGTCTCAAACGTTTTTCTGACTTTGTTTAACGATCGTTCTGTTAGTACAGCCACCGGGATTGCCACCAAAGGATAAAGACCAACAGTTCTTCTGAGACAGGAATATTCCTCAGGGACGTTTACGAGGGAAAAAAGCGTGTCGTAAAAATCCGATCGGCCTTGATCATGACTCATGACCATAGAAGAACAGGATTTCACCTGAGCATATAGCCAGTCTCGTTCTGCTTTTCTTCCATCCTCAAGATTCAAAGAAGAAATCGCTTGATCGGGCAGGTTACTCAGTTCTTTCTCCCTGGACAGGAGATCCAACTGCTGCATCCATCGGGACCATTCTCTCTTCTGCCCGTCATCTCTTAGGTTTTTCTTCAAGGAAGCAGTGAAACGATTCGTCCGAAGATAAGGAAATCCAGGGATTGGCGCGTTCGAGGCGTCCTTCACACCCGTGTCTTCAACGGCCTCATCCAATCGGTTCAAGAATTCCCGGCACTGCTCTGGCTTTTCAAAAGAAAGAGGGATCGGTTTGGCCACAAATGGCGCACAACCGAAAAGGATAACGAATAGCAGAGCTACAACGAAAATCCGGAATCGAGTGATTTGCATATGCCTACATATCTTCGGAAAAGTCCCCCATATCACCATCCTCCGAGCAAATGAAGATGGAGGTGAAAAATCACCTGGCCCCCACCCCGCTCCACATTAAAAAGCAGGCGATACCCTGACTCTGCGATGGAATGCTCTTTTGCCATCTCCTTCGCCTTGACGATCATTTTGAAAACAATATCCCTGTCTTTCTCTTTTAGATCGTTGAGGCTTCGAATATGTTCTCTGGGAACGATCAGGAGATGAACCGGAGCATGGGGTCGGATATCCTTAAATACGACCAGTGATTCGTCCTGGTACACAAAATCGGCTACCTTTTCTCCCTTGATGATCTTACAAAAAGTACAATCTTTTTCCATAGAACAAAAGGCAGATGGATTGCGAAAAAGAATAATCTAATCGAACATGATATGTCAACAGGAGATTCAAGGTGAGAAGCGAATTTTGAAAAACCGGGACGCGTTTTCGGTCGTCTGTTCTGACACAACCGACGGATCCAGCCCCTTAAGCCGGCTTACTTCTTCCAGTGTCATCCGCACATCTTTCGGCCTGGATTCTCTCCCCTGATAGCTTACGGGTGTGTCCGTCTCCAGCAGAATCCTCCCTACAGGTGCCCGTTTGATTGCTTCCTGATGAGGAGGACTATAAGCCAAAGCAGGAGTGGCAGAAATAAGATAGCCCGCCTCCAAAATTTCCCCTAAAAGTCGGAGGGGTCCGGAATACCAATGAAAGACGGCTCGCTTGACCTTCCTCTCTCGCACCATCTCAAAGGCCCGACGATGCGAAAATCGGCAGTGAATAATGACCGGCTTGTCAGACTCAAGAGCGATATACAGCAGTTCCCCAAAGACCTCCCGCTGCAGCTCCTTCTTGACTTTGACTTTATAATCCAGTCCAATCTCCCCTAAGGCGACACATCTTTCAACATGGTCTCGAATAAAAGAGAGGTTCGCCTCCACCTCTTCTCTTTTAATCTGCCGCGGATGGTAGCCAATGGCTGGATAGACATATCCCTTATTTTCTCTTGCGATTTGAAGAACCTTTTGGTTTGACTCTCTATCCATCCCGACGGCGACGATACCTCGTACACCGCCTGCCTCAGCCTCTTGAAGTGACTCACGAAGGTCTTCCAGCTCTTCCAAATGGGCATGGCCATCGATTAAAGGCACCTTATTCATTCTTTATTTTTCCATCTCTGCCAAGCACGAAATCATGATCCCTTGCTCTTGTCCTCTGATATGAGATCGTAACACCAGCAGAGAAGCCCTCCGTCAATGTTCTTCACATTTTGGAACCCTTCCTGTTGAAGTTTGAGGCAAGCTTTGTAGGAACGAAGACCCGACTCGCAGTGGACTGCAATCTCTTTTCCCTTGTCGAGCTCACCGAGACGCTTCTTTAGTTCCCCATAAGGGACCCAGATCGCATCGGGAATCCGTTTCGCTTTCACCTCTGCTTCTTCTCTGACATCCAATATCTGAAAATTTTTTCCTGACGTTCCAAGTTTCTCTCTCACCTCAGAAGCCTGAATCCCTTTCACCTTATCCTCCAGTTTGTTCATCAACACATTAGCCGCCACGATCACTGGAGAGAAGGCCGGACTATACGGAGGGGCATAAGCCAGATCCACGGAGGCGAGCTGCTGGCAGGTCATTTTGCCATGAAGAGCCATGGCCAGAATATCGATGAACTTATCCGAAGGACCCTCCCCAACCGCCTGGCCCCCCAGAATCCTCCCTGTCCCTTTCTCTGCAATCACCTTTAAGGTGGACTCCTTGCCTCCCGGGTAATAATGAGCCCGGTCGTATCCTCTGACAACGGCCTGAAGTGGATGAAGACCTTCCTTCTCCGCCTCTCTCATGTTTAATCCAGTCTTGGCAACATTGAAATCAAAGGTCTTGAAGATCGCCGTTCCCATGATCCCAGGAAAGGCAGCATTTCCGCCGCAGACGTTGACTCCCACGACTCTGCCCTGTTTATTGGCCGTAGATCCCAAGGGGACCCAAACTTTCTTCCGCGTTATAAGATGGGTCGTCTCTGCACAGTCGCCAGCGGCATAGACCCCCTCAGCACTTGTCTCCATCTTCTCATTGACCCAGATCGCTCCGGTTTCACCGATCTTCAGCCCCGCCTGTTTTGCCAGCTCCACATCAGGACGAATCCCGAGGCTCATCAAAACAGCATCTGCCTCAATTTCACGGGTTGTCGTTTGAACATGAGTGACCTTCCCTTCTTTGCCCCTTAACGTTTGAATGCCTTCTGAAGTGAAAACCTTCACTCCCTTTTTCTCCAGGTATTGTTGTAGGACGCCGGCAAAGTCTTCGTCAAAAAGTGTTAGGATTTGAGGAGCCAGCTCAACGATCGTCACATTTTTCCCTACCTGGACAAGGGACTCAGCCATTTCAAGTCCGATATAACCTCCTCCGGCAATCACTACATTTCGGATGTCTTTTGATTGAATCTGTTTAAGGATGGTATCTGCATCAAAGATGGAACGGAGGTAAAAGACATTTCTCAGGTCAAGACCTTCGATTTTGGGTCGAATGGGATAAGCTCCTGTCGCAATAACCAATCGATCAAAATGATCTGTGAAGGTCGCTCCCGATCCAACGCTTCTGCCTGAAACGGTAGACTTCTGGAGGTCAATTCTTTCAATCTTGCGGTTTTTGAGAATCTTGATTCCGTCCTGGGCAAACTTACCCGGTGTTCGGGAAATCAACTCTTCCCGATCTTTGATAACACCGCTGATATAGTAAGGAAGCCCGCAGCCCGCATAGGAGATATCATCTTCTTCCTGATAAATGACAATCTCCATCTCCGAATCACATCTCCTTGCCTTGGCGGCTGTCTTGGGACCCGCGGCCACACCTCCGATCACAACAAGTCTCTTTGCCATATTCTTCAATCCCCCTTACCCTCCCCCGTCGCAGGAGAGGGAATTAAGTTGTAATCATAATGCAGAACTAACCAGACCGTTTTTTGCTTCGCGTCCGTCCATTCGACCCGATGACGCTGATGAGCAGGGATGTGGATATAATCCCCAGGATGCATCGCGCATATATCTGTCTCACCTTCCATAAGCAACCCAGCGCTGCCACTCAACAGAATGACCCATTCATTGGTATCCTGATCATACCACTTTCCAGGAGGCGTCGCCTGCCCGGACGACACAATTCGCTCCAGTTTGAAATCTTTGGTTTTCAGGAGCGTCTCAGAGATTTCATCCTGCATAAAATAAGGGAGTTTCGAAAATATATTATTGGGCTTCACTCTCTCCTCCGCCTTCGTCCAGAAAGATCCTTCAATGAGCCTTCAATCCTTGCCACCATTCCTTGGGTTCTGTCCTAAGGCATTCTGCGGCTATTTTCTTTGCGGTTTCTGTCTTGAGAGCCGCCTGAGCATTAAGAATCCAGTCAGCGACATCAGGATATCCTAGCGTCTGGTATTCCCGCGCCTGCAGGATGCATTCCAAGAGATCCGCATCGCGGACAACCTTTGCTTCAGCGGAAACCTCCTTTTCGAGAAAAACCCCTCCCCGCCTCCCTCTGCTCAAGAAATTCATCTCCCCCCCTCAAAAGGGAATGAGAGGGAACGATCAATTGGCGCCTGCGTATTTTGACTTTGCCCTCTTTCTTCTTCTTAACTTCTGCCGCCTTGCTTTTCTACCTTTAATATCTTCAGGCATCACCCGTCCTGACAGCTTCTCGATCCTCATGGCAAGCTCACGCCTCGCAAGAAATCGATTGAGAGATTGATTCCTCTCTCTCATGCACTTTATTACGATCCCTGTCGGAATATGTTTGAGATAAACACAGGTCGAAGTCTTATTGACCTTTTGCCCTCCACTGCCCGAAGACCGTATGAATTTCTCTTCGATGTCTTTCTCATGAATATCGAGGGCTTCCATTTTTCCCTTAAGCCATCTGTTCTTCTCTTCGCTAACGGGATATAGGATCATGAGATTCCCTTCCTCTATTCCTTCCCGGGCAATTTCCCTACGGTTTTCCTGTGGTGGGCCTGGTCGGATTCAGATTTGTGCAAAATCGTCACGGTCCCTTCCTGTTCCAGCAATGCTCCCTGGATTAAAGGGAGGTCGGTGTCCGGATCGAGCTCGTGCTTACGTATCGAGCGCTCCAATTCAGCCCTGGTCATGACCTCACGCCTCAGGTTTCCTGTGAGAACCTTACCGTCTTCTATCATCATGGTCTTACTTGGCCAAATTTAATCGGATTCCCTTTCGAACAGCGTTGGCGAGCGCTTGGAGCCGGTCTTGACTCGCTCTGAGACCGTCACGCACCTTGCGACTAATTTCTAACTGAACACCTCGCTCCCGTTTTCCCCGGTTGCAAATGTTCATTGGATCGATCCCCATCAGTCCTTCAGAAGGAGGCCGGGTTTGAAAACCGGCTGCTTCCAACTGCCGTTGTATCTCCGAACGCAAACCATCGTCAAGACCACCCACCATCACAAACGCCTCTTCCCAGTCAACTTGCCCATGCACCGTGATTATGGTATCGGCCTTTTCAACGGCCCGCAGTGCACGAGGCTCATCGAAAAGGTGACTTTCGATATGAAGCACACCATTGCCATCGGCTTTTAACCCCTCGAAACTGTAAAAAGAGTATTCCATGCCGGCAATCGCTTCAGCAACTTCTGCTGTCGCAGGCTCGATTCTTCCGCCATGGGGGGCCATGATAAGAACCCGTGGATCTCTTACTTCGAACCTGATTCGATAGTCCAGGCCTTCCACTTCGCGGTTTGCGAGTTCTCTAAAGCTCTTATGCGAAATCATTTCATCCCCCTGAATGGGTGGCTTTACCCCGTAGAAATGATGCTTCTCCGGAATTTGTAACGGGGTTCACTATAGCAAAAAAAACAACGTTGTCAATAATGCCGAATTAAGTTTGCAGGCTGGGTACGAAGAGGTGTATAATGTGTTATGGAGAAATTCCAAGAGAACGAGGGCGATGGCATGGAAGCTGGTACAAAGCCTGATGGAAAGGGCACAAATTGGTTTAAGAACGTGATGAATACTAAGGCCGTCTCGAATCCCGGATTTACAAAGCGACAGTTTTTGCAGTTCTGCGGGACAAGTTTCTGCATCCTCTCCGCCGCCTATCTCTTCGGCTTTCCAGAGAGCTCCCGCGCGCAAAGGACCAAGAAGGGCCTCGTCAAAACAAAACTTTCTCCCTATTTCGCTCCATTGGAGGGAGGAGAAATCCAGTGTGAGCTGTGTCCTCACGGCTGCCGCGTGGCCAAGGGGAAGAGAGGCATCTGCAGGGTTCGAGAAAATCGCGATGGGAAATATTACAGCCTGGTTTACGGAAACCCCTGTGCGGTTCATATTGATCCGATTGAAAAGAAACCTTTTTTTCATGTTCTCCCCGGAACAAGTTCTTTTTCCCTTGCTACGGCAGGATGCAATTTCCAGTGCAAGTTCTGCCAGAATTGGGAAATCTCACAGGCTGCCCCGGAGGATGTCTACAGTCAAGAATTCTCACCGGAGACGGTGGTCAAGGAAGCCAAAGAGAGTAGAGCCCATTCGATTGCCTATACTTATGTGGAACCGACTATTTTTTATGAATACATGATAGACATCGGTTCTGTCGCTAAGAAGTCAGGACTTCTGAGCGTTTACCACTCGAACGGCTTTATCAACCCGGCCCCTCTTAAACAACTATGCCGGGTGTTGGATGCGGCCAATATTGATTTGAAGGGATTCACGGAGAATTTTTATCGCGAACTGTGCAGCGGAGAACTCAACCCCGTTCTCGAGACCTTGAAGACCCTGAAGCGGGAAAAAGTCCATCTGGAGATCACGAACCTCGTCATCCCCACAAAGAACGACGAGATGTCAACCATAAAAGAGATGTGCCTCTGGATAAAAAAAGAATTGGGACCGGACACTCCGATCCATTTCTCCCGTTTCTTTCCTCTGTACAAGCTGAAGACCCTCCCTCCCACTCCGGTATCGACATTGGAAAAAGCGCGGGAAGTGGCTTATTCTGCTGGCCTTGAATACGTTTACATTGGGAACATCCCGGGTCATGAGGGTGAAAATACGTTTTGCCCGAAGTGCAAAAAAATGATCATCCAGCGGAGGGGGTATATGATGGGAGAAATCAACCTCAAGGCCGGGAAGTGCAGGTATTGTGGAAAGCCTATCCCTGGAATTTGGACGTAGCTACTCCTTGCTCCTCACCGCCATCCCTTCTCAACAATCTCTTTTGCCCTTCTGTAGGGATACTTTCTTGTGAGTTCTGAAACAGGCACTTTCTGATCTCCTTCGCGCATGAAGTGAATGAGGACTACGGATGCCCAATAATCGCCGTAGTATTCCGTCCCGCTCAGCTGAACTGGAATTCCTTTCTCATTGACGGCATGACACGCCGCGCACGTTACCGGTCCGGCATATTTTCCGTCCGGGCTGAACTGCAATGCTTGCTCATGGGATGTTAAGTCCACTGTCCGCTTCGCCCCATCGTATCGGACGGGGTACAAGCCATGCATCGATTGATGGCAGGACTGGCATGCAAGGAGCCCGTGCGCTTTTGAATATCGGTAGAGTGAGTACTTGTTAGGTTGGTCGATGGGGAAGTATTTCCCGCCTCTGCTCTCTACAAAAGGAGCGATATGGCAGTTCGCACAATGGGGCTCTGCCGGCGACAGCCACCAATCACTGCCTCCGGATACCAAGGCATAGGTGGCCGTCTCTCCGCTACTCGTATTCCACGGCGAAAGTGTCGCTCTTCCATCCTTTTCCTTTAAGATTCGTAAGAGGACTGTTCCCTTGTGATTCGCATAGTATGCGTATAACGGGTCTCCCTCCGCACCCACGACGGGGTCCGCAAAAAAGGCCTTAAATCTCTTTCTGTCGCCACCCGCTACCGCCTGGATCACCTCTTCGACCGGTTTATTCCTTAGGGTCTTTCCCTCTTGCAACACAGCGTTACTGAGATCATCATATCTGTATAGTTCGTGGGCCAAATGGTTGTGGCAGTTTGTACAGTATAACCCCCTCATTTTCTGAACCGCTTTTCCCTCTTCGTCTTTCAGGCTTACTTCATTCAGGTACCACTTTCCTATTTCGTTCAAGAAAAAGGGAGGAACCACATCAGGATTGGTATGCGCATCCCTTCTCAGGAAGCATCCACCTCCGGAGATCCGCAGGTCCGAATCCGAGAATCGAGGATTTCCATAGTCGTCCGTGATCTCGTACGGATTTGTCTTAAAGTTATTCATCTCTTCACTCTGCCAGTGTGTCGGATGACACACCTGGCAGTTCTGTGTTCTTCGTGCCTTATCGGGCATGGGAATCAACCGGGCATGTACGGAATGGACCGCCTCGGTGAGCGGTTTCGCTTTGATCGGCGTATACCCTGTTGTCCCGGGCCTCGGAGTCTGTAGGTTGCCCGACATATTGTCTCCGTGGCAATCCGCGCAATTTACCGAACCTACCTTGCCGAGTCTGTTTGATGCCGCATCCGGATCGTAAAGCTTCAGAAAGCCTGTCTTGAAATGTTTGTCGTGAAGTTCCAGGATATTGATCGTAGTTGCTGAAAGTCTGGCCATATACTCTGAGATGTCAGGATAATTCTTTTTCCAGTAAGCATACTCTTTGTCCAACAAGGGAAAGCCGGTTTCCCTGGAGAGCCTCGCTGCTTGCCCCTGACCCGAATGACATAAGGAACAGTTGGAAATATCCAAAGGCTCGGTTCCGAAAAATTCGACGGTCTTCCCGCTTACGATCAACGGGTTGTCGTTTGCATCCCTCATCTGGACGACCGCATACTGGTAAGGCTGAAAATCACGATCGGTGATCGTCCTTATGGATCCCCTTCTTCTAAGGAGAAATCAGTATTTTATTAAGAAAAGGAATGTATTTGGAAGCCTGGTATGAGAGGAAGGAATGATTTCCTTCTTGAACATTCACTGAGGAGTAAAGTTTTGGCTGATAAAGAGAGGAGTTCTTTAGAAAAGGGGCTGTGAATAACACTTATCCGCAATAGCGAGATGAAAAACTCAAGGTTTGACTAAACAAAACAAGTGACAATTTTGAGAACTGAAGATACCTACTGAAAAATTCAAATTATGAGTTAATTTATCATCTCATTATAGATAATCTGATGAATGGCATAGAGGTTGCAGACTAAATATGAACCAAATCAAGACAAGTCGCGACCGAACAGGACGCTTAGGCTATTTTTTATCACATAACATTCTTAAACGTAAGGTATTTTATCGATAATCAAAGAAATCAGCAGGGGGTATGCATTGGACGTCTTTTCAGGAGATATCTCTCCTCGGGTTTTCAAACTAGTGGTCAGAAATGAACCAGGGGAAGTTACTCTTGACCAAAAGATGTTACGCGTCATAACCGAGTTGGATGGAAAGAAGAACGTCGGTATGATTGCTCGAAACGTAGGCATGGAACTAGCGGAAGTAAAAGAGATTATTTCAAGATTATTAAATCATAATATCATAGCGCTAGTCGACGAACCTATCCCGTCCCTGAAGGGCGACTTCTTTGCCTATCTTACAGATCAATTGTCCATGGCTACCGGTCCGATGGCTGCAGTATTAATTGAAGACGCAGTGGCAAGTTTGGGTTATGACCTATCCAGTTTTCCGAAACATCAGGTGCAAGATCTCGTTGAGCTTCTCGCCCGTAAGATTTTTAGGGAGGAAAAGAGGGGTATTTTTAAACTGAATTTATTCAAAAGAATTTCAAATGAGGAGGTTTAGCCATGGTTTTTTCCAAATCAAAAAGAAATATGGCCGTTGATAAGAGGCCCGTCTTATCCCTTGAAAAGAAGAAAGCGATTAAGGAAAAGGCGGTCTTAGAATCTGCATTAGCCCCAAAACTCAAATTCGGATTGACGGCAAAAGTGGTTACCCTGATGCTTATTGTCAGCTTGGTGCCGCTCCTTATTTTTGCCGGAATCACTATGAAACAAACCAATGATCGTTTACGAAATGATACAGAAAGACTGATGGCCCTAATGGGTTTAGACCTAGTGAGCAATGTCGACGAATGGATCGATAAGAATGTAAGGGTGCTAAGAGCCCTGGCCACGATGCCGGATATTGTTTCCATGATAAGGGAAAGGCAAGAGCCATTCCTGAAAGCGGTCGGCAAGGAATATCCCTGGATGTATCTTGTTTTTACTGTAGGACCCGATGGCATGAACGTCGCCCGACAAGACGACAAGCCCCTCTTAGATTACGCTGATAGAGATTATTACAAAGCGATTATGGGAGGAAAGGATATAGCCTGGCAAACGACGATTGGGAAGACCTCAAAGAAACCTGCCCTGATCATGGCCGTACCCATCAAGAGAGGCGATACGACCATCGGTGTCATGGCCATGGCTGCAACGATTGAGGATTTATCAAAACTCGTGGCCACATGGAAACAAGGGCAGACAGGGTTTGCCTTCTTGGTCGATGAGAAAGGGAGGGTAGTATCCCATCAAAATGAAGATTATGTAACTCAACAGACAAATTTAAGTGAATATCCATTAATCACCGCTTTCAAAAAGGGGCAAAAAGGCATGATCTATTTTAGTGATGATGGCACGCCGAGAGTAGGCTATGCAAAAGAGACAAAATACGGTTGGACTCTTGCTATGCAGCAAGATACAAAAGAAACATTTAAAGCCTTGAGGCAGACCGAAACGTTTACCTACCTTCTTCTCGGAATAACCGCTTTTGTGGTTATTGTTATTGCCTGGTTGTTAGGCAGGGCAATTGGCAAACCAATCAAGCAATTAACTCAGGTTGCTGAAAGGATCAGCGTCGGAGACATGGAAGTCGCAATCAATATAAAATCAAGAGATGAGATAGGTAACTTGGCTGAAGCGATTTCGCGTATGCAGGATAGTTTGCGCCTTGCCATCGAAAGGTTCCGGAAACGACAGTAAGGCGGAGCAAATTTTCCAAGGGGAAATCGCGGTAATCTTTCTGAAAGAAAAAACTTTTCTCAAGAATCTAAATACCATTCGTGGGACGAGGGAGAAGTGAATGATCCCGTAGAAAATCCAAACTTATTCCTAACCCTTCATCTCTCTAAAGAGTTTTGTTGGTCCCGCTTCCACTCCAAAGACGAAGACCCATTTCGGAATCTTCCATATTGTTCTTGATTTAACAAGAAATCGATTAGTTTGCCGCGAGATTCTCCGTGAGGGGCATAGCAAAACATTAAAAGTAAAGGGCGGGGGGACGGAGGCTGTCCCCCTTCTTCGTCGGCGGCAGAACCGCCGCAGGCCCTATGAGGTTAATTTTCATAGGACGAAAGGACTGGATACTCACTCTCTTGCCTGTGGCAACACCTATGATTTGGCCTTGGATAGGATGTGTAAAGAACGCATTTCTCGCCACATCAGATAAAAGAAAAATGGCAGGATTGAAACGTATCTCGTCAGGAACTTTTTTGGCTTTGTCATCAGTTACCAATAAGGAAAGCAACAATAGAAAATCGACCAACGTCACAAAAACCCTGCCTACCCATATCCTTAAACGAATGGGGGACAAGAACATCAGCCAAAGAAGCCCAAAGGGAAAGAGAATAGATAGATAATCTCTCGCCTCGACGAGCCTCAGGGTTTCGATCAACGAAATGCCCGAAAACGCCTCCTTCATGACAGAAGTGTCAAGCCCTGTTTGAACATCAAAGAGCAGCCGGCCGTGAATCCCGTGGAGAAGAAGCAGAATCATTAATGCAAGATGCAAGGAGAGAAGTCCTGAAATTCTTAAGATCGGAAACATCTTACTTTCTTTGATGAAAGATCCGTCCGAGAAAGAAGCCAACAGAGAGAGAAACAGAGAAAGAGAAAGGCAAGATCACCGGGCAAATAAGCCAGGGTAAACCAAACCGGAGATTGTGTTGGGTTAAAGTCGAAGGGCCTAACGACGTGGGTAAATAAACCTACCGTCAGTTGAATCCGTTAAACGAACACAATGGCTAAAAAACAAATAAGAAAGGCAAAGGAGGATTCGCTGGAAGAGAAAATAGTTGTAGGTAACCCAGCGGATTTCGTCGAGAAAACTTTTGCTTTTGCTTTAACCATGGCGGACGTTTTGCGTGCTGAATTCTTAGCTTTATCGGGTGGATGGGGGATTTTTTAGAGACCCTTTCCGAAATCCCCAGGAGATGGTGAACAGTATAGTTCCAAAGATCAATCCCACTCTGAATACGCCACTTCCGAGGATATGGATTGAAATCCGGCATAAAATAATCTATCCTAATGCGATTCGTTTCGTCTTCCTTACGCTGGATATTTCATGAATGAAATCCACTCCCCGGAGATAAAGTACCGGTTTCGGGACTTTGCCGCCAATCTCTTATTGACGCTATCCAGCCGGGTATTGAGGCTACTTCCCCCCAGGGGATTGGTTCTGATGGGAAGGATGTTTGGAGCGGTGGCTTTCCATCTCATCAAGAAATACAGGGACAGAGTGCTCGGGAATCTCTCTTTAGCCTTCAAGAAAGAAAGAGACACCGAAGAGATTAAGAAGCTCGCCAAGGAGGTTTTTTTCAACTTCTCGTTGACACCTCTGGAAACGGTCTATGCCTATATCCGCCCTTTTGATCAATACGTACTCAAAATTGAGATCCAAGGAAAGGAACACCTCGAAAAGGCCCTAGCTCAGAAAAGGGGGGTCATCGGGCTTGGGGCTCATTTGGGACCTTTCACGCTCGTAGGCGCAAGGCTTTCTTTGGAGGGTTACCCGTTCAACCTCATCATCAATGAGGGAAAATTTCCAAAGCTATGGAAGAGGCTCGGCGACTATCAGCGCAGGCTGGGCCAGAATCTATTCCCTCCAAAACCGGCATCCGTCTCCGTCAAGAAATCTCTTAACGCCCTGCGCCGGAACGAAATCCTTTATCTCATCGCCGACGAACAGCAGATACAGGGAGGACTGCCTGTCCCGTTCTTCGGCCAAACAGCCTATACCCCACCCGGACCGGCTATCTTCTCCTTGAAGACAGGGGCTCCCATTCTGCCTATGTTCATCGTGAGGGAAGAGGGGATTCCGAGAACCTTGGTGATCGGGAGTCCCGTCGAAATAGAACGGACGTCAGACGAGAAAAAGGATACTGAACGGTTAACCGCTAAATTTACAAGGGTGATTGAGGACATCGTGAGAAAGTACCCCAGCCAATGGCCGTGGCTGAATCGGCGTTGGAAAGTGCCTTATCAAAAAGGTTCCCTTGACATGGGATAGCAGGAAGTATAATATTTTTTTTTGATGGAAAATATCATCCTAAAACGATTTAAAGAAAGCTCCGAAGTCAAAAGTCGTTTCCTCAGGGAAAATCTTCCCAAGCTTCTCGATGCGATCAAATTGGTTTCTCACACCTTCGAAGCAGGAAACAAGCTTCTTTTCTTCGGAAATGGAGGAAGCGCTGCCGACGCCCAGCACCTGGCTGCGGAATTCGTTAATCGCTATGTGATGGACCGTCCACCCCTGCCTGCGATTGCTCTCACCACAGACGCCTCCGTTCTGACCAGTGTTTCCAACGACTTTGCTTTCAATGAAATCTTTGCGAAACAGATCAGGGCGCTGGGTAAGGAAAGGGATGTCGCCATCGGCATCACGACGAGCGGAAACTCCCCGAATGTCGTCAAGGCTTTTGAGGTGGCTAAAGAGATGGGGATGAAGACGATTGCCCTCACCGGAAACGATGGCGGCATCATCGCAAAGATGGCTGATTTTCCTCTTATCGTTCCCTCCACCAGCACCCCCCGTATCCAGGAGGCCCACATTCTGATCGGACATATCCTGTGTGAAATGGTGGAACACTACCTCTTCTTTAAGGTGAACCCGTGAAACGAAGCTCTTTCAGGTTGCAGATTGGAAAATCCCTCCAAATCTCCCTTTCATGATGGGAGGACTTGGGGCTTCCCCCTAAAAAGGGGAGGTATCGGCGTCACTTATTTTATTCGAACGATGGAAATCAAGTTCGAGCGATATCATCTCCAATCGGACCTCCTTTCTCCTCTTGAGGGATTTGAGAAGGTCTCGGTCCCGACCGAGGTCCGGATCGATCCCTTGACAAGACGGCGAAGTCGCATCACCACCTGGGGCCTTCCCTCTCCGGGAAAATTCGGTTTCTCGAATATGGCCGAGGAATCGAAAGGATGCCTCTTCTGCCCAGAGAATATTTTTCAAAAGACCCCTCAGTTCATCAAAGAAATCGTCCCGGAAGGAAGGGTTTGCATCGGAAAGGCAGTCGGTTTTCCGAACCTCAACCCAGTCGGATCCTACGGAAGTGTAGTCGTCCTCTGTCGCGAGCATTTTCTCGGCCTTAACCAATTTACGCCCAAAATTTACGAAGAGGGTCTCTCGGTTGCTATCGAGATCATTCGAAGAACAACGGCGTTTGATCCGGATACCCGCTATTGGCAGATCAGTCAAAATTTCCTTCTCCCCGGAGGAAGCACCATCCTCCATCCCCATCTCCAAGTCATTGGGGATCCCATTCCGACGAATGAGATGGAGTGGTTATTGGATGCCAGTTCCTCCTATTACCAGAAAAACGGAACCTTTTACTGGAGCGATCTTATCCAGATCGAAAAGGAACTTGGAAAAAGGTATATCGCCTGTATCGAAAAAGTGCACTGGTATGTCTCTTTTGCCCCCATTGGATTCAACGAAGTGTGCGCAAGTGCGGAAGGACACGGATCCGTGGCTACGCTCGACAAGGAGGAGATTGCTTCTCTGGCCAGGGGGATCGTCTCCACCTTAAAATATTATGACGAGAAAGGCCTCAATAGCTTCAACTTTTCTATCTACTCCATCTCCGGCGAAGCCCATTACCAGCTTCTCACCCGAATCATCTCGCGCACCCCTTTCCAACTCTCTTATTTGAACGACTGGACTTCTTTCGAGGCCCTCCACTCTGAACTGACATCCAACATCATCCCCGAGGAACTCTGTCGTGAAATCCAGCCCTACTTCGCTTAAGAAAGTGGCCTCTATTGACATTGGGACCAACACGATTCTTCTCCTCATCGCAGAGGTAGAGGGAGAAAAGATAACCCCGCTTTTTGAAAAGGAGACTGTGGTCGGGTTGGGTAAGGGTGTCCAGAAAAATGGAATTCTCATGACGGAGGCCATGCATAGAGGTCTTCAAACGCTGTCTCAATATTTAGAACGATGCCAGGCAATGGAGGTCGGAAAAATCTTTGCCGTGGGGACGAGTGCGCTGAGGGAAGCCGCGAACTCTGAGGACTTCTTGAGGCTGGTTAAGAAAAAAATGAATCTCTCCATCGAGGTCATCTCGCCGGAAGAAGAGGCTCAATTCTCCTTCTTGGCTGTGGCAAAGGATCTCAGGGAGGTAAACGACACTATCCTTGTGGTCGATGTGGGAGGAGGAAGTACAGAGTTCATCCTGGGCAGAGGCAATCAGATCGGTCAGTGGATAAGCCTTCCACTCGGTTCGGTTCGTTTCACAGAACAGTTTCTCCACTCGAATCCAGTTCGAGAAGAAGAATGGGAAACAATGGAGAAAAAAATTCGAGAACTCCTCGTCAAGATCCCCCATTCGCAGGAACCATTCCTTACGGTCGCTGTGGGAGGAACGGCTACGACCTTGGCCTCGGTTGAACAGGGTTTGGAGGAATTCATCCCTAAAAAAATCCATCATTTCGTCTTAAGAAAAGAGGCCCTGAGAAACCAGCTTCTCGTTTACCGATCCAAAACGATCGACGGGAGAAGGAAAGTACCCGGTCTTCCCGGTGCCAGGGCAGATGTAATCCTGGCTGGAGGGGCGATTCTTTACCTGGCGATGGAGGAGTTGAACTGTCCTTCTGTCTTGATCAGTTCCCACGGGATAAGGCAAGGTCTCATCTATAACAAGCTTAGCCTTTCGAAACCAACTGCTTCAAGACAAGGATGACCAGGACCATGAACCTTCCCCGACCCGTATTCTTGGGACCGACGGGAACCTCCCCCTTGCAAAAGATAAGGTCTCCTTTCTTAAAGGGTCTCTCCTCATCCCCGATCACCAAAGTCCCCTCCCCTTCAACTCCATAGAGGATCACTTCCAAAGCGCCAGGATGAGGGTGAAGCGGCATGGTCTGACCCGGTTCAAAGCAGATAAGCACTGCTGCTCCTGCATCGCCGATATGGAGCTGCTTGGGTATGAAATTCTCGTTGGAGAACTCTGCTCTTTCGAAAAGATGAATAGGCTCCATCCGACCGCTCATTCCATTTCATTCAACTCTTTAATAATGACTTCTGGATCCATGTTGTGCATCATCGCCCCAAAAGAGATGGATTCCATCTTCATCCCGGGACAGGTGAAGCAGCCCTGCCCGAAATATTTTTCGATCACTTTGATCGCAGCGGGGTTCGCCTTCAAAATATCTCCAATGACCATATCCTTATTGAACTTCTTCTCTGCCATATGAAACCCTCCCTTCTTTTTCAGTTCGGAGGCTTAATGTATCTGCTCCGATCTCGAAATTCTGAACTCCCAACTATTCAGCGGGTTGAGGAGTCATACTCTTCCACAGGTTGAAAATGAACATAAAAATGGCAACCCCTTGACCGACTCCGAAAAGAATTGCCAAGGGGCGCCAGATTCCGCCGTGCGACGCCTCGATGATCCAAGAAGTAGAAAGACCGACGAGCGTGATATTAGCAAGCCACGCCTGAATATTACCGAGACGATGACTGTAAACGGGTCTTCCCATAAATCGTGGAAGAATATGATATCCTACACCGTAAATCATCATGGTCATGAATCCCAGAAGAAGAATATGGACATGAACCCGTGTGAGGGTAAATCGTACATCTGGGAACAAAATCATCCACACTCCCATAATGACCCCGATCCCGAAATAGATCAGGCTCGACTTGACAAAAGCCTTTGCATATTTGTCCATCCAATCCCTCCGTAACAAATTTTCCTCCATCCCTCTTTTTACTAAGAGAGGGAGTAAGGAGAATTATCTGTCTTATCCACCATGGATGAGCATGGGTAAACATCGCGTACATACCCAAAGATCTTGCCCGCCCTTTCGGCAAGGAATCAAAACTCCCTCATGTTCCGTTTTATGACAGAGGAAACAGGTGATTTCCTTCTTCTCAGCCATCTTGCTCATCCTTTCTTCATTTCAATTTAACACCGCCCCGGAAAAATTGTCTTGACTTAGATCGAATCCCCCTTCTGAATCTCACCTGAAATAATGATAGAGCAGATCCATCCGACCACGCTTCACCAAGTACATTCCGGAGAACTTCATGACCTCCCGGATCTTTGATTTATATTCACCATGGTAGCATTGGGTCTCACATTTCTTGCACATGGGCTTGGGCTCGTGAGGGCACTTCAGCCTCATTGTCAGGCCATAGGTGAGAAGTCGTGTGCAATCCGAGCACAGCGAAATCTCCTTCTTTTCGATTTCTTTGATATCGAAAAGTTTGAATGAAAAAGGAGATTTGGCTCCGTTATGATTCTCTCGACAGTAGATTCGTTCAAACTTCATTAAAGTTCGAATATCATCCTTTTCCTTTTCTGACAACTCAACCTCATTTAAACTCATCTTACTCGCCCCCGCTTCTGATTCTACTTTCAATTATAATTCTAGGATGAAAGGAATGCCTTGACCTAAGTCAAGGGTAGGCTTAGATCAAAAGAATTCCTGTAACTACTTAAATTTAGAATTGAATTTCAAAAAATAGTGTGAGAAAAATTCGTGGCTTGGGAAAAAAAACCCTGTCTTAAATGAGCTATTTGTTTGGAGATAACCATTCTCTATTGAAATATCTTTTGGACATTAGGAAAGCCTGGACGAATTGAGAGATATTCATAGACCACCAGACCGAAGCCGGTCCAAACCCAAAGAGGACGACAAACATATAGCTCAACGGGATCCTTACAAGCCACACACTGAGGGCAACCCGTATCATGACGCTTCGCGTATCCCCCGCTCCATTCAAACCTCCACCCAAAATAATACCCCAGGCCATGAAAGGCTCGCTGATCATGCTGATGTAAATATATTTGGTGCACTCCCTGACCACAATCTCATTGTTCGACAGGAACGAGGCGATCCATCGGGCATTCAAAATCACCGCAATGACCATGATCGTCACAATCAAGACACCGATCACGGCGGTGATGAACCCACTCCGCAAAGCATCTTCCTCTCTTTTCTCGCCCAGCATATTTCCGACGATCACGGCATTCGCCATGTTGAACCCGAAGACCGGAAGGTAGATGACAGATTCGATTCTCAGGCCGGTTGTCAAGGCAGCGAGAATCTCAACCCTATGCTCAGGCAAAGCGCTCAAAATCAAGAAAAGGAGCATTGAAGAAAGCTGCCACAGCACCTGAAGCGCTCCGATGGGCCAACCTATGGTTATCACCCTTCGCACCAGGTCGAAGGAAAATCTTCCCGCCCCGGTCACCGAGCTTCTTACCTTCCACAGATTGACCATACTCCCGATGAAGACACTCGAGGCAGTCGCGGCGGCGATTCCCCTGAATCCCAGTGGCGTATGAAAGACCAATAAGAAATTAAGGCCGATATTGAACACACATACGAGAGCTTGGGTTTTTAGAGAATCTTTAACCCTGGCACACGACCTCAAAATACCATTGCAGTTGATGAGGAGGTAGTGGAAGAGTAGACCCATCCCATAGACTTTAATAAATGGAATACAATATGGTTTGAGCTGCTCGGGAATATTCAGAACACGAATGATCTGCGGACTGAAGAGAAAACCTGCGCCTGCAAGGAATATACCCGTCCCCACTGCTCCGACGAGAGAGGAGAAAATGCTATCGCGGAGTTCGTCCTTATCTCCGGAAGTGTATAATCTCGAGACCACAGAGACCGTGCCCACGGTAAGGGCGTTGGCGATCACAATAAGGACAAAATAGAGCTGAATGACAAAACCGTAGGCCGCCTGGATCTCTTTGCTCACCCTACCCGCAATGTAGACATCCGTAAGGCCGATCAAAAATTCAAAAACCATGATCAGCGTCAGTGGCCAACTGACAGACCAGCTGCCGGAGATATAAGTTTTTATATCTTCTCTGTTAACGAATGCGAAAAGTCTCGTCACATCCTACCTTCACGATCTGTCATTTTTTCCGGTCATCTTTTCCCTCTCCCCCGGCGGAGAGGGGAAGGGAGAGGAGCGATAATCATAGACGCCTCTCCCGCTCTTCCGGCCGAGGCGTCCGGCTCTGACTAATTTGACAAGTAGTGGTGCGGGTCGATATTTTTCACCCAGCTCTTTGTGAAATGTTTCCATGCATCTCAACAGAATGTCCAGCCCGAACGCATCCGCCGCGGCTAATGGGCCTAAGGGAAAGCCAAGGCCTCTCACGCAACACCTGTCAATCTTTTCAGCGCTGGTAAGGGAATTTTCCAATACGTAGAAAGCCTCGTTCACCATCGGAAGGTAAAGGCGGTTGACCACGAAACCCGGAGAGTCCACGATGGTTACAGTCTCTTTTCCACACGTTGTAAGGAAATCAACGATCGTTTCGTGTGTCTCATCCGAAGTCTCTAACCCACGCACCAATTCAACAAGTGGCGTCAAAGCCGCCGGGATCAGGAAATGTGTTCCGATACATTTTTCCGGTCGAGCGGTGACTGCTCCCATCTCCGTAATGCTCAACGTGGACGTGTTGCTGGCCAGAATGGCTTTTTTCGGACAGGCCCCGTCCATTTTCTTGAATAGCTCCTTTTTCACATGAATCTCCTCAAAAACAGCCTCGATCACCAATGCTGCGTCAGAAAGGGCTTTCTCTAAATCCGTCGTCGTGGTAGTAAGGGAAAGAACCTTCTCCATTTCCTCGCTCCTCATATTTCCCTTTTTAACCTGACCGCTTAGAAATGATGCGACAGATTTTAAGCCCTTCCTTGCCAACTCTTCAGAAAGTTCCACCAGGATGGTTTGAAAACCACCCCTAGCACAGACAATCCCGATCTGGCTTCCCATCGTCCCCATACCGATAACGCATACTTTTTTGATTTCCATCAGACGTCTCTCCTCTCGGCTTATGACGTTGATACATTCAGTCTCATTTTCATAATGGGACTGAGACCAATTTACCAACAATTTCTCGATTTATCAATTTCGTCTCTCCTCTTGTTCCGGGAAGAGCCAATACGGCACGCGGGTTATTTTCGCTATTCTCCTCCTCTTATTCTTGCCGCCCGGGGTATGAGGAGAGAAGAAACTTGATGTAAGCGAGTCTCAAATACTGTCTCTTGATCCATAAAATACTCGATTCACCCCATTCATCTTGGTCGCACAAGTATAAGAAAATGAGTAAGCCTTCGTCAGCAAACTGCCTTTCATGGAAGAAATAGCAGGAAGGGACATTGTTTATGGCAACCCATTCAGACCAGAGAGAACCTGCGGTTATTATAAAGCGTTACCCGTTTATGATGGAGATCATTCTCAACCGACCCGGGGTCATCAATGCTCTCACCACCCAGATGATCCTGCGGATCCGTCAGGCCCTCGACGAGGCCACGGAAGAGGATCAATATCAGTTCGTTCTGCTCCTTGGAACCGGAAACAGAGGATTCTGTGCAGGAGGCGATCTCAAAAGACTGGCAAAGGCAGTAAAGGAGAAATCTTTTCCCGTTGCGGATGAGTTTTTTCAAGAGGAATACGGTTTAGACCTTTTTATACATCGATTTTCGAAGCCGGTGATCGTGATCGCGGATGGCATCACCATGGGAGGAGGTCTTGGTCTGTCTGCCGGAGCGAATATTGTTATCGCCACGGAGCAGACCCTCATGGCTATGCCCGAGACCCGGATCGGTTTTTTTCCCGATGTGGGTGCAACGGGTTGGATGTTTACAAAGTGTCCCAGGGGATACCCGGAATACCTCGGGCTTGTGGGGTACGAAATGGAAGGAGCGGAATGCATGCGTCTTGGACTGGCAAACTCGTTAACCAAGAGGAGGCAATTGCCGAGACTGAGAAAGACCCTCCAAAGTTTTCCGAAAAAGCTCACAGATGAAAAAGCAAAAGCAGTAGGGCATCTTAAATCATATCTTGCTTCTTTCTTCCACAAAGACATTCCAGTTAATCCCGAAATGGATGCATGGGTTGCGACCCATTTCTCCGGGAAAACCTCTATCCGTGAAATCATGAATTCCCTTTCTCAATGTAGCCGGGAGGACCGCCTGTGTCAGGATGTCTATCATCGGCTGTCGGAACGCTCTCCTACAGCCCTTGTCCTTACCTTGACCCTGCTGCGGCATAATGAAAGACGCCCTCTGGAGCAAGTGTTTGGTGCAGAAACCAGCGCGGCTCGGTTTATCATAAGACACCCGGATTATCTTGAAGGCATTCGCGCCCGCATCCTGGATAAAGATGATCAGCCGCACTGGCAGCCCGCCACGATGGAGGAAGTAACCCTTCCAGAAGCTGAGCTCTTCACGGAGAAAACCAATTTCTGAATCTCTCCGGCATCCCTTTCAAAGGGACTGAGATTATCAATACCCCCACCGTAGATATTTTTGGGATAGGCGAACAGCAGAAATCTCACAGAAAGTGAGGTCAAATTTTCAAACCTGAGGCCAACGCTTCTAAGCCTTCTCGATCTAAGATAAGAATCCTGTTCCTCTTCACATCGATGATCTTCCTGGCTTTCATCTTTGCCAGGCTTCTTGAAAGAGTCTCACTGACCGTCCCCAGCTTCGAAGCCAGTTGCGTCTTGCTTAGATCCAAATCGACCTCCTTGATCTTTCTTCCCTCTTTGGCTGATTTCAGGGAGAGATCGATCAGATATTTTGCAATTCTCGATGAAACTTCTTTGAGGGAGAGCTCTTCGATCAAGGAAGCAAATTTTCTTAAAAAGTGGGAAAGAGAGACAATCATGTTGATGCTAAGTTGGGGATTCCGCTCGATGAGCTGAATAAAATCTCTCTTGGGAAAAAAGAGAAGTTGACTATCTGCTAAAGCTTCGGCGAAGGCCGGGTAACTTCCTTCGAGAAAGAGAGCTGCTTCTGCAAAGGCATCCGGTGCGGAAACCACATGAAGAATCTGTTCCTTGCCGTCCGGTGAAATCTTATACAGTTTCACCTTACCCGAAAGGATCACATAAAATCCCTTTGCCTCCTCCCCATCGGAAAAGAGGATCTCCTTCTTTCCGACCCGCTTGAGTGAAGCAATGGCCTTGATCCTTTTGAGGTCTTCTTCTTTCAACCCGGCAAAAAGAGGACATTGTTTGAGTAGCTCAATCGCCATATTATCCTCTATAAGCTCTTTTGCTTATACCCTCTTTTACTCTGTTTGGGCTTGCCATAAACCATGAAAGATTCATGATTCATCCTGATCTCCAGGTTGTTTGAGAAGATTTTAGATTTAATATTAGATATTTATTCATAACCTTACAGTTTTTTTGGCCTTTTTTCAAGAAAAAAAAGAAGTCGCCCTTCCGCATAGAACACTTACGTAAATAATTTCAATTAGTTAAGACTCTCTTGCCCAATCCCGCCTCACTGATTTCGTCCACCGACTAATATTTCTGTGTGTAAATCCATGATGTTGAAACCAAAGACAAACTATGTTAATCTGTTTTGGTAAAATTTCAATATTGGAGAAAAATTTTTGAGTTCCCTTTACAAAAACCTGATTTTCTGGGCGATCATCGCCATTATCATGATTCTCCTTTTCCAGCTTTTCAGCAAACCCCGTCAAACGGCCTCGGAAAAGAATTACTCAGAATTCATCTCCACCGTCGAGAATAACCGGGTTCAGGAGGTGGAGATTCGCGGCAAGAACATTATGTGGAGAGATAAAGAAGGAAAACAGTTCAAAACCTATGCCCCTGAAGACCCAGAGATGATTAAATTTCTGAGGGATAAGGGTGTGGTTATCAATGCGAAGAAAGAAGAAGAGTCCACTCTATGGAACATATTGATCCCCTCGCTTCCGGTGATTCTTCTGATCGGCGTCTGGCTCTTTTTCATGCGGCAAATGCAGATCGGCGGCGGAAAGGCCCTCTCCTTTGGAAAGAGCAAGGCTAAAATTCTGACAAAAGAGCTCCATCAGGTAACATTTGAGAATGTCGCTGGCATCGAAGAAGCCAAAGGTGAACTCGAGGAGATCATCGATTTTCTCAGGGACCCCAAGAAGTTTACGAAGCTTGGCGGTAGAATCCCCAAAGGAGTTCTTCTGATCGGTGCCCCTGGGACGGGGAAGACGCTTCTGGCACGGGCGATCGCAGGCGAAGCGGACGTTCCCTTCTTCAGCATCAGCGGCTCTGATTTCGTGGAGATGTTCGTGGGTGTGGGGGCTTCCAGGGTCCGAGACCTTTTCCTTCAGGGAAAAAGGAATGCTCCCTGCATCATTTTCATCGACGAGATCGACGCCGTCGGAAGGCATCGAGGAGCCGGTTTAGGCGGGGGGCACGACGAGCGAGAACAGACTCTGAATCAATTGCTCGTTGAGATGGATGGTTTTGAATCGAACGAAGGGGTTATCCTGATCGCCGCCACAAACAGGCCGGATGTCTTGGACCCTGCTTTGCTCAGGCCAGGTCGTTTTGACCGTCAAGTGGTTGTGCCTCTTCCCGATGTAAAGGGAAGGGAGGAAATCCTAAAGGTCCACTCTAGCAAGGCCCCGTTGGGGGTAGATGTCAATCTTGCCGTCCTGTCCAGAGGAACCCCTGGATTTACTGGAGCCGACCTGGAGAACCTCGTGAACGAAGCCGCTTTGCTGGCCGCTCGATTAGGAAAAGAACGGGTCGAGATGGCCGACTTTGAGCAGGCCAAAGATAAAGTTCTGATGGGTGTCGAGCGAAAATCAATGATCATCCCTCTGGAAGAACGGAGAATTACTGCTTTTCACGAGGCAGGACACACGTTGGTTGCAAAGATGATCCCTGGAACAGACCCTATTCACAAAGTCACGATTATCCCCAGGGGCCGAGCTCTTGGAATCACGCAACAACTCCCAATAGACGAAAAGCATACCTATCCAAAAGACTATCTGATGAACAACATCGCGGTGATGCTGGGAGGGAGAGCAGCGGAGGAACTGGTGTTGAACGGCCAAACCACCGGTGCGGGAAATGACATCGAGCGCTCTACCGAAATCGCCAGAAAAATGGTTTGCGAGTGGGGAATGAGCGAAAAGCTTGGCCCTCTGAGTTTCGGTAAGAAAGAAGAACAGATCTTCTTGGGAAGAGAGTTTGCTCAGCACCGGGATTATAGTGAAGACACGGCTCGTCTGATAGATAATGAAATCAAAGACATTGTGACCCAGGGTCATGAAAGAGCCAAAGAAATCATCCAGGCGAACATGGCCACTCTCCATAAGTTGGCAAATACGCTTCTTGAAAAAGAGGTTCTTGACGGAAATCAAATCGAAGCCATCATAAAGGGTAAGAATGTTTAGGCAAGATGAATCTGATCCGATGCCTTCACATTACAAATGCCGGCGAAGCCATCCACCATATGAAGAAGATGGGAGTGGACCCCACCGGCGTCAGGCTGATGGAAGGCAAGACCCTCCATTTCAATCTTAAGGTAGAGGGTATCGAACCTCGAACGGCTAATCTTCTCAAACAGGAGATGCTCGCATTGGGCGGGGATGTTGCTGTCGATGGAAGGGGGCTTGATTGCAGCACCGAAAAAACGGATGCCCTCCTGATGGGAACTCAGAAACATTTCGAGAAACTGGTCCTCAAATTGGAACAATATCCAGCCCTCAACCCTCTTGGCCAGTCCATAAAAGAAACCCTTAAGAACATTTCTAAAACCCAATACGCCATACGCTGTCGAAAGCGGACATTGACACTGGGAAAGAGAACGCTTTTGATGGGGGTTCTCAATGTCACGCCGGATTCTTTTTCAGACGGTGGCCTCTTCTATGACAAGGAAAAGGCGATTCCCCATGGACTGAGGATGGTTGAAGAGGGGGCGGATATTATCGATATTGGAGGGGAATCCACCAGACCAGGCTCGAAACCTCTCGAATTAGAAGAGGAGCTTCGCCGCGTTATTCCTGTCATTAAATCTATTGCTGCCGAAGTGGATGTCCCTATCTCGATAGACACCTATAAATCGACTGTGGCGCAGAAAGCGATTGAGGCAGGAGCTGAAATGATAAATGATATCAGTGGATTGAACTTTGACCCCACCTTAGCGGAAGTAGCTTCAAGAGAGGATGTCCCACTTGTCCTCATGCATATCCGTGGAACCCCGGAAACAATGCAGAAGAATGTCCATTACGATTCCCTTTTTTCTGAAATACTCCATTACTTGAAAGATTCTATTCACAGGGCAGAATCTGCCGGGTTGGACCCACGCCAGATCATCATTGACCCGGGAATTGGTTTTGGGAAAACCGGTGAGGATAACCTTTTTATAATCAGAAATCTATTTGAATTCCGGATACTTGGAAAACCCATCCTGCTTGGGACATCCCGCAAGAGTTTCATCGGCAAAATCCTGGATACTGAGGTTGGAGACCGATTGGAAGGCACGCTTTCAAGTATCGCTGCCGGCGTTCTTAATGGAGCAAATATCATTCGTTGTCATGATGTGCTCCAGGCAAAAAGGGCCATTGCCGTGGTTGACGCCCTTCGTCTGGCAGGAAGTTAAGAGTTCTGGGCCTAAATGAAGAAATACCGCTGAACTTGATTTTTCCCTTAGAATTATGATAACGATGACTAACTCAATCCTTCCCAATCCCCCTTTAGAAAAGTCTGCCTGCCCTGTACCATGCTAGGTTCAGGGCCTCCCGGCAGGCGGGGAAAAAG
>Ga0187772_10000124_pt1 | contig 30597 bp, 28 predicted proteins | sample 0116_SJ02_MP15_2_FD_133137 | JGI IMG/M metagenome (GOLD analysis project Ga0187772, IMG submission 133137) | Tropical peat soil microbial communities from peatlands in Department of Meta, Colombia - 0116_SJ02_MP15_20_MG | ecosystem: Environmental > Terrestrial > Soil > Wetlands > Peat | place... | reverse complement strand
GCCTGGGCACGAAGCTAACCGTCGGGCTCGGGCTGGCACTCGTCGCCGGCGGCCTGTGGCAGATCTCCGGCGCGACGGTGACAACCACCTATTCCGGGGTGCTCGCCGGGGCGATCATGATCGGGGTGGGCGCCGGGCTGGTGATGCCTGCATCCACCGGCTCACTGATGGGCACGCTGCCGCTCGAGCACACCGGGGTCGGATCGGCAACCAACGGCACCTTCCTGAACATCGGCGGCGCTCTCGGCGTCGCGATCCTCGGCAGCATCATGGCGACTCGCTATCAGCACCAGCTCGGGGGCACGGCCGCCATCCACCACCTGCCTGCACCGGTTGGGCACACGGCGCTTGGGTCGCTCGGGGCGGCTCTTCAGGTGGCCACGCACGTCGGCGGGTTGCTCGGCAGCGCGCTCGCCGGCGCCGCACGCGCAGCATTCATGAGCGGGATGAGCCTGGCGCTCGGGATCGCCGCCGGCGTGGTGCTCGTCGGCGTCGTGCTCGCGCTGGTCGTGCTGCCGTCGCAGCCCTCATCTCCACGTGACACCTAGCGGTCGCTGCTCAGGATCCCCGTCCAGAACTCGCGGTCCGCGATAGCCTGCGCCGCGCTGCCGACTTTGCCCGACACGGTGATACGTGTCTCTCCATCGCCGTTCACGAGAGCGAACTGAACCTCTACGTTCTCTCCCCTGAGGACGCGGCCGACCCAGATCGCGAATGACACCGGCAGCGGGGCTGCCAGCTTGGGCTTGTAGGACAGTGACGTCGCTGTTTGCTCGTCCAGCCGCATCTGGTGCTGGAGGTTGCTGGCGGTGCTGCCGCCGGTTGGGCGCCGAAGACGCTCGCTGATAGCGCCTTGCAGGCGTGCCTCGGTCTCCTCCGGTCTCCCGGAGACCGAGAACTCATATGAGAATGTCTTTGCCATCGGGCTTCCTTTCACGCCGCCGTGCGCGCCGCTCAGCGCGTACCACAGCGTCATGAAACTCCCCCGGAGTGACCAGCTCATCGGGCAAGCCCGGGCAGCGGGATGCGACAAGCCCGCGCCGGACTCGCACCTCCCTACTGATGCGACGGTGCCGGCATTGGGTGAAGCTGCTCCTGCGGATGAGCCACCCTCATTGAGCGAGATGGAGTCGACGAATTTCACCTCTCGTGCGGCGCGCTGGAGCGCGGCTCACCGCCGGTCGATCGTGCTCGGGTGGCTCGCGTTCGTGATCGTCGTGTTCGCGCTCGGCAGCGCCACCGGGATGGTTCAGCTCACTCAGGTGGAGACGGAGAACGGCCAGTCGCGGCTCGCCGATCAGACGCAGGCACAGCAGTTTCCGCGCGAGCGCGCGGGTGAGGAGATCGTGATCGAGAACCCGCGGGGCATGCTCGCGGGCAGCGGCTATCGCGCGGCCGTGACCGATCTAGTCAGGCGGCTATCGAGCATCCGATCCGTGGCGGCGATCCGCTCGCCGCTCGCTCCCGGCAACGCCGGACAGATCTCGCGGAACGGCCGCGCGGCCCTCGTGACATTCCAGATCACGGGCAATCCGGACACGGCCCAGAATCGCGTCGCGCCGGCGCTGACGGCGACCGCCGCGGTGCAGCGGGCGCATCCCCAGTTGTTCATCGGCGAGCTCGGCACCGCGAGCACTCTCAAAGCTGTGAACACGCTGGTCAGCGACGACTTCCACACGGCCGAGGCAACCTCGCTGCCGGTCATGCTGTTCATCCTCGTGGTCGCCTTCGGCGCCTTGGTGGCGGCCGGCGTGCCACTCCTGCTTGGCTTCACCGCGGTCCTCGCCGCGATCGGCCTCACCGAGCTCCTCAGCCACGTCCTGCACGTCGAGCAGTCGATCACCTCCGTGATCTTCTGCATCGGACTGGCGGTCGGGATCGACTACTCACTGTTCTACGTGCGCAGAACGCGCGAAGAGCGTGCTCGTGGGCGCACGCCCGCGGAGGCGCTGCAGGTTGCCGCCGCGACCTCCGGCCGCGCGATCTTGATCTCGGGCGTCACCGTGATGATCGCGATGACCGGCATGTTCCTGATGGGCAACCAAATCTTCACCTCGTTCGGGATGGGAACCGTGCTGGTGGTGGCCATCGCGCTCGTCGGCTCCCTCACCGTCCTCCCAGCCGTCCTCTCCAAGCTGGGCGACCGTGTCGACACTGGGAAAATTCCTCGGCTGCAGCGGCTGCGCGCGCGGCCGGGTGAGTCCCGGTTCTGGGCGCCGATCGTCGGCGCGGTCCTCCGCGCGCCCGTCCTCTGGGGCGGTGCCGCCGTCGCACTGCTCGTCGCGCTCGCGATCCCGGCGTTCAGCCTGCACACGGTGAGCGCCGGCATGCAGGGGCTCCCGCCAAACCTCCCTGTCATGCAGGCCTACCGGCGTGTCCAGCAATCCTTCCCCGGCGGCGCCGAGCCCGAGACGGTGGTGATCAGCGCTGCGAATGTCACCACGCCTCCAATCACCGCGGGCATCGCCGCGCTAGAGCACCGCGCGCTGGCGACCGGCCAGATGCATGAGCCAATCCTGGTCGACATCAGCGCCTCCCACCAAGCCGCCCGTGTCTCGATTCCGCTCGTCGGCACCGGCACCGACGCGGCGTCGCTGCGTGCCCTCGCGCTCCTTCGCGACCGCGTCATCCCGGCCACGATCGCCCGTGTTCCCGGGGTAACGGTGCATACCAGCGGCGAGGCGGGCCAGACGGTCGACTTCAACAACACGATGAAGAGCCACGCCCCGTACGTGTTCGTCTTCGTGCTTGGACTTGCTTTCCTGCTCCTGCTGGTGACCTTCCGCTCGATCGTCATCCCGTTCACCACGATCGTCTTGAACCTTCTCTCCGTTGGTGCTGCCTACGGAGTGCTGGTGCTCATCTTCCAGCAGGGTCACCTGCAGTCTCTGCTCGACTTCACCTCGGTCGGCGGTGTCATCAACTGGCTCCCGCTGTTCCTGTTTGTGGTCCTGTTCGGACTCTCGATGGACTACCACGTGTTTATCCTCAGCCGCATCCGTGAGGCCCACGACGACGGGATGAGCACCGAAGCCGCGGTGGCGCACGGAATCAGGGCAAGCGCCGGCGTGGTCACCAGCGCCGCGATCGTGATGGTCGCTGTGTTCGCGATCTTCGCCACGCTCAACGAGATCGTGTTCAAGATGCTCGGTGTCGGCCTCGCCGTCGCGGTGCTGCTCGACGCGACGATCGTCCGCGCCGTGCTGCTCCCGGCGACGATGAAGCTGCTCGGCGACTGGAACTGGTACCTCCCGAGCTGGCTGTCATGGCTGCCCCGCGTCGGCACCGAGCCGATCGCTCAGCCACCGCCTCGCCCGCCGACCGGCGACGCGTCCCATCCTGGAATCCGACCGCGGACGCCGGCACGCCGAAGCCGAACCCGGCCTTCGTTCTACAAGCACTGACTTGCCCGACCTCGTGACGGACACAGCTGGAGCTCAGCCGGTCGCGACTTCAGCTGTAGACGTGACCGTCTACTCGTACTGAAGCGCCCGCAGCGGGTCGAGCTTGGCGGCGCGCCGCGCCGGCGTCCTGGCGGCAAAGCGCCCGGCGAACAGGGCCACCACCAGCAGGACGGGGAGCGTCGAGACGGGGAGCGTGAAGGTGAGATTCCAGGACGAAAGCGCGAGCGTCGCAAGGCCAGCGAGGAGGACACCGACGACTATTCCGATGACCGCGCCGATGAGCGCGGTGATCTGGCTCTCGATCCTGATCATCCTGGAGACCTGACGGCGGGTCATGCCCATCGCGCGGAGCGTCCCGATCTCCCGGGTCCGCTCGACGATCGCGAGCGCGAGCGTGTTGACGATTCCGAACAGGCTCACCACGATCGACAGCGCGAGCAAGACGTAGAACAGCTCCAGCAAGTTGTCGATCCCAGCCTGCTGGCTCTTGATGAACGCGGCGACTGTTTGCACCTGCGCGTTGGGGAAGCCCGCGAGCACATGCGTCAGCGTTTGCTCCGCGGCAGCGCTGGCGCCGCCGACCGTGTCAACGAGGATACCCGTGTCGGACGGCTGGCTGAAGCTGCGATCGAACAGCGATGTGCTGATGGTCATCGCACCCGGCAACTCGACGACGACGGGTGGGTTCTGGACGCCCACGACCGAGAGCTTGAGCCACGTCCCCGAGGACGTCTGGACCCGGAACCGGCTGCCCAGGACGAGATGGTGGCCGGTGGCGAACTGCTTGGTGACGATTGCGCCCGAGAGCCCGAGACGCGCCAGGTCGGCCGGGCCTGACCCGGGCGCCCAGATGAAGTTGTAGAAGTGGGCGACCTTTGCGGGGTCCACGGCGGTGATCTGCTCGGTCGTGCCATACGCGCTGACCTCCCCGGCGCGGACGGCGGTGGCCGAGACGCCCGGTGCGGCACTGAGCATCTCGCCGACCGCGGGCGGCAGGGTGGCGCCCGCGCCGCTCGCGCTCACGACGCAGTCGGCGTGGATCTGCTGGTTGACCTCGGTGTTGATGGTCGCCCGGAGCTCGGCCCCCAGCACGGCGACGAACGCGACCAGTGCGACGCCAACCATGAGCGCGCCGGCGGTGATCGCGGTGCGAGCCGCGTTGCGCGTGGTGTTCTCGCGCGCCAGCATGCCCGTGGCGCCGGCGAACAGGATCGACGGCCGCGTAATAAGCGCCCGCGCGATCGCCACCCGCTGCTGCTGGCCGCCGGAGAGCTCGGCGTGCGCCGGTCCGCGAGGCTGACGCGCTCGATGACCTCGTCGATCCAAGCCCGGTCGAGCGGAGTGCCGGCGAGCTTGAGCGGGAGCACTACGTTCTGCTCCGCGTCCAGCATCGGCAGCAGGTTGAAGAACTGGAAGACGAACCCGACCTTGTCGCGGCGCAGCATCGTCAAGTCGTCGTCGCCCAGGCCGGACAAAGCGACGCCGTCGATCAGGGCCTCCCCTGAGGTCGGGCGGTCGAGGCCGGCGAGGATGTGCAGCAGCGTCGACTTTCCCGATCCCGATGGCCCCATCACCGCCACGAGCTCGCCGGGTGCGACCGACAGCGAGACCCCGCGCAGAGCATCGACCGCGGTCTCACCTTCGCCGTATCGGCGGGTGACCTCGATGGCCGACACGTCCGGTGGATCCGTGCACTTGGTAGTGCTCGGCGGACGCAGCACGGCTGCGTAGCCGCCCGCTATCGCGCGCGCGTGGATTACGGATGAGTACCGCGCGAACACGTGCGAACGTGACACCAGGCGCCAAGGGGCGTCGACTCACGCGCACGGAAGGAGCTGATTCTTGGCCACTCGCACCGTCAGGACGCTCCTCCTTGGAGGTCGCGGCCGTCCGGTAGTACGAGGGCGCGGTCGCCGGGTGGCGCGCGACCGTCGCCCTTCGCTCCGACGGCGCGCGGTCGCGCTGCTGGTCCTGTCGGCCGCGGTCGTCGCGGCGATCGGGGCGGTGATCGTTGCGGAGTCCCACCACGCGGAGCCAATCCGGACCACCCGCATCGCACCTCGCCCGGGCGGGGTTCCGGGTACACCGCTGCGGGCAGCGGTGACGATCGTCACGGGAGCCCGTCCGGTACGCGTTCCGGATTCCTTTCTCGGGCTCTCGACCGAGTACTGGGCCGTGCCGGAGTGGCAGCAGGAGGGCTCGGTGCTCGACCGGGTCCTTTCCCTGCTCCACGTGCCCGGCGACGGGCCGCTGATACTCCGGATCGGCGGCGACTCGGCGAACGAGGCGCTGTGGGAGTCCGAGGTGGGCCAGTTTCCGGACTGGGTGGTCGAGCTGACGCCGGCGTGGCTGAAGCAGACGAGCGCGCTGGTCCGGCGCGCACACGTGCGGTTGATCCTCGATCTGAACCTCGTGACGGCGTCTCCCGCGATCAGCGCCGAGTGGGCCGGCGCCGCTGAGGCGGCACTACCCCGGGGAAGCATCGCCGGCTTCGAGATCGGCAACGAGCCTGACCTCTACAGCCGCAAGGTCTGGATCAAGATCGTGTGGGAGACGATCGCCGCCTCGCAACTGCTCCCGCGTTCGCTCTCCCCCTCTGATTACGCCAGCGACTTCGGCGCCTACGCGCGCACGGTCACGGCCGTGGCGCCCGGCGTACCCCTCCTGGGGCCGGCGGTGGCCTATCCGGCGAGCGGGATCGGCTGGATCTCGACGCTGCTGGCGAGGGGCCACCCGGGCCTGCGCGAGGTGACGGCACACGAGTATCCGTACTCGGCGTGCGCTCGGCCCCGGTCTTCGCGCTACCCGACGATCGCGAAGCTGCTCAGCAGCCAGGCGACAGCCGGCATGGCTCGCGGACTCGCACCGGCGGTTCGACAGGCCCACGACGCCGGGCTGCCGTTCCGGCTGACCGAGCTGAACTCCGTCACCTGCGGGGGGCGGCCGGGCGTGAGCGACACATTCGCCACCGCGCTGTGGGCGCCCGACGCGCTGTTCGAGCTGGTCCGGGCCGGCGTCGACGCGGTCAACGTCCACGTTCATCCCGGCAAGAGCAACGCCGCCTTCTCACTCTCGAGCGGCGGCCTTTCCGCCAACCCGCTCCTCTACGGCCTGATTCTGTTCGCAAGGGCGCTCGGACCGGACGCGGCGCTCGTGCCGGTGCACGTCACGGGCAGCGGCGCGCAGCGGCTCGATGGTTGGGCGGTGCGGGTGCGGCCGGGCGCCCTGCACGTGCTGCTGATCAACAAGGGGCCCCGGGCGGTGAGAACCACAGTGCGTCTTCCGAGGTTCGGACCCGCGTCCGTCGAGCGGCTGCGGGCGCCGTCAGCCGGCTCAAGCACGGGCGTCACCCTCGACGGTCAGCATCTGACCAGAGGCGGAGGTTGGCTGGGATCGCGCTCAACCGAGGTCATCCAGCCGGTCTCGGGCAGCTACGAGGTGACGGTGCCGGCCTTCAGCGCCGCCCTCCTCGAGGCTTCCCCGGCCTAGGGTCCGGAAGCGCGACGATCTGGACATCCACCTCGGGCAGAGCGCTCATCAGCTCGAGCGGCAGGTCACGGTGAACGAGCCTCCCGAGCTGCGTTCTGCGCCGGGGACGGCCGATCAGGAGATACGTGGCGCCACGCTCGCGCGCGACTCCGGCGGTGGCGGCGACGAGATCGTCCGAGGTGCGGATGAGCAGCGCCCCGCCAAGGGTGTCCGTCAGCCGCTTGAGGGCGGTGACTTCATCCGGGTCGTCGGTCGCGCCGTCATCGCTCCTCACCCACAGCACGTCGAAGGGCGCGTGCAAGCGCTCGGCGGTGCGGAAGGCGTGGTAGACGGTCGCCCGCATCCACGGGTCCGGCGTGGCGAGCGCGAGCACACGTGCCGGTGCCTCGGCCGGCCGGTGGGTGGCGAGCAGGACGGGGCGCGCGGCCGGCGCGCGGCCACCACCGATTTCCGGCTCGGGCTTCGTACCCGACTCGGGCTGCCGACCCGGCTCGGCCTCCTGGGCGACCTCGAGCAGCGAGATCTCGCGCAACGTCGCCAGTGTGTCGGGGCGGAAGAACCCATGCTCGGCGACCGACGCCGACCGGTTGGCGTACACCTTGCCCGCCTTCAGACGCTCGATCAGCAGCTGCGGGGTGATGTCCACCAGCACCACGTCGTCGGCCTCGTGCAGGACTCGGTCGGGCAGCGTCTCTCTCACCGGCGCGCCCGTGTAGCTCCCAATTTGCCCGGCCAGTGACTCGACGTGCTGCACGTTGACGGTCGAGTACACGTCGATCCCGGCCGCCAGGACCTGCTCGACGTCCTCATGGCGCTTGGCGTTCTCGCTGCCGGGCACGTTGGTGTGGGCCAGCTCGTCGATCAGGCACAGCTCCGGCCGGCGGCGCAGGATCGCCGATAAGTCCATCTCCTCGAGCGTCACGCCGTGGTACTCGAGACGGCGGCGGGGCACGGTCTCGAGACCGGCCGCCTGCTCCTGCGTCTCGGCGCGCCCATGGGGCTCCAGATAGCCGATCACGACGTCCCGGCCGCGCTCCGTTTCCTCGTGGGCTTCCTCGAGCATCTGGTAGGTCTTCCCGACGCCGGGCGCCATCCCCAGGAAGATCTTGTGTGCACCGCGCGGGGCCATTGGCTTTACGATGACAAACTCAGACGGCTGGTATGTTGGCGCCGTGGAGCGTCAGGACGCGCGGCGGTTTGCGAACGCCTTGCGAGACCAGTTGTGGTCGACCGCGAGCGACGAGCTCCTCCAGCGGCTCGCCGATCGAGGCGGCCTGAACGTCGGCCTGAACCCTCCGGACGAGCTCGAGGACGAGGAGCTTGTCGAGCTCGTGTGGCGCGCGGTCGAGGCCGCCGGGCTCGCCGGCGCGTCTTAGCGCCCGCGGTTCGGTAGTTACCCCGCACACAGCCGGGGCGGGCCCCGATGAATGCCGGCGCCATCATCGGCACCGTACCCGGCGACGCCCTCGTGCGACGATCTCCCTACAACCGTCACCCGCTTCCCCCGGCGTTTGCGCTCGGGCTGGCCGTGTTTGCGGGACTGCTCGTAGCGCTGTTCGTCCTGGACGCGATCACCTACGCCTACCACCGCATCGGCATCGGCCAGGGGGTGATGTTCTCGCTGATCTGGCTGTCGTTGCTGGGCGGCCTGGTGAACATCCCGCTCGCCCGGCTGCGCGGGCGGGAGACGCTGGAAGTGGGCGAGATCACGGTGTTCGGCGTGCGCTACCGCGTGCCGGTGGTCCGCCGGCAACCGACGACGATCATCGCGGTCAACCTCGGTGGCGCGGTGATCCCCGCCGGCCTGTCGGTGTACCTGCTGATCAACGACGGGGTGTGGTGGCAGGCAGCGGTCGCGGTGGTGTTCGTCGCCACGCTCGTGCACGCGTTCGCTCGTCCGGTGCCCGGACTGGGGATCGCCGTGCCGGCGCTCGTCCCGCCGCTGCTGGCGGCTGCCGCCGCCCTCGTCCTGTCCGCGAGCGCCCCGGCGGCGGTGGCCTACATCGCCGGGACCCTGGGCACGCTGATCGGCGCCGATCTGCTCAACCTGCCGCGGCTGCGGGAGCTCGGCGCCGGCGTGGCATCGATCGGTGGCGCCGGAACGTTCGACGGCGTGTTCCTGAGCGGCATCATCGCCGTCCTGCTGGTCGGCATTCGCTGAGGCGCCGCCGTCAGGCGCCGCCGACAATTCCCAATAAGGCGCCGCTCGGCCAGCTCCGCACGCCGAGTGCGCCGTAATCGACCAAACGAGGGCTCCCACGCCGGCTCCCGCCCAGGGCGTGTTCGGTCGACCAGCTCTCAGAGCCGCAGCCGGAACGGCGGGTACTCGTCGGTCACCAGCGTGAACGCGTAGCCGATGACTCGGTTGTGCCACCGGATCACGCCCTCGACGTAGTCGAAGATCCCGCGCGGGTAGCGACCGGTGAACAGGATCGCGATCCAGGCGCCGATCACCGCGAAAAATGCACCGATGTAGAGCACGAACAGCACCACGTAGTGCGGGATGGCCAGCAGCCACTTGACCAGCGGCAGCCATCGACGCGGGTACTTCTCACGGAAGAGGATCATCAACAACGGCGGCAGGAACAGCAGGCCGGTGCCGCCGATCGCCACCGTGGTTGCGCCGGTCGCTCCGTTGCCGCCGTAACGCGCGGTGAATCCTTCGATCGCGGCGAACACGACGGCGATCGGAATCACCGTGAAGATGCGCAACGCACTGGTGAGTCGATTCAGTTCACGGTCGGGATAGTCGACCGAGAATGCGACCGGATAGGTTCCGTTCACGTCGATCCTCCTATCTTGCTTAGGGGGTTACGCGGCCGCCGCTCGATGCTCTTCCGTCGCCGTCCTCGCCGCGGCGGAGCGCCAGGCCGCGAATTCTTCGAGCGCCTCAATCATCCTGTGCTTCGGCCTCAGCGCGGGCTCCACCGGGCGTACTTCGTGCCGAGCAGGGTCACGGGCCGATGCTCTCCCACGAGCTCATGCGGTGCATCCGCGCTGCGGTGCGCGGATCTGCGGGCCTCTACCGATCTGCCGGGCGCCAAAGCCCCGATGTCCCGCGTCCACCCGATTGGGAGGCTCGGGTGGATGAAGGCCGATCAGCTGATCGAGTCCGGTCCGGGGCGGCCGAGGCGCCGCCGTCAGGCGCCGCCGGCCTTCTCCCCAGACTCAGGTGAGGCGGTTGTTCGCGCTCCGGGCGCTCGCAGCGTCCGGCCATGGGCGGTGCTTGCCGTGCTGTGCGTGGCGGTCCTGGTCGTGAACATCGACATGACGATCCTCAACGTCACGCTGCCGACGCTCGTGCGCAAGCTGCACGCGACGTCGAGCGGGCTGCAGTGGATCGTCGACGCTTACGCGATGGGGTTCGGGGGCCTGCTGCTGGTTGCGGGCAGCCTTGCCGACCGCCTCGGGCGCAAGCGGATGCTCCTGGCCGGCTTCTGCACGTTCGCCGCCGGCTCATTGGGAGCCGCCCTATCGGGCTCCGTGGGCGTGCTGATCGCCTGGCGGGCGGTCATGGGCGCCGGCGCGGCGATGACGATCCCGGCCGGGCTGTCGATCCTCGACAACGTATTCGTTGATAGCCAGGAGCGCGCTAAGGCGATCGGCTTGTGGGGAGGGACGATGGGCGTGGGCATCGCGCTCGGCCCGCTCGCCGGCGGCCTTCTGCTGTCGAGGTTCTGGTGGGGCTCGGTATTCCTGGTCAACGTGCCGCTGCTGATCATCGGAGTGGTCGCGGCGTGGCGACTCGTGCCCGAATCTCGCAATCCCGCGGCCGCCCGGCCCGATCCCGTCGGCGCGCTGCTCTCGATCGTCGGGATGGGTCTGCTCCTGTGGGCGATCATCGAAGCACCCACTCGCGGCTGGACGTCAGCGACCGTGGTGGTGGCCGGGACCGCTGCGGTCGTGACGCTCGCCGCGTTCATCGGCTGGGAGCGGCGATGTGATCACCCGATGCTGCGGCTTGATTTTTTCCGCTCTCGTAGCTTCTCGACCGCGAACGCCGCGCTCCTGCTCGGCCTCTTCGCGTTGGCGGGATCTCTGTTCGTGATAACGCAGGTGCTCCAGTTCGACCTCGGCTTCTCGCCGCTGGAGGCCGGCGTGCGAATCCTTCCGATGGCGGCTCTGATCGCCGTCGCGGCACCGCTGTCGCCCCTGATCGCCCGCGTGGCCGGCACCAAGGTAACCGCGGCCGCTGGGCTGGCCGCGATCGCTGGTGGTCTGTGGTGGGGAGCAGACACCTCGACGGTGTCGGCCACCTACCCGATCGTTCTGCGGGGCATGCTGCTCGCCGGCTTCGGCGCGGGGTTGCTGATGCCCACGGCCGCGAACTCGGTGCTCGGATCGATCCCCCGCGCCGAGGCGGGAATCGGATCGGGAACCTATGGCGTCGCCATCCAGATCGGCGCCGCACTCGGCGTGGCCGTGATCGGCAGCGCGCTCTCGACCCGCTACCAGAACCACATCACGTCCGCGCTCGCCTCGCAGCGGCTGCCCGAACCCGTGCTGCACACGATCACGGGCTCATTCGGCGGCGCGCTCGGCGTGGCTGCGTCCGTCGGCGGCATCCTCGGCGCGTCGCTGGCGCACGCGGCGCACGCCGCGTTCATGAGCGGCGTCCATCTGTCGCTCGGCTTCGGCGCGCTCGCTGCCGGGCTTGCGGCCCTGCTGGTGCTCGTGGCCCTGCCCTCCCGCATCGGCGCCCACGACGAGCACACCTCGGAGACCCGAAGCATGACCCGGAGTGCGTCGTGCTCGCGCTGATCATCGCCAACCTGCGTCGCCGAATGGCCCGCACCGCGCTCACCGCGGCAGGGATCTCGATCGGGGTGGCCGCGATCGTGGCGCTGCTGGCGCTGTCGGCTGGGCTCAACCAAACCGCCGGGCAGCTCGTCCACCTGGGCCGTGCTGACCTCGGCCTGTTCCAGCGCGACGCGGGCGACCCGACGTCATCGGTGCTGCCACTCTCACTTCTCCCGAAGCTGCGGGCTCAGCCGGAGATCATCGACGCGACCCCGATCCAACTGGTCGTGAACGCGGTCCCCCGGGACTCCTCGGCGATCGTGTTCGGGATCGACCCGAACGGGTTCGTCGCCAAGCGGCTCGTGTACACCGCCGGTCACGGGCCGGCGCCCGGTCAGGCGGTCCTCGGCGACATCCTGGCTTCGCAGCTGCACCTCTCTGCCGGCGACTCGATCCAGCTCGGACAGCGGACGTTCCTGATCGCCGGCGTATATCACGCCGGCATCACCTTCCAGGATCAAGGTGTGATCACCACCTTGGCCGACGCGCAGACGCTGGCCGGCCGTGCGCCGGACGAGACGACCACGATCGCAATCCGCCTCGCCCCGCAAATCACCCCCGCGACGGCTGAGGCAGAGCTTCAGCGAGCGTTTCCCGGCGTCTCGGCCATCTCGGACCCCAGCGAGGCCATCCGCTCGGGCGTCAACAGCCAGCTCATCAGCAAGGCCGTGTTGTTGATCGTCGTGATGGCGCTGATCATCGGCGCGCTCGCCGTCGCCAATACCATGCTGGCGGCGGTCCTCGAGCGCCGGCGGGAACTGGCGCTGCTCGCCACCGTCGGGTGGAGCGGGGAGCAGCTGGCACGACTGGTGCTCGGCGAGGCGATCGCGGTGAGCCTGATCGGTACCGCGGCCGGGCTCGTCCTCGGTGTCCTCGGTGCCGGCTTGCTTCCGGCTGCACTTGGGCTGCAAAGCTTCATCACCCCGGTCTCGACCGCGTGGGGCCTCGGCCGGGCCTGTTTGATCGGGGTGACGATCGGGGTGCTCGGGGCGGTCTATCCGGTGTGGCGGGTCAGGCGAGCCTGGTCGGCCACGACCCTCGCCCAGACGTGACGCTATGTACCGCCGCCGCGCGAGCGTCGAGTTGACCGTGTCATAGCCGGGTGAATCGCCTCACCGTGGGCGCGGGGGTGAGACGAGTTACCGGTTCTCGACGATCCGGCCGTCGACCAGGTGAACGACCCGATCGGCTCGCTTCGCCACCGCCATGTCGTGGCTGACGACCAGGACAGTCATGCCGTGGAGCTCGCGGATCGAGGCGAGCAGGTCGAGCGCGCGGGCAGCGCTGTCCGAGTCGAGCGCGCCCGTCGGCTCGTCGGCGAGTAGCAGGCGAGGACGGTTCGCGAGCGCACGGGCCAGGGCGACCGCCTGACGCTGGCCGCCTGACAGCTCCGAGGGAAGGTGCCCGGCGCGATCGGCGAGGCCAACCTCGTCGAGCAACTCGGCGCTTCGCCGGTGGCGCTCGCGGTGGCCGACGCCGGCCGCCAGCAGCGGCGCTTCGACGTTGCCCTGCGCGGTCAGGTAGGGAAGCAGCAGGTTATCCTGGAAGACGAAGCCGACGACGTACCGGCGGAATGAGATCGCGCGGCGTGGCTCGGGTACCGACTTACCGGCAACGGTGATGGCCCCCGAGTCGGGGCGATCGAGACTGCCGATCAGGTTCAGCAAGGTGCTTTTGCCTGAGCCCGAAGGTCCAGTAACGGTGACGAACTCCGAGGCCGCGATCGCCAGTGACACGCCGCGCAGTGCCTGGATCGGCCCGAACGACTTGACCACATCCTGCACCAGGACGCCGGCGCCCGACTGCGCGGGCGGCGATTCCGCCGGTTGCGCCCCGGCTCTGCACCGGGCAGCGAGCACCGTCGGACCCGGGTTCATCGAGTGACCTCGATGGGCCAATCGAGCGTGATCGAGCCAAGCCGCGTGTGGACGACCGCTTGCACGCTGAGCGGCTCGCCCACCGCCTGCGCCGGGAACTCGAGCGTGTCGTGCCAGCGGCCGTCGACGACGGGATGAGTGGGCGGCGTGTCGTGTCCGACCACCTGCCCGCCGAACGTGAACTCGATGTCTACTGTCCCGTTCAGCGGGTGGCCGCTCGCGTCGGTGACGGTCACGGAGTAGTGCCAGCTCTGGTTGGCCTTCGGAGCATGATTCGCGCCCGTCAGCGTCCCCCGCACTGGGCCTGTGTGAACCGCTGCCCCACCCTGACTCGAGGACGTCGTCGTCGTTGACTGGGTCTGGTTGACGGTCGAGGTGGTCGAACTGGTCGACGTGGTCGAGGTGGTGGCGCTGGCGGAGCTCGATTTCGACCCGCTGCCGCCGCAGCCCGCGAATCCGATCGAGAGCAGAGCGATGCTGACCAGCGCTACGAGCACGCCCTTGTGGAGGTGCATTCTCGGTGACTGCACGGTCACGAACATGGCCAAGACTAACGCTATGCCTTGGCACCGCCCGAGCCATCCGCGCGAAGTAGCTGCCCGGCGAGAGGAACTACGGACCCTCGCGTTTGGGGTTGGTGCCACCAGGGAATCCAAGAGGCGCGAGGGATCATGGTCGGCGCACGGCACCGGCCGGCTGACGATGGCTGCGCCCGCGAGCGAGCCGGACCACATCACTTGACGAGGTGCGCCTCGCTCGAGAGCTCGATGCCGGCCGCGGCGTAGGCCTCCTCCTGCTCGAGCGTCTCGCGCTCGAGCAGTGCGGTGGCGAGCGAGTCGAGCTGATCGCGGTGCGCGCTCATCAGCTGGGTGACCTGCTCGTGCGCATCCTCGATCAGATGACGTACCTCCTCGTCGACCAGCTGCTGGGTCTGGGGCGAGATGTCACTGGCCCCGGGAAGAGGCAGCTGGCCCTCATCGGTGATCACGGTGACTGGACCGATGACGTCGCTCATGCCCCATGCCCCGACCATGTTCCGGGCCAGCTCGGTGGCCTGCTTGATGTCGTTCTGGGCGCCGGTGGTGATCTCGCTATAGACGAGCTCCTCGGCCACGCGCCCGCCCAGCGCGACCTTGATCTTGCCGAAAAGGTACGCACGGTCGTAGCTGAACCGGTCGGCTTCCGGGGCGGACAGTGTCACCCCGAGGGCAACCCCCCGCGGGATGATCGACACCTTGCGCACCGGATCGGCGCCGGGGGTGAGCATGCCAACGATCGCATGGCCGGCCTCGTGGTAGGCGGTCCGCTTTCGCTCGTCGGGCGAGAGCAGGATCCGCCGCTCGGATCCCAGCACCAGCTTCTCGAGCGAGTCGTGCAGATCGGCCATGGTGACCATGTCGTGGCCGCGCCGCGCGGCGAGCAACGCCGCCTCGTTGACGATGTTGGCGAGGTCCGCACCGACCATGCCCGGAGTGGTGGCTGCAAGCCGGTCGAGGTCGACGTCGGCCGCGAGCGGGACCGACCGCGTGTGCACCTCGAGGACCTTGCGCCGACCCACCGTGTCCGGTGGCTGCACCGCCACGCGTCGGTCGAACCGTCCGGGCCGGAGCAGCGCGGGGTCGAGCACCTCGGGACGGTTCGTGGCCGAGATCACGATCACGCCGGCCGAGGGATCGAACCCGTCCATCTCGGTCAGGATCTGGTTGAGCGTCTGCTCCCGCTCGTCGTGGCCCCCGCCCAGCCCACCCATCGCGCCCGCGCGCGAGCGCCCGATCGCGTCAAGCTCGTCGATGAAGATGATCGCCGGCGCCGCCTGCTTGGCCTGCTGGAACAGGTCCCGCACCCGCGAGGCGCCCACGCCCACGAACATCTCCACGAACTCCGAGGCCGAGATCGAGAAGAACGGGACCTGCGCCTCTCCGGCCAGAGCACGCGCCAGCAGTGTCTTGCCGGTGCCGGGCGGGCCGGTCAGCAGCACTCCGCGCGGGATCCTCCCCCCCAGCCGTCGGTACTTCTCCGGGTCGCGCAGGAAGTCGACGATCTCGGTCAGCTCGTCCTTGGCCTCGTCGATGCCCGCCACGTCATCGAAGTTCACGTGCTGGTCGGCGGGCTCGACCCGCTGCGCCCGGGAGCGTCCGAACGAGGTCACGCCGCCGGCTCCGCCGGAACGGCGGAGCAGCCAGACAAACAGGATCACGAGCAGAATTACCGGCCCGAACGCGAAGAGCAGCGTCGCGACCGTCGACGATCCGCTCGAGGGGGCGGTGGCGTTGATCACGACGCCCTTGGATTGCAGGAGTGAGAGCAGCTCGTTGTCGTTGGCGAACGCCGGGATCACGGTCGTGAACTCGCTCGCCGCGGTCGAGTCGGCGTTCGGATAGTGGACGGGCTCGCGGAAGTCACCTGTCACGCTGGTGCTCTTGGTCGAGACCGAGGTGACATTGCCGCTCTCCACCTGGGCCAGGAAAGTCGGGCTGTAGGGGATTTTCACCTTTGTCGGTGTCGTGCCGCTGTGAAGCGTGGAGGCCAGCACGACGTTGACCACCAGCAGCAGCATGAAGAGGGTCAGAAGCGCCATGCCTGACATCCCCGACCTGGGTTGCGGCTGGGGGGCGCCGCGGCCGTCGGGGCCGGGCCGCACGCGCCAGCCGCCGGGGTGACGGTCCCCGTGGGAATCGCGGCCTTCAGGCGGCCGTCTCGGGGGAGTACCGGGTCCAGGGTCAGGCATACAGCTCTGAGGCCAGACTAGGAGCCGGGTCCTCCGCTCCACTACCGGCATCTGCCGCCATCCGCTCCGGGATGGACCGTGGTTGAGTCGGCCAAAACTACGGATCGCACCCGGGGTTGCGTAGTGGCCGACCTCGATCGGCGTTCGATTACCGATGGGCGAGCCGCCGGGCGCCGGCAGGCTAGGGCAGGGCGCCTAGACAATCCGGCGTTGATGGGCTGGGCCCGGGCGAGAGCGGGCGCGGGTTTGCAGGCGCCTTAGGAGACGGCCCGCCCGGCTTCGGCTGCGGGGGCCGTTCCCTCGAAACGCTGAGGAAGCCGCGCCCGCACCAGCGTGCCGTTCTCACCCGATTCCAGCTCCACGGTGCCGCCGGCGAGGTACACGCGCTCGCGCATCCCGGCGAGCCCGAACCCGCCCGTCCTCGTGTCGGGATCGAACCCAACACCGTTGTCCTGCACCTCGATCCTCACATCGCCGTCGACCGCCGTGACGGACACGCGCACCCGGCTGGCGTGGGCGTGCTTGATGATGTTGGTGAGGGATTCCTGCACCAGGCGGTAGATGGTCGTCTCGAGCTGCGGGTCGAGATCACCGTTACGGGTCGCCTCTTCGAGCGCCACCTCACCGACGACCTCCAGCCCGACGCCGCGGCGCCGATCCAACAGCGCCTCAATCGCCGGCACCAAGCCGAGGTCGTCGAGCATGGACGGTCGCAAGTCGGTGATGATGCCCCTGAGGTTGGCGATCTCGAGCTCGATGTCTTCGATCGCCTGGCGAATCCCGGCGTCCTTGGTGGCCGCGTCGCCCTTGCCCAGCACCGACGAGAGCGCCACGCGCAGACCGCCGAGCGACTGCAGGGTCTGGTCGTGCAGCTCGCGAGCCCACCGCCTGCGTTCGGCGTCGGCGGCGGCGATCGTGCTCCGCAGCCGGTCCGCCTCGACGCTGCGGTTCAGCGCGACGGCTTGCGCCGCTGAGGCCGCGAACGTGCGCAGCAGCTGCTCGTCCTCCGGGCTGAAGGCTCCCGCTCTTCGACCCCGGTCGAAGGCGGCGAGCACACCGAGCCCGCCTCCGCGGTGGAGCATCGGGACGAGGAGCGCAGAGTGGGCGTCGGGGACGCCGAGCTCCGTCGGCCCCACCCGGAGCTGGGAGGACGCGTTGGCGATCCTTTCCGGGCGGCCCCGCTCGAGGACCTGGCCGGATGTCGAGCCGACGATCGGCACACGGCGCCCGAGCGCGCCGCTGGCATGCCCGGCGCTGGCCGCCACGACCAGCTCGTCTCCCTCGCGCAGCATGATGAGAACGGTCCGTGCATCCACCAGCGCCCGGCCGCGTTTGACGATCAGCTCGAGCACGCGGTCCAGATCGGATGCGCCGCTGACCGCGTCGGCGATGTCCCGTGCGGCCTCGAGCGAGCGCACGGCCCGCTCCAGCTGGTGGCGGCGGTGCTCGCTGCCCTCGTAAAGCCGGGCGTTGTCGATTGCGGTCGCCGCCCACTGGGCGAGGATCACGGCAGCCTCCTCGTCCTGCTCGGTGAACTCCCCGCCCCCCTCCTTCTCGGCCAGATACAGGTTGCCCCACGCTTCGCCGCGAACCACGATCGGAACACCCAGGAACGATCGCATCGGAGGGTGGCCCATCGGGAATCCGTAGCTGTGCGGATGGTCGCCGACATCGCTCAGCCGGAGAGGTCGCGGATCGTGGATCAGCACCCCGAGGACGCCGCGGCCGCGCGGAAGATCACCGATCGCGCGATGGGTTGCGGCGTCGATCCCGACCGTTAGGAACCGCTCGAGTTCCTGCCGCGTCTCGTCGAGCACGCCAAGCGCCGCGTACCGAGCGCCGGTGATCTCGCGAGCTTCCTTGAGGATGCGGTCGAGCACGGCCTCGGTGTCGTGCTCGGCAACCATCGCTCTGCCGACGTGGAGCAGGCGTCGAATGTGCTCGCTATCGCTGGAGGTGCTCGTCATATCCCCGATTCGAATATACGCCCGGCGCGCCCCCGAGAGGGGTCCGATCCTAGAAGGCTCGGATCAGTATTTGGGAACAAGGCTACTGCGGGAGATTCCGGATGGACCCGGCGAACGAATCGCCCACGCTACCGCTCAGGCATGTGCCTCCCCGATCCAGAGCACCCGCCCTCGCCGCTGACCGCCGCAGAGCGACCGCGGTGCGTCGTCTGTCGCGACGTGATCGGCGTCTACGAGCCCCTTGTGCACGTACTGGGGGATTTGGCGTGGCACACCTCGCGCGCCGCCGAGCCCGACGTGGCGTGTGCCGAGGGCGAGCTGTACCACGCCGAGTGCTACGAGCGCATCGGGCAGGCACGTCCCCCCGGGGCAGACTGAGGGCTAGGCCGCCCCGGCCCTGCGGATTTCCCGCAGCCGCGGACCTTCACGGCAGTACAGTCGCGGTGTGCCGGATGCGATCGAGCTGGCTTCCAAGCAGATCGGCATCGTGCTTGCCGACGACCATCCCCTGATCCGCAGTGGGCTGCGACGGGTGCTCGAGCTCGAGGCCGACCTGACCGTGGTCGGGGAGGCAGACGACGTGGAGGGGGCCCTCGCCCTCACGCAGACGCACCGGCCGCGCGTCGTAGTCCTCGACCTCAACATGCCGGGGGACCCCACCCTGCCGGCGATTCCGCGGTTCCTCGAGGCCGCGCCCGGGGGTGGTGTTCCGCGCCACCGATCACAGGCTGGACCGTCCCGTCGCCCTCAAGGTGATCGCACCGGAGGCGGCCGACAATCAGGTGTTCCGGGCGCGTTTCGAGCGGGAGTGCCGGCTGGCCGCCGCCCTCGAGCACCCCAATGTGGTTCAGGTCTTCCAGGCCGGCGAGGAGAAAGGCCTGCTCTACTTGACCATGCGCTACGTCGACGGCACCGACCTGCGTAGGCTGCTCGACGACGAGAAGCGGCTCGCGCCGGCGCGTGCCGGGGCGATAGCGACGCAGATCGCCGGCGCACTCGAGGAGGCGCACCGACACGGGCTGGTCCACCGCGACGTCAAGCCGGGGAACGTGCTGATCTCGAGCCGCTCCGGCGGGGAGCACGCCTTCCTGACCGACTTCGGGATTACCAGGCAAGCCGACCAGGAGCCGCTGACGAGAACCGGCGCCGCGCTCGGCTCGGTCGACTACATGGCACCCGAGCAGGCCCACGGAGCCGAGGTCGACGCCCGCACGGACATCTACTCGCTCGGGTGCGTTCTTTACGAGATGCTCACCGGGCGCGTGGTGTTCGAGCGCGACGGCGATCTCGAGAAGCTCTGGGCGCATGTGCACGACCCGCCACCGCGCCTGCCCGGAGCCGAGATCCCGCCCGGGCTGCAGGACGTGCTCGACCGGGCGCTCGCCAAGGACCCGCGCGAGCGCCAGCAGTCCGCAGCGGAGCTCGCCGGTGAGGTGAGCACCGCCGTTGCGCGTTGAGTAGAAACCCACAGCCACATGAGGTGCAGTCCCCGATGGACGGACCGTCGGCGGCGGCTACGTTCGAGGTACTGACCGCGACGGGAGACGGATGTTCAACGAGGTGCTTGTCGGCGTGGACGGGGAACAGGGTGGCCGGGACGCGGTCGCGCTCGCCACGCGGTTGACTGCACCGACGAGGAAGCTGACGCTCGCGCACGTTTATCCCTATCACGGGGACCCCAGCGTGCGCGGCTACGACGAGCATGAGGCGGTGCAGATCACCCGGGCCCGCCGGACGCTTCAGGCCGCGACCGAGTGGACGAGGCGCGACACGGAGCTGCGGTGGATCGGCGCAGCCTCGCCCGGCCGCGGGCTTCACCGGCTCGCCGAGACGATGAATGCCGATCTGCTCGTCGTGGGGTCAACCCGCCGTGGCCCGTTCAGCAGAGTGCTCGTCGGCGACGACACGCGCGCCACGCTCGACGGGGCCCCGTGTGCCATCGCGATCGCCCCCGCCGGTTATGCCGGACAGACGACGAGCATCGCCAAGGTGGGAGTCGGCTACGACGGATCGGCTGATAGCCACCGTGCCCTCATCACCGCCCGAGCGCTCGCCGCCAAGCTTGGCGCGAGGCTCGCTGCGCTCGAGGTGGTCGTCTTTCCCTCCTACTCGTTCAGCGGCCCGATTGCCGGCGACGCCACCCTGATCGCCGACCTGGTCGATCAGGCACGCGGCCGCGTCGCTGCGCTCGGGGACCTCGAGCCGCACGCCGCCGCCGGCCAGCCGGCCGAGGAGCTGGCGCAGTGGAGCAGTTCGCTGGACCTGCTGGTGGTGGGATCGCGCGGCTCCGGACCCGTCTGGCGCCTCGTGCACCCCAGCACTTCTTGGGAGCTGACGCGCCATGTGCGCTGTCCGCTGCTCGTCGTCCCGCGCGCTCGGCGGGCAGCCGCCCGCCCCGACGAGGTGCTCGACCGACTGGAGCCGGCCGCGCCCTCGCGCCGTTAGGACCGACGTAGGCACGAACAGGAGGCATCGAAGGTGTTCAACAACATTCTGGTTGGGGTCGATGAAGGTGAGGGTGGCCGAGACGCAATCGCCGTGGCCAAGCTGCTGCTGGCAGACGGCGGCGAGCTGACGCTGGAGCACGTCTTCGTCGAGCATCTCGTCGGGTCGCGAATGTGGTCGGATCCCGGAGTGGATGCGAGACGCGAGCACGCGCGCGAGCTGCTCGAGCATGCCGCGGCCGAGGCCGGCGTCGAGGCGCATGTTCGCTGGCACGGCGCGTCCTCGGTAGGCCGCGGGCTGCACGAGACAGCCGAGGCAATCGAAGCCGACCTGCTCGTGGTCGGCTCATCCAGGCGTGGCACGCTGGGACGCGTTCGCCTCGCCGACGACACGCGCGCGGCGCTGAACGGCGCCCCGTGCGCGATCGCCGTCGCCCCCGCCGGCTACAGTACCGAGCCGCCGCCGCCGCTGATGCGCGAGATCGGCCTCGGCTACGACGGATCGCCGGAGAGCAAGCAGGCACTGGGAGTGGCGCGCGCGCTCGCGAGCGAAACCGGAGCGAAGCTCTCAGCCTTCCAGGCCGTGTCGGTCCCGAGTTATGTCTTCCACGGCCGGACCGCCGTCGACGGAAGCGTGATCAAGGACGTGGTTCACGAGGCTCGCGACGAGATCGTGGCGCTCGGCGGAGTCGAGGCGCACGCCGCCTACGGCGATACCGCGGAGGAGCTGACGCTGTACAGCGCCTCGCTGGACCTGCTCGTCTTGGGGTCGCGGGGCTATGGTCCACTGGGACGCCTGGTGCACGGAAGCACCACGCAGCGACTCGCCCGCTCGGCGCGCAGTCCGCTGCTGGTCCTCACCCGGGCCGCTCGGGAGGCCTCCGCACAGGCCCGGTCGGAGGACGGCCGCCAGACCGCATCTCACGCGCCCTGATCTCACGCCAGCTCGAGCAGGCGCCGGTCGAGCAGCGCCAAGGTGTCGCCGACCACGTACTCGACGTCGCGGTCGGTCCGGACCGCGATGTGAGCGCCGGCGGGCACCTCCTCGAGCGCCTCCCACGCGCGTTGCTCGCGCAGCGTGACCCGCACGTCCGCGTCGGACGCGCCCGCGTGATCACCCGCCCGCCGCGCTGCGCGCTGCGCGAGCACGGAGCGAGGCGCCTGACACTCGACGAACAGGACCGGTCCCGCACCGGCGAACGCAGCCGCAAACGCCTCGCGGTCCGTTCGGTGGCGGAACGTGGCGTCGACGATCGCGCCGCGTCCGGCGGCCAGTTCGCAGGCCGCACGACGGCCCAGCTCGCCGTACGTGCGCGCGTTCCACTCGAGGCTGTAAGCCTCCTCGCCGGCGCGCTGCGTGGGCTTCAGTCCGGCCAGCCGCTTGCGCGTGACGTCTGAGCTCAGGTGAGCGAAGCCCGAGCGCTTCGACAGAGCCTCGGCCAACCTCGACTTGCCGCTGGCCGGTGCGCCGCACACGGCGAGCGTCAATGGCAGCCGCGCCCGCCACGCGAAGCGCTCCGCGAGCGCGATCAAGTCACGCGCGGCGGCGCTCTCGTGGCCGTGCGCGGCGCTCGTTCGCGGGAGCTGGGCCGCGCGGAGCAGCGCGACCTTGGCCCGGACCAGTGCCCGGTAGGTGGCGTAGAAGGCGATCAGCCGGTCTTCGCCCGGGTCCCCTCCGGCGTCGCGGTAGGCGCGCACCAGCACCTCGCCGAAGCGCTCACCGCCACGCGCCGCGAGGTCGAACACAAGAAAGGCGAGGTCATCGGCGACGTCGAGTTCGCGCAGGGCGGGGTCGAACTCCACGCAATCGACGACCTGCACCGCTCCGTTGACGAGCACGTGCTCGGCGCGCAGATCCCCGTGCCCCTCGCGGATCCACCCCTCCGCCGCACGCCTCTGGAACGTCGCCGCATGGGCGGTGATGAACGCGTGGGCGAATCGCTCGAGCGCCTGGATGCGTTCGATCTCGACCCGTTGCTCGAGGTCGGCCAGCAGCTCGAGGAGGTTTTGCTCGAACCGTCGCTCGGCCGCGAGGACCGGCGCACGGTGAGCCCGCACTCGCCGCGCCGTAGCGTGGAACGCGGCCAGCAGTCGTCCGACGCTGGCGACCTGGTCGGCGAGCAGCTCTCCGACCTCGAGCCGTGCCGCGAGCGTGTCGCGCTCGTCGTAGCGGCGCATCTCGACCACGTAGTCGGCCGCGCGCGGGTCGTCCTCGGCCGTCAGCTCGCCGCCGTTCTCGGACAGCCTGACGCCGCAGACGCCCAAATAGAGGTCCGCGGCCAGGCGCCGATTCAGTCGGACCTCCTCCCGACACATCTCACGCCGCCGGTCGGGGGTGCCGTAGTCGAGAAAATCGAGGACGAGCGGTTTCTTGAGCTTGTAGGCGCGCTCGCCGGCGACAAACACCCATGAGATGTGCGTCTCGTGGATCTCGACCGACGCCGGGGGCTGCGGGTAGGTCGCGGGCCGGCCGAGCGCCGCACGCACCTGTTCGGTCCGTGCAGACTCGGGGGTGATCTCGTCCATCTCGCATCCTGCAGCGTTTCATGCGCGTCGGCGGCCCACCATGGGGAGCAGTCCCGATCCGTCCTCGGTAGTCCCCCGAGCCCATCTGCATCGGCGCCCTGATGCGCCGGACTCCTCGTCGCGCGATGCTCGGGACATGAAGACCGTGCTCGTCGCCTACGCGTCCAAGCGAGGATCGACCGAGGAGATCGCCGAGGCGATCGCGGACAAGCTCCGCGAATGCGACCTGATCGTGCAGTGCTTGCCCGCGGACCAGGTCGCCTCCCTCGGCCCCTACGACGCCGTGGTGCTGGGCAGCGCGGTGTACATGAAGCACTGGCGCGGTGACGCCACGCGGTTCCTGCACCGGCACGCCAAGGGGCTGTCCCGGCGGCCGTTCTGGGTGTTCAGCTCGGGTCCGGTCGGTGAGGCCGGCAGTACCGTCGATTCGGCTCGGGTGGAGCCGCCGCGCATCGTCGAGCGGATCGAGCACCTCGGCGTCCGCGAGCACGTGGTGTTCGGCGGCCGGCTACCCGTGCATCCGCAGAACCCACTAGAGCGCTCACTGATCGAACGGACGCCACGCCGGTATCGCGACCGCCGGGACTGGCGGGAAATCCGCGCCTGGGCATCGGGGATCGCAGCCGAGCTCGGCGCCCGCCGGCCGACATCGGTTGCGCGCTGACGTCACCGGGAACCGCCGGCGCCGGCGGAGGTCGCGGCACCGAGGGTCGTGAACGGCCGGCTCGAAAGCACCCAGATCATGCCGTCGGGGTCGAAGGCCCACTCCGTCTCCTGCGCCGAGCCGTACTCGCGCTCGACCGCGATGCCGAGCTCCGCGAGCCGCAGCACCTCCTCGTCGCCCAGGACCGCGCGCCAGCTCTCCTCGGTGCTTAGCTCTCGCCTGGTGGTGCCGCCGTCCGCGCCGACCTCAATCGTGAGCTCCTTGGGTCGGACGGAGCGCACCAGGATGCTCATCGTGGGCTTCTCGACCACGTACCGATCGGGCGAGACCTGGCCGGAGACCACCGACTCCCTCAGGCCGAACGATCCCTCGATCACCAGATGGTCGCGATCGCCACTCGCCGGGTCGATCGTGAACATCACGCCGGCGCGAGTTGACGGAATCTGATGCTGGACCACGACCGCGATGTCCGTGTCGGTCTGGCCGAACCCGCGCTGGCCGCGGTAGTAGACGGTGCGCGCCTCGAACAGCGACTGCCAGCAACGCCTCACCGCGTCGATCACCGCTTCGCGGCCCTGCACGTTCAGGAAGGTCTCGTTCATGCCGGCGAACGATGCGGATGCCGTGTCCTCAGCGGGCGCCGATGAGCGCACCACAACCGCGACGTGCGGCTCGCCGGCGCTCAGCTCGTCGTAGGCGGCGGCGATCGCATACGCCAGCCACGCCGGCATCTCGGCGTCGGCGACCGCGCGGCGCGCTTCTTCGGACGCCGCCCGCAGTGCCTCTGTGCTCTCCACGTCGAGCTTGCCGAGCACTTCCTCGAGCCGCTCCGCCAGTCCGCTCTGGTGCCGGAACGCCGCATACGCCGGCGCGCCGATCACGAAGCCCGGCGGCACCCGCAGCCCGAGGCGGGTCAACTGGCCGAGGTTGGCGCCCTTCTCGCCGGCATAGCGCACGTCGGCGGTGGACAGATCCGAAAGGGGCTTGACCGGAACGATGTCAGGCGGGCCGAAAGTAGTGCTGGGGGCGGTGGTCATGGTTCGAACCTACGGACCTGCCCCGTCGTCCGAATCCGGGCGCAGCGCCGGTTCGCGTCCGTAGAAGGTGCGGACAAGGCGCCGCCGTCAGGCGTCGCCGACAAACATCATTCAGCTACGTGGCCGGTCCGGTCGCCCTGTAGTGCTCGCGCCAGATCAGCTTGTAAATCGGAATCCAGCGCGGCACGTCGCGCACGCCCGGGATGAACGGGATCAGGATCAGCCCGAGGCTAAGCGCACCCATCACCAGCATCACGAGAAGGTCCGCGTTCTGTCCCTGGAACGGCTTGATCTGGTACCAGAACGTGTAGAGCCACAGCCATACCTGGCCGGGATAGCTGCCGGTCTCATTCATCATCCCCCACTGGTCGCCGAGCAGGTGCTCGGTCTGGGCGCGGGCGGCCAGCAGGCCGCCGTCCGCCATGAACATCAACGGCTTGGTGTAGTCGGTCTGGTAGAACTGCTTGCTGGTCAGCAGCGCACCATCGAGCCCGCCGGATTGAGCGAATCTGAGCAGGCCGGTCATTATGGTTGGCAGCGGCCCGTAGTTGCCGTTCGGAACGGAGACCGCGCCGTCGGCCGTGGCGTTCGCGCTCTTGTCTCCAAGACCCTTCTCGTACGCGCTCGTCCAGGCGCTCTGCTGTGAGCTGGATGCATTCTCGTACGTCGTCACAGCGGCTTGGAGGGCCGGCTGGCCGGTGATCGAGCGCAGCGGCGCGAGCACGAAGTCCTGGGCGGTGTCGATCGGGTGGCTGATGCCCAGCCACCGTTGGGGGTGGAGGAACCAAGCGTGCTGGACGCTGCCGTTGGCGTCGTTGTACGGTGGGCCGTAGCTGCCGGTGAGGCTGGAGCCGTCGAGCTCGGTGGTGGCCGTCGTGACGAAGTCGAGCGGCATCGAGCTCGCCCAGCTCTTGACCGTGCTCGGCTTCTCATCGGGCGAGGAGAACAGGATCGTCAGCACGAGCACGAGCGCCACCACCACGCCCAACGCGATGCACGCCTCCTTGACGATGTCGTAGGAGCGGTAGGCACCCTTCCATTCCCGGTAGCCGTCGTCTTCGGCGAGGCGCTCTCGGCGGCTCATGCGGGGCCGTCCCCGCCGTGCGACGTGGATCGATCAACGCTGGCTTTGGTTGCCGCCACCGGCAACTTGAACGGTGGTACCACCCCGTGCCTGCGGACCAGCAGGATGTGCGCGATCACGATCGCCACCACTGCCGCCGGCAGCAGGAGCACGTGGTAGCTATACATCTGCCCGAAGTTGAGCAGGTTGAAGAACGCACCGATCCCGGCCGCGTTCATCGCGTCCTTGGCCTGCGTCGAGATCCACTGGGAGTCGAAGTTCTGCTGTGACACGTAACCGGTGAGTGCACACGGGATCGCGACGAGGAAGATCACCGCCCCTGTGATCCACACCCGCGCGCGGCCGCCGCGCCACGCGGCCATCCAGTACTTGCCCCACAGGTGGATGACCATGAAGAAGAAGAACAGCTCGACCCCCCACAGGTGAATGCTGTTGAAGAAGTGGCCGACGCTGGTGAAGTGCCACCAGCCCGGTCCCTTAAGCGCGAGGATCGAACCCGACGCGATGATCACGACCAGCGCCGACAGCGACAGGACGCCGAACACGTAGATCCAGGAGGCAACATATGCCGGCTGCCCGTCGGGAAGCAGCTTCTCCGGAGGCAGCGCGCCCACGGCACGCCTGCGGACCGCCGCCGTCCATGACCTCCCATCGGTGCTTGAGGTCGAGCTGGAGGTGGAGGTGGAGACGCTCATTGCGAGCCTCTGCGAGCCGCGTGGCCGGGGAACGGCGCGAGCACCGCGACCGCGAACACGATCACCATCAGCACGATCACGACGAGATTCGCCACCGACAGCTGGATGAAGTGCCAGTGGATGGTGTGCGCCGGATGGTTAAGGTTGAAGACCGAACCGATCATCGCGGGAACGCTAGAGACGCGACCGCCGGCGCCTATCCGGGCTATCCGGCGATGTCGCCGCGGATAACTACTGATGCTGAGCCGGGCTGCTACACGTTCGCTTCGACGAGGCGCCTGATCGCGTCCAGCGTGCCCATCACCTCGCTGTCGGGGGCATCCCCGTGGACGGTGGCGAGGAACAGGCGCAGACGGGAACCCTCCCGCTCGGGGGTCACCTCGATCCAACCGTGGTAACCGCCGTCCAGAGACCCCCACTCGATCCGATGCTCCGAGTCGTCGGCGCGGAACCACGCCTCTCCCTCCTGCGTGTGGCCTTCGTAACGCGCGCGGATCCTGACCCTGTCGGCGTCGATGCGCTCCGCGCCGATCACCTGCGGAACGTACCGCGGCAGGTTTTCGACGTCCGCGAGCGCGCTGAACACACGCTCCGGCAAGGCAGCCACGAAGTCGGTGTGCTCGTGCTCCATCTCTCCTCCTTTGGCCGAATCGGGCGAGTCTAAATCAGTCCCAGCCGACCTCTCGCGTGCGGCAAACGCCGCATCGGGAGAAACCCGCATCTGCTCTGCGCGTCTCCCCTACCTCGGACAAGGGCCGCCCACGATGAGCCGATGAGGGCTGGTTACTACGGTCGGATCCGTCGACCGTCAAGAGTCACAATCGTGAGCCTTCGGAACCGCACGCATGTCGTCATCGCCGGCGGCGGGGTGGCCGCCTTGGAGTGTTTGCTCGCGCTGCGGGCGCTGGCCGGCCACCTGGTCCACATCACCGTCGTCTCCGCGACGCAGGAATTCATCTACCGGCCGGTGACCGTGGCCGAGGCGTTCGATTCGGCGCAGGCGCGCGTGTACGACCTGCGCGAGCTGGTCGCCGATCAGGATGGCGAGCTCGTTCAGGACGAGCTGGATCAGGTCGATCCGACGCGGCGGGTGGCCACGTGCCGCACTGGGCGGCAGATACCGTTCGACGCGCTCGTCGTGGCGACGGGCGCGCTGCCGTGCGAATGGCTCCAGGGCGCGCTCACGTTCCGCGGCCGTGACGATGTGCCCGCGCTTCGAGGAGTGCTCGATGACCTCATCACCGGCGTGGCGCGCTCGGTGGCGCTGGCGCTGCCCTCGGAGCGGATGTGGCCGCTGCCCCTCTACGAGCTGGCGTTGATGACCGCCGCGTACGTCCGCGAGCACAGCGACGCCGCCGTGACGATCACGCTGGTGACACCCGAGGAGGAGCCGCTCGCGCTGTTCGGCCCCGCGGCGGCCGCCGCGCTCGAGCCGCTCCTCGCCGCCCGCGGGGTGACAGTCCGAACTCACTCGCAGGCGGCGGTGATGCGCGGGCGCGCCCTCGTCCTGGTCGGCGGCGCCGAGGTCTTCGCCGACCGGGTGATCACGCTCCCACAACTCGAGGGGCCGAGAATCCCTGGGTTGCCGCACGACCGCGACGGCTTCATTCCGGTGGACCGGTTCGGACGCGTCAGCGACCTCGATCACGTCTACGCCGCGGGCGACGTCACGGCCTTCCCGCTCAAGCAGGGCGGCCTCGCCTCCCAGCAGGCCGATGCGGTCGCGGGCGCGATCGCGGAGCGGATCGGCGCGGTGTCCGCGCCTGCGCCGTTCGAGCCGGTGCTGCGCGGGCTGCTGCTCACCGGGGGCGCCCCGCTCTACCTGCGGGCCGAGCCGCAACGTCTCCCCCGCGAGTCGACCGTCGCCACCGAGGCGCCGGCGGTGCGCCGCCCAGCCCCCAACGCGTCCGCCGCGGCCGGACAGGCCCTGTGGTGGCCGCCGGCGAAGATCGCCGGCCGTTACCTGGCGCCGTATCTAGCCAGCGCCCGCCCGGTGCCGCTCGGCAGCGGGCTTCTGTCCGACCGGGTCGCCGTCCCCGGCCCGCCCGTCCCGGAAGCCGAGCGCCAGGAGGCGCTTTCGCTCGCGCTCCTGCTGGCCGACAGCGATGCCCGCTGGGGCGACTACGCGTCCGCTCTGAACGCGCTCGACGCGGCCGAAGCGCTCGAAGGGGCGCTCCCGCCCGAGTACGAAGCCAAGCGCCGGGAATGGCGCGCCGAGCAAGGGCTGGCAGGGTCGAGATGAGCGAGCCGCTGATCGAGAACCGCACGTTCGACGAGATCGAAGTCGGCGAGAGCGCCGCCCTCGAGCGCACGTTGAGCTGGGAGGACATCGAGTTGTTCGCGGTCATGTCGGGCGATGTGAACCCGGCCCACGTTGACCCTGAGTACGCGCGCGACGACATGTTCCACCGGATCGTCGCCCACGGAATGTGGGGCGCGGCGCTGATCTCCACGCTACTGGGGACGCGGCTGCCGGGGCCGGGGGCGATCTACCTCGGGCAGACGCTCTCGTTCCGCCGTCCGGTGAGCATTGGAGACACGATCACGGTCTCGGTCACCGTGGCCTCGAAGGAGCCGCACCACCGCGTCTTGCTCGATTGCCGGTGCGTCAATCAGCTGGGCGAGATCGTAATCGACGGAACGGCAACGGTGCTGGCCCCGACGGAGAAGGTTCGCCGCCCCCGCTTCGAGTTGCCCGATGTCTCGCTCCGAGAGCACGGCCCGCACCGGGGCCAGATTTCGCCCGCCCCGGGGCATGCGTAGTTCTCCGCAGCGGCCCTGTGGTCGCCGGCGGATAAACCCTCGGTCACGCTGACAGAGACTGCACTGACCAGCCCACCAAACTGTCCAGCTTCCGGTGGGTCATCCGAAGGAGGAGCCATGCCAGAAGCAGTCATTGTCGATGCAATCCGGACCCCAATCGGCCGGGCCATGAAAGGGACGCTGCGGGACGTCCGGGCCGACGACCTCGCCGCGATCCCGCTTCGCGCGCTCGTCGAGCGCAACCCCGAGGTCGACTTCAGCGAGACCGTCGACGTGATGATGGGTTGCGGGTTCCCGGATCACGAGCAGGGCTACAACGTGGCTCGCAACGCCACGCTGCTCGCTGGTCTCGACCACCACATCCCGGGGGTCACCGTCAACCGCTTCTGTGCATCGTCGCTGCAGACGATCCGGATGGCGTTCCATGCGATCAAGGCCGGCGAGGGCGACCAGTACATCGCCGCGGGGGTGGAGGCCACGTCGCGGGGCGCCGGCATGACGCTCCCCGCCCAGAACCCTCGGCTCGAGGGGTCGAATGGCACCGGCTACAACGTCTACATCCCGATGGGCCTGACGGCCGAGAACGTGGCCGAGCGCTGCAAGGTCAGCCGCGAGGCCCAGGACGAGTGGGCCGCGCTTTCCCAGGCGCGCGCGGTCGCGGCGCGTGAGAGCGGCCACTTCGACCCCGAGATCGTCGGGGTCGACATACCAGAGCTGCACGACGCCGGCGGCGATGTGGTCCCCGCCCACACGGTCACCCGGGACGACGGGCCTCGCCCCGGCACGACGATGGAGGCGCTCGCAAAGCTTAAGCCCGCGTTCAAGCCGACCGGAACCGTGACCGCCGGTAACTCATGTCCACTCAACGACGGAGCCGCGGCGGTGCTGGTCATGTCCGAGGAGAAGGCCCTTGAGCGCGGCCTCAAGCCGCGCGCGCGGATCGTCGCGTCGGCGGTGGCGGCGGTCCGCCCCGAGATCATGGGTCTCGGACCGATTCCGGCGGTCCGGGCGGTGCTCAAGCAGGCTGGCTTGACGATCGACGACATCGATCTGGTCGAGATCAACGAGGCGTTCGCGTCTGTGGTTTTGGCTTGGCTGGCGGAGTCCAAGGCCGACCCG